>Ga0247727_10007000_pt1 | contig 21797 bp, 25 predicted proteins | sample WisWelCaveWW1625_FD_202498 | JGI IMG/M metagenome (GOLD analysis project Ga0247727, IMG submission 202498) | Biofilm microbial communities from Wishing Well Cave, Virginia, United States - WW16-25 | ecosystem: Environmental > Aquatic > Deep subsurface > Groundwater > Cave microbial mat | place...
GCCGAGACGGAAACCGGCAAGACCGGGCCTTCCAACGAGCCCGGCCCCGCGCTGCCGGCGCCGGTCGGCGTGCCCGCGGCGGCGCCCACAGAACCCACCAAGCCCACCGGCGGCAAGCCGCAGTTGCGCCGCATCAAGTAGGCGCATAATTCCCGCCTTATTGCCGGTTTAGCTCAGTTGGTAGAGCAGCGGTTTTGTAAACCGAAGGTCGGCGGTTCGATCCCGTCAACCGGCACCAATCTCTTCAAGCACTTGCGGTTTCTTTTTCGTCGGGTGTATCCGCGGCCTGTGTACGGCGGTGAAGGGATATAATTTGGCCGGATCGCTTGATTCGTTCGCACATGGGAACCGCACTCAAACTCGACGCTGAAACGCTGCACGCTCTGGAAAAAGTTGCGCGTCGCGCGGGACGATCCCCCGAGGCACTCGCTCGGGCAGCGCTGCGCGAATTTGTCGAGGACTACTGGGACATGCTGGAAGTAAAGCGTCGGGCCCGCTCGCGCGCGAAGAACGTTCCCTGGTCCGAGGTCAAGAAGCAGCTTGGCCTGGGCCGTTGAGTTTCATCCCGCGGCACGGGACGAGCTCGCCGCGCTCGATCGTCCAGTCCAGCGTCGCATTCAGCGCTTCATCGACGAGAGACTCCTGCAGGTGGAAGACCCGCGCAGGCTGGGCCAGACCCTGACCGGCGTTTGGGCCGGACATTGGAAGTACCGCGTAGGCGACTGGCGCATGATTGCCCGCGTGCGCGACGAACGCCTCATCGTTTACATCGTTCGCGTCGGCCATCGCCGCGAGGTTTATCGCTAACAATACTTCTTAATCGGTCGTGCTTGACGGGTTTGCCGCTGTCTTCGAGGGCGGCAAGCGCGGCAAGGATGGATTCGTAAACCGAAATCCCGCTACCGCCGCGCTTCGAGTTCGGGTTTCTCCAAGGACGAGGATCTGATCGCTTCCTGCGACTGGCGCAGCTGCGCGGCGAAACCGTCAGTCTTCATTGAGCTTGTACGTCAGTAGTTCCTCGCTGAATCTGTTCTTCGGGGTTGAGCCCTGGAATTTCACCCAACGTCTGACATCGGGGACGTACCAGAAGGTGACCTGACGCTGGTAGGCGCGCAAGCCGTCTGACGGCTGGACTATGCTTTCGAGCTCCAGCTTGATTGCGCGGAACTTGCCTGCGGGCACCTCGATCGTCTCCCAGCCGACCACCGTTACCGACCCCGTCGTAGAGCTCTCAGCAGTGTTGACGCGCGGTCGCAGCATTTCGTACTTCACTTGGTGCTTGTCGCCAATACGCAGCGGAAACCGAAACAATCCCGAGTTGGGCCGGAACATCAATCCGCCATGCGACGTTACGCTGTTCCATTCGGGGGTCCACGAGGAGTCGGCTTCCTTCCCGTCAGTCTTGCTGGTGGTTACCACCAGAATCACCTTGGCGTCGACGAAGCTGACGCGGTTCTCGATATCGTGCGTCCCCGGCGCGAACACGTTCGTGCTGCGATACGTCCAGCTGTCGCCCACCCTGATCTCGGGCTTGACGACCCGCTCATCGGACTGGCCGGCGCTCAGGATGGGGACTGCAAGCAGCAGCAGGCACAGGAGGGCGCGGTTCATGCGGATCATCCGGATAGGATAAGGGTTTGTGCCAACGTAAGGTGAGACATCTACCTTCGTGCAGTTACTGTCGAAAGGCAGGCTGACAATGTCGTCGAGGAAGAAGCTGAAGATGGTGGCGTCGAATGCAGATGGGGCCGCGGCGCAGGCTTATACTGACGTTTGACAATACTACCGCCATACGATAGTATGCGGTCGTGATCAAGAGCTTCGCCGATAAATTGACGGCGGCGGTCTTTGCCGGTGAGCAGGTAAGGAAACTCCCGCCGGAGATCCAGCAGACGGCGCGGCGTAAGCTCAAGCTGATCGATGCCGCGACGAGTCTGGACGCCCTGCGGGTGCCGTACGGAAACAGGTTGGAGGCATTGAAGTACGACCGGAAAGGGCAGCACAGCATTCGGATCAACGACCAGTGGCGAGTCTGCTTTCGATGGGAGAGAGACGGCGCCGCGGTCGTGGAGATCGCGGACTACCACTGAGGAACAACGATGACGATCGACAGAAAAGCAGTAGCCGGCATGGACTTCTCGGCGGTGAGCACGGGCAGGCGGCTCAAGCCCGTTCACCCTGGCGAAGTGCTGCTCAAGGATTTCATCGAACCGATGAAACTGACGCGCTACAAGGTGGCAAAGGACACCGGGGTTCCGCAGCGCAGGATCGATGAGATTTGCGCGGGGAACCGGTCGATGAGCGCGGACACGGCATTGCGCCTCGGGCGGTTTTTCGGGACGGACCCGCAGACCTGGATGAACCTGCAGGCGCAGTACGACCTTGAGGTCGCCGAACGCGAGTCGCACAAACGCATCAAGCGGGAAGTCACGCCACTGCAGAAAGCGGCGTGAGAGCAGGAACTTGAAATGAACGTCCCGGCGCGGCCCAAACGTCCACTCCGCCGGGTTCGGTGCGGCGGGGGAGGATGATCAGGTGATCGCGAGTTTCCCCCAATTTCTTTCGAACGACCTGGGTTCGCGCCGGACCCGAGTCCGGGCGCTGGACCGAACACTCGCGACGCGCATTCGGTTGCTGGCAAGGGGTGTCAAGCTCGGGCTCGACGAACCGCTCGATGCCGCGGAGTGATCGAGCGCGCTGCGCTTCGGCGAGGCGCCGGCAGCCTTAAGTCAGAAGCAAACGCGCGGCAGAGATTCCGCTGCTGCGCCTAGTCTTCATTGAGCTTGTACGTCAGCATCTCCTCGCTGCTCGCTACATTGGGGGAAATCGTCTGGAATTTCACCCAGCGCCTGACTTCGGGGTCGTACCATATGGTGCCCTGCGCTCGGTAGGCCCATGAGCCGTCGAACGCCTTAACTGCCACTTCGAATTCCACTTTCACTGCGCGAAATGTGCCTGCAGGAACCACCACCACGTCCCAGCCGACAACGTTTGATTTCCCTGTTGCGCTTGCCAGAATAGTGTTTACTCGCGGTCGCAGAAATTCGTACTTCAATTCATGCGTGTCGCCAATGCGCAGCGGGAACCGGAGAAATCCGGTGTGAGGTCGGAAATAGCTTCCCGTATAGGATGTCACTGCGTTCCATTCCGAAGTCCACGAGGAATCGAATTCCTTGCCGTCGCTCTTGCGCGTGGAAACCGCCAGGATCACCTTGTCGTCGGCGAAGCTGACGCGCGTTTCGTGCTCGTACGTGCCCGGCCCGAGAATATTGGTGCTGCGATAGGTCCATCTGTCGCCGACACGAATCTCGGGCTTGACGATCCGCGCATCAGGCTGGCCGGAACTCAGAGCCGGGAAAGCGAGCAGCAGCAGGACCAGAGCGGCGTGATTCAAGCGGGTCCTCCGGAGGGAATAAGAGAATGACACAGTTCCCGCAATTGACTGCGTTCGTTCGCCGCCAATCCCTGGGGGTCGAAGCGGTAGCGCTGGTGTCGCGCGGCGGCCGGGATCAAACCTGCGGCTTGATTGTCGGTCAAAAATGACCGATCATGCGCTGATGGGCCGGGGCGTGGGCCGTGCGGGGTAATGAGTTCATCCGCATGGTCCAGAAGGTTGCGAAGGCAAGAGGTCTTGCCTGCGAATGGCGCGCCGACCGCGGCAAGGGCTCGCATGGTCTGCTGATCCTCGGCGGCCAACGGACAGTGGTGCGCAATCCGAAGGACGAATTGAAGACCGGAACCTACCACGCGATGCTGAAGCAGCTTGGACTCACTGAAAAGGACCTGCGATGAGAACCCCGGAAATGCTGTTGTTCACCTACCCGGTAAAGCTGGCTCGTGACCGCAAGGCCGGCGGCTACGTCGCGACTTCTAGAGATCTTCCGGAGGCGATTAGCCAGGGTGAGACGGTCAAAGAAGCGCTCGCGCAAGCCGAGGGTGCAATCCAGGCAGCCATCGAGGGCCGGATCGAAGATGGCTTGGATATTCCCGTGCCTTCGCAGGCAACGCCCGTTGAGCGCATGGTCTCGACCCCGATCACTACCGCCTTGAAGGCAGCGGTGTACGTGGCGATGCGAGAGCAGAAGGTATCGAAGTCCGAGCTGGCGCGCCGGATGCGCGTTCAGGAGAAGGAGGCCAGGCGCATGCTCGATCCGAATCATCCGACGAAAGTTCCGACACTTGAGCGCGCTCTCGCCGTCCTTGGTCGGCGCGCAGGCATTGCGGTGAGCTGATTCCGACCGTTCCCGTGCGGTTCAACGGGAAGCGGCGAACGAGCGAAACCATGGACGGCCGCGCCTGGAAAGAATAGTGCCGGCAGCGTCCGCAGATGCGCCCCTCTTCAGTTCTCATTGAGCTTGTACGCGAGCAACTCCTCGCTGTTCGTGATTTGCGGACTTTCAAATCGAAATTTTACCCAACGCCTGACTTCGGGGACGTACCAGAAAGCGCCTTGCAGTTGATAAGCGCGCGAGCCGTCTGACGGTTGCACCATTCTTTCCACTTCCACCTTGATTGCACGGAACTTGCCTGCAGGGACGTCGACCGACTCCCAGCCGACCACTGTTACTGCCCCCGTTGCAGAGCTCATAGTAGTTTCTACCCGCGATCGCAGCGCTTCGTACTTCACGTCGTACTTATCGCCTCTGCGCAGCGGAAACTGGAATACTCCCGAGTGGGGCCGGAATATCACTCCGGTATGGGACGTCACGGTGTTCCATTCGGGTGTCCACGAGGAGTCGAATTCCTTGCCGTCGCTTTTGCGCGTGGCAACCACCAGAATCGCTTTGGCATCGGCGAAGCTGACGCGGGTCTCGTGCTCGTGCGTGCCCGGCGCCAGCATGTTGACGCTGCGATAGGTCCAGCTGTCGCCCACCCTGATCTCGGGCTTGACGACCCGTGCTTCAGTCTGGCCGGCGCTCAGGGCGGGGATGGCGAGAAGGAGCAGGACGAGGATGGTGCTGGTCATGCTGGTCCTCCGGAAGGCTTAAGAGTGCGGCACAGCTCGCGCGCGACGCCAGCAGCAACGAACTCCGGAGCGTCACCAGACGCGAAGCTTCACCTGAACCGCCACCGCTCCATCCAGGCGATTGGCGATCGTTGGGACGACAAAAAAGTTTACTCCTAGGCGTTCTCCTTCGACGGCAAGCATCGGAATCGCCGCAGCGAACCAGGCACCGTTGCGATAGTTGGGATAGCCGTCGAAGCCTCCAAGGGCAATTCCCGCGTGCACTTTGATGCCCGCAGCTTGCCAATGCAACGGCCGCCATTGGTAAGCGCCGTAGCGGCTCCGTCTCCGGTTGCTGTTGATGAAGCTGCCGGCCATCAGGGCGTGATTCTCGGCGAGCGTCAACTCTGCGCCGATGCCGATGTTGCCTTCGCGCAGGTCCTTGTTGCGGTCAAAGTGGTAGGAAAAAGTCCCGGGATTGAGCCAACCCTGCGTCGAGAAATTGCCGGGCGATTCTTGAGCCTGGACGGCAGGGCCGAGCAAGCCAGCACATGCGAGGACCAGCAATCGTGCCGATCTGCGAAGAGCGGTCTGACGCACATGAGACGGGCCCAGGTCCATGTCGCCGGCTATTGCCTGAATCGGAAAGCGCAGCGCCCGGGACGGTATTCGCTGCATACACCTTGCAGGAACAGCGCCATCGCGGCCGACCGCTCTTCGCCATGCTCGAGCGCGCCGGAGACGGCCAGACCGCCGTCCTGGGTCCATGTTCCGCCGCCGCTCAAGCGCAGGGCGCCGCCGACGGTCGCCATCTCGATATCGATCTTGCTGCCGCTGCCGCTGCCGCTGCCGCGCAGGCGCGCGATGTGTGATCCAAAATCCAGCCCCTGCGCGCGCGCCAAGCGTACGGGCCGCCACTCGACTTCCGCCAGACCGAGGATCGAATTCGCATCGATGCGCAGATGGTCGGACCGGATCAATAGCCGTCCTTGCGGGCCCAGAGCTTCCAGTCCCGGGGCGATGCTTGCAAGGATCTTGCCGGGGAGCTCCAGGTTCAGGCCGCGAATCGTTGTGCTTGCTGGTGACAGATCCAGATGCATGGCTTTCGCGCCGTCGCCAAGGGTAAGGTCGGCCCCGAGTCTGCCTGCGAAGGTTGCGGACAGCGAAGTATTCCAGCGAAGTACGCCCAGATCAAGCAGATCGCCCGAGCGCTGCCGCGCATAAAGCTGCCCGCGTCCCGCCCACGCAGTGCCGATCGGATCGCGGAGCAGAAGGATCTGCTTGGAAAAGCTTTCGACCGCACGCGAGACCCAGGGAGCCGGGAGAGTCATGATCAAAGCGACCAGATAGGTCAGGCAGCCGACCGTGACGTACAGCGTGATTCGCCTGGCAATCATCGCGTCTTTGCGGCGGGAAGCTGACTGGCAGACACGAACGTTGCCTCAATTCGGACCAGACCGGGCTGATCCAGCGCGGCAATCTTGCAGGCGTCAAGCCGAACGCCGAACTCGCGCTGCAAGTTCTCCACCCACCCCAGCCACTCGTCGAAAACGACTGGTGCCGCGAGCAAGATCACTTTGTCGCCCGAAATAGACTCGAACCGCTGCATCGAGTTGACCAACGGCGTGCGCGTGCTCGAGGACTCAAGCAGCGCCTTGAGATCGGCGCGTTGCGATGCGGCGCCAATTTTCTTGCGCAGGACGGCGATCTCTTTTTGCTGCTGACGCATGTCGTCGGTCTGGGCGCGAAGCCTTGGCAGGGTGGCCGAGAGTTGCTTGCGCGCAACGAGCCCGGGTTCCAGCAGGAACAGGTACAGCGCCGCCGCCGACACAACCCCTGCTGCGACGCAAAGCATGGCCCGCTCCTTGCCCGAACGCGCATCCCAAAACTGCTTCACGGAATCCGTGAATTTCATTTTCCGCCGCCCAGGCTCGCGGTCACTTGCAGGTTGAACTTTCCCGACGACTGCGCGGATTCCAGCTTGATGTCGAGGCCCGGGATCGAGGTCTTGGCGCGCATCTCGTTGAATTGCGCGCCGAATTGCGCCGGGTCGATTGGCCGTATGGACAGGGTCAGAGCGCCGCTACCGTAGGACAGGCTTTCGATCCGGTGTTTGGCGGGATCGAGCAAGCGATCGGAAGCTGCGCCAAAAAGCGCGAGAAAATCGTCTGCGCCGGGCTGCCCCGACTGGCGGCGCAATTGGGCAAGCGCGCGGTCCATCTGAAGAGAGGCATCGACGACGACGGCGTTTTCACCGAATGCGGAGCGAAATATCCCCTCCATCTCCGTCTGTAGCGCCCTGCGTTCGTGGGATTTCGCGCCCCAATCCACCGCGATGCCGCACGAGCTCACGACCAGCAGCGCCCCCGCCAGGATCGCCGGACCGCGCAGCATGCGGGTCCAATCGCTGTCAATGGCGTGCGGTGCGAACTCGCCTTGCAGGAGATCGAGGGCCGGCTTGCGCCGTACCTCGGCCCAGCGCCACAGCGGGCCCAATTCGACCGGCACGCCGAGGCCGGCGGACCATTGCTCCGTGTCCGGGGGCGCGACGCCCGCGGCGACCCTGACGATCAGCCGCTCGGGCGCCGCTGCCGCATTGCGTGCCTCGTCAAGCGCGAGGCGCAGCGCCACCGGCGCCTCCCCATGGTCCGGGTTATCCAGCGCGAATCCATCCATCTCCCCGGTGCGCGCAAAGCTTGCCTCGCCGTTCCAGACCACGGTCCAGGCTCGCGTCCGCAGCTCCGGCAGCAGGCACTCCGGGTAGGCGGATCGGGCGCTGAGGCCGGAGCGTTCGAGCCGCGCGAGCATCTGCGCCATCCATTGCCGGTCGACGATTCCGACGCAAAGGGTGTCCTTCGCCGGCGCCGGCGCCGGTGCGGCTGCGACATGCAGCCGCTCGGGGTCGGGTATCGCGCTGTCCTCGACGAGAAATCTAAGTGCCGAGGAAATCCGCCGCTGCTGAGCGGCAGGCGCAGGAATCCGGTCGAGCAGCACGAGGTCGCTCGCGACAAGCAACTCGCATGCGCCTTTGGCCGGCGGCGGCTGCAAGGGCGACGCGCCCGATTCCAGCACCGACCCGTTGCCGTCCAGCGTTACCCATTCGAACGAACCTGTCGAAGGACTATCGCGTCCGACGCGAATGCGGCAAGCCGTCATGACGTGCGCTGCCAGACGATGGCGGGCAGGGCAAACCCGGTGCGTTGCAACAGGGCCCGCATTTGCAGATCGGCTTTCCCTACGTTGGCGCGGCCCCGGAGGAGAAAGAACTGGCTGTCGACGGAGATGTCTTGGTTGTTGACGTTCAGCTTGGTGCCCGGCAATCTTGCCCGGAAATCGTCCCTGCCGAGAAAGGGGACGGCCGAACGACCGCTCGCAAGGACCAGGGCTTCGGGCAGGGTCAGTCCTTCGACAATCGCCGCCAGAACTTCGGGCGGCGCCGTGTTCACGTTCACCGGCGTGCGGCGCGGCAGCACCGTGGCGAACTGCCGCAGGCGCGCGACGAGTGCAGCATCGCATCCGCGCACTCGAACAAGGTCTTCGATCCCGGACATCGGCTGGTTCGCCGCGCGATAGGGGGCGGCAAGGCGCAGATAGTAAGCGTCCTCTGCGCCTTCGGATGATTGCAGCTCGCTGTCCGCGTCGATCCAGTCCGCGATGGCGTCCGCCAGATCGACGCGAAGCCCGATTGTCTGCAGCAGGCGCTTGAGCGCGACAATGTCGCGGCCGCTCGACTTGCCGTCGCGAACCAGGTTGTTGAGGTTGAACAGCCCCTGCTGGTCGCTGATATCGCCGGACAGCCTGCCCTGTTCCACATCGGTGGGCGGCAGTCCGGTTGCCCACAGCTCGCCGCCGTGGTCCACCGTGCTGGATCGAGCATCCGCGCGCAGAATGACACGCGCCCACTGCGTGCCGCCATTGAGGAGCCAACGCGCCTGTTCGTAGTCGCGAGCGGCTTCGAGCTGCCGGATCGAGACATCCTGCTGCTGAAGCAGCAGGCTCGCCGCGGTCGCCGCGAGAGCAACGATCAGCATTGCGACGATGACCACGGCACCGCGCTGTTCGCCCGGCGAGCTCATCGCAGGGGAAAAATCCGCGTAATGCGTCCACCGCCGGCAAACACGATCTGCGCCTCCACTGCCCGGGGCAAGGCGATTACCTGCTGATCGGCGGGCCACACAAGGGTCCAGGAGCCATCCGGGCCGAGTGCTCGCAGTCGCAAGTCGGTAACATTTTCCAGGACCGGATTCACCGAGGGAGTCGTGTCGGGAGCCGCGTCCGCCGCCGGCCAAACCATGTATTCCAGGACCCCCGCGCGCAGCCGGTATCCGACCCTGCGCAAGTCGCCTTGCGAAGATGCGCTATTGTCGTCGCCGAGGCGCGTGACCATGAGTTGGCCCTGGGTTTCGTTCTGCAGATTGCCCACGATCAGCGCCGCGCGCGCGCGGCCGGCCTCATCACGCACCGGGCGCGCGATCGCCAGGGACAGATCCCGGCCCATCTGCGCGACCACGACCGCGACGTCGTTCCAGCGGCGCGTTTCCGACTGCACATGCGCTTCGGCTTCGAGAACGGAATTCAGCCCACGAAAGCTGACCGCAGCAAGCACCGCGAGCACCGCCAATGCGACCAGCAACTCGATTAGGGAAAAGCCGCGCACTCAGCTTTCCTTGGCGAGGACGCCGATCAGGCGCCGCAATTCCTGGGGTGGGTCGTCAGGACTCAGGACCCGTATCTCGACGCGCCGCAAATCCGGATTCGGCGTCGAGAGTACTTTCACCTGCCAGCGAAACCTGACACCTGCCTGTCGCTCGGTTCCCTCGGTCGAACCGATTCCCGGCCACGCGCTGCGCGCCGCAAACTCGCCCATCAGGTTCTCCGCGACGAAGCCTGCGAGCACGCGCATCTTTGTTTCCGTGGCCGAGGAACTGGACAGGGCGACAGAACGGCTCGCGGCGGCGAGCGCGATCGCCACAATCGCGAGCGCGACCAGAACTTCAACCAGGGTGAAGCCGCAGGTCCGGCACGGGCCGGCCGGTGCCAGCCTTGACGTCGGCGTTGCGCTGCAGCGATATGCGTCCAAGAACATCACCTCGAAGAATGAATTGCGCATTGCCACCGGCAATCGTCGCTTCGATCAGGCCGCGAGTTCCGTATGGCGATATCGTTACGCGATCGCCTTGCGGCAGCTCGCGCGCGTCGATGAGCACCGCGCGAAACTCCGTCTGTCCGCCAAACGTTCGCCGCCGGTAAACGCTGGTGTCCGGGAAACGGTTCCACTCCCCGTCTTCGTTCCTTTGCCAGAAAGAGTAGCCGGCGCGCTCCGGCGACCATGCGACGCTTTGTCCGCTTGCGCGCGTCTCGGCGAAGGCCAGCTCGAGCAGCGCCGCGAGCCTGCGTGCCTCCTTGTCAGCCAGCGCGGCATCGCCCGGCAAGGCGACAATCACGAGCATCGAGGACAGTACCGCGATGATGACCACGACGAGCATGACTTCGATCAACGTGAATCCGCTGTCGCGGGCGGGCAGGGCTCGCAGCGCTCTGCGCACTAAAGGTTCCACGAGCCTATGTCGGTATCCGTTCCCTGACCCCCCGCGACACCATCGGCCCCGAAGCTGAATACCTCGAGCTCGCCGCGAACGCCGGGGTTCAGAAAGTGGTAGGGGTTTCCCCAGGGGTCTTTGGGCAGGCGTTCCAGGTACCCACCGGCTTTCCAGTTGGGCGGCAAAGGCGCGACCGTCGGCGGCGTTACCAGCGCCGCGAGTCCCTGCTCGGAAGTGGGGTAACGAAGATTGTCCAGACGATAGAGCCGCAGTGCCTGCATGATCGTGCTGATGTCCTGTCGGGCGGCCACGACCCTGGCCTCGTCCGGCCGGCTGATTACCCGCGGCACGATCAGGGCCGCCAGAATCGCCAGGATCACGACCACCACCATGACCTCGATGAGCGTAAATCCTGTCCGGATTCTGCTGCGGAATCGACGCATCGCCTGCGGGTATCCGGGGGAAACGGGTTGAGTTAGACTGCTCGAAGCCATGTGGCCAGATTCACATACTATACTTGACGCCCGTGGGTCCATAGTTCCCGTTCATCGGCGGTGACGACTGCATGATTGCCCGGCTCAGGCACTGGTTTCGTCGAGGAGGCTGGTCTCCATTGCTTGAACTCATGCTGATCGCCGCGCTGGGAATCAGCCTGGCGCACTGGACCTGGGTAGCGCTGGCGCCCCGCGCCGTCGCCGCTTCCGCGCTTTCGAGCCAGCCCGCGACGCAGCGCTTCAGCGCAGCGGTCAAACGGGATCTGTTCGGTGTGGCGCAGGAGGGAAAGGCGACTCCGGTGTTTGAAGCGTCTCCGGCATCCAGGATAAGACTTTTAGGCGTGCTTTCGCGTGGAGTCGCTGGGGCGGGACGGGCAATTTTCGCGCTGGATGCCGGCAAGCCGAAGGCCGTGGAAGCCGGCTCGCAAATCGTGCACGGCTTCGTATTGAAGGAGGTGCATTCGGATTACGTTCTCGTTGCTCGCAACGGCTCGATCGAACGGATGAAACTCGATCGCCGTGTCGCAACGAAGAACTGAACGCCCCGGTCGCGGTCGGGCCGCGGGCATATTTTTTCTTGTCGAGTCAGGCTTGCCGTTCCAGACCGTGACCCCAGCCATCTACCGCGAGTCGATTGGGATTGTTCTTCGGCGCGCGCTGGCCTCGTTCCTGATCGTGTTGACCGCGTACGCTGGTATCGCGAGAGCCGCGAACGACGAGGTCACGCTCAATTTCGTCAACACCGAGATAGAGGCGGTTGCGGCGGCCATTGGTCAGATCACCAGGCGCAATTTCCTCATCGATCCGCGCGTCAAGGGCACGGTCAATATCGTGTCCTCGCGACCGGTTCCCGCGTCGGCGATCTATGACATTTTCTTGTCCGCGCTCAGATTGCAGGGCTTCGCCGCGGTGGAAAGCAATGGCGTCACCAAGATCTTGCTTGAAGCGGATGCCAAACTGCATCTGAGCGGAGTATCGCCGCGCAGCGGATCCGCCGGAGATCGTCTGCAGACGCAGGTTTATGCGCTCAAGTACGCGTCCGCGACTCAACTCCTCCCCGTACTGCGGCCCATCATCAGCGCCGCCAACACGATCGTGGCCTATGCGAACAACAACTCCCTCGTGATCACGGACTACGCGAGCAACTTGCGCCGTATCGACCGGATCATCGACGCCATCGACCGCCCAACCAGCGGCGAATCCGTGGTGATACCGCTGCGCTACGCCGCGGCAGGCGAGATGACGCAGACGCTTGTCAGGATCATTGCGGAAGGGGGTGCCGGTCCCGGCGCGCAGGCCGGCGCGATCGACCCGACCACGCGGGTCGTCATTGTCCCGGACGCGCGCACCAACAGCATCGTGGTGCGTTCCGAGAACCCCGAGCGAATCGCGCGCGTGCAAGGCCTGGTACGCCAGTTGGATGTGCCGACGGGCGCTGCTGGAAACATTCACGTGATCTACCTGAAGAACGCGGAAGCGACAAAGGTGGCGCAAACGTTGCGCGCCGTTCTTGCCGGGGAGGCGAGCGGCTCGGGCCCGGTCACGCCCGCGCCGCCTGTCAGCGCGCCGGGTGCGGCACCTGGGTCGGCGCCCGCCCAGTCATCCGCCGTCACCACTAGCGGCGGCGGCATCGTAGCCGACCCCGCGTCCAATGCGGTGATCATCTCGGCGTCGGATGCAATTGTCGCGCACCTCAAGGCCGTGATCGAGAAACTCGACGTGCGCCGTGCGCAGGTTTATGTGGAAGCGCTCATCGTCGAGCTCACCGCGGACCGCGCGGCGGAGTTCGGCATCCAGTGGCAGGCAATTGACGATCTTGCCGCGAATCGTACCCAGTTGTTTGGCGGGACAAACTTCGGCGCGCGCGGGAGCGGGACCAACATCATTGACGCCGCTATCAATCCCGGAAACGTCGGACCGGGTATCAACATCGGTGTCGTCAGGGGGCAAATCACCCTGCCGGGGATTGGCACCATTGCGAACCTCGGCGCGCTCGCCCGTGCCCTCGCGTCAGACACGAATGCAAACATCCTGTCCACGCCCAATCTGCTGACGCTCGACAACGAAGAGGCGAAGATCGTGATCGGCCAGAACGTGCCGTTCATTACGGGGCAGTATGCGCAAACCGGGAGCGCCACGACTGCGACGCCGTTTCAGACCATAGAAAGGCGCGACGTAGGCCTGACCTTGCGCATCAAACCGCAAATCTCCGAGGGAGGCACGGTGCGATTGCAGATCTTCCAGGAGGTGTCCAGCGTTCAGGACCGGACCAACGTAGCGGGAATCATCACCAACAAGCGCGCCGTCGAATCGACGGTGCTGGTCGATGACGGCCAGATCGTGGCTCTGGGGGGCCTGGTGCAGGACAGTACCAGCGCGACCGTCGACAAGATTCCGTTCCTCGGTGACATTCCGCTGATCGGTAGCCTGTTTCGATACGATACGCGCAAGCAGACAAAGACAAATCTGATGGTTTTCCTGCGTCCACTGGTGCTGCGGGACAGCACGGCCTATGGGGGCGTGACGACGGAGCGCTACCGGCAGCTGCTAGGCGAGCAGGAGAAGTCCCAGCCCGCGCCTCACCCGGTATTGCCGGAGATCCAGGGCCCACGCCTGCCCCCGCTCCCGCCCTCGGCGCCGGCGGCGAAGTAAGGCAGTTTTGCGATGGATGCGGCTCGAGAGCCTCCGGTTCGTAGGGTTCCCTACCCGTTTGCCAAATTGCACGGAGCGCTGTTGCTTGAGGTATCCGCCGAGCGGGCGGTGGTTTGCCTAAGGCAGGATGCGCGAGCGCAGGTACTCGCCGAACTCAGGCGGGCGCTCGGTGTACCGGTGCGCGTCGCAGCAGTGGAGCGGGCCGACATCTTCGAGCGACGATTGGCCGAGGCGTACTCGCAGGCGAATCAGTCGGCGGCGTACGTGGCCGACAATCTCGAGCAGGACATGGACCTGTCCCGCCTGGTGCAGGAGATGCCGAAGATCGAGGATCTGCTCGATTCGGAAGACGATGCGCCGATCATTCGCATGATCAATGTGCTTCTGACTCAGGCCTTGCGGCAGGGCGCATCCGACATTCACATCGAGCCGTATGAAACGCGCTCGGTGGTCAGGTTCCGCCTCGATGGCACCTTGCAGAATGTCGCCGAGCCGCACCGGGCCCTGCACGCGGCGATGCTGTCGCGCATCAAGATCATGGCCAATTTGGACATCGCGGAGAAACGACTGCCTCAGGACGGCCGCATCTCGCTGCGTCTCGCCGGACGGCAGATCGACGTGCGCGTTGCGACACTGCCGACGGGTTTCGGCGAGCGCGCGGTTCTTCGCCTGCTCGACAAGGAAGGCGGCAAGCTGGAGCTCACCAGCCTGGGCATGGAACAGGCAACGCTTGCGAAAACGGACGAGCTTATCCACCAGCCGCACGGTATCGTGCTGGTGACCGGTCCGACGGGATCCGGCAAGACCACGACGCTTTACGCCGCGTTGTCGCGCATCGATTCGCAGGGGCTGAACATCATGACGGTCGAAGATCCGATCGAGTACGAGCTCGACGGCGTCTCGCAGACCCACGTCAACCCGAAGATCGACATGACCTTCGCGCGCGCCCTGCGATCGATTCTGCGCCACGACCCGGATGTGATCATGATCGGGGAAATCAGGGACCTCGAAACGGCGCAGATTGCGGTCCAGGCCAGCCTGACAGGGCATCTCGTGCTCGCGACGCTGCATACCAACGACGCAGTGAGCGCCACCACCCGCCTCGTCGACATGGGTGTCGAGCCTTACCTTCTCTCATCGAGCCTGCTCGGCGTTCTTGCGCAACGGCTGGTGAGAAAACTATGCGCCGAATGCAAACTTGCTTACAAGCCTTCGGCAGCCGATGTCGCGGAACTGGGCGATGGGTTTGCCGGCGAGGAATTGTACGGTCCCGGGGGGTGTGCGGCCTGCAATGGCACAGGCTATGCCGGACGCACCGGGATCTATGAATTGATGACCATCGACGAGGAAGCGAAGCGCCTCATTCACGAGGCCGCATCCGAGCAGCTGCTGCGGGCGCACGTGGTGAGGCGGGGGATGCGCGGCTTGCGGCACGACGGCTTGCGCTGGGTGCTCTCGGGCGTGACCTCGCTTGAGGAAGTGGTCAGGGTGACGCGTGAATCCTGAGCACGCAGGACCGCAGACACTGCGGCGGGCGCCGCGGACGGCGGGGTAATGCATGCCGGCATTCAGTTATGTTGCGATCGACGCACGGGGACGGACCAAGCGCGGCATCATCGAAGCTGATGCCCCGCGACAGGCACGGTCCGGGCTCAGGAATGCCGGGCTGGTCCCCGTCGAGCTGGGCGCGATCGGCTCGGAAGCGATGGCGCCCGGATCGAGGCGCCTGCCGTGGCGCGGCGATCGCTTGTCCGGAGCCGAACTTGCGCTGATAACGCGCCGCTTTGCGATGCTGCTCGATTCGGGCCTGACGGTCGAGGAGTGTCTCGACGCGCTCATCGAGCAAGCGCAAGACGAGGCGAGCGGCCGAACGCTCGTGACCGTTCGTGCCGAAGTGCTGGCGGGGCACGGCTTGGCCTCGGCGCTGGATCGCTACCCCTCTTCCTTTCCAGATATCTACCGGGCTCTGATCGCCACGGGTGAACGATCCGGAGAGCTTACGCGCGTCATGTTGCGCCTTGCCGATTATCTCGAGGCGCGCCAGGCGACCAGGCAAAGCGCGGGGCTCGCCCTGCTTTACCCTGCAATCGTCGCGACAATCGCGCTGCTGATCGTGGTGGGGCTGCTCACCTATGTCGTACCCCAGGTGGTCCAGGTGTTCCAGCATAGCCGCCAGGAACTGCCGTTTCTGACGCGGGCACTGCTGTGGATGAGCGGCGCGCTGCACGGCAAACTGCTGTTCGTCGGTATCGCGGCCGCGGCATCTGCAGTTGCCGTTCGTGTCGCTTGGGCCCGCGAAGCGACGCGGGCGAAATGGCAGGCGACGCTGCTCCGGCTGCCCATCGTCGGGCCGTTAGCGCAAGGAATCGACACCGCGCGGCTTGCCAGCACTCTTGCGATCCTGGTGGGGAGCGGAGTCCCGCTGCTGCAGGCGCTGGTCGCGGGCGCCAAAGTCCTGACCAATATTCCGTTGCGCAAAGCGGTCGAGGATGCGGTACGCCTGGTACGGGAGGGAACCAGCCTGAACCGCGCGTTGGGCAGCCGCAAGCTGTTTCCGGCGATCTTCATTCACCTGGTTTCTTCCGGCGAAGCAAGCGGGCGCCTGGCGCACATGCTGTCGCAGGCGGCAAGGCAGCAGGAACTCGAGAACGAGACCCGCATCCGCCTGCTCACCGGGATTCTCGAGCCCGCGGTGATCGTGGCAATGGGCGTCGTCGTTCTCTTGATCGTGCTCGCGATTCTCCAGCCCATCGTCGAGATGAACACCTTGATCCGGGTGTAACCGGTTTCAGCCCGCCCGCACGGGTAGCGTTCGCACTCGTCTGCCGGTCGCGGCATGAATCGCGTTGCATACGGCCGGCGCGATCGGCGGTACGCCGATCTCGCCAACGCCTCCGAGCGCATCGGCAGCGCCGTTGACCAAGTGCACCTCTACCGCTGGCATTTCGTGGAACCGCAGCAGGGGGTAATCGTGAAAGTTGGAATTCGTCGCAGCCCCCGCGTCGAACACGATCCCGCCGCGTAGCGCGGCGGTCAGCCCGAAGACGATTCCACCTTCCATCTGGGCGACCACTCCGTCCGGGTGAACGGCGAAGCCGCAATCCACTGCGCAGACAATGCGGTCCACGGCCACCGCTCCCGCCTCCGTCGCCCTGACATCGGCCACCATCGCGACGAAGCTCCCGTAGGCCGCGTGCACCGCGATGCCGCGTCCCCGCCCGGTGCCCAAAGGGCGCCGCCCAGCCTGCGCGACCGCGAGCTTGAGAACGCCGAGATGCCTTGGCGCCGCGGCAAGCAGGCTCTGCCTCAGATCTGCCGGATCGCGGCGAGCCGCGGCGGCGATCTCGTCGACAAAGCATTCCACCGCGAACGCGTTATACGAGTGCCCGACGGAACGCCAGAATCCGAGCCGCATCGGCAGGTCGGCCCGGACATACTCCACCTGCAGGTCCGGCACGTGATAGGGCAGATCCGTCGCGCCTTCGACCGCGGTCGGATCCACGGATTCCCGGAAGTTCGGATCGCGCCGAAGGATGGACGGCGCCACCACGCGATGCCGCCATGCGATCGGCAAGCCGTCGTCGGCGAGGCGCGCCTCCAGACGGTGGAGCGAACAAGGACGATACCAGTCGTGCTGCAGGTCGTCGTCGCGCGTCCACAGCACTTGCACTGGACGGCGCGCCAGCTTGGAAAGATCCACGGCCTCGAGCACGAAATCGTCCTCTACCCGCCGACCGAAACCACCGCCTGCGAGCGTCACGTTGACCTCGACCCTGCCGGCAAGCAGTCCGAGGCGGCGAGCCGCCGAATCGCGCGCTCGCGCCGGCGCCTGCGTCGGCGCCCAGACGGTGCATCCGTCTTCGCGAACGTCGGCAGTGCAGTTGGTCGGCTCCATCGTCGCATGGGCGAGATAGGGCAGGCGGTACTCGGCGCGCACCGTCCGGCCTGGCCCTTCGAGTCCGGCGGCCCCTCTGCCTTCGCGTCGCGCCACGGCACCTGCTTGCCGCATGCGTTCGTCGAGATGCGCGTCAATCGACTTTGCGTTCCATACCGCGTGCGGACCGCGATCCCAGTCGATCTGCAGGGATTGCCGGCCGAGCAGCGCGGCATGCGTATGGTCTGCGATCACCGCCACGCCTTGTTCAATCTGAATTACATCGCGAACCCCCGCAATCGCCTTCGCGGCGGTGGCATCGAAGCCGCGCAACTTGCCGCCAATGGTCGGACAGCGCGCGATCGTCGCGAATACCATGCCTGCCACACGCACATCGATTCCGAAGCGCGCGCTACCGTCGATTTTCGCCGGCAGGTCCAGCCGGGGCATGGTTTTGCCGATGTGCCTGAATTCGGCGCTTGGCCTGAGCGTCGGCCTTGAGGGCACTGTGCGGCGTCCTGCGGAACGCACCAGCGCTCCGAAAGCGAGCCGGCGGCCGCTGGCCGCATGCAGAACATGTCCCCGCTCGGCACGGCACTCTGCCGGCGCGACGCCGAATGCCTCCGCGGCGGCGGCAACGAGCATTTCCCTCGCTGCGGCGCCCGCGGCGCGCAGTTCGGCAAACATGCCCCGCACGCTCGTGCTGACGCCGGTCAACTGGTTGCCAAACACATCGTCTGCCGGGGCTTGCACGACTCTCAACCGATTCGGGTCTGCGCCCAGTTCATCGGCGAGTACCATCGGCAGCGTCGTCGCGACGCCTTGCCCCAAGTCTGTTTTTGAGAGCCAGATCGTTACCAGGCCGGTGTCGTCTATCGCCACGAACGGGCCAGGCGCGAACGGCTGGTCGCGCGGCGGAACGATGCGGCGCCGCCTTTCATCCCGGCGGCCGAGACGCATCCCGCCGTAGACACCGACGCCAAACGCCGCGGTACTGGCGATGCCCGCCAGCAACAGCTCGCGCCGCGAGATTCGGAACAACCTTGCGGATGTCACCGGTCGCGCGCCGCCCGATGAATCGCGCGGCGAATCCGCTGGTAGGTCCCGCAACGGCACAGCACACCGCTCATAGCCGTGTTCACTTCCCCGTCATTCGGTACGGGTTTCTCCGCGAGCAGCGCCGCTGCCGTCATGATCTGCCCGCTCTGGCAGTAACCGCATTGGGGTACCGACTCGGCAATCCACGCCCGCTGCAAAGGATGCAGCGAGTCCCTGGAGAGCCCTTCAATCGTCGTTACGCGCTTTCCCGCGATCCGCTCGATCGGCAGCTGGCATGTGCGCGTCGCTTTGCCGTCCACGTGCACCGTGCAAGCGCCGCATAGCATCCGGCCGCAGCCGTACTTGGTGCCGGTGAGCCCGAGCACGTCGCGCAGCGCCCACAGCAGGGGCATGCCGTCAGGCAAATCGACTTCGACGGTCGCCCCGTTAAGTTCGAAGCGCCGAATCGTCATCCAGATGGCCAGCCAGCGGGAAACGCCGCGTGTGCTCCGAAGCTAGTCAATGCGATTGCGGTCGCTACGTAGCCTTGCTCGATGAGGAGACGGCCCCGCAGCTCGTGACCCGATGAAAACGGTCCCGCATCGCGCTGAAAGACGGCCACGAAACCGCCTCCCGGCGGATCGAGATAGATGCGCATGGCGTCAAAATCCAGAGGCGTGCGCGACAATGCGTACTGGCACTTGTATGCGCACTCCTTGGCGCTGAATATCACCTTGCCCAGCAGGCCGCGCTGCGCCGCCGGCTGGCCGTCGAGATAGTCACGCTCTTCGGGTAGGCAGATGAAGCGCAGCAAGTCCGACTGAATGGGTTCGGCAGGCTCAATATCGAGTCCGAGGGCCCGAACGCCGTCCGCGGCGCGGGCGACCGCCGCAGCGCACCAGGTGCCTGTGTGTGTGATGCTTCCGACCAGGCCCTCGGGCCATATCGGGGCGCGGTCAGCACATTGGAGAACGGGGGCCGGGTGCTCGCCGAGCGCCACCATGGCCTGGCGGGCGCATGCGCGGCCTGCAATGTACTCGCGCCGGCGCTTCTCCATCGCGCCCGCCACGGCAGCCTCTTCGCCGGGGAACAGCGGGTCATTCGCCGCTCGCGGGTCCATCTCCGCGGTCCGAACAGGCAGTCCCAGCAAGCGCGAGGCAAGCATCATCTGTCTTCGCGCGCCCGGCTCCGAATAGAATTGTGCGCCGCAATGATCACCACAGGAGTGTGGACCCGGGAGCGGGGGATTTCTGCGCGTTGGACGAGGCGAGACTCGTCTCCCAGGAGAAGGTATGGCAATCGAGTGGCCGGCATCGCGGGTCCGCCTGTGGTTGAGATTCATGCGCCAGCGTTGTGCCGCGTAGTGTATCCCCGAGCGGCTGTCGGGCAGAAGGTAAACATTTGTATTTGGCCGAGAAGATCAGGGAAAATAGTAGAACATTCGAGGCGGATCGACCGGACAGCACGGTCCTTGGCCGAGCCTTCGATGCGGGCATAGTGCCGGCGCCGTTCGCTCCTCCTGGCCACCCGACCCACGGAGCAGCGCAAGCTGGTCTTATGTTCCAGACTTCCATGTGCCAAAGACAACCGCGCCAATGCCGCCACAAGAAATGAATGGCACCGAAATAGCGATCGTTGGAATGGCGGCGCGGCTGCCCGGCGCCCGCAACATAGAGGAGTTCTGGCGAAACATCCGCGACGGCGTCGAATCGATACAGACATATACGGAAGAGCAGCTGCTGGCCGAGGGCGAGGCGTCAGAGAATCTGCATAAGCCGAACTATGTACGCTCCGGCGGACCGCTCCAAGAGATGGAGATGTTCGACGGCGAGTTCTTCGGCTTCTCGCCAAAAGAGTCGGCGACCATGGATCCGCAGCACCGCCATTTCCTGGAATGCGCCTGGGAGGCGCTCGAGGACGCGGGCCATCCGCCGGAACGGTTCGGGGGATCGATCGGCGTCTTCGGCGGCTGCGGGATGGGCAGCTACTTCTATTTCAATATTTGTTCGAACCGGGATCTGGTCGATTCGGTAGGCTTGTTTCTGCTACGCCACACCGGCAATGACAAGGACTTCCTTGCCACGCGCGTCTCCTATCTGCTCGATTTGAAGGGTCCGAGCATCAACGTCCAGACCGCCTGCTCGACCTCGCTGGTCGCGGCACACCTCGCCTGTCAGAGTCTGCTTGCCGGGGAGTGCGACATGGCGCTTGCCGGTGGTGTCACGATCGAGATCCCGCACCGCCGCGGATACTTCTATCTTGAGGGCGAGGTGCTGTCGCCCGACGGCCATTGCCACGCTTTCGATCATCGAGGGCAGGGCACTGTCTTTGGCAGCGGCGCGGGTATCGTGGTGTTGCGCCGGCTTCAGGATGCGATCGAAGATGGAGACCACATCCATGCGGTGATCAAGGGCTCCGCGGTGAACAATGACGGCGCCGGCAAGGTCGGTTACCTCGCGCCGAGCGTCGATGGGCAAGCCGCGGCGATGGCAGAGGCCCACGCCGTCGCGAACATCGGCGCGGAGAGCATCGATTACGTCGAATGCCACGGCACCGGCACGTACATGGGCGATCCGATCGAGATCGCGGCGCTGACGCAGGCCTTTCGTCAGAGCACGAAGCGCACCGGTTTCTGCCGGATCGGATCGGTCAAGACCAATATCGGGCACCTTGACACTGCCGCGGGCGTCGCCAGCCTGATCAAGGCTTCGCTCGCGCTCCAGCACCGCCAGATACCGCCGAGCCTCAACTTCGAGAAACCGAACCCGACCATAGACTTCGCCGCGAGCCCGTTCATCGTCAATGACCGGCTGACCGAGTGGCGGCGCCGGAGCCCGTCGTCGCCGCGGCGTGCTGCGGTGAACTCGCTGGGCGTCGGCGGGACCAACGCACACATGGTGCTCGACGAGGCGCCGGAGCGATCGAAATCCGGCGCGGTCAAACGGGCGTTTCAGCTTCTCACGATGAGTGCCCGAAACAGGAAATCGCTCGACGAGTACCAGATACGGCTCGCCGCGCACCTGCGCGCGAACCCGGGACTTGAATTCGCGGACGTCGCGTACAGCTTGCATCGTGGCAGACGGGCATTCGACCAGCGCCGGGTGCTCGCCGCGAGGGACCGCGACGAGGCGATCAGGCTGCTCGAGCAGAACGACGCACAACGCGTGTTCACGCACGCTGCGCTCGAGAAAAACTCGCTGGTGTTCATGTTTCCCGGCGGCGGTTCACAGTACGCGCGCATGGGTCTTGACCTG
>Ga0247727_10007001_pt1 | contig 21796 bp, 27 predicted proteins | sample WisWelCaveWW1625_FD_202498 | JGI IMG/M metagenome (GOLD analysis project Ga0247727, IMG submission 202498) | Biofilm microbial communities from Wishing Well Cave, Virginia, United States - WW16-25 | ecosystem: Environmental > Aquatic > Deep subsurface > Groundwater > Cave microbial mat | place...
CGGAGAACTGGCATCTGACCATCACCTTTCTCGGCTATCAGACCGATGACGATATTTACCGGATCAACCAGGCGGTTGAAGAAACAGCCGGCGTTTTTGATGCGCCGCTCATCCGGTTCGAAAAAATAGTTTATGGCCCGGTCGGGAAGACGTCCCGGATGATCTGGCTGACCGGGGCGGAAGAAACGTCGCGGCAGCTCGGGGAAATAAAAGCCGGACTAGAAAGGAAATTATCTGACGCCGGCATCCGGTTTGAAGAGGAGCACCGCCGGTACAACGCCCACCTGACCTTGGCGCGCTTTTCCGCGGTAGGTAGGCAATCCTTGCCGGGATTGGACGAGCCCTTTGGCAGGGAATTTCATGCCTCGTCGCTGGACCTTATGGAGTCCCATTTAAGGCGCGGCGGGGCTCAATACGAGTCCCTCTCTCAATTTGATTTTGGGGGTAAAAAAAGCTAAAATCTAAATAAAGTATGAAGCTTCAAAAGCCGGTTGTAATCCTGGCGGCCGTGGTCTTTGTCGCTATTCTGGCCGTCGGCGGCGCGCTCTACGGCGGTTACCGCCTGGGCCAGCAGGACCCCCGGGTAATCACCGTCAAGAATATCACCAATATTGACGACCCCGAGGTGAAAGCCGATTTCGGGGTTTTTTGGCAGGTTTGGGAAAAGCTTCGGGAGCTTCACATTGATGGCGGCTCGGTTCCCGAAAAGGATATGGTTTACGGAGCGGTGAGTGGCCTCGTTGATTCTCTTAATGATCCGCACACTATTTTTTTCCCGCCTGCGGAAGCCAAAAAATTTGAGGAGGATGTGAAGGGTAATTTCGGCGGCATTGGCGCGGAGATCGGCATCCGGGACGACCAGCTGGTGATCATCGCTCCGATCAAGGATTCACCGGCAGAGCAGGCGGGCCTGAAGCCGAAGGACAAGATCTTAAAAGTGGATGATGCTTTCACCGATGGCTTGAGCGTCAGCGAGGCAGTGAGCAAGATCCGCGGCGATATCGGCACGTTGGTCACGCTGACCATCCTGCGAAACGGCTGGGAATCTCCGAGAGAATTTGTCATCACCCGCGCCGAGATCCGGGTGCCGACTATCGATTGGGATGTCAAAGAAGGCAACGCGCTGCATCTCAAGTTCTACGCGTTCAACGAAAACGCGCCCGGCTTATTCTATCGGGCGGTGTTGGACGGTTCCAAGCGCGATATTGAAGGAATGGTGCTGGACCTTCGCAACAATCCCGGCGGGTTCCTGGACATCGCCGTGCACATCGCCGGCTGGTTCTTCCCCAAGGGCACGCCGGTCGTCAGAGAAGATTTCCGGGTCGGCGAGGACACGGTTTTTGACGCGGACGGCAATGAGGCGCTCAAGGATTTCCCTGTCGTGGTATTGGTCAACGGCGGCTCCGCTTCCGCGGCGGAAATTCTTGCCGGAGCGCTCCGCGATAACCGCGGCATTAAAATTGTAGGGGAGAAGACATTTGGAAAAGGCACCGTGCAGGAGTTGCAGAACCTCAAAGACGGCTCCAGTTTGAAGATCACGGTTGCCAAATGGCTGACACCGAGCGGCCACACCATTGAGGGCAACGGCTTGACGCCGGATGTTGAGGTAAAGCCGGCGAATGACGATCAGAAAACGGATAGCGACCCGCAGCTTACAAAAGCGCTAGAGATCTTAAAAAGCGAGATAGCTAAAGCCCAGGCGGTAAAATAGAGCCGAGGGCGAACTCCTCATGAAAGTCCTGTTGCTACAAGATGTAAAAGGGGTTGGCAGGAAATACGATATAAAAGAAGTAAGCGACGGTTACGCGCGGAACTTTTTGATTGCGAGAAAACTCGCCGCTCCGGCCGATGGGGCGGCGATGAAGCTGAAAGCAGCTACCGAAGCCCAAGAGCAGGCGCGGCTCTCCAGCTACCGGGAATCCGCCAAACGGTTGGCGGACGAAGTTCTGGAATTCCGGGTCAGGGCGGGAGAGAAGGGAGAAGTTTTCGGCTCTATCAAAGCCGGTGAAATTAAAAAAGCCCTCCTTGAACGGGGCTACGAGGCGGGCGAAGTGCTATTGGATCAACCGCTCCGGGTGTTGGGCGAACACGAAGTTTCAGTGAAATTCGGCCGCGGCGTTACCGGGAAAGTCCGGGTCCGGATCACTGCCGGGAGAGAACGTTAACTTTTTTGATAAAGCGGATGTTCCCGTCAAATCGGGTCTTTTTGCCCGACACAAATTTGACCACGCCGTCTTTTAAGGCGTAGAGGGTATCGTCGCCGGCGCGGGCGACATTCTGGCCCGGGAGATAATGCGTGCCCCTCTGACGAAGTATGATCTGGCCGGCTTTAGCGGCCTCGTTGTCGGTGATTTTGATGCCGAGGCGCTTGGACGCCGAATCCCGGCCTAATTTTGTTGAACCACCCGATTTAGTATGTGCCATATTTGTCTAAAATTATTTATAATTTTAGCTACAAATATGAGCATCCCGCCGAAACTTTGATGAAGGCGGGGCGCCATACCTATAGCTGGAATATAGAGTGATATTACTCTATAATGCGCTTTTATGTCAAATCAAAACCGAAAAGTGATTTTACTCTTATTGCTAGCCTTGGCGGTGAGTTTCGGCCTCGGTTATCTTGTGCGGGGTGGCGCTTCAAAAGCTCCCATAATCATCGAAAGGGGAGCATAAGGCGGCTTGACAAAACAAGCCAATATGGTATAATTTAGCTAGAACTTTTGAGTTGGGAGGTCAGCTTATATACAAGGAGGCGGCTATATGAATCTGGGACAGCTTCGCAGGCGCGGCGCAAAACGGCGCGAGCTCAAAAACTGTAGGCGCTGGCGGGTCGGTCGTGACGAGGAAGTCAGACAGATCGCGGCGGCTCTCGAGCGGGCCCGTCTCGAAGACGAGGCGCGGCATGCCGAACAGCTCCGTGGCGGGCGGGTGCGGGTTTGGTGGCGCCTTCGGTTCGCGGCCGCCATCACCGCCCTCTCCTGGCTGCTTCTCGGATGAAGCAAAGCTCCTAGTCAAACTAGGAGCTTTTTGTTTATCCGAGCCGGTCGTTTTTGATGAAAATCCAGAGCCCCTTCAACCAGAGCCGGATCGCTTTCCAAAGCGGGAGAATGGAGATAACGTAATTTATTTCGACCAGCAATTTCAGGACCCATCCCCCAAAACCCCAGACAATTAAGGGTCCCACTTTGGCGATCGCCCATTTGCCGCCGACCGGGATGATGTAGGGATATTCCATCGGCTCGTATTTTTCGTGCTTTTTCTGCCCGGTCAGATCGCACCAAATATTGTGAGCGACCACTTCGGCCTGCGAAAGAGCGGCTCTTGCCACGCCCGGGATCGGCTTGCCGGTAACCGGGTCATAAAAGCAGACGGCGTCGCCAAGGCCGTAAATCTTGCCATAGAGTTTCAAGTCGGGGCTTTGCGGCAGGCATTCCATTTCGCCGGCTACCTCCACTCGGCCGCGTTTTTCCTTTTTGAGCGGCATCGCCACCATGAGCGACGCGGCTTTGACTCCGCCGGTCCAGATCAAGAGATCGAAAGGCAATTTCCGGCCGCTTTTGAGCGCCGCCTTTCCGGGCGCCACCTTGTCGATCGCCTCGTTAACGAAGATCTCGGTCCCGAAGCCTTTAAGCCGGCGCTGGACTTTCTCAATGATCCGGCTGGGGAAGCCCGGCAAGAGCGTCGGGCCGGCTTCCACGATGGTCACCCTGGACCGGCAGCGCTGCCCGCTCGGCCCGCCTCGACTCGGCGTCATCGGCGAGGCGGGCAACTCCTCCGCCAGTTCGCAAAGCCAGTTTTGCAGTTCCCCGGCGAGCTCCACGCCGGTTGACCCGCCCCCGCCGATCACGACGCGGATCTCCTCTTTGCCCGACTGGATCAGATCTATGATCTTGTCGCGGACGCGGATGGCGTCCAGAAAAGTTTTCAGCGCCAAGGAGCTTTCTTTAAGCCCGGGAATGTCAAAATAGTTGGTTTCCGAACCCAGCGCCAGAACTAGATAGTCAAATTTCAGCTTCCGCGCGTCGGCGAGGTGGATATCGCCGCTTTGAAGATCAAGCTCCTTCACTTCTCCCTGAATAAAATTAATGCCCGTTTTCCCGACGATACCGTCGACCGGGAAAGTGACAATGCTTTTAATATCCAAGTAATTGGCGTGTTCTTTGGAGGTGGTGGCCGCTTCATAAAGGGTAGGGGTATAGATGTGATAGCTGTTTTTATCCACCAGAAATACCCGGCAGGACCCGGACATGCCGCTCCTCCGGACTTTTTTTGCCAAGAGGATGGCCGTCCGCAGGCCTCCGAATCCGGCTCCGAGGACGACTATATTCTTTTTTGGCTCCATACCATCATTATACATCGCGCGTGCTATAATTGATTTATTCTATGCGGCTTCTCAGCGAAGCAGACAAAAAAAGCTTGGCCGGCCGGGTTTGCCTTTTGCGCGTTGATTTTAACGTCGAGAGTGCCAAAGACGCCCTCCGGCTTGAGGAATCGCTGCCGACAGCCCGCCTTCTGCTAAGGGCCGGCGCTCGGGTTCTGATTTTGAGCCATCGTGGGCGGCCGAAGGGCATCGACCCGAAGTTGTCGCTCAAAGAATTCATCCCGTTTCTCCGCAAAAAGCTTCAACAATCCATAACTTTTTTGACCGGCCTGCCGGCAAAACTTCCCCAAAACGGCCGGCTGTTTTTGTTGGAAAATCTCCGTTTCTGGCCGGAAGAAGACGCGAATGACTGGGATTTCGCGCGCCATCTCGCCCGGCTCGGCGACTTTTACGTCAACGACGCTTTTGCCGTTTGTCACCGCGAGAACTCTTCGGTTACGCAGCTGCCCAAGCTTCTGCCATCTTACGCCGGTCTTTTGCTGCAGAAAGAAATTGAAATTTTATCGCAGGTTATGAAGCATCCCAAAAAACCGCTGGTTTTGATCTTCGGCGGCAGCAAGGTTGAAGATAAAGCTCCAGTTATGAAAAATCTTTTGCCGAAAGCGGACCGGGTCCTTCTGGGCAGCAGCGTGTTAAACAACTCGGCGATGCTGCCGAAGTCGAATAAGATCGGAAAACCGATCGACTGGGTGGGAGAGAAGGGCCTCGCTCTGGATATCGGGCCGTTGTCGGCGGAGAAATTCGGCGCGGAGATAAAGCGGGCGCGAACTATTATTTGGAACGGCCCGGTCGGCAAATTCGAGGACAAGCGGTACGCCCGCGGCTCGATCGCACTCGCGAAACTCGTGGCAAAAAGCAAGGCGTTTACGGTTGTCGGCGGCGGAGAAACCACCCAGCTTATTTTGGAAAACGGACTTCGCAAAAAAATCGGTTTTCTTTCCACCGGCGGCGGCGCGATGCTGGAATTCCTGGCCGGCAAAAAACTGCCCGGCATCGCCGCTCTAAAATGAAGAAAATCGCTGTTTTGTATCACGGTGATTGCCGGGACGGGTTCGGCGGCGCCTATGCCGCCTGGAAAAAGTTCGGCAAGCGTGCCGATTATTTCGGTTTAAAACACGGAGGCGACCTGCCGGGCATTAAAGGCAAAGAAGTGTATATCGTTGATTTTGGTTTCAAGGAACCGGTTATGCGAAAGCTGGTCCGGGCTAATAGGGTAGTGGCCTTGGACCACCATGTGTCCGCGGAAAAGGCCACTAAGATGGCCGATGAATATGTCTACGCGCTCAATAATTCCGGCGCGGTGATCGCCTGGAAATATTTTCATCCGAAGAAGCCGGTGCCGCTCCTACTCCGTCATGTTCAGGATGTAGACCTCTGGAAATTTAAACTACCGAACACTCGCGAACTCGTGGCCTATATGGGCCTTGTGAAATACGATTTCAAAATTTGGGATAAACTGGCGCGTGAATTGGAAAATCCAAAGCGCTATGAGATCTACGCGGAAAAAGGACGGGAGCTTTTGCGATACGAAAACCTGATGATCGAGCGCTTACTCGAGGGCGCGATGGTGGCGAAGTTCGAGGGTTACAAGACGCTGGTCATCAATTCTCCGGTGCTCCACTCGGAGATCGGCAACCGGCTGACGAAATTAGCGCCTCCAATCGCGATTGTCTGGAGTGAAAAGTCCGGTATTCGGCGCGTTTCTTTGCGCTCTAATGGCAAGGTTGATGTGGCGAAAATCGCCGAAAAATACGGCGGCGGCGGCCACAAGGCGGCGGCCGGGTTTTCTTTCGGCCTCAAAAACCCTTTTCCTTGGAAGATAATTAACCCGGCTCCTTATGCAGAGTAAACTTTTTGGCGGCGAGGAAAAACTGATTATTTACACCGACGGGGGAGCGCGGGGGAATCCCGGGCCGGCGGCTATCGGCGCGGTGATCGGGGGCAGAAAGTACGGCGAATACATCGGCGAGGCCACCAACAACGTTGCCGAATACCGGGCGCTGATCTTCGCGCTGAAAAAAGCCAAGGCGTTGCTCGGGAAAAAGAAAGCGAAAGAAACGGAGGCCGAGTGTTATATGGACAGCGAACTTCTGATGAAGCAACTGACCGGAGAATACAAGATCGAGGACGAGGATCTCCAGCCGCTTTGGATGGCGATCTGGAACCTGCGTCTGGATTTTAAAAGCGTAGGTTTCCGGCATATACCCCGTGAGAAAAACAAAGAAGCGGATAAATTGGTAAACGAGGCATTGGACCGGCGTTGAAAACAAAAATCCCCCCGCCAGTTGGCGAGGGAGATTTTTGATGGCTGGCAATCCGTAAGCGGGATTCTGTCTGATCCGAGAACATCGGACGAGACGGCCATTTATCTAGGTCTGACGTTGCCGTCGGACTCAAGCGGCATTCCCCGAAGGGCGCAGCCTTGCATCCGGTAAGGATTTAGCCGTTTCACCCTCGTTTTTTATCCCTATAACGAGGTTGAGCCTTCTAGCTTGGGATAGGGCTCTCCTTCGACTTTCGTCTCAGGACGTTTCTGTTCGCACCTGTATATTGCTAATCGCAGCCGTTAGCTGCTACCTTTCCCGCCGATTGGCGGGGGATGTCCCGACTTTCCTCTCCGACCCAAGGTCGGAGCGGCCGTCTGGATTACCAGCCAATCATATAATACCATACTGGGCCTTCGTTGACAAGAGGGGTATGAATATGCTATCATTCGGCCAGCTATTTAAGGGAGGCGGATGATGCTCAAGACCGAATCCGGAGAGGTGCAGGTGGACGATGTCCGCCGCGGTGGGCGGGGAAAAGCGGTTTCAGCGGTCGTGGTCTCCTGGCTGTCGGTGGGCGTCAGGCGCTACCGGGCCTGGTTCAAGCCCAATCCGAGGAGGGCGAACCGGACCAGGGTGTCCAACAAAGAGCGGTTCGATGAGGGTGGAACACTCGAAGCGGTGAATATCTTCATCCCCAACGCGATTTTCGCCATGATGGTGAAGAAGGCGGCGGCCATCATCTTCGAGCGGCATTAATCACTAAACAATTCAACCCCGACACAACGTCGGGGTTTTTGTTTGTGGCCCGGGAATTGTGTTAAAATTAAGCTGACCAGCATGGCTAAGGAATCCGCAAAAAAAGAGGCCAGGGAAGCAAAACCGGCGGCGGCCGAGCCGAGCGCCAAAGCGGCCGTAAAATCGGTCCAGGAAGAGCTCGCTAAACAGCCGGACGCCATTGATATCATCAAGCTGGTGGACAGCCTGGTGGAGGCGGCTTTCCGGTCCCGGGCTTCCGACATCCATACAGACCCGAGCGAAAAACAGATGGCGGTTCGGCTCCGCATCGACGGCGTTTTGCACGATTATTTCGTCTTCCCGAAGGAGATCCAGTCGGAGGTCATCAGTCGCATCAAAGTTCTCTCCGGATTGCGCACCGACGAGCACCAAGCGGCGCAGGACGGGCGTTTCCGTTTGACTTTCGGCAACGTGAATGTGGACATCCGCGTTTCCATCGCGCCCACTTACTACGGCGAGAACGCGGTGCTCCGGCTTTTGGCCGAGCAGGCGGAGCAATACACCCTGGAAAGTTTGGGGTTTGACGGCCGGGATCTGGACGCGGTCAAACGGAACATCAAAAAACCTTACGGCATGATCCTGGCCACCGGCCCCACCGGTTCGGGCAAGACCACCACTCTCTACACGATTTTGAAGATGCTGAATACGAAGGAGGTTTCCATCATTACCATCGAGGATCCGGTGGAGTACGCCATCGAGGGCATCGAGCAGATCCAGGTCAATTCCCGCACCGGCCTGACTTTCGCGACCGGCCTCCGTTCCATTCTCCGTCAGGACCCGAACATCATCATGGTGGGCGAGATCCGCGATGAGGAAGCCGCGGGCATCGCCGTCAATGCCGCTCTGACCGGCCACCTTCTTTTTTCCACTCTACACACCAATGATGCCGCCACCACCCTGCCAAGGCTTCTGGATATGGGCATCGAGCCGTTTTTAATCGCCTCTACCGTCAACATCGCCATCGGTCAGCGCTTGGTCAGGAAGATCTGCCCGGATTGCAAGGCGAAAAAAGAAATAACCCAGGAGGAAATCAAAAGTTTATCGGCTGCTTTGCCAGCCGGCGTCGTGAGCGGGCACAAAACTTTTTATTACGGCGCTGGCTGCGACACCTGCGACAAGAGCGGCTACAAGGGGCGCGTCGGCATTCACGAAGTTCTGGAAGTGGACGACGAAATTCGCGCGGCTTTGATGCGCAGCGCCGACGCGAGCGAGATCAAGCGCCTCGCCGTCAAAAACGGGATGACTACGATGACCGAAGATGGATTCCACAAAGCGGTTGCCGGCGTAACCACCATTGAAGAAATATTAAGGGTAATTCACGACTAGATGCCCAAAACGTTAAAATTAGGCAAGTTTGGAAAGTTTTTCCTGCGCGTCCCCATCGACGATAAGATTTTGTTCGCCCGGCATCTCGCGGTGATGGCCAAGGCCGGTCTGCCGCTGCTCGAAGGTTTACACCTTCTGCAAAAAGAAAGCCGGTCTCGCTCGCTGCTGAAAATATTGGAGCAGGTAATAGAAGACGTCAGCAATGGCCAATTCTTGTCGGCCAGTTTGGAAAAGTTCAGCAAAGTGTTCGGCTCCCTTTTTATCAATATCGTGCGCGTCGGGGAGTCGGCCGGCATTCTTTCCGAAAACCTCAATTACCTCGCCGACGAACTTAAGAAAAAACGCGATCTGAAAAAGAAAGTTATCGGGGCGCTGATCTATCCGGCGGTAATATTTTTCGCCACCTTCGGCATCACCGGCCTTCTAACCGTCTTTATTTTCCCCAAGATCCTCCCCATCTTTTCCAGTTTAAAGATCGATTTGCCGGCGAGCACCCGCGCGCTGATCTGGTTAAGTAACACGCTGACCAACTACGGTCCCTGGATCGTGCTCGGGCTGATCGCCTTCGCCATTTTACTCGCGTTTTTGATGAGGGTCTGGAAAGTCAAATACGGCCTGCATGCCATCGTCTTAAAATTGCCCATTTTTGGCCGGATCTTCCGCGACGTCAGTTTGACCAATGCTTGCCGCACGCTCGGACTGACCTTAAAGAGCGGCATCAAAGTGGTGGAGGCGATCAATATTACCGGCGACTCGGTTGCCAATCTGGTGTACCGCAAATACCTGCTGGCGCTGGCCGATGAGGTTAGGCGGGGCGAGGCGATCGCGCCCTACCTGGCCAAGCGGCGCCACCTTTTCCCAGTCATCGTTTCCCAGATGGTTTCGGTGGGCGAGACAGCCGGCAATCTCAGCGAAACGCTTCTTTATCTGGCAGAGTTTTACGAAGGCGAGGTGGATGAAAAAACCAAGAACCTCTCCACCGTGCTCGAGCCGATGCTAATGGTGATCATGGGCGTGGTTGTCGGATTCGTCGCGATTTCCATTATCACCCCGATCTATGAAGTTTCCCAAAACATTGGCCAGCGCTAGGGGGTTCACGCTGATCGAGGCGGTCATCGTGGTTGCGATTCTGGCAATAATTTTGGCCGCCGGCGCCCCGGTCGGCATCGGCTTTTACCTTGACTACCAGTTTGATTCAGAATACGAAACATTTTTCTCGCTCCTCCAGCAGGCAAGGAATCTCGCTATGGTTAATTACAACGAATCGGACCATGGCGTCTACTGGAACAGCGAGAAGTACATAGTTTTTCAAGGAACGACTTTCGCGACCCGGGATACAAGCCAGGACCGGATTTTCCCGAGAACCGGTTCCGTCGCCATTACCGGTCCGGGCGAACTGGTTTTTGCCGCCCTTCAGGGGACGACCGCTTCCACGACCTACGCCCTGACCGACAGCCGCAAGAACCGCGATCTTTACGTCAACAGCGAAGGATTGGTTTACGCGCCTTAAGATGAAAAAAAACGCCGGACAATCGATGCTGGAATTACTCATCGCCATCGGCATTTTTGTGATTTCCCTGGCGGCCGGTATTTTTCTATTTTCCGGCGGCGAGAGTTTTTCTATTGATTCGGCCAACGCCGGGCTGGCCACCGACTATGCCCGCGAAGGTCTCGATGCCCTCCGAACGATCCGCAACCGCAACTGGACAGAACTCCCTGAGGGGACGCACGGTCTTGCCTTCAACGGTTCCGAGTGGCTGATGTCCTCCAGCAGTTCCGATGGGAAAGACATTTTCACAAGGCAAGTAACCATATCCAAAGCGGAGAACGACGACAATATCAAGATCGCTACCACGGCCGTCAGCTGGCAGACGGGCGGGCGGGTCCAGACGCTGGCTTTTGTCGAGCACTTTGCGAATTGGGAGGAGCCGTCGCAGAGCAGCTGCAAAACCGAACCACTGGTCGGCAATTGGGCCAATCCCGCGACGGTCGCCACGGCGGACCTCGGCGCCGGCAACGAGGGCACCGATGTGGTGGCGCGGCTGCCTTATGTTTATATGAGCGGCGAGGCGGCTTCGGCCGCCAAGCCGGACGTATTTGTATTTGACGTCACCATCATTACCGCGCCGACCCTGATCTCTTCGCTGAACATAGGAAGCGACGGCATCAAAACCCTGTTTTTGAAAGACAACTACCTCTACGCGGCTTCCGGCAACAACAGCAAGGAGTTCATTGTTTTTGACGTTTCCAACCCGTCCAGCATAACCGAGGCCGCTTCGCTTAATCTTGCGGGGACGGCCGACGGCCTTTCGGTGACTGTTTACGGAAATGTCGCGGTTGTCGGCCGGAAGGACGACGCCGACAATGAGCTGGCCTTCATCGACGTTGCCAATCCCTCGAGCCCGTCGGTTTTTCTGGAATTGGCGAGCACCAACAACGGCTCTGTTTATGACCTGACCTACACCAACGAATACCTCTACGCCACTAACGGGCAGGGCAGCAACGCGGACGTGATGATCTACGACATCCGCATTCCCTCTAGCCCGGTTTATGCCACCACCTACGACATCCCCGGTACTTCTACCGAGGAACTCTCTATTTACACGCTGATAAAAGGCGGTGGCACCCATCTTCTGGTCGGCGTTCAGGAAGACGAACTGATCGCGCTTGGCGCCACTTCCACTTCCGGCATTTATGTCCGGGACCGGCTCAACGTCGGCGGCGACGTAGCCGACATCGTCTGCGTTCTCGGCAACCTGGCATTTCTTGCCTCCAATAACAGCGGCAAGGAGTTTACCGTGGTAAACATTAACGATATCAATAATATCTACGAGTACGCGTCGCTGAACTATCCGCAAAGCGCGACCGGGATCGATTTTGACAATAACTATGTCTTTATGTCGGTTCGAAGCAATGACGCGCTAAGAATCATCACATCGCAATGACCCGAAAAAACGACGGCTTCACCTTAATAGAAACCCTCATCTATTCCGCTATCACGACCGGACTGATTACGGTCGCCATCCTGACCGTCTATCAGTTCATAGACGGGGCCGCGCGTCTCAAGTATCACAAGGAGCTGGCCGAGAATCAGAAATTGCTGGAGCAAAAGATCTACTGGGCCCTGCAAAGCGTTTCGGCCGTCAATTCTCCGGGAGTCGGCGCCACCACGACCTCGCTTTCCGTCAACAAGATCGGTTTTGCCGCCAATCCGGTGGTGATTGACCTGGATTCCGGAATCGTCCGGCTCAAGAGAGGAGCAGGAGCGGCGACCCAGATCACCAACGACTACTCCGAGATCGCCAACCTAACCTTTCATCAGCACAATTTCGACGGCCGGCCGGCGGTTAAGATAGACGCGACATTGGTCAACCGGCAGGCCTCGACCAGTATTGATATCGCCACGACGATCCTGATCCGATGAAGAAACATTTCATAAAAGACGGCGGCTACGTCGCCATTACTTCCGCCATCGTGCTCTCCTTGGTAATTTTTATCGTGGGCAGCGTGCTCGGCTCCTACAGCTTTTTGACGCGATTCAATGTCGTGGACTTTGACAACAAGCAAGGGAGCTTGTCCCTGGCCCGTTCTTGCCTGGATATCGCGCTCTTGAAACTAGCCAACGACTCCACATATGCCGGAAGCGAAACCTTTTCCGTGGATCAGTACCAATGCGCCGTCCGACCGATTCAAACCTCCGGCGGTAACAAAATAATCGAGAGCCGCGCCCAGCTTAACGGCGCCACGACTAATTTGAAGCTGACGGTGGACGCCTTCACTTTATCCACAGCCTCGTTAGAGGAACTGGTCAAATTTTGATATACTTAGGAAAATCGCTTAAACAGCGCATTTAGCAGGTTAAAGGTCGGATTTAAATAACAACAATCATGAAAAAGAACTCTGGCTTTACTCTCATTGAACTTCTGGTCGTTATCGGCATCATCGCCATTTTGGCTGGTGTGGTTATTGTTGCGTTAAACCCGGCTCGGCAATTCGCCCAAGCGCGAAACACCCAGCGCTGGTCCAACGTTAACGCCATTTTGAATGCCGTTGGCCAGCGGCAAGCGGACAACCGCGGTACTTGGCCTACCAATGCCGATTGCGCCGCTTTGCCGACTGCTACTACGACCATGGCTTCCACCGATTACGACATTTACGAATGCATCGTCCCGACGTATATGAGCAGCTTGCCGGTCGATCCTTCGGCTGGTGTCTTCAACGCCGCTAGCGATTACAACACGGAATACGACGTCATTTTGGTGGGTGGCCGTGTGACCATCAGTGCTCCGTACGGGGAAACCATTTCCGGTCAGGCGTCGACCACAATTTCGGTCAGCCGCTAGTCGGAAGTCAGTTAAATCAAAAACCGCCGAGGGCGGTTTTTGATTTCTTAAGAAAGCAGGCCGTGTTTCAAAATTACCCAAAGCGCCCGGAAGCCGTCTTGCCAGCGGATCTTTTTGCCTTCAGCGTAAGTTCTTCCATAGTAGGAAACACCCACTTCGTAAAAACGCCACCTCTTCCTGCCGAGCTTGATGGTTACCTCCGGCTCAAAGCCAAAATCCTCTTCTTCCAGCGTGATGGATTGCAGAGCTTTTTTGCGGAAGGCCTTATAGCCCGTCTCTATATCGGTGAGATTAAGGTTAGCGAAGACGTTGGTCAAAAATGTGATCAGCTTATTAGCGAGGTAGTGGCCGAAAAAGATCACCCGGTGCGGATACGAGCCGACAAAGCGGGAACCATAAACAACGTCCGCCGCGCCGCCCAAGATCGGCTGCAGCAACCGTCCGTATTCGGCGGGGTCGTATTCAAGATCGGCGTCCTGAATTAAGATCACGTCCTCGCTTGCCAGCGCGAAGCCGCTCTGGAGCGCCGCTCCTTTGCCGCGGTTCGTTTCGTGGAAAACCTTCCGGACGTTTTTTGCGGCGTAGCTGTTCAAAAATTCCCGCGTCCCGTCGGCGGAGCCGTCGTCCACAATGATAATCTCGGCCGGCTTTTGCGCCTGCACCTTTTCCAGGAGCTTGGGCAGGGTATCTTTCTCGTTGTAAGCCGGGATGATTACGGAAATATTGAGCATAAGGGTCGCGTCATCACTTTATCCTAAACAATGCCTCCTCCTCAACTTCAAACACCTTCTGGTATTCTTTTGCGCCCGACAGGTACTCGTAGAAATTCGGGCTGCGTCGTTTTTCCACCACTAAATAGGAAGCCCGGAAATCATTTTTCAGAACGCCGTAGGTAGACACCGTCTCCTCCGCCGTGCAGCGGACTTGTTCACAAGTAAAGGCGGTGCCCGCGTCGATAGCGTAAAAATGCGTTTTCCAATAGAGGGCCGGGTCAAAAGCGTACTGGAAGATCGGGTCCATGCCGTTTATGTAATAATTTTGCGGATTCCAGAAGAACAGCTGGCCGAAGCGGTCCCAATGGATATTGAAAATTATTTCACCCGGGGCCGAATTGTTCTTAAGCCAGCCGGAAACCTCCTGGAACCGGTGGGGCCGGAAAGCACCCGCGGCGTAGCTTTCGAACCGGTACCAGGTTTTAAGCGGCATATAAATAAGAGCAATGGCGGCGATGATCATAACCAGAGCCGATTGCCAGGAGGCGGGCCGCTGGAGCGTTTCGTGCCCGGAACGGTAATGCGTAAAGAGCAAACCGATGAAAATGACACCGAAGCCGATGAAAAATTCGTTGGAGCGCCGGGCGACGCCGAAGGTGAGGGAGAGGAAGATAAGACAAAGAGCCAAACTCGACCAAGCCGCCGCTTTCGTGTCTGCCGGCATGGCGCCCAGCTTTTTATTTTTTATCAGCCAGGCGAGATACCCGAGCGCCGTGAGCAGCAAAATAGTGATAGGGATCAGCTGGTCGATGAAGTTTTCCCAGACAAACGGCAGGAGTTCGCGGCCAAAGCGGAGCGGCAACTCGCTTTGCTTTTCCAAAAGGAGCTGCACCACCTGGACATAAGCGATCTTGGCCGCGCCAAGAGGGTTTGGCCGGAGCAGCCAGCCGGCGGCGAGGCCGGCGAACAAAGCGGTGATCTTCTGCCAGTCAAAGCCCGCCTTGCTGAAGCCCGTAAGGCGAGGCAGGCCCGCTTTTTGCAGCAATTGGAACAAAATGACAGCCAGGAGTGTCAGGATCGGCACCCAACTCAAAGCAAGATGGATCCAGGAAAAAGCGGCCGCGACGATAAAAACGAAAATCAGGCCGCGCTTTATATCGTGGCGGTGCAAGAGAGCGAATAAAAGGAGTGTCAAAGCGAGCGAAAACGGATGCGGCCGCAGCATCGCCAGTCGGTACAAAAGATCGGCGGTGGCAACGGTAAAAATTGCCAACCAGAGGAGCGGCCATTTCAGCTTAAGCAAGCGGAAAGCGAGATAAACGGCGAGGAGCGATGCGACGGTCGTCAAAAAAGCTCCCAGCTCTATCGCCTTGACCAGGTCGGCAAGAAGGGTCAGCGGGAGAAGCAAGATGTGGAAGCCGTACCAGATGTCGGCCGAGTAGCGGTTCACAACTGAATATTGCGCCCAAGGAAATGCCGATTGGCCTATGCCGCTTTCGCGGTAAATCGCCGAGTGGCGGATATGATAAAAACTGTCGGTGTCGGCAATATAGGGGAGAGCAGCGTGAAGAATGGCGGCGAAGGCGACTACCAGCAAGACCACGGCCGCCCAATCGTATTTTTTGAGAGCCGGGAGCATAGCAATTAATTTGATTTTACATTAAAAAACAGCGATATTCCATCGCTGTTCCAGCACCCATCTCGATAATCACTCTCAGGCACCGGCCACTACAATGTATCCCCAGAAATTGAGATAAGAGTAGGGGAACGGAAAGCGCCAGAAAGTCGCCGAGCGAAAACCCGCTTTCTTGAGGGCTTCGGCGAACTCCGCCGGCCGGTAAGGCATCGCCCGATACAGTTTTTCGATAAGTAGCTTATTGGAAAAGTTCTTGCGGGACGTGATGGTGACCAGAATGCCGTGCGGCGCAAGAAGTTCCTTGAAGTGGCGAAGCGCCGGTCCCAATTCATCGGGCTCAAGATACTCCAGCACGCCCGAAGAGCAGATGATATCAAAGTTCCGCCAAACTGGCGGCAACTCCTGGCGCGCGGAAATGATATCGGCTTCTACGATCTCGAACGAGCCGGGGCGCCGATTCGCGCCGGCCCAGCGGCAGAATTTGTGGAGAAGGCGCGGCGTCACATCAAAGGCGCAATAATGCGCCGGATAAGGTGAAGCGGAGACCATCGTTTTGACCAGAGCGCCGGTGCCGCAGCCGGCGTCCAGTATCTTAATCCCGGGCCAAAAAGCGATATATTTCCGCCAAAGAGCCCTTAGCGCGGGCAGATAGCGCACCGCGGCTATCGTGGCGTTCAAGAGCCAAAGATTCTTTGTGTAGAATCCCGGTACGTCAGTGGTCATGCCACCTCCTGCTTTCAAAGACCGAGGCCAGTTTAGCCGCATTGCTCGGCCAAAGCAAGTTGTCATAAAAAAGGCGACCTAGCGGTCGCCGTTCATCAGCTGGTTGAAAAGCTGATTGCGGATCTGGTTGATGTCCTTGGGGTTCTTGTGCCGCGCGACGCACTGTTTCGCCGCCAGGAGGCGGACCTCCTCGATCTTGACGTGAATCTTTTCTTCAATGGTGGCCTCGGCGGTTTTTGCCGGCGGCGCTTTACCAAAAAAACGTTTTAGCGCGGCGATCGCCTGGCCGGCCGGAGCGAGCGAAAGCGGTTGAGGGTCAAAGATCACATATTCGCGGCCCCGGTCGTCCTGTATCCGGAGATAGGTTCGCGTAATGTCACTCCCGACAATGCGGAGAGTGACGCCGTTCCGCTTCGCCGCCAATCCCGGCTGGCCGTCATCGTACCACTCCAAACAATTACTCGGGCTGGCAACCCACTCGAGGATTCGAAAATCCCAAGCCGAATTTTGGGCCGACATGACTCCTCCTCGTCTTAAAAAGCTAATCTGATTTTAACATATCTAGCCGCATCCGGATTTTGTATTCAAAAAATCCCTGGTTTTTCCAAAAGGCCAAGCCGGCGAGGTTACGGGCATCCACGCTCAATTCAATATAGCCGATTTTTCTTGCCCGGAACCATTCCAGCGCCGCCTGGAAGATCTTTTCTCCGATTTTCCGGCGGCGATGTTCGGGAGCGACAACCAGATCATAAACTGCACCGATCTTTTTGGCGGAAGTGTAAGCGGGGGCGCTCTCAATAGCGCCCCGGAAATACCCAACAACTTTGCCGTCTTCTTCGGTAACCAGCATCAAACCGTTTTTGTCGCCGAGTTCATCCTCCAGCTCTGCGGCAAGGTTTTCGTAATCGGCCGAGGATCTATAGTAGCCATCGAGCCGATGGTGATAAGCAACCATCGCTTTGGCGAGCGCCGCGATGGCGGCGAGGTCCTCTTTTCGTGCATTGCGGATAATCATGAAAGGAGTATAGCAAAATAAAAACGGCCCATTAAGGGCCGCCTTTGGATTTTTCCAGTTCGCAGGCCGGGCAATTTTCGTCGATTCCGCAAGTATGGGCCGGTGGAACCGGACGCGTAAGGCCGTCGCGGAGGATATCATAGAGATTGAGGATCGGCCGCCGTGCCGATTGGGAATCGTAGGCCTGGTCGGTGTCCAGGAAATTGACCAGCTGACGGAATTTTTTAAAGACGGTAAGGATGTACATACAGTACGGCTTGATCGGCAGGCCGTGCAGTTGCTGGCCGTTCACCCGCTCGCGCCGGAGTACCAGAAGAATCTCTCCGTCTCCGAACACGATTAAATCGGACGACTGGTTCTTACCCCACCAAGGAAAATCATTGCGCTTGAGGTCGAGTAGGCGGTCAATGAGCCATGCTTTCAATTTACGATCCCCGTCTTCTTTTATGGCGATTTCCTCGAAAGCGTCAATCACGCCCCGGAGCGTAATTCCCATAAGTCCTCTCCTCAAAGAGCTTTGGACAGAATATCACGAGCGTCCGGATGGTTCAAATAAAGAATATAGGCCAAGTTTTCGGTGGCCCGCGATATCAGCCCTAAAAAGCAGTCCCGGCTAGCGTTGAAAGCCAGCCCGCCAGAAGCGCCTCCGCGTTTCGTGATATTGGTGACTGCATACCGAGGAATCAGACCCTCGCCCGTTATAGAAAACAGCCCATTATTAACAGAAAGGAATTCAGCGACTACACCCACTGTCCGCAATGCTTCATATCCGCCGGCAGCGGCGTTGATCACTTGCCAATCGTAGTGAATAATCTGGTCGCCGGTCGCAATCGAACGGCAAACTGGGTAGGGCAAGGGATGGAACGGCTCGCCCGCCCAGCCGTAATATTGACGCAAGTAGGCGACGCGCTCTACAAAGTTGGCCGATTTCTCCACGCGCAGGATGGCGATGTCGTTGATGCTATTGCCGGACTTTGTTACGGTGGCGGCCGGAAAAGTGCCGAAAGCGCGGATGCGGAAATAGGTATTTTCGCTGAAAGCCGGAAAGAGCGCTTCGCACTTGGTTTCGGGTCCGTGGTCAACCACGTGATTGTTGCTGACGATGATGCCAGCGTTGTCCAAGACAATGCCCGAACCGGCGACCGTAGCGTTGCCGCCGGTGGCGAGCGGATAGGAGCAACGAATCGCGACCACCGAGGCCCATAGTTCTTCTTCGTCCCGAAGATTGACCTGCCCTTCGGTTTCCTGGCGCAAAAGAAGCGCTTCGTACTTTGAAAGTGGCTTGGTTGTGGTGGCAACCACGGCCGGCTTTGGAGGCGCGGGCTTCACCGGCGCGGGCGGCGGGGCTGTCTCTGGCGCCACCAGAGGGGATTGCGGCGCCAGAACTTCATTGACCGGCGTCTCCGGAGGTGGGGGCGCCTGAGGAGTCCTGCTTGTCGAGCCAATAATTACCGCGGCAAGAGTGACGATGGTAATAATTAAAAGTATCCGTAGGAGCGGCACTTTATAAATCTATCATTTTGTGATAAAATAATAGAAATTCCGGGGTCGTCTAATGGTAGGACATCAGCCTTTGGAGCTGAGTATCGGGGTTCGAATCCCTGCCCCGGAACACGGAGCGTGTATAATGAATTCATGAGCAACCCGGCAAAAATTTTGATCATTGAGGATGACCGCTCGACTCGGCGAGTGCTGGAGCTTCATCTTGGCAAAGATGGGTATTCTGTTATTGCCGCCCAGACCGGCGAAGAGGGATTGGCAATGGCGGAAACCGAGAAGCCCAGCCTGGTGATTATCGATATCGTCCTTCCCAACATCAACGGCCTTGAGGTTTTAAAAGCGCTCAAGGCAAAAGAGACAACCCGCGACATTCCCGCGATTGTCGTGTCGGGCGTTTCGGAAAAAGAATACCGGGAGCAGGCAATGGCAGGCGGTGCAGCGGAGTTTTTTATAAAAGCGGACCTCCACTTGGAGCAATTTTTGGAATCGGTAAGCCGGCTTTTGAAAAAATAAATCCCCCGTTAAAACGGGGGGATTGTTTAAGGTTTGTTTTTCTCGGGCAGTTTGGGAGGCGGGAGCTCGTAGAAGCGATACTCCTGCTCATTGCTAAAACTGCCATGGCCATCGCCTTTTTCGCCTTCTTTTCCTTTGCCGTCCGGACCCGGCTGGCCCTCTTTGCCATTGCCCTTTTCGTCGCCTTCGCCGGCGCCCGGTTTGCCTTTGCCGTGTTCAAGGATGACCGTCTTTCCTTTCTTCCTAAGCTCCATCGCTCCCTGCATTTGCTCGTGCAGTTTGCGGGAATAGGGAAGCTGGTAGGCGCGTGGTTCACCCGGCTCCGGCGCATAACCGAGAGAGCCAGCCGGCCCGTCGCCTTCCTGTTGCTTGATGACTTTGAGCCAAAGATAGATGACTCCCGGGTGTCCGGATCTGGCATCGGGTTCCACAACCTGCGCCCAAATCAGCACGGATTTTTGGGGAAGAGGTGGAGGTGCCGGCCAGCCAAGATAGCTGCCGACGGCATTCCATACGGCCAGGCAGAACATAAGAGTTCCGACAATGGCCGAGAGTTTCAGCCACCACTTGCCTCTCGCGCTGACGATCAGCCAGAGAACAAGCGCAAAAAGGAGGATGAACGCAACCGCGATGACCAGGGTTTTCCAATCCATTCAAATGCCTCCGAAAGAACTTAGGGGTTCTTGGTGAAGAAGTGAGGCAAACGATTTATGTCCGCGACTTTCCCGTCGGTAGTCAGCGTGAAACGGAAAGCGGTTTCTTCGTCCCCGTCCCGTTCCAGCGTGACTTCGCGTTCCGTTACCGTATTGCCGCGGCCTTTGATGTCCAGAAGCGAAATCGTCACCTTGGTGGGCGTCGGGTCGCGTTTCCGGTACATGTGAACGTTGGCGATGTATTCGCCGGGGACGATGCCGCGGAGGATGACCCGCTCTTCGTTCCCGTCCACCTTGATGATGTTGCCATCGTCGCTTTTGGTGGTGTCGTTGGACGCGCCGAGATCGTCGCGTTCGAGGTGAAGCAGTCCGACCTCTCGGGCGCGGAAAAAGGCGATATTGCCGTTGGGATCGCGGACATAGGTGTCCACATCGTCTTCCGACTTGTCGCCCCATTTGACTACCACGGCGTACTCGCCGAGCGTCGGCAGACCCTCTTTCTTCTTATCCTTTTCCTGCTCGGGATTGTAAAGAATAATAAAGACAAAGAGGGTGTTCAGGCAAAGGTCGATGAACGGAATTATGCGTTTTTCATTCATTTCTGACCTCCGGCGTCAGTTCGATTTGCTTGCGCTTAACCGCGTGCACCAACAGGTGATGCTGGAGCATCAGCACAACACAGCAAACGATTCCGGCGAAGGTGGTGATGAATGCGGTGCCGACTGCGACCCCGAGCTGGTCTTTGCTCTGGGCGCCTTTGAATCCGCCGGCATCGAAGAAAGCCATGATGATGCCGCAGATGGTGCCCAACAGCCCCAAGAGAGTGCAGATATCGGCGGCCGTCGAAATATGGCGGGCGTCGTTCTGCAGATCCCGGAGCATTCTCGGCCACTTGTCATTGTAAGTTGATATTTTGCCGGCGCAGTCTATGACTTCGCTCGCCTTCCAGCTTAGCCATCCGCACCAGCCGGTCATAACGGCGAAAACCGCGAGAATGACAAAAGTCAGTTTGCTCGCGTCGGCCTTGTAGGCGAAGTGAAATCCGCCGAGCATCCAGGTGACAATTGCGCTAACAGCGGTCAGAACCGCGATGAGCGACCAAAGCAGAAACAGCTTTTTCATCGTGTCCTCTCCTTTTAAAGGTTGTTAAGGAACTTTAGTATTCTATGCCAGTGTGGTTAGTGTTTCAACCGGGCGGATCTCAAATCAACCTCTTGCGATTCTTCCCTTCATTTGCTACTCTTTGGACATGATCACAAAAATTGTTAACACGCTCGTTTCTCTGTCGGTTTTAGCCGGTCTGGTGGTCGCTCCGGTTGCCTCGGCCAGCCACTCCTGGGGTGGTTACCACTGGGCGCGCACCGCTAACCCTTTTACTCTGAAGCTTGGAGATAATGTTTCCGCTGCCTGGGATGCTTACCTCGCGGAAGCGTCTAGCGATTGGAGCCAATCCAGCGTGCTGGACACGCTGATCGTCAGCGGTCAGGCCAAAACCCCGAAAACCTGCCGCCCGACTGCCGGTCGAGTCGAGGTTTGCAACGCCAAATACGGGAACAATGGCTGGTTGGGTATTGCTCAGATCTGGATTACCGGCGGCGTGCATATCGCGCAGGGCGTGGTAAAACTCAACGATACTTATTTCAACACCGCGACCTATAACACCACCGCTTGGCGGCGTCTGGTTGTTTGCCAGGAGGTGGCACACAACTTTGGGCTGGATCACCAAGATGAGGACTTCACCAACCCGAACCTCGGCTCCTGCATGGATTACACGAATGACCCGGATGGTCCGCCCAGCAACGAACATCCCAACCAGCACGACTTCGACCAGCTGGCAGCGATCTATGCTCACCTCGACAGCTCGACCACCCTTAGCCAAAGCACCTCCGCTTCGGCTAAGGGCGCCAACAGTGATGAGGATCTGAACGAGC
>Ga0247727_10007002_pt1 | contig 21793 bp, 20 predicted proteins | sample WisWelCaveWW1625_FD_202498 | JGI IMG/M metagenome (GOLD analysis project Ga0247727, IMG submission 202498) | Biofilm microbial communities from Wishing Well Cave, Virginia, United States - WW16-25 | ecosystem: Environmental > Aquatic > Deep subsurface > Groundwater > Cave microbial mat | place...
TGCGCTTTCGCTGCACTGTCGGATGATGTCCGTCTTCAAAGACTCCGTGATGTGAAGATCGTCGCGCTCAAAAGCGAATGGTCCAACTATGGCATAGACTTCATCAACCAGTTCACCCAGTGATTTTCCTGTCCTGGCCATAAACTCCCAAATGGTGAGCCCCATCCATATTCCATCGCGCTCTGGAATGTGTGTTTTCAAAGCGATTCCACCGGATTCCTCACCGCCCAGCAGCACATCTTCATTCGGATCGGCCATCAATCCGGCGATGTATTTGAAACCTATCGGAACTTCGACGTGTGGTAATCCGTAGTGTTCGCAGAGCCTTTTGATCCGCGGTGTGCCACTGAATCCCGTGACCACTTTACCCGACAGACCTTTATATTTTACCAGGTAGTGAATGGTGAGCAAAATGATGTGGTGCGAATCGATGAATTTTCCGTGGGAATCGAAGAGCCCGAGTCGGTCGGCATCGCCATCCGTTGCCAGACCGCAATCGATGGTGCCACTTCGACGGATGAGTTCCGAAATTTCTTTCAGGTTTTTTTCAATAGGTTCCGGAGCCTGTCCGTTGAATGATGGGTTGTGTTCGCAATGCAAAAAGGTGATTCCCGGAAGAATTTTTCGCATAGCATTCTGACCCGCACCATACATTGCATCATAGGCCAGACGAAGCCTCGATTTCCCAATCAGATCAATGTCAAATGCCTGCTTAACGCGCAGCAAGTAGGATTGCTCAAAGTCGTCATAAATCAGCAGACCGTCCGTATGCGCCTTTTTCAAATCCGTATTTTCAGGATCTACGGGACAGACATCGGGAATGAGTCGTTCGATCGCTTCGACGTCGTTCGGCAGTAAAGGCCCGCCAAAAGATCCTTTGAGTTTATAGCCGTTGTATTCCGCAGGGTTGTGGCTGGCCGTGATCACTACTCCAAGTGAAGCTCCGCACTCGCGAACGGCCAGCGAAACCATTGGCGTAGACACAAAACCCTTCTGCGTTGTGACAACGGCAATTCCGTAGTGGATGAATATTTTTGAGGCAATCTGCGCGAAGAGCGGTCCTCCGAACCGGCAGTCGTGGCCGATTACAATTTTCGGTTTTCGCGTAGTGTCGGCCTTGATCCACTGTGCGACGGCGCAACTTACCCTGGCCACGTTTTCGGTTGTAAAATCCTTCGCGATAATTGCCCGCCAGCCGTCGGTGCCAAATTTTATCTTGTTCACTTCAATTACTTTGCGAACGAATGTAGGAAATTTTGGTTAAACACCGAATGTTCGGCTCTCTCGCCTTTGCAGAAGGGGGTTTTGCCACGAATTCACGAATAAATCGTCGAACCGAAAGGGAAAAATTGGTGAATTCGTGGCGAAAATTTTGTCTAGAGCGCAGTCAAAAACTCCATCGTATCCACCGCATCTGCATAGTCAAAAAAGTCCGGGCACTGGCCCTTGCCAAAAGGGATTCCGCCCCTCCCGATCACCGCTTGAATCTTGTCCTTGTTCGCGGCGATGAATTGCTGAGGATCGTTGAAATCAGAATAGCGCTGGTAGAAGAGCATTGCCACAGGGGAGTGCATTCTTTCATCTTCCTTCATCAGCAGGAAACCGTTGTCGAACAATTGTTCCTGGTTCAGCAAATAAACGGTCTTGTTGTAGTTGTAGTTGTTTGCGTATTTGTTGTGGTGGATGAGATCGTGGTGCGGAAGGACGGCCTGGAACAGCCTGTCCAGCTCAAAATTCTGAGGTATCCATACCTGCGAAACGCTTCGGCAGCCAAGGCCGAAATGTGTAAATATATCGTCTCCCAGCAATTTCAGGTCCTCCGGCGATTCCAAACCATCCAGGACAGCCAGCGAACTCCGGTTCCGGCGGATAATTTTGGGATACTTTCGAAAATAATAGTCGAAGTGCATTGCGGTATTGTCGCTACCGGTGGCAATCAAGGCATCAAAAACTGAGGGTTTTCCCTCGACCAACTCAACGGCTGAGGCAACATCCGGGGACAGTTCCGACATCACCTTAAGGATAGCAGGCATCAATTGGTTGTCATCGGATGACAACTTTACCATTGCGTTATGTCCGGCCAAAAAGGTGCAGACAAAATCGTGAAAACCGACAAGAGGTATGTTCCCGGCCATAATGAGCAACACACGTTTCGGAGTATCTGTGTTTTCAGGGTAGCGCGACAAAACTTTTTCCAGAACGTCCTTCTGCAGCCATTTCGCGATGTTCCCAAGTGCCGTACGAACCGATCCCGGAGTGAACCAGGCATTGTATATGTGTACGTTGTCGATGAGTTCCGCCAATTCCCTGATTGCTGGCGTTGTGGCTGCGTTTCCGTCAGATGTGTGTTCGATCCGGGCAGCGGGCTGACCGTCTGACAGGGTGGCAAGTACCTTTCCCAATTCCGTCAAAATGTGCACTTTTTCCTCGCGGTTCATTGAAAGTCGTCGTATATTTGCACAAAATACAGTGGTCCTCCTGCGCTCACTGCACTTTTCTAAAGCTACACGGCAGTAAAGAGCTTCGGAGGATAAGGATCAAAGGTAAGCGACAATGGCGATTATCATTACAGACGAGTGTATCAACTGCGGGGCTTGTGAACCCGAATGTCCGAACAATGCCATTTACGAGGGCGGTGCGGAATGGAAATATGCAGATGGAACTTCACTTACTGGAGTGTTTACGCTCCTGAATGGGGATACGGCGGATGCTACGTACAAAAATACCCCCGTCGATATGGACGTTTATTTCATCGTTCCAACAAAATGCACCGAGTGCAAGGGATTCCACGACGAACCACAGTGCGCCGCTGTTTGTCCGGTGGATTGCTGCATTCCCGACAAAGACGTTCGCGAAACGGACGAGGTTTTGCTGGCGAAGAAGGATTTGATGCATTTGTAGACATGGGAGGCTGGACACTAGACACTAGACGCGTCTTTCAAGGACCTGTCAATTGTCAAAAATCAACGGTCAAAAAAACCTCCAATAACGATCAGCAGTCACCCTGTTTAATTTAATGCTGAGACAGTTCGTTTTGGGCTTTTAAAACCCTGTTCCATTGACTGAATAAATCTGTCTCCCTAGTTTCGAGTAGCTCCAAAAATTGATCTGAATTATCCATCTCAAGAATCTTGTGCAGCATATCTCTGCCATACTTATGGTCAATGAAGCCAACTAACAGTCCTGACCAGGTATAAAAGTTTTTTTGATCATACAGGGTCTTAAAATCTGTTGGATATTTTTCTGCCTTTATTTGTTCGCTTATTTCCAAACTATCTAAATCAGTTCTTCCAGAAACGTATTCAGCAAGCCCCTCGGAAAACCAACGCATTGTACTATCCAATGCAGCGGCATCTCGATATTGAAGATGAAACACGTGTACAACCTCGTGGAGAACGATGCGAAAGCTCGCAAAAGGATCCCCCGCCGCCGGTTCACAGGATTGGTCTTCCCATATCAATGGTGACAAGAGGTGCACCCGATTCTCGGTCGACCAACCTACAAACCAACAAGGTGATCCTGCCTCGAATCTATCCCGGCTGCTGTACACTTTAACGGTAAAACCATGGTTGAATCCCTTATGAAAAAAGCCTTCAATTGTATCGATACAGCGATCAGTCCATAGCTCCATTAATCTCAAATACGGTTTTTCGACGGGGTCACATATTACTTTGTACTGCCCTTTGTGATGCAATTCTGTGGTCTCATCAGCACCTACCGTGTCCAGATTCAATGAAGTATTTTCATCGGCCTCACAAGAAAGGAAAAAGCACAAAATGTAAATGAAATTTAAAGGTCGTAACACCTGTTAAATCTAGCCGTTCTCAATGATTCCACCACGCGCTATCAAGAAATTAGAACTTCTTATTTTGGCAGTTGGCTTTTTTTGGCAGTTGGCCTTTTTTTGCAGTTGAACGTTTCGATCTTCCATTAAAATTTTATTTATAACTACCTTTGCCGAATGATCACCGACGACACCCGAAAACGCGTAGAAGTTTGCTTCTCCCCATTCCTTTTTTCGCTTTTTAAGGACGAATTTGACATCATTGTGGTGATTGACGTTCTTCGCGCTACCTCGGCCATTTGTACGGGTTTTCATCACGGGATCAAGGAAATTATTCCCGTATCGACGATTGAAGAAGCGCAGGCCTACAAAGACAAGGGTTACTTTGCCGGAGCCGAACGGAACGGAAAAATTGTGGAGGGATTTGACTTTGGGAATTCGCCATTTTCTTATATGAATCCGGCCTTTAAGGACAAAACCGTAGTGCTGACAACCACCAACGGAACAAAGTCCATCAATCTCGCAAAGGATGCCGGGCAAATCGCAATTGCATCGATCAACAATCTCGACGCTATTAAATTCTGGCTCGAAAAACAGAACAAAAACATTCTTTGTCTGTGCTCTGGCTGGCAGAATAAATTCAATCTCGAAGACACGATTTGTGCAGGAGCGATTTGTGACTACCTGATCAATACGGGAAAATATGTCTCCATCGAGGACTCATCGATTGCCTCGAAATATCTTTTTCTGAGTGCAAAAGACAATATTCTCGGTTATCTGAAGTCGTCGTCGCACCGGCGGCGTCTGCTAAATCTCGATCTAGGGGAGGACATTAAATATTGTCTGACACCAAATATTACACCGGTTATTCCTGTTCTGGTTGGAGATCGGCTCGTTGCGCTGAAGGAGCCGGTGTTGCAGGCCTAGTGCTGCCCCGGTAGTGTTCCACCGAGGTCAGGCGAAGTTTGATGTGACGCTGACTTTTTATAATGCCGAAGATTTCAGGAAGGAATTAGTACGATTTGTGGCATTTTTTTTATGGAACGCGGATTTATTATGATTTTTATGATTTTCGCGGATTTTGATTGTGCAAAATCATAAAGAATCATAACCGATTGTGACGATCTGCGTTCATTTTGTTTGTTGATTGAACAAAAGTGGCTTAATCTGATAAAACCAACTGATGAACGCACTCAAATTAAAATCTTCCTCCTTTTTAGGTTTGGCAATATTGTTGAACTCCTGTGGCGAAGGAGGTGATAGCGTAGACTACAGTTCGGATTCGGACTTACCCGAAACATTTAAGACACTCGAAATTGAATGGGGCGAAGGTGGCGGAATGGAGTACCGTTCCGAAAGTATAATGCTGTATCCTGACTCAGGCCGGTGGGAACTGAACGACGAAGGACATATCAAGTCTGTTTTGTTTCAGATTTCCAAAGAAGAAATAAACGGCATTTACGACTGGCTTCGTAAAAATCGTTTCGACCGGATCGAGTCAGAAGACCGGGGTCACGTCGATGACCGCGGTGGAATTCATATTTACGCAACGGTGGACGGTGAACGATACGGCGCCGGAGAATCCGGGGGCACCTTTATCAAAGACGAGTACCTCGAAAACTGGGGAAATGTCTCCGACAGCATTCACCGGTTTGCGATGAGCAAGGTGAACGCCCAATATCAGCACAGGACCGTTTTCTTTGATCCGTCGATGATGGATACCACCTACTATCTCTATTTTGATCTTGAAGGGGAGATCTTTTATAATCAGCCGGAATATGAACCTGCCTTTGACCTGGTTTCAAAAGGCCACGAGGTACTGCTGTTGTCCGGACCTTGTTCATTTTACTATGCCCTCAGCCGAAAAGACAGCCTGGACTATTACAAAAATCCATCGCAATATCTTTGGCAACGCGAGTGGATTGCGATTGATTCAGGAACGCAGGTTATCCGGGTTTTCCGGACGGATAGCGACAGTTTGAAAGTTGTTCAGGATTGATCCTTTCAAACTTCGCCGTTCGCTGGAAACGTGAAATGAACTGAGGGAAGCAAGGTTTGTTATAATATTCGAAATGAAAGAACGGGTCACCCCTCTGTCTCTCCCCTCGCCCGACACAATCCATCACTCAGGGGAGAATTCACCAAAGCAAACTCTTCGAAAAAAAATAACTTTAGTACGGCCGTTCCTCGACGCAGCGGATTTTCACAATGGGACCGATTCCACACGTGCTTACACCGCCGGCTTCTTTGTAAGATATCCACACAAGATCACCTTCGTTGTAATCGAGGTGAGGAAAAGAAGGAAGATTATTTGGTTCCAGTTTGGTGCCGTCTTCCAGTTCAAAAACAATACCACACGTATCGTCGTCTGTTCCGGGAAGCGAATAGTCGCGTACCCATCCCTTTTCCGAAAAATTACATCCTTCGTGGCGCTTACAAGAGGCAAAAGCGACAACCACGAACAACCCTGTAATCGTGATAAATTTTTTCATCTCAGTCAGTTTGCAGGTCGTCCGGACCCGTAATTTCAGTAAATATACGAAATTTGGGCTTTATGGTTGTACGTCGGCACAGCGGATTTTTTAAAAACCCTTCCATAGGGCAATGGCCAGCCCTTGTTCTTGCGTTCAGTGCCCTCTTGACTTCCTGTCTTTCGCTGAACAAACTGTACTATTACCCAGATACCAATCCCGTATTACCCCAACCAGGGGCGGAGGACGTTTATCTCAGCTGGAACGAAAAAGACAGCTTTCACAGCCTTTTTTACACCGTTGAAAATCCTATCGCGTCAATTTTTTTTCTTCACGGAAATGCGGGTAGTCTCGGCTCCTGGAAAATGGTAGGCGAAATGTTTCAGAAGGAAGGCTACAACGTTTTTCTCGTCGATTTTCCCGGTTTTGGAAATTCTGATAAAACGCCAAGGCACAACCGTACCCTCAAATCCGGCCAAGTGGCAATGGACTATTTTCTCAAACGGCCGGAAGTTTCTACGACAAAAAAATTGCTTTACGGAATGTCGCTCGGAGGCAATCTGTGCATTCCAATCGGAGTCGAATTTCAGGATCATCTCGATGGAATGATTATCGAAGGCGGATTCAGCAGTCACCGCAAAGTTGGACTTGGCTACGTTGCACCGATTCTGAGACCGATAGCGGCCAGTATGGTCCGCAACCCGATCAAAGGCGAAAAAATTATCCGGAAATGGAAAAAGCCTTTGCTGATTATCCACAGTGTCGACGACCAAATTTGCCGGTACAAAATGGGAAAGGAGCTTTTTGATAACTGCCCATCGACTCAGAAAGAACTATGGACCATTGAGGGGCAACACATTCACGGATTGGCACTGTATGAAGCGGAATATTTGGCAAGAGTGAAGGCATTCGTCAATAAATCGGAATCCGCAAATTGAATTTGCCATTGAAGACAATTCAATTGAAGAGTTGCATACAAAACAGCAACACACGCTTTGCGACCTTTGCGAACCACTTCGCGATCTTTGCGGTTATCAGACATTAAAATTTAACCGCAAAGGACGCAGAGTTCTCCTCTGTTGCACAGCGGAGAAAAAAAATCACAAAGTACGCAGAGAAAAAAATACGTCAATTATGAAATTTGTAACTTTTTTAGCTTCGGAGATGTCTTATTTGAAAAGTCTGAGGTTTTAGTACCTTCACGTCGTCAATGATATCTGCGCAAAACATAGTTAAATCCTTTGGCACGCTAAAAGCGGTGAACGGCGTTTCGCTTGAGATTCGTCAGGGAGAATTCTACAGCCTTCTTGGGCCGAACGGAGCGGGGAAAAGCACTACCATCAATATACTTTCCTCGTTGATTCCGGCAGACAGTGGCAAGTGCTCTATAAAAGGCCATTCACTTCCCGACGCAACCGACCAGGCCAAAATAATTCTGGGCGTGGTACCACAGGAAATTGCACTTTATGGCGATTTGTCGGCAACAGACAACCTGATGTTCTGGGGCGGATTGTACAAGGTTTCGAAATCAGATCTCGCAGTGCGGGCAAAAAAATTGCTGGCCGATTTTGGATTATCGGATCGTTCGAACGACAAAATAAATACCTACAGCGGAGGGATGAAGCGGCGGATCAACATTGCTTGTGCAATGATGCACGATCCCGAAGTGCTTTTTATGGATGAACCAACTGTGGGGATAGATCCGCAAAGCCGGAACAATATTTACGACACGATGGTGAGGCTGAAAGGTGAAGGGAAAACCATCCTTTACACGACGCATTATATGGAGGAGGCCGAGCGGTTTTCGGACCGGATCGGGATTATCGACAACGGCAGCATCATTGCGGAAGGAACACTGGAAGAACTTCGGACAAAAGGTGGTGTGCAGGAATCCGTCGGCATTGAATGCGCCAGTGTGCCGGAAAATCTGTCGGCATTGAACGGAATGGAATATGTTCGATCGGAGAACAAACTATCCTTTCCTGTGATCTCCGTCAAATCCAGTCTGCCGCAAATCCTGCAAAAATGTTTCGAAGCGGGGATTGATGTCACGCACGTCGATGTGGCGCGCGCAAATCTTGAATCGGTATTTCTTGCACTCACCGGTAAAAAACTTCGCGACTGATGATTTTCCGAATCGCATTAAAAGATCTCAAATTGTTTTTTGGCGACCGCCGGGCGATGTTGTTGAGTTTCGCTTTGCCCATTGCCTTGATTTCGTTGTTCGTTTTTATGTTCGGCGGATCCGGTCCGGGCGATATGGCGCCGATCGATTTGCTGGTAGCCGATGAGGATAAAACCTCCGAATCCAAAATCCTTTGTGACGATCTCGACAGTCTTCCATCCTTGAAGATTGAGCTCACTGAAACAGCCGAGGGAATTGAAAATGTGAAATCCGGTGATGCACTTGCCGTTTTGATCATCCGCAAAAATTTCACTGCACTTGTCGAAGACGGCAAACCGGGATTTGAGCTCGTGCTGGACAATACCCGACCGACGGAAGGCGAAATGTTACAGGGCCAGATGATGATGGTCCTTTTCCGGAATGCAGGACGCGGACTGATCAAGGAAAAAGTACTCGATAAAATTACAAGCGATTTAAGTCCGGAGGATTCTGTGGACCGCGACGAAATTTCGGCGTTCATTGATGAAATGATGGACGAAGGTTTTGGTGGCGGAGTGGAAACGGAAACTGCCGAAACGGATGGGGATGAGCAGGCGGAGATGATCGAAGTGACGAAAGTGAGCATCAACGAAGAAGTCAGCGGGATGATGATTCAGTCCGTTGCCGGTACAGCAGTGATGATGTTGCTGTTCTCTGTAGCGGGTATGGGCGCCTCGCTGCTGGACGAAAAAGAAAAAGGCACCTTGAAAAGATTGCTGTACACACCCATCACACCACTCCAGATACTTTTCGGAAAACTTACCACTGCTGTTGCCATTTCAATGATGCAATTGCTCGTTGTCTTCGGCTTTGCACAGATTGCCTTCGGCCTGGATTTGTTTTACAATCTGCCGGCACTGCTGCTTACATTGCTCGCCACGTCTTTTACTTGTGGTTGCTTCGGAATTTTCATCGCGTCAATTTCCACCTCTCGCAAACAAGTGGAAGGAATGTCAACACTCGTCGTACTGGTGATGAGCGCAATCGGTGGAAGTATGGTTCCCTCGATGTTTATGCCGGAGTTTATGCAAAAACTCGGGGTGTTGTCGGTCAACTATTGGTCGATACAGTCAGTATATGATATTTATCTGCGTGATTTCAGCCTCGTGCCGTACATCACCAAAGTCGCGATACTGTTCGTAATCGGAGTTGCAATGCTACTGATCAGTCTGCCGTTCTACAAGCGGAATATTGTGAAGTTGAATTAGTCTTGACTTTTGCCGCTATCTCGGCTTCGCTCGATTAGCGGGCGACTCCGCTCGGACAGCCGTTAATCCTTCCTGAACTTCAGACTCACCGCGCCGTCCTCCGATCGCAGAATATAAACCCCTGACTCAAGTCTTGAGACATCCAGTGCCTGGCCGTCTTCAATCGACTCGAATGAAAGTGCCAGATTTCCGGCAAGGTCGTAAATCGCACATTTTCCTGAAATCATTTTACCGGCAGAATTCCTGAAGTAAAGCGACTGGCTGGCTTTGTCGTAATAAAGAAAGGTGTCGGTCTCTGACTCATCGAGTCCGACGTTTTCGGTCGCCACTTCAATTTCCATGTACACCGGCAGGTGGTCCGCCATATGGTAAAGCGCAGAAATAACGCTCCAGGGTTTTGATGTATTAACGGGTGCGTCGATGAGGGCCTTGTTGAAATGCAGTCCGTCCTGACCAAAGGCCTTGTAGGTCCCGGTGATGTACTTTGCACCATTTCCGAAATCGTTCAGATCGGGACTCATAAAAATAATGTCGAAGCGGTCATCGAGTCCGCCAGTGGAGCCTCCGTCGAAGTCCAGCAAACGAGTACTTTGTGTGTGAATTGGAGCAAACCCCGCGTTTGAATTCCAGTTTCCTGGAGAGTTGATGGGATCTTTTATCGTCACACCAGCACCCGTCAAAATGGTGTTCCAGGCCGGCTCGGTGCTGCTGGAATACATATTGAAATCACCCCCGATGAGAATATTTTCCCGGTTGGACCGGGTTGCCATATAATTCTTCATTGTCTGAGCCTCAAGATTTCGTTCTGCCTCAAAACCTGTAGAGGCTTTCAGATGGCACATATACACATAAAAGAAAACGGTATCGCTGGTCGTTGCAATGTCGTCGGCAATATGGTACAGAACATACTCGTCTATGTCCCGCAGAGCAGTAGTAATGGTATTCTGTTCAACCAGCACCAGTTTCTCGGAATTGTAGAAAAGTCCATTTTTGGTATCGGGACCGACAACAAAATTCGCGGCTTCGTAGGCTGTCTCTCCACCCACGTTCAGTGCATTCATCAAAATATTATCAATTCCAGCGGCGCTGGTGATTTCACAAACCATCAGGATATCGGGTTTGACGTACGATAGAATAATTTCGAGCGTATCAATGCGATTGGGCGAAGTCGATGGAAAATTGAGCAGGTTGTAGGACATTACCTTCAATGTATCCGTTGCTTGAAGTCTTACCGGCAATACCACTGCAAGCGTAAGTGTGAGATGAAATACAATTCGCATACGGCAAAGGTAGAGAAAAATGAACTGTGAACGCTTGCCATGACCGAAGCCCTGAGTGAGACTGGTTCCGGCCTTCCAACCGTAACGCTGGGGCGGTGATCAATGGTCAATTCGCAGCAAAAAATGTCTTGTCGTTCAAATTCTACAAGTCATTGCCTGGGCAAGAAGGATGAGTCGATTTGCGAAAATCACAAATGATCTTTAATGTTCGCGCGAATCAATTTTACCTGCTGTCCGGCTATTTCAACATTTGCTGAAAACTTAAACATAAATCCTATGAAAACAATTGCGCTCAAAATCCCAGTGTTCATCCTCGCTGGAATGATGATGGTGGGCTGTAAAAAAGCCAAAACAAAAGAAGTGAGCCAGAAATGGACTGTTTTTGACTATAACGAATTTGAAGAGTTTCAGAACAACAACGGAACCTATTACGCCCACGAATCAATCTTTTCGGAGTATACCTTTAAGATCAATTACATCAGTGAACCGGGTGGCGCTGCATCTACGGCCTATGAAGGAATAGTCAATCTACACACATTGACATTTTTAGCGGACGGCACGTGGAAACTTGATCTCGAATTCGAATTTGAAGAAGAAAATGGTATGGGCTCCATCGACGAATTTGAAATTAAAACTACTCAAAGTGGAAGCTGGAATTTTTTGGATGGCCACGGCGATTTCAGGAAGAATGAACGAATTGTTCTAAACACCCTCTTCACGAGATCGGAAACACTCGCAACACAATTTGATTTCGATATCTGGGATATGACTACCACCTTACAAACAGATACCGTTACCTATCTGGATGGCGAACTGAATGAAGTATACGTCATCGACGACGTAACGGACAAGGCTATGATTTTGACCCGGGAGGGTAAGACCGGAGAAGAATATACGAGCATCTTTTCCGGTGAAATCTACAAATCCACCGAAGTGAACAATAAAACCTATAAACTCATTAAATAATAAATTCTAAACACGCGAAAAATGAAAACACGAAATACACTTGTCCTCTTGTCTTTGGTACTATCAGTGGGAGGAATGATATCCTGTAAAAAGACCAATGAAACGAAATTTGTCGAAAAATGGGTCGTGAAGGAATTCAGAAATGTGGAAACAGAACCCTATATGGGATTCGGCAATTTTTCGGAAGTAACGGAAACCAATGGAGATCTTTACACAAAATCGGGAACTTATTCTGGCGTTCCGCTACCAGATGGAACTGAAGATCCAAATTACTCTTATAACATTGCTTTGACATCCCACACGTTTCGGATAAGGCGCAATGGCGAATGGGAGTGCGTATTGGAGTATGGTATCGAGGATACTTCTGGTACGGAGATTGAGAAGTCCAGTGTGACACAAACGAATGCTGGATCCTGGTCATTCCTAGGAAACGTCGATACCTTCGAAAAAAACGAGCGCGTAGTCTTCAATACCACTCTAAAAAATTACGTTGAGCACTACGAAGTTTACAACAACGGCGAACTTGTCGATTCGGTCACACTTTATTCCCTAGAAACCTACATTGACGGTGAAAAACCTATGGTTTTTCGTATTGTGGAGTCAAAATATGGTTATCTCGAACTACTCGAGGAGAAGAACGAAACCCATCTATACAGCGATGACAATAGTTCATACGTGTACGAGGAATCAGGATTGGTATCGTACAAACTTGAGAAGGATTAGTCTGTGGCAAACTTGGGGTAATCAACCATAATGGAACAGGTCCGGTGGGAACGCGCTAATTTCCACCGGGCCTACTTTTCAACAACGAAATTACAAGGTACAGCAGCGACAGTATCCCGAGTGCGATTCCCATAGCTGACAGATCCTTCAGTTTGGCATTCGAGAGCAGCCACACAATGGTACCAATGGCTAGCAGCGGAACCAGCCATCCGAAGGGAATTTTGAATGAACCGGACGGATGTGAGTACCTCAATTTAATGACGGCAAGTGCCACGCCGAGGTAAATGAGCAGTGAGGAAGTGGAAGACAAAAGCGCGAGCGACTTGAATTCACCCGTTATTGCAAAGAAACATCCGAAAGTTGCAAACAAAATCACGGCGACGTAAGGCGTTGCAAATTTCGGATGCACAAGTGAAAGAAACTTCAGGGGAATCACTTCATCCTTCGAAGCACGAAAGATTACGCGCGGCATATTGAGAACATCGCCACTTACGTAGCCGAACATCGAAATCGCTCCACCGACGATGAGCAGCGTCAATCCCGCCGGACCAATGGTCATACCTGCCACTTCAGCCAGCGGAGCATCCTCAAAATCAGGCAGACAAATTCCGAGTACACCCTGGGCGATTTGTTGAATGGTAATGTAAATCAACAAAACGACGGTAAAACTCAAAAGAATTGCGCGTGGAATTGTTTTCTGAGGATTTCGCACCTCACCGCTCACACTCATACTGTTTTCGGCCCCCTGGAAGGCAAAAATCAAGATCATCGACACTTGACCAATTTGTGCCATCGTGGGAATTTCATCCCACATCAGTTGTTCGTAAACTACGCCGCCCATTCCCCAGAAAATTAGAATAAGTAAAGGAGCGAGCTTCGCAATCGTGAGGAATTTCACCAGGGTGATGCCACTTTTCACGCCGATGACGTTGACGGTAGCAAGGCCACCAAAAATCAGAATAAAAAAGGCCGAGCGGAAACCCAGATTTTCGAATAATGGAGTGACGACTGTCAACTGATCGGCAAGTGCATTAGCCACCGCTGCAATGGCCATCAGCGACGAACCGAAAAGAAATAAGTTCATCGTTAGAAATCCGAAGAATTTTCCGAAAGCTGTTTCAATGTACGCGTAGGCTCCGCCAGTGACTGTAATCTTGCTACCGGCTTCCGCGAAGCACATCATAATAAGGGCAATCAGAAATCCGCAAAATAAATAGGATAGGATTCCAGCGGCTCCCAATCCTCCAGCCACCACAGCCGGCAGGACAAAAATTCCTGATCCAATGATGGCGTTGATCAGATTCGACGAAAGGCCAAACAAGCCGATTTCGCGGCGGAGGCCTTCGGAAGAGCCTGCTTCATCTACATTACTTTGCGAATTGTGCACCGACATTGAGCGGTGAATTTACGAATTCCACTATAAGGTAAAAGCCTGTCCTTGCGTTTTTCGCAAATTATTCAGCGTTGTTGCGAAAATCAATTGGGGCTACTGTGCCCAAATCAGCAGTTTTGTTCAATAAAAGCTCACTATGACACCCTTTCTCAAAAAACAAGTCGCGACCGCATTGATCATCCTATTGGCGATCCTCGGCACGGCGTGTAAAAAGAAAAAAATGGATCTTTTCGACGGAGGTTGGTACCCGAACACAGGAAATCCAAATTATCCGCCGCCGGAACCCGATACGACGCCTTATGTGTTTTCAGACACGCTCATTTACGAGTCCGGTTCTTCGTTCCGTCGCGAACTCGGTGGTCAATGGAGTGATGGATTGATTTCCGTAAAACCTACAATGGATGGTGGATATGTCTTTTCTGGTTGGACAGCCGTAAACGCGCAACAGGATTTAGAAATCCTTGTAATAAAAATTAATTCCAACTTCGACGTCGAATGGCATTCACACCTCCTGCACGGCAATCCCGCTTTTGGTCACGACATTATCGAAACCTCAGCGGGCCATTACACGGTCGCTGGACAGAATAAGTACGTGGCCTATGGGCCGCCAATAATTGAATATTACGACCCAGAATGGGACAACGTTGAAGGCTTTGTCATCAAAACAAATGCAACGGCTTCAACCTCAAATATTACGTGCACTTACGAACGTATTACTGCGATTTATCCGGATGGAGGCGAGGGCTATTATTATCGGATGATTGACGGTACATCCGGAATTGAAACATTGAAACAAATCGATCCGGACGGGGACGAAATTCTCGTGATTGAGGGGAATTATAAAAAAATATATCCGCTGGATGAGGGTGGATTTATAGCTTGTTCCTTCAACACGGGAGTTGTGTGGTCTGGTACATCGCACTGTGACGTTTCACGCTTGAGCGCCGAAGGTACCATACTGTGGACGACTCCCTGCACAATACCGGATGGTTATCCTCTCAATATCGCCCAGAGTCAGGATGGCACATTCGTACTAATCTCTGCCGACTCTCCCGCTCCTGATTATGCCATTTCAATAAAACATTTCTCTGCCGAGGGTGACCTGCTGAATGAAAATTACCTGGAAGACGCAATTGCTTCCCCAATTCCTGGTCCTGGTAAAAAGAAATTCACAGAGGAGTTTGTCAGTGTAAAACCGACCCACGACAATTGTTTTGTTGCTGCCACCAATATGACCTTTGGTACCGAGTACGGTGGCTGGGTTGTCAAATTCCGACACAATGGCGAGATTTTATGGAGTACACGCGTCACAGATGGCAGCAATGCAAGTAAAATTCACTGCGTCGAAGTGACAGCTGATAACGGCGTGTTGGCAGTGGGGACGATAAACAAAAACGCAGTGATTGTCAAATTAGATGCCAGCGGAAACTAAGTGAGTTTTTGATCAGATTTTGAAACGGCGCGATTCTTGATCGTATTAAAGTCGTACATTGTTGGTGTACTTTGAGCAACGATGAGATGATCCGTTTAAGACCTGATATTTGCATTGCCGTCTTCATCCCTCTTCTGAGCTGCTGTGGCTGCACCGCAGGTACACCTCCTCTGCTCCAACCCTCTGGTGCAACAATCGAAACGCGCTTCATCGTTCCGGAAGGATATCAACGGACATCCGCCGATTCAACTTCGTTTACACACTACCTCCGGTCATTACCACTCAAGCCACACGGAACCGAGGTGAAATTGTACGACGGTAAAACAAAGTCCAGCGACGGAGTGTATGCTGCCGTCGTCGACCTTGCCATTGGCACACGCGACCTGCACCAGTGCGCCGATGCGGTGATGCGACTCCGGGCCGAATATCTGTGGAAGCGAAAATTGTACGATCAGATCCATTTCAATTTCACCAACGGTTTCCGCGCTGATTATTCTGAATGGATGAAAGGTAAACGCATTGTGGTCAAAGGAAATGACGTTTACTGGACCTCCTCCGCAAGCGCCGGAAACACCTATCCGATTTTCTGGAAATACCTCGAGATGGTTTTTAGTTACGCTGGAACCCTTTCGCTGTCGAAAGAACTTGTACCGGTGAGCACGTCAGAAATGCAACCGGGAGATATTTTCATTTATGGTGGAGCTCCAGGTCACGCAGTAATTGTCGTGGATATGGCCGAAAATTCCATCACCGGAAAAAAAGTATTTATGCTGGCCCAGAGTTATATGCCGGCGCAGGAAATTCAGATACTCATCAACCCGAACGATCACGAAACCTCCCCGTGGTATTCGCTGGACTTTGGTCAGACACTTGTCACTCCAGAGTGGATTTTTTCCAGTTCGCAGTTGAAGCGATTCTCAAATTGACAGGATCAGTCGCCGGCTACAAATAACTTCTGGGTCGACAACACTTCATCAACACTAGAGACAGTGAGAAGGTACGCACCTTCACTCCATTCGTCCGCAATAATTATCGTCGTTTCGCCCAAATTCAAGGACACATTTTCCCGGCGGAATATTTCCGATCCTGCAAGGTCCGTAACAACTATGGTCGCATTGGTGAGAACCGTTGTCGAACGCAACTGGAATTGATCGTCCGTTGGATTTGGAAAAATTTCGAAGCACGTAGTATTCTCGTTCATACCATTGGCCACGATTCCGAATTTGAAAACCACACCGAGATCATTGACGCCACCATATTGTGTAGTCCCGTAAATTGTACTGCCATCGGAATACAGGGCCCCATTCGGCCGGCTCCCGTACAAGGGCCCGTCGAAATCCAACATTTTGACAAACCCGGTACCATCCGTAAAGATCTGGAAGACGGTTCCCAGGTCACTTGAACCACCGTAGCAGGTCATTCCGTAAAGCGTTGTGCCTTCCAGAACAAGAGTTCCCATAGGCATTCGGCCATTTGTTCCGTCAAAATCGTGGAGCTTCTCGAAACCCGAACCGTCCGGTTTTATTTTGAAAATCACACCGCCCCCAAAGGCACCTCCTTGACAAGTGGTGCCATAAAACCAGGTTCCGTCTGAGATAAACGCACAGGTTGGATAACCGCCCGAAAGGCCGTCAAAATCGTAAAACTGATTATACCCGGTGCCATCGGGATTCATTTCAAACATACTTCCGGCACCTGAGGGACCATACTGCGACGTCATACCATACAATTTTCCACCCTGAAGAAAGAGAGAACCCCAGGGGTACGCACTTTCAAGAATCCAATCGAAATCGTGCAAAATGCTGAATCCTGAACCATTTTGCATAATTCTGAAAATTGTCCCAGCGGCCGCAACTCCACCTTCAAGGCACATTCCGTAAAGCCAGGTCCCGTCCGTAACCAGCGCACCAACCCCTTCCCTGCCGGTGGTTACATCATCGAAATCGAATAAATTCTGGAATCCCGTTCCGTCAGGTTTTATCTTGAATATCGCCCCTTTGTCGTTGACTCCACCCCATTGACTCATTCCATAGAACCACGTTCCGTCGAACAGTAAATCGCCAATACAGGCACCGCCGTCCACAAAATAATTGAAGTCGTGGACAATTTCATACCCTGATCCGTCAGGAAAGATTTTGAAAATTGTGCCCACATCCCCGAGGCCGCCACTGTAGTTATTGCTGTACAAATAGGCTCCATCGGTAACAAAGCCACTCATTGGATAGAAACCGTCCGGAGATGTGGAGATATCGAAATCATAGAGTTTCACATATTGAGCCGTCGCGTTGGGAACATTCAAGAATACCAATAGAGCAGCGAGAAAAATGAGTACGTGTCGTTTCATACATTTCACAATTTATTCGGTAAAGTACTGAGAAATATCTCGCCGGGCAAGCGGAAGTGACCAAAAATGCATTTCGTTGACTGGACGGTTGGTGCAGTCTCTTTTTTGGTCATCGTCCATCCTAAGGAAAATCGAATTCCCTGCGCGAAAAGAAATAAGGTTATGGAATCATTGCAAATCCGGCATCTTTCTTGTGAAACTGAACAAAACGAGGTTCAGGATGTACCGAAGTACACAAAAAAAACTGGCGATGAATCCACTTACAATTCCAAACCCTTGCAGCGAGGACTTTAGCAAAATGACACGCACAGAACGCGGCTCGTTTTGTCAGAAATGTTCAACCGATGTTTACGATTTCCGACAACGAACACTTCCGGAAATCCGTCAAATCATTGCCGGTTCGGAAGGGAAACATCTCTGTGGCCGTTTTGCCAAATCGCAGCTCGACGCTTTGAACGCCGAGTTTTCTGCCTGGGAAAGAAATAATCTCCGGACGTTCCAAAGCAAATTCACCTTCGCGCTGATTGCTGTTTTCGGGCTGTCGTTGTTCAGCTGTTCGGAGGAAACGTCAGAGACGATTATTGAAATGCAGAATGCCCGCTCTAGTCTTGTCGTTGAACCCCAATCTGCCATTGACCAATTCGGACAACTGATTTCGAATAACTACGCTGGCTCTGTTCTCAAGGAATTTTATCCTATTCCTGAAATGGACTGTGCCTATGACATTGGGGTTGCTGGGTTGATCGAAGAAGAAACCGTTCTTTCTCCGGTGGATGTTTACGGTGATCGCGAAATTATGGTCGACGGAGGACTTCATTACACGACATCCTATGCGGAATATCTTCGGGAGACGATTACCCTGGACTCTGCCAAAAGTTTGCTTCCGGAACCTATCACTCCGCCCGATCCCTTTGCGACAAAAGTTTTTCCGAATCCAACGCAGGGACCAATTACTCTTCAAGTATGGGTTAAGCAAACGGCGCAATTTAGTCTGCAACTATTCAACCTCAACGGTCAACTCGTGCAGGACTTTTATTCAGGTGAAATGCTGGAAGGAGAACAACGAATGACGCTGGACCTTGGTGGATTTGCGCGTGGAACTTATCTCCTGCGCATATTGTCCGGAGAACAATGGGAGACGCAAAAAATTCAGAAGCTCTAGAATCTGACTTGTTGGAACGGCTTACAGGATTGCGTCAAGTTTCGACGTGAGCTGCGATTTGGGAACAGCGCCCACTGATTTGTCGACGAGTTGACCACCTTTGAAAAAGCCGACGGTAGGAATATTGCGAATGCCAAAGCGCATTGATACCTCGCGGTTTGCATCCACGTCCACTTTTCCGATAATGGCTTTGCCTTCGTACTCGTGGTGCATTTCTTCGATAAGCGGACCAATCATCCGGCACGGTCCACACCAGGCGGCCCAGAAATCAAGCACAACGGGTTTGTCGGCTTTCATTACAATTTCTTCAAAATTTGCATCGGTTACTTCAACTGCCATATCTTAAGTTTTTAATTTTTTTCGCAAATCACTTGCCATTTCTTGGTTTCAGTCAAAATGACATCTTAACCCTGCAAAGGTGCAGATATTTTTCCGGAATCGCCTGACAACTTATCCGCCTTGCTTGAAAAGATAAAAAGCGCCAGAACCACTAATAAAGCATTGATTCCCAAAAGTTCAGGTCCGAATTTATATGCAAACTGTGGCATCAGGTATGTGTTTAAGAAATAAACAAGTACGGCTACTTTCAAACAAATAACGGCGCAAAAAAGGTCTTTCACCCTTCGTTTGGTGATGATGCCAAAAATGAAAAGACCGAGCAACGGTCCGTAAGTGTAACCGGCAATCGTGAGGATTTCGTCGATCACACTTTCATTGACAAACTGCTTAAAGATCAAAATTGTACCCAGCATTGCGAGAGACATTCCGACGTGGGTCCATTTTCGGATTCGTTCCCGTTGATGCGCGGGACGATTTTCGATGTCAATAAAGTCAACTGCAAAGGATGTAGTAAGGGCAGCCAAGGCTGAATCGGCGGAACTGTAGCAGGCTGCAATCAGACCGATAATAAAACAGAGACTTATCGTAATTCCAAGTCCACCTTCAAGCGCGATCGTCGGAAAGAGCAAATCGGGATCACCTTTCGGAACATCGCTTACGGCCAGCCACTGAGCGTGAATTTCAGGATTTGCATCCACGTAGAGGTAAAGCAATCCGCCCATCGTCACGAATAAAACATTTACAAAAAACAGCACAACCGAAAACGTGAGCATATTTTTTTTTGCCTCTCCTTGATTTTTGCAGGTGAGGTTTTTTTGCATCATATCCTGATCGACGCCGGTCATTCCCAATACCACAAACATTCCACCAAAAATTCCTTTCCACCAGTAATTTCTCGCCATCGGATCATCGGTTTGAAAAACGGTGCCATAACCCGCTTCACTAACCGAAGAATAAATGTCACTCAGCGCCAGATTCAGTTCGTCCGAAATGAGATAAATGCAGGCACCAAGGCACAACAGCATAAAAAAAGTTTGAAAGGTGTCGGTCCATACAATCGTTTTGATTCCACCTTTGAAAGTATAAATCCAGATCAGGAGGATGCTGAGAAGTACCGTTGCCCAAAAGGGAATATCCCAATCATCAAAAACAAATTTCTGAAGCACATTCGCGACGAGGTAAAGTCGCAACGATGCGCCGATCATTTTGGAAACGATGAAAAGTCCCGCTCCGGTTTTATAGGTGATTTTACCAAATCGCTGACCGAGGTAACTGTAGATGGATGTCACGTTCTGCCGGTAATACAATGGCAGTAGCACAAAAGCGACGATGGCGTATCCGGCGATATAACCGATTGCTATCTGAATGTATGTAAAACCGCCGGAGCCCACTGCGCCAGGAATGGAAATAAAAGTCACACCAGACAGCGAAGCGCCGATCATTCCGAAAGCGACAAGATACCAGCTGCTGTTTCGGTTTCCGGTGAAAAAAGTTTCGTTGTTGGCCTTGCGCGCGGTAAAGACCGATATGAGTACCAGCACCAGAAAATAGGCAAAGAGAACAGACAAGATGAGCGTCTTTGACATAATGTGTAAATTCAGGCTCGCTAAACGATTCCAAAATTAGCACAATGACCGACTTGACTCATAAACTGAAAACCCTGGCAGAAATTTCAGGGCTTCTTGAACCGACTAAGAAACAGCGAAAGGCCGGAATTGATGCACTGGCGCAGTTTACCGACGATTTCATCGGGCGTCTTCCCGGACGGAATTCCTTTTCACATTCCCATCCCGACACAAGCAAATTAGCCATCAGCGGTGCAATGACAGGCCTCGACGATTTGCTGGCGATTTATGAACAGGAGGTAGTGAATCACGGAATCATTGCGGCGAGTGGCGGACATATTGGTTACATCCCGGGAGGCGGAATATTTTACGCAGCGCTCGGAGATTTTCTAGCCGACATCAGCAACGAATTTGCTGGAATGTACTTTGCCAGTCCCGGTGGAGTGACGATCGAAAACGAACTGATCCGCTGGCTGAAAACCATTTTTGGCTTTCCGGAAACAGCGGTTGGCAATCTGACTTCCGGTGGATCGATCGCAAATCTGGTTGCTGTTGCAGCCGCGAGAGACAAACACAAAATCAAAGGAGAAAAAATTGCGAAAAGCGTCGTATACATTGGTCCGCAAACGCACCACTGCATTCACAAGGCAATCCGGCTCACCGGACTTGAGGATGTTGTGATTCGCGAAATTGAACTGGACGAATTTCATCGCATCAAACCGGCGCATCTCGAAGAACTCATTCGCACCGACCGGAAAAACGGTTTGTTGCCATTTATGGTCATTGCTTCGGCAGGAACTACAGATACTGGGGCGGTCGATCCGCTGAACAAACTCGCCGACATTGCCGAGGCAAATAAAATGTGGTATCACATCGACGCGGCCTACGGAGGATTTTTTGTACTGACAGAAACGGCGAAAAAACAATTCAACGGCATCGAACGCGCCGACTCACTCGTCGTT
>Ga0247727_10007003_pt1 | contig 21790 bp, 22 predicted proteins | sample WisWelCaveWW1625_FD_202498 | JGI IMG/M metagenome (GOLD analysis project Ga0247727, IMG submission 202498) | Biofilm microbial communities from Wishing Well Cave, Virginia, United States - WW16-25 | ecosystem: Environmental > Aquatic > Deep subsurface > Groundwater > Cave microbial mat | place...
TTCTTTCGCAGGGTTTTTCTGTGCCAGGAGAAAAACGGGCAGAAAGAGTAGCAGGGCAAAAGTTGCAAGTGATGGCTCGTAAAGTCGCATAAGGTGCTACCTCCTGAAATTAGGTTGATGAAAGGTGTTTTTGACAGAAGAAGAGTTTGAGTGAAAACGGGCGGAACTTATTTCGATGGCGAGGTTCGGAACTGCCCAGTTTCGGCGGTTAATATACTCTTCTGAAAGCTGACAAGCAAGAATGATACTGAAATCTTTATCGCGGAAAGATTTTTTCCCCGCAAACAACGCATTACTTTTGCGAATGCGTTTTCTGCACCCCGCCGTTCCTTGCCGCGACTATCAAACGATCAATTTCTTGTGAACAAAAGCGTTGTTTGCCGAGATACCTGCCGTTGTACGAAAGTCGATGATCAAGCTGATATAATTTTTCCGGCTGTCCCGAAGACAACGTGCCAGAATACACCACTCTGTACGAATAGTCCAAACCTCACAAGGAAGGGGGCATCCGGTCGTATACTGAGTTTCTGAAATACGATGGGGATGATAGCTAGAGCTACGACAGAAGCGATGGCGAGGACCCCCCATGTGATATTAAGATCGGTGACTCGTCCCGACTTGAACTGTTGCACGGCTGAACTGAACAGCACGCCAATGAAAACACCTAAGTACATAACGACCTGATCCGCAACTGAGATCGGCTTCCATGGCCGACCACCTGAAGGAGCGGAATACTTTCGAGGGGGCCCCAGACTCGCCGGACCAGCTGATGTTTTAGTTCCTTTTGAGCGAGAGATTGATGGCAAACCCGTCCTTGATCGAAGGGAAATATGTGGAACGGCTTTAACATCGTGACGTCTTAAACTAAAGGCTGCGCGTCTGTTTAGATCAAAGTAGCTTAGACCCAAGTCGCGTGTAATAAGCATAACCATGAGCCTGCCCCTCCTTATCTTGTTTGTAGTTTATCCAGTTGACTACAATCGCCGCTCTTGAAGAGCTCGGCGAGTTTCTTGCGTCCCGTTTTATCCCGATTGGTCTTATCGGAATGCTTTCTGGCAGCGCACTCGCGGGCGTATGGCTGCGGAGCGCCCGTAAAGACGCAGTATTACTTTTTTACTTTCTATAACTGATCCTGTAGATCACTCCTGCAAAATCGTCTGAGACCAACAACGCCCCGTCAGGCATCACAAGCACATCAACAGGCCGTCCCCACGGCTTGCCATCTTGGAGCCAACCTTCTGCAAAGACCTCGTACGTTGTAGCTTGCCTGTCTGCCGAATTGTTTGCGGGATTCTTCTCGACGCGCACCAGCGTCAGCCGGTAGCCAATCGGTATGCTGCGGTTCCAGGAGCCGTGCTCGGCAATGAAAATCTGGTTCCGATATTCGTTTGGGAACATCACTCCCGTGTAAAACCGCATCCCCAGCGCTGCCACGTGCGGACCGAGTTCCATTGCAGGCGGATTGAACTCTTCGCAAGTATGCCTTGCGCCAAACTCTGGGTCGGAAATACTCTTGCCGTGGCAGTATGGGAAGCCGAAATTCATCCCTTTGCGCGGTGCATAGTTCAGCTCGTCGGGCGGAGAGTTGTCGCCTAAGTAATCGCGACCGTTATCGGTGAACCAGAGCTCGTTCGACTTCGGATCCCAATCAAACCCCACAGTGTTGCGGACACCTCGCGCATAAACCTCAAGTCCGCTGCCGTCCGGATTCATTCGCATGATGGATGCATAACGCTGATCGTCCCGTTCGCAAATATTGCATGGCGCACCCACCGGGACGTAGAGCATTCCATCGGGTCCAAAGCGTATGAACTTCCAGCCATGCCAGGTATCCGTCGGAAAACCGTCGTTGACGACCACGGGCCTGGGAGGATCCTTCAAGCGACTTTCGATCGAGTCGTAGCGAAGAACACGGTTTACTTCCGCGACATACAAAGCCCCGTCACGAAACGCCACTCCATTGGGCATGTTCATCCTGCGTGCGATCGTGATGACCTCGTCGGCTTTCTTGTTGTGGTCTGTATCACGAACTGCGTACACATTGCCTGCCGTCCTCGTTCCCACGAACAACGTGCCGCTGGGAGTGAGCACCATCGAACGGGCGTTGGGCACGTGTTCTGCATAGATCGTGATTTCGAATCCCGGCGGAAGCTTGATCGTGCCGAGCGGGAGAGACTGGTCGCCGCATCGTACCGGCCAGAGTGGAGTTATGAGTAGAAAGAAAACTGAGGCTGTGGTGATCGAATTCCACATAGGTTGCACTTTTCGTTCTCGACAATATAAGAACTTTGCCGACACGGTGTCAAGTCCGATTCAGACTCTTCATTCCGGCGGTGTCAGGAGTTTCTTCTATTGCGGCTCGCAGATCAATTCCGTATATTTTCAGCCAATCAGTGATGACCTAACGCTCCGAGCTACGCAACATGAATCCTCAACAGCAATGAGGTGAACGGTGCAATCATTCATAGTTGATGCAAGGTCAAGAGAGTCCAAACGGTTGGTGCGCGGACCCTTCGCCTGCTTTCTTTCCCTGGTGCTTGCCGTTGTTCTCCTTTCACAGATCTCTGCAGCACAGGGATCGGCGGGTTCAGAGGGAAAAATCGAGCCGCGCCATCTCGTGGACATCCCCTCCGCGGGTCTGCTCGACCGTGGAAGCTTTTCCCTTGACGTTAATTTTTTCCAATCGGGTGGAGTTTTGTTAGGACTTTCCGCCGGTGTACTGGATCGGCTGAACTTCGGCGTCTCCTACGGTGGAACGAACGTCATCGGAGCCGAAGAGCCAAAGTGGAACAAGCTTCCCGGTATCGAGGTCAGGTTCCGGCTCTTTGATGAAGCTGAGATGATTCCTGCCATCGCCATCGGGTTCGATTCACAGGGCAAAGAAGCATACATCGATTCGCTCGAACGGTACACGATCAAATCGCCCGGATTCTTCGTTGCCGGCAGCAAGAACTTCGACTTCCTCGGATACTTCAGCATTCATGGCGGCTTCAACCTCAGTCTTGAGCGGGCGGATGGCGATACCGACCCGAACGCCTTTCTTGGTGTAGAGAAAAGTGTTGGGAATGATATCTCGATCATGCTCGAACATAATTTTGGCTTTAACGACAGCAACCGGGAGGCGCTCGGTAGGGGACGAGGGTATCTCAATTTCGGTTTTCGTTGGTCGTTTGGCAGCGGTTTTACCTTCGGCTTCGATCTTAAGGACATCATTAAAAACCAGCAGAATATCAGCATAGGCAAACGTGCGATATCGCTTGAATACGTGAAATACCTCTGAGCTGCCGAAACGCGCAGCAGTTTTCAATGTGCAGAAAAGTGAACGGAATCGGCAGCGCCTGTTTGTTTCTTAGCACACCCACCTTAGCCTGAACGACAGTCTGGAAGGACCTTTCCAAAATTTCCTCTATGGCAAATAAGGCTTTTTGACTGAGGCATACCCCCAATTTTCGAATTTTCTTGGCATTGATATTGTTCTAACAGATGGAGAATTGATAGGAGGAATAATACCATGAAACCAATGAGTCTGATCTTTGCATTTGCGGCCGTGCTCTTAGCCGGTTGTTATACCCAGCTCGGTACGGTGAAGGATGAATCGAAAGAAGACGAGAGCTACAGCACCCGCCGGGATGAGTATTCGGAGAACGAGGGTCAAGATACGACCGCTCCTGCTCCTGGCTATTCTGATCGATACAGGCGCTACGATGATGATTCGTATTACGACGACAACTCCTGGCACCCAGGGTATAGAGGGTACTTTTCATTCTACTATCCAGCCTACTACTGGCCTTCGTTTGCATTCGGGGTAGCGTACTACAATTCGTGGTGCTTTGGTTCATACTGGTATTACGATCCGTGGATTTGCGGAACGCCCTATCTTTACTACCCGTGGCCTGGGTTCTATTATCCTCCCATCTATGTCTACCATTATCCATACTATCGATTTCGAAATTTATATGCTGTGGGCGGTGGTTCCGGACCCGTGAGGAGAAATCGTGATTTCGGCAGCACGCGTGGCGGAAGTGGAAGAGTATTCGGGTCGGGTCGTGGGGTGAACAGAGGTGGATATAACCCGCCGAGCGGTGCGAGTGTTGACCGGGGCCGCGGAACAAACAGAAGAGGGGACGGGGCCACAAGATCTGTGGATGCTGGCCGAGGCCGTGGTGGATCACGGATAGTAAGAGAATTTCGATCTGCTCGAGAGGATCGCTCGGGGAATAGGGGGCAGGAGGGACGCGAGAGAGGTGCGCGCGAAGAGCGCAGTGGGGAGAGAAAAGATCAGGAAGTCCGGTCCACATATCCTCGATGGGAAGTTTCTCCTCCAGAGAGAAGGGGAAGAGAATCAGGTGGGAGCGACGTGAGAGGAGGGCGTAGCATCGGTTCCCAGCGAGGAAGTGATGGCCCGAGGCAAGCACCACCGTCATTTACACCTCCTCCATCTCATGGTGGCGGTCAAGGGGGTGGAAGTAACAGCGGTGGCGGGGGCGGCCGCAGTGGTGGCCGGCGTTAATCACCATGCATTTCCTAAGGATGGAAGCCATGCGAAACATCATGTCAAAACTTGCCGTCACATCTGTACTACACATTCTTTTCTTGCTGCCGACGTATGCACAATTTCCCGAAGATGCTCTGCGGCTCTCTTCGATCGGATTGGGTACCGGGGCTCGCTCGCTGGGCCTGGGCATGACGTACACAGGGGTTGCGAACGATTTTTCAGCAGTATACTGGAACCCCGCCGGACTCGGACAAATCAGAATGTCGGAGATGAGTGTCGGTCTTGCCCATCAGTCCTATGGAAACACGAGCACTTATCTTGGCAGTCAGAAATCCCTGAATAACAGTTCGACGAGTCTCAACAACTTTGGCCTCGTGTATCCTTTCCCAACCTCTCGCGGAAGTCTGGTCTTCGCGGTTGGCTATAGTCGAGCGAATGATTTTACTACTGCGCTCTCTTTTGATGGCTTCAATTCGCAAAGCTCAATTATTTCCACACTACCGTCTGATCTTGCGTATCAGCTGTACCTGGTAGATTCAGTCGGTAACACACCCATCCTGGATAGTCTGCAACAGCGGGGCAAAGTTCTTGAAAGCGGTGGGTTGAATAACTGGACGTTTGCCGCGGGCATTGAAGCTGCGAGACAGCTCTACCTTGGTGTTTCCTTGACCGTCATTAGCGGGTCGTATACTTACAGTAGGGAATTCATCGAGACCGATGTCTTTGACAAATACAGTCAGGCGCGTTTCGGAGCTAATTATGCCTTCACAAGCCTCAATATCATCAACACGATCAACGGAGAGATCAGCGGATTCACGGCAAGGTTTGGAATGCTCTATAGATTTGATTCGGGAGCAAGATTTGGTTTGAACTTCAAGACCCCGTCATTTTATAACGTGAAAGAAAACTTCTCTACTGATGGAACGACCCTGTTTGACGTTCCGGACCTTCAAGGCCGCTTCTCATACAATGACCGACTTGACGGCAGGACCGAGTATGACGTGACTTCCCCCTTTGTCTTCGGCGCGGGAGCTTCGGTTCCCATCGGTGATCTGATGCTTTCCGGCGACGTAGAATATACTGACTGGACGCAGATGAAATTCTCGAATGCAGACCCCATCGTGGAGCAGTACAATGCCGATATCAAAGAACTCTTCCGCCCAACAGCGAACTTGAAGGGGGGGGCTGAATATGAATTCAGTAATGTGGGTTTTCGACTGCGGGGTGGGTTTGCATACATGCCGTCGCCGTACCGTGGTGATGATCAATCCTTTGCTCAAAAGTATATTACCGGCGGTGTGGGATTTATTGTTGGTGACGCAGTTGCGGTTGATGTAGGATACGCCTACGGTTTTTGGAACACCTACCACGTGAACTATGATCGCAGCCCAAGAACATTGGAAAGTATTCGTACGCATAATCTGCTGGCGACGCTGACCTACCGATTCTAAGCTCTTGCAATAGAATACCCAAAGGTGTATATTCTCCCGTCCCGCCGTAAGCGGGACGGGATTTTTTTTCTGGAACTTGAGGGTGTCCAAATCTCGTAAGCTTACAATAGGCATTGGCGCCAGCTTCCTTATTCTACTTGCAGCTCTCATCATCTTCCTTCGGTACCTCGTTACAAAATCGTTTCCTGTTACCCAGGGAGCAATTGCCGTTCACGGCCTTCGTGCGAGCGCAGATGTCTATCGCGATGCGCTGGGGGTACCGCACATCCGGGCCCAGAATGAGCATGACATGTTCTTCGCCGTCGGGTACGTCCATGCGCAAGATCGCCTGTGGCAAATGGACGTGATTCGCCGGACAGGCCAGGGCCGACTCTCAGAAATATTTGGCAGGGCCACACTTGATTACGATAAGCTGTTTCGAACCGTCGGCATTGATCACGCGGCGGCTCAGATCGAACAGCATCTTCATCCGGAAACACGACGCGCACTTGAGGCATACGCTGAAGGTGTGAACGCATTTATTACAGCTCATTCAGGCAATTTGCCTGTGGAGTTCGACATCCTGAATTATCGCCCGGAGCCCTGGGAGCTCAAACACAGCGTGCTCGTCGCACGTATGATGGGATGGGAACTGAACCTGGCGTCGCTGACCGATTTGACTTTTGGGCTCATTGTAGCGAGGATTGGCCCTGACAAAGCAAGCGAAATCTTCCCTTCATGGCAGCGCAATGAATCTACAATTATCCCTTCACGACAACAGATCGAGCGAGGACCCAAAGAGAATTTTCAATTTGATGCCGCGGCATTGGATATCCTCACCCGCGTTCCCTTCCCCATGGCCTTTCTCACTGTGAACAGGAACTTCCGTGAGCAAACCGGCAGCCAGGGAGGCAGCAATTGCTGGGTCATAAACTCTCAAAAATCGATGAGTGGAAAGCCGATCCTTGCAAATGACGTTCATCTTCCCCTTTCGGTTCCATCGCGCTGGTATCAAATCCATTTTTCCTGTGTGGAAAAAGACTCACCCTGGGATGTCGAAGGCCTCTCGATCCCGGGGGCACCGGTTATTGTTCTCGGACGCAACAACACTATCGCATGGGGAGTGACGAATGCAATGGTGGATGACGTCGATTTTTGGATTGAACGCTCCGATTCATCTTTTGCAAAATACGAATTTCAGGGGCGTAACCTACCCGTGGAGGTCCGTGAGGAGAAGATATACATAGGAGCGACGGACAGCATTTCTCTCACTGTACGCTCAACTCATCACGGACCTATCGTAGACGAAATTCCTTCTGCTGAGGGGGAGGTTCACGATACGAATCATCGCTATGCATTGAGCATGCGCTGGACAGGGCTGGAGATCTCCGATGAGCTTCAGGCCTTTCTCCTCATTGATCGCGCCAGGAATGCGGAGGAGTTTGAGCAAGGCGTAAAAGAGATTACCGTCCCCGGCCTTAACATCCTGTTTGCCGACACCGCCGGGGATATCGGCTACTGGACAGCAGCACGCATTCCCGTGCGAGGAAATAACTATCCGATGCTGCCGTTTGCCGGATGGACTGGTGAGAACGAATGGAAGGGATATGTTCCGTTCAAGGAGCTTCCGAAGTTATGGAATCCTCGCGAAGGGCACATCGCGACGGCAAACAACAAAATCGCCGGGAACAACTTCCCGTATTACATCTCAGAGCTGTGGGAACCTTCGTCGCGCATCGTGCGGATTCATGAATTACTGAATGCCCCTGCACGACTCGCTGAAGTGGATTTCCAGCGTTTCCAAATGGATGTAGGCTCTCAGTTTGGTAGAGACCTTGTCCATCAACTGCTTGAGGCTGTCCAGGGAATCACGCCGGTGAGCAACGACATGGAGTCTGTTCTTGAGTACCTGCGCAATTGGGATTTCCGGTATAATAAGAACGACGTCGCTTCGACCATCCTGAACGTTGCCTTTGTGAAAGTCGTTGAGAATATTTTTGCCGATGAATTGGGAGATTCTGTTCTCGGTTTTTTTACGTCATACTCAGCAATACCGTATCGCGTCGTGGGCCAGTTCCTCACAGCGGATAGCTCATCCTGGTTTGATGACATACGCACATCACACGTCGAGACGAAAGATGAAATTCTCCGAAAAAGTCTGTATGATGCAATTGAAGACCTACGCACGAAGCTCGGTCCCGATACAAAAACTTGGCGATGGGGAAACTTGCACACGGCAACGTTTGAGCATCCTTTCGGAAAACGGCAACCCCTGGATAAAGTGTTCAACATTGGTCCATTCCCCATAGGCGGATCTGCGACAACTCTTAACAAGTCAGATTTTCGCATTCGGCGTCCATATGCGACCACTATAGGTCCATCGATGCGCCAGGTAATTGACCTTGCAAACAGTCGCTCAATGTCCAGCGTTATCAACTCGGGTCAATCGGGACAGGCGCTTCACAAACATTACGATGATCAAACTGTTCTCTGGCTGACAGGCAGCTACCACACCATCACAATCGATTGGCATGAGATAACGTCTTCGGGGTGGGAACACCTGACGCTCAAACCTTGGTAGATACTGATACGTGCGACATATGTTTTCACCACGCCTTATCGCAAGACTATATTCCGCCGAATCGGTAGCAGTTCTGACCGGTGCGGGGGTTTCTGCCGAAAGCGGTGTTCCGACATTCCGTGGCGAGAATGGCGTATGGAAAAAATTCAAGTCAGAGGAATTGGCAAACTTCGATGCGTTCATGCGCAATCCGGAGCTCGTGTGGGAATGGTATCGTCATCGCAAGGAAATCATTGCTGCAATACAGCCAAACGCCGGACATTACGCACTTGCCGATCTCGAAAAACACTATAGGCGTTTCTCGATAATAACGCAGAACATTGATAATCTCCATCGTCGGGCGGGAAGTAAAGAGGTTTACGAATTGCACGGAAATATTGAGAGAAACTATTGCATTTCGTGTAGAAAGCAATTTCCTAATCAGGAAATTCTCTCGAAGCCAGGAATACCGCGCTGTAGTGACTGTGATGGGCTTATTCGACCCGATGTTGTGTGGTTTGGCGAACTTCTTCCCCCTGATGTCTGGGATGCGGCTGCCGAAGCGGCAGCGCACGCGGATGTTTTTTTCTCCATCGGGACCTCGGCAATTGTATATCCCGCGGCGTCCCTGCCAATCATGGCAAAGCATGCCGGAGCGTACCTTGTAGAAATTAATCCAGATCCGACCCCTATCACCGACTCTGCGGATGAATTTATCGGCGGCAAATCGGGTGAGATCTTACCACAGCTTCTTCAAGAGATCACACGAAAAGGATAACCCTATGCTTGTTCGAACGTTCGCGAAGACAAAGATTGTTTGCACGATTGGGCCTGCCTCACAATCATTAGAAGTATTGAAAAAACTCGCTCGCGCGGGGATGGACGTTGCCAGACTGAATTTTTCACACGGGACCCGCGAAGATCACGCGCGCACTTTTGAAAATCTTCGCATTGCTGCAGCATTCACCGGTGAGCCGATGACAATTCTACAGGACTTGAGCGGCCCAAAGATTCGTATTGGAAATCTTGCTACGCCTTCCGTTGAACTCAAGGCAAAAGCGAAGCTCTGCATCACGACGGAAGACATTGCAGGCAATGCTGAGCGGATCTCAACGAACTATCAGCATCTGCCGCTCGATGTGAAACCGGGTGATACCGTTTTGCTCGATGACGGCAAAGTCCGCCTTCAGGTGGAACAGACCAAGGGAAAAGAAACCATTTGCAAAGTGGTCGTCGGAGGAATCCTGTTGCCGCACAAAGGGATCAATCTACCTGGAGTTGCCGTTAGTGCCCCTTCGATGACTGCCAAGGATAAAGAGGATTTGCTCTTCGGACTGAAGCATGACATTGATTACGTTGCACTTTCATTCGTGCGCAAAGCCGACGACATCAAACTCCTTCGCGAATTCATCATCAAGCATGGAAAGAAGGGCAAGAAGATCCCTATTGTTGCAAAGATCGAAAAAGGTGAAGCGGTTGAAAACATTGATTCGATTCTTGCGGAAACCGATTGCGTCATGGTGGCGCGGGGAGATCTGGGAGTCGAACTGCCCACAGAGCAGGTTCCCTTGCTTCAGAAAATGATCGTCAGAAAATGCAGCGAGTTGGGGAAACCGGTGATTATTGCTACGCAAATGCTTGAATCGATGATCGAGAACCCCACGCCCACGCGGGCTGAGGCGAGTGATGTTGCAAATGCGGTTTTCGACGGAGCGGATGCGGTCATGCTTAGTGCGGAAACATCAATCGGGGAATACCCGGTAGAAGCAGTTACCATGATGGACCGGATCGTCCGCACCGCAGAGGAGCAGGTTGCCGATGATTTGTATGAATTATGGACAAACCGCGTCAAACACTCGGGGATATACGATGCCATCAGTCATTCCGCCTGCCAGTTGGCGAAGCAGATTAACGCTCCTACGATTGTTGCGCTGACCCATTCCGGGGCAACGGCTGCAAGCGTCGCGAAATTCCGACCCAAGGCGAGGATCATCGCCGTTACGGATCGTGAAAAAATCGTGCGGCGGCTTAATCTGTTTTGGGGAGTGCGTGGAGTTATTGTGGAGGACCTCAAGAAAGATACCGACGTTGCCTTTGAGATGATTCGAGAAAAGTTACTCAGCGTCGGCTACATCAAGCGCGGGGACTCCATTGTTACCCTGGCAGGAATTCCGCTATTCGAAGGTCACCCAACGAATACCGTCAAAGTGGATACCGTGAGCTAACGAAAAAGGTGATCCTTTCAGAATCACCCTCTTGCCGGAACGGCGGGATTTGCTCGAAATCGTCCTGCGAATGTTCTTGTGAGCAGTTGACGATTTCAGAATCCCGCACGCCGTTTGTGCGGGAAACTCTCACTGCGTTCCCTAACGCGTGTCACTTTGGCAGTCGGAACGGCGGGATTTGTCACGAAGTGATCCCTTCGGGAAACCCGCGACCCCTTTCTTTTATAGATTTAAGGTCTTGCCAACCTGAAGGAGATTTCAGAAAATACTCTCGTTTGATTGCCTCTCTGCGAGTATGAAACTCCTCCGTATGGATTACCTGCCAGGGTCTTCGCGATTTTGTTGAGCGGACAATTCCTCGGTTGTGTTCTTTGAGGCGTTCGGGAACGTTCGTGGTCTGACCCACATAAAACCTACCAACCTTAAGGCTTCGAATCACATACACGAAGTAATTCATAGAATAACGAAACTTCCGCTATTTGAGAAGCCTTGCAGTCGGAACGGCGGGATTTGAACCCGCGACCCCTTGAACCCCATTCAAGTGCGCTACCGGGCTGCGCCACGTTCCGAGTTTAGAACGCAAAATTAGCTTTTCAACGAACTCGTCCCGTCCTTTTTCCATCGGAACGGAGACGGAACTGCGCCACGTTGCGAAGTTTGTCCCCGCAGTGATTGCTTTTCTATTTCCTCCGCCCCAGCAATCGCAAGAGGAGCAGGAAGAGGTTTATGAAATCGAGGTAGAGACGAAGTGCGCCCATGATGGCACCCTTTTGTGCCACCTCATCACCTTCGAGCGAGACTGCACCGAGCGCTTTTATCTTTTGGGTGTCATAGGCGGTCAACCCCACGAAGATGAAAATGCCGATGTAAGTTGTAACCCAATAGATAGTTTCGCTATTGAAAAAAATGTTAACAACCGATGCTATCACTAAACCGATAAGCCCCATCGTCATGAAGCTTCCCAAGCTTGTAAGATTCCGCTTCGTGAGGTACCCGTATGCGCTCATCACTCCAAAGGTCCCGGCTGTGACAAAAAATGTCGATGCTAGCGAGGAGAGAGTGTAAGCAAGAAACACAACCGTCAGGGTCAATCCGGTAAGAGCCGCGTATCCGACAAATATAAAAGTCGCGGCGAGGGCCGACATTTTTTCAATTCGTGCCGAGAGCCAGACGACGAGGCCCAGTTGGGCAATAATCAGACCGAAAAACACTAACCGGTTCGAAAAAATCATTTCGAGCAGCTGCGGCGATTGAACAGTCGCAAGGGCTAGTATAGCCGTCACCATAAGCCCAGCGGCCATCCAACCGTACACCCTGGTGACAAACGCATTTTGGAGTTCAGCCGCCTCTTCTGAAGTCACCATCCTTTGAGGTATTGATCCGTCATTGACCATATGCATCTCCTTGATAAAAGAACAGAATCATGATATGAAGATTTGCCTTCTACACTGACGTCAGGTCAGTTTTACCAGCAGATCCTCCAGAAACTTTTTTATTTCTATCATATCGTTGCGAAGGCGGGTGTTCTTCCCCTTTGGAGAAGTGGTCGATTGACTGCTTTCTCCGAGGAGCTCGAGCTGCTCGCCGGATTCAACCTCTGGTTGGTACGTCTGGAGGACCATTTTCGCCCCCTCGATCGTATAGCGCTCGTCCCTCAAGAGCTTCTTGATATAGAGAATGAGTTTAATGTCACGGTTGGTATAGATGCGGTTCCCTGCACGATTCTTTGCAGGCCGCAGCTGCTCGAATTCAGACTCCCAATATCGCAGCACGTACTGCTCAAGTCCTGTAATCTTGCTGACGTCGCTTATCGAGTAGTAGAGTTTCTTGATGCCGACCTGTTTCATTTAGCGCTCCTGCACGATATGTCCGATTATCGTATCGGGGACAAAAGTAGGAAAATTCTCGCCGAAAGGCAATAATGCGGACAGCCACCGCGGTGGTTCTCACAGGTGAAGAGTTCAGAATTGCGAAAGTTTTCGGTTGAAAGAAACATTTCTAATTGCGGTGTCTGTACCAACCGTTATGTCCACTCGCTTATCGCTCCATTTTTTCAATGACCGCAACGGCAACAACCGTTGACCCCGTGTGCGAAAGAGACAAGAGTACACGGCTTTTTGCGAGCAGTTTGTTCACGTGTTCGTAGAGAATCACTCGCGGTTTCCCGGAGGCGTCGTTACGAATCTCCACATCTTTCCATCGGAAACCGCCGCTCCAGCCAATCTCCAGAGCTTTACTTACGGCTTCTTTGGCAGCGAACCGCGCAGCAAAGTGTTCGTATGTATCTTTCTTCGATTTGCAATACTCGATTTCCACATCCGTGAACACTTTCTTAAGGAGATGCGGACCCCATGTATCAATCGCAATCCGTATCCGGGCAACATCGACGATGTCGATACCGATACCTTGAATCATTTAAGAGCTATTTTCTTTTTCTATAATCGTCAATAATTCCTGGATGTCCTTAATCTCGTACTCCGCTCTGGAACTCACTGTGCCGAAGGTGTCGCCGTAGCGCGCAAACACCGTTTTCATGCCAACCAGTGCCGCACCGACCATGTCTCGTTCGGCCCAGTCACCAACCATCAGTGCCTCTTCAGGCCTCACGCCAAGGGCGTCCAGCATTTTCTTGAAAGGAATCGGGCTCGGTTTACGCTCACCAGAATCGTCAAAGGTGATCACGGTATCAAAGAGGTGGTGAAAGCCGAGGTAACACAAACGCAGCCACGCTTCTCGGCCAGGTGCATCCGAGACGACACCAAGCTTGATGCCTCGTTTCAGTAACTCCATCAGCGTCAGGTGTACGTGGGCATAGGGAACGAGGGCTGCTTCACGCGCTCGTCGGTACGCTATGATGCCTGCAGAAAGTATTTTGTAATCAACCTTTTTGAAGATGTCATATAGCAGTTGATCAAAAACGTTTTGAAACTCGATGCCCCGTTCCTGGTAAATTGCCGCAATGCGCGCTTCCGTTTCCTCAAAACTCAGGCCAAGCCCTGCGTCGATCATTGAATGGATTGCCGCATCAATCGCCTGACGTTTCATCGCCATAAAATCGACGAGGGTGTTATCAAGATCGAACACAACGGCGCGGATCATCTGACTCTTAACGACTTTGCAACTTCATCCTCGATGTATTCACGCAATGAGGGTTTGACGAAGACGTTCTCCAGCCCATACTCTGCCAGCGCATGTGCGAGAACAGAAGCCCTTCTCGGAGTGGGAAGTTTCTTGTTGATAACCAGCATACGTTCCTCTTTCAGGATGCAGTAGCCCCCCTCGAAATCACCTTTTTCGTCGCGCACTTTGAGGCCGAGCTGCACAGCCAGTTCTTCTAATTCGGGAATCAGTGTTGCGTATTTCATTCGACGGTTGAGTAAGAGTCGGAGGGAGTTACGTTTTTTTTCAACGGTTGAAAAATTGCTAATGCAATGATCGTGTAGTAACAGGAAAGAGCAATGATAGGAACACCCGCAAGGGCTGCGAGCCGATGGATGAACAGCTTGCGGAACTCTACAAGATCGTTGGATGAAAGGACAAGGTCGAGATAGACCATCCTTCCATCAAGGATCATCGTGTAAGTCTCCACAGGAACAAACAGATAAAACAAGATCGCGCTCATCGTCAACCACCCATTTTGCCGGAACGTGAGCGATGTGCTCTTCAGGAAGATTATGCTGCTGAGGAGCGTAATGAGATAGGCAACACTCACGACGATGGAACTTCTGGCAATCAATCCGAAAACCTCCCGTTCCACCATTGGATGGATATTCGGTTCGAAATCCAGCGTGCTCATAACCAGAATATCCTTCCCGATGACCGCGCGGACATTCACACCGCCGAGCCAAACCACCGATCCAACAATCATCAGGCACAATGAAATTCTTGCCGTACGTGATTCCATACTCCGTCAGACGATCGATCGCCCCGTATCGATCGAGTAATTCTTCAGCCAGCTTAGGTCAGCGACAAGCCGCAGGAGATTGTTCATCGCCTCGGCTGACAGGTTGAACAACAATGCTTCAAATTTTGCCTTCACATCTTCGGAACTCTCTTTGATAAGGGTTTTGATGAGTCTCATCATTGTTTCAAGAGAATTATTGAACTCCGCGGACAGCTTTGCGTAACCTTCTCCCGTCGGACCAATCCGCTGCATGACGTTATAGGAGCTCCACGAGAATTTGGCAAGGAAGATGATTTCCTCGAAGAATTTCTTCTGCTCGTATGTCGTTGCCAGCTGGATCAAGGTTGCAATTTCAGAACGGTAGTGAAACCGCCGGTCCGCAAACCGTTCGACGTCATCAAGAAGCTCGAGCGTTTCTGCCCGTGTCTCGGAAATAGAATCCATGAGCAAATATAGGATTATTTCGCCTTGGAATCAATTGAAGGAACAGAATGTTATTGCAAAAAAGGAACTCAATCCTTACATTGAGCGGGTTCATTTCTCTTACTTCAGGAAAGGAGTATCGATGAAACGACACGGTCTCGTTTTTGTACCAATCGTCCTTCTGCTTCTTTTGTTCGATTCTCTCTCCGCCCTTCCCCGGTTTGCCGTTCGTACAGGCGCCAAGTGCCAGAGCTGTCATGTTAATCCCACAGGAGGCGGGATGCGGAATTTCTACGGAAGCACTTCGTACGGACGTGAAGCGCTCCCGATCAAGTCGTGGCAAGAAGAGTTTTCACTGGAGGAGTTTACGACCCAGCTGAATGATTTTGTTTCGGTCGGGGCCGACTTTCGCACGCTCTACTACACCGAGCAGGCAAATAACGGACAGGCCTTTTGGCAAATGCAGGGCGACATCTACCTGCGCGCGAACGTTGCAAAGAAAATCAACATGTATCTGGACAAAGGACTGTATTCTGGCTTCGAGATCTTCGGAATTGCCAACATCCTTCCCGCCGAAGGCTATATCAAAGTCGGGAGGTTTTGGCCGGCCTTTGGCTTAAGAATTGATGACCACACTATCTTTGTCCGGCAATACACCGGGTTTAATCTCAGATCGTTTGAACGTGCAGAAGATACGGGAGTTGAAGTTGGATTCCTCCCCGGGGCGTTTAAGGGCGTTGTGGCCGTCTCCAACGGCGGTGCACAGGGGATCCCATCAGACAAAGTTCGGGCGCTTCTTGGCCGTGTTGAGCTAATGTTTTCAGCTTCGAGTTTCAATTTCCTAGTCGGAGGTTCGGCATATCGACTCGCGCAGGGGAGATCGGGTAAGACTATTGCGGGCGGATTCCTTGGTGCAGCACTTGAGAACAATGCAGTCTTGTTAGGGGAAGTGGATTACATTGATGATAAAACTGGCGTTGCGGATATCAAGAGTTTGGTCAGTTACGTCGAGTTGGACTATGCACTAATCCAGGGGCTCGATCTGAAGGTGGCATACGATTTTTATGACCCCGACGTCAAGAACAAATCCGGCAGTTTCTCTCGATATAGCTTTGGCTTTGAGTTCTTTCCAATCAGTGGTATCGAAGTGAGACCGCTCTATCGCCTCTACAAAGAAGAACCAACCGATTTGAAAAACGATGAGGTCCATGTACTCATCCATTTTTATCTCTAAAACTCGTGGGGGAACACGTTATGGTGCATCGTAACTTACTGGTTCCGTGTTGCATGGCGACGGTGTTAACTCTTGCGCTCATGAATGGCTGTAGGGACTTCGGCTCGTTACCGCCACCACCACCCTTAATAACCGACATTACGCCCAGCGTAGACACCGTTGGTGCCGAAGTTAAGATCGTAGGGACCAATTTCGGCGGCTCACAAGGCGATAGCTACGTCCTTTTCAATACTATCCGCGCGACGAATTATCCGGAGTGGCGCGATGATGAAATCAAAGTCCTCGTCCCAGGCGGCGCCATATCAGGGATGGCAAAGGTTGTCGTGGGAGGACAGGAGAGCAACGGCTTTCCTTTCCAGGTACTTGGAAGTTTTGGTGTAACTCAAAAGATTGTGCTCCTTATTGTCGGCGACAGCCTCGTTCAGGCGATTTCTGGTGGAATTCCCCCCTACACGTTTGTTTCGAAAGGTGACACGACCAAAGCGGCCGTATCGATTACAGACAGTTTGCTCACCATCCGTGGCGTAGCGGCCGGTTCTTCGACCGTTATCATCGGAGACGGCAGTACTCCACAATTGAGAGACACTATCAATGCGTTTGTATCGACTCCAGTATCATTCAGCGGCCAAATTCAACCTGTGTTCACAAACAACTGTGTGTCGGGATGCCATACTCCCGGGGGTATTGGTCCATTTCCCTTAGGTGTCGGAGTGAGTTATGGCAATATCGTTGATGTGGTGGCTACGGTTTCAACACCCGGGTGTGCTGGGGGTCCGTATCGTGTGCAGCGATCCTCAGCTGATTCGAGTGTCTTATATCGCCGCATCAGCGGAACGTCCTGTGGTGGTCAAATGCCGCAGAATCGGCCGCCTCTTTCGACTGTCGACCAGAACCTGATCCGCGATTGGATAAATCAAGGAGCGCTTAACAACTAGGAACTCTCAGAATGGTAGAATACGTGAAAAAAAAGTCTTTTGTGGTAACAGTCGTGCTGGTTGCTATCGTGTTATTCAATTTTGGTGGTTCAGCGCAGGACTCAGCAGGGGTTGGAGTGAAAAAGAAATCGAAAACAGAATCTACCCGAAACAGAGGCTCAAGTGTTTCGTTTAGGATTGATGCGTTTCCGGTGATCAAGAAGAACTGTTTGCCGTGCCACTCGGAAGACGAGATGAATCCGAGCGAACTTTTCATGGACTCCTACGAGTCGATCATAGCTGGCGGGAAACACGGGAAACCGGTCGTGCCGGGAAAGGCCAAAGAAAGTCTGTTGATACAAAAGCTCGGGGAGACGCCCCCGTTTGGCGACCGCATGCCGCTCAAGGCAAAACTGCCCCTTTCCGGAGAAGAGATGAAGATACTCACCGATTGGATCAATCAGGGAGCCAAGAAGAACTAAGATTGCATGCAGCAAGTGTCTGAGGATCCCGCGTCACGCGGGTTTTTTTGGAGCGCCGCTCACCCCAGCCGCTTCCGGAACCGCAGCACGCTCAGCGTCAGGATCGTTGCTCCGAAAACCAGCAAGGCCAGCGCCTGTGGCCACAACTCTGCGATACCAACGCCTTTTAGAAATATCCCGCGGATAATCGTAATGAAATAACGGAGGGGGATAATGTACGTTATTGCCTGAACCCAGTGTGGCATGTTCTCGATGGGAAATGCAAAGCCCGAGAAGAACATGAACGGCATGAAGATGAAGAACTGGGCAGTCATCATGGCCTGCTGCTGAGTGCGGGAAATCGTTGAAACGAACAGACCGAGGCCGAGGGTTGTGAGAATGAACAAGCCGCTCAGACCGTACAATAGCAGAATGGAACCTCGCATCGGCACACCGAACCAGAAGCGGGCAACACTGAGGACAAGCGTGATGTCAACCGCCCCAATGATCACAAACGGGAGCAACTTTCCGATAATAAGCTGGTATGGCTTGATCGGGGTGACCATGAGTTGCTCGAGTGTCCCGACTTCCTTCTCTTTCACGATACCCAAAGAGGTCAACGTCATGGTGACGATCATCAGCACGAGCGCAACAACTGCGGGCACCATGAAGTGTGCGCTCTTCAGTTCCGGGTTGTACCATACGCGGACTTCGGGGTTCACGCGCACGGGCCGCGCTGCCGGGCCGTGGCCTGCATCACCAGTGGACATCCGTTGAAGCGTTTCTGCCATGATCGTCCGAGCATACGTGCTCACAATCTGAACCGCATAGCCGAGGCTGATGTTGGCAGAGTTGGCATCGCTTCCGTCGGCGATAAGTTGGACAGAAACAGGCCGTTGTGCCAGGATGGAGTTGCCGAAGTTAGGGGGGATAACCAGCGCAAGCCAGGCATGTCCTTCCTCAATGTAGTGATCGATTTCCTTGGATGAACTGACGTACTGCTCAACGACGAAGTATCCCGAGTTGGTAAACCGGCAGATGAACTCACGGCTTGCGGCTGATCTATCCTGGTCGTTCACAAGCATGGGAACCGACCTGATATCGGTTGTCGCAGCGTAGCCGAGAAGGATCAACTGAACGATCGGAGCCATGATCGAAAGGGCAAGCATCCGCCGGTCGCGCCGGATCTGCAGAAACTCTTTGATGATGATATGGAGAATGGTGTTCATCTATTCAATTCTTTTCCGCAGACGGAGAATGCTTATTCCCAGCGTGAGGAGTGCAAAGATTGCAAGGAAAACCAATTGGTCCCAGAAGGCGCCTGGTCCCGCACCCTTCAATATGACGCTCCGAACGACAATGAGAAAGAACTTTGCTGGCGCAACGTTGGAAAGAATCTGGAGGATGATCGGCATGCTGCGGATCGGAAACACAAATCCGGAGAGCAAGAAGGTCGGCAGCAACGATGAAAATACCGAGAGGATGAACGCAACCTGCTGCGTCTGGGCGATGGTGGAAATCAACACGCCCTGCCCGAGTGCGGCGAGCAGGAAGAGGCCGATTCCGACATAAAGCCAGAATAGGTTCCCTCGGATGACGATGTCGAAGAGGAAAAAACCTACCAAAAGGACGAGCACGGAGCCGAGCAGGCCGATGATCAGGTACGGAATGGTCTTGCCGATGATGACCTGCCGGGTACTAAGGGGGGAGACCATGATTTGCTCCATCGTTCCCCGCTCGTTTTCCTTGACAACGGAGAGGGAAGTCGATACAACACCGCTAATCATCAGAATGAAACCTATCAGTCCCGGAACCAGGAACTTGGCGCTGACAAGCTCCGGATTGTACCACACCTTCGGCCGGAAATCAAGAGGGAGGTAAAGTTCCCTCCCGACTCGCTGCATAGTCCTCATAGTGAGTTTGCTTGAAAAACTTTGGAGAACCGCACTGGTGTAGCCGAGTACTGCCGTGGCCGTGTTGGCATTCGAACCGTCAACGAGTACCTGCACCGAGGCGTCCCGACCCGCCAGAAGCTCTCGCGAAAAACCTGGCGGGATCACAATCGCGATGAGCGCCTTCCCCTCGCCGAGGAGCGTGGCGATTTCACGGTCCTGACCTACAGTATGTCGGTAGCTAAAGTATTCGTTGTTGATAAAGGCCTGAATCAATTCGCGACTCGCTTGTTTCTTATCCTGGTCGAACACGGCCAGCGGCGCGTGCTTGACGTCGAAGTTCAGCGCATAGCCGATGAGGAAGATGAGAAAAGCGGGGAGCACAAGAAGCACCCCAAGCGAGCGCTTGTCGCGTCGGATTTGCCGAAATTCTTTCGTGAGAATGGGTCGGATGCGTCTGAACATTCTTATCGCTCTCCAGTCTTAATTCCGCCGCTCTCTGGCATCGTTCTCCAGCAAATGCAAGAATACATCCTCAAGGGATGGCATGATCTTATCGATTCGTTTTACTGGGATATTTCGTCCCGAAAGGATATTAATGATCTGCTTTCGGCCGGACAGCTCTTCATTCACACCGACATGGAGATTTGTACCGAAAATGGAGAGTTCCTGAACCCATGGCTGCGTCTGCAGCACCTCCATTGCTTCCACCGCCTTTGTGCACTCCACCTCCATGATTGGGAACGTGATATGGCGGGACTTCAAAGTTTTCGGGCTTCCGTTTGCAATCAGCTTCCCCGCATTAATAAAGATGATGTTGTTGCAATACTCGGCTTCATCGAGGAAATGCGTTGTTACAAGTACTGTGACACCTTCTTGTGAAAGTTGACCGATGAGCTCCCAGAAGTTCCTTCGTGAGATCGGGTCTACCCCGCCCGTGGGTTCATCAAGGAAGACAATCTTTGGTTTATGGAGAACAGCGCATCCGAGAGCAAGCCGCTGCTTCCAGCCCCCTGCAAGTTCCTTTGTCAGACTTTTTTCCCGGCCTTTGAGTCCGGCCATTTCAATGACCCAGCTCATGCGCTTCTGTAACTCGTCGTTACCCAGGCCGTACACTCCTCCGAAGAAGCGGATGTTCTCTTGAACCGTAAGATCTTCGTACAGCGAAAATTTCTGTGACATGTAACCAATGTTCTGTTTGATCCTCTCCGATTCGCTATTGATATCGTAGCCTCCAACGCTTGCTGTTCCTTCACTTGATTCGAGCAAGCCGCACAGCATGCGGATTGTGGTGGACTTGCCCGCTCCATTTGCGCCAAGGAATCCGAACACGTCGCCCCGCTCGACGGTAAAACTGATATGATCGACAGCCGTAAAACTGCCGAAGCGTTTGGTGAGATTCTTGACTTCGATTGCACTGGGAGACATCGTTAGCTCGTTAGTATGTATTCGCTATACTCTTCTGCCAGTTGACTTTGCAAGCTTGGCTTTGCTGAGTTCATAATCGACTACGGCAGTGACGTTATTCGTTTTTGTCTGCAGGAGCGCAACTTCAGTGTCGAGGAGGTCGGTATTTGTTGCCACACCAGCTTCGAATTTCGATTTCGTAATCCGATGATTCTCTTCTGCCTGGTCAACCCCCCGCGAGGCGACGCGAAGCTTCTCTTTTGCCTTCTTGACTTCGAGATAATTCTGTGTTACTTCAAACGTAATGCCGTCTCTGAATTGAGTCAGGGCGTCCTGTGCCTGGGCAAGCGTCGCTTCCGCCTGCGCACTTTGATGGGCAGGGGTCATCCAATTCCAGAGATCGAATGAAATATTGACGCCGACATCCCATGTGTCTTTGAATTCGTCTCTTGTCGGAAGGATCCGTGGATTTGGCCGGGCGTAGTAGTAGTTGCCGATGAGAAAGACTTGGGGATACCATCCTCCTCGTGCAGCTTTCACCAGCGATTCACTTGCCTGGAGGTGTGATTCCATCGACCTCATGTCGAATCTTGAAGTTAGTGCCTCTTGAATGAGACGAGGCAGTGGTAAAGTGTCTTCAGATGTCTGCTCGATGGGAGACGAAAGCTGAAGCTCGGTTTCGAGCGGTAGTCCGATGATATTGTTCAATCCCATCATTGCAAGCCTGATTGCGCTTGCAGCGTCGATCTCTGCAAGCTGAAGATTGGATAGTTGGACGTCCACTTTGAGCACGTCGTTTCGTGTTGCAAGTCCTTGCTTCAAAAGCTGGTTAACGTCGGCAACAT
>Ga0247727_10007004_pt1 | contig 21790 bp, 18 predicted proteins | sample WisWelCaveWW1625_FD_202498 | JGI IMG/M metagenome (GOLD analysis project Ga0247727, IMG submission 202498) | Biofilm microbial communities from Wishing Well Cave, Virginia, United States - WW16-25 | ecosystem: Environmental > Aquatic > Deep subsurface > Groundwater > Cave microbial mat | place...
CCCGATGCCAATTTAGTTGCCCAGATTTTTCGCGCCATCACACGGCTGGGCAGCATTCATAATCCGACTGACTCGCCCTCCGCAGTCTAATTTGGCGAAGGTATTAATACTGTGACAGGTTGTGGAAACCTGTCACAGTACCAATACCTTCGCCAACCTCGAAAAATGAGCGAAAAACGTACGACAAATTTGCAATTTGTTCCCTTTTGGCGAAGGTATTGGTACTGTGTCAGGTCTTGGTACGAAGTCTATTTGAGTTGTCTATGAGGATGCTGACTCATCGGTATCAGTCTGACAAAGGAGTGAGTTCGCATACCAAGCGGGCGCACAAGTTCTATTAGAAAATTTTTACAAAAAATCTCTGCCAAAACTCTTGACAACTCTTATTTCTGTGTTATATTTGCAATAGGTTAGCACTCCTCGCAAACGAGTGCTAACCTCTTTCTGTGTGAATTAATTTCACAGAAACTCGTTTTCACAGGAGAAATCATGCCCAAAACCACTCGAACCCGAAAACGGGATTCTGAAACAAATCAACTCAAGGAGCATCACACTATGGCAGACCAAAACCTGCGCCCCCTTGCCGACCGCGTAATCGTGGAACCGCTCGAAGGGAACGAAACCACCGCTAGTGGTCTCTTGCTGCCCGAGACGGCAAAGGAAAAACCGCAAGAAGGCAAAATTCTCGCTGTCGGTCCCGGTCGCTGGGACGAAGATGGCAAGAAACGCTTACCCCTCGAAGTCGCTGTGGATGACATTGTCATCTTTGCCAAATACAGCGGTACCGAAATAAAGATCAGCGACAAAAAAGTTTTGATCCTTTCAGAAAAAGACATTCTCGCAGTTGTGAAAAAATAAAGAGGACGACGGACGACGGACGATGGACGACGATAATGACTTGATTGTTTCATCCTTCATCCTTCATCCCTCATCCTTTATTCCTCGGAGGAACCTATGCCTGCAAAACAGATCTCATTCTCGAGCGACGCGCGCCGCCACCTGAAAATCGGTGTGGACACGCTCGCCGATGCAGTGAAAACAACGCTCGGTCCAAAGGGACGTAACATCGCTTTGGACAAAAAATTTGGCGCGCCCACTGTCACACATGACGGCGTGACCGTTGCCAAAGATATCGAACTCGAAAACCCGTACGAAAACATGGGCGCGCAACTTGTCAAAGAAGCGTCCACCAAAACCAACGACGCCGCGGGCGATGGCACAACCACGTCAGTCGTTCTCGCGCAAGCGATTGTAAACGAAGGAATCAAAGTGGTTGCCGCGGGCGCGAATCCCATGCTGTTAAAGCGCGGGATTGAAAAAGGCACGCATGTCGTCGTCGCCGAAATCGCGAAACTTGCCAAACCCGTTAACGGCAAAGATGATGTCACGCACGTCGCCACCATTTCCGGCGGCGATCCGGAAATCGGCAATATGCTCGCCGAAGTGATGGACAAAGTTGGCAAGGATGGCGTCATCACCGTTGAAGAATCCAAGACCGGTTTGGATTTTGAAGTAGATTACGTCGAAGGCATGCAATTTGATCGCGGCTACATCTCACCCTATTTTGTCACCAATCCCGAAAAGATGGAAGCTGAAATCATAGACCCGTATATTCTCATCACCGACAAGAAAATTTCCGCGCACACGGACATTGTGCCGGTGTTGGAAAAACTTGTTCAGATGGGCAAACGCGAATTGGTCATCATCGCCGAAGATGTCGAAGGCGAAGCGCTGGCAACTCTCGCGTTGAATAAATTGCGCGGGCTCTTGAACGTGCTCGCCATCAAAGCCCCCGGCTTTGGGGATCGCCGCAAAGAAATGCTGCGCGACATTGCCATCCTCACCGGCGGCAATGTCATCACCGAAGAAATGGGTCGCAAACTCGAAACGACCAACGTGAGTGATCTGGGGCAGGCGCATCGCGTCGTTTCCAACAAAGACGATACTACCATCATTGAAGGCGCAGGCAAAGACAAGGAAATTCAAGGACGTATCAACGAACTCAAAGCGCAAGTGGAAAAAACCACGAGCGATTATGATCGTGAAAAACTCCAAGAACGTCTCGCCAAACTTTCGGGCGGCGTTGCGGTCATCAAAGTCGGCGCAGCCACCGAAACCGAACTCAAAGAAAAGAAACATCGCGTCGAAGACGCGCTCTCGGCAACACGCGCCGCAGTCGAAGAAGGCATCGTCCCCGGCGGCGGTGTCGCGCTTGTGAACATCGCGCCCGCGCTGGATGTACTCATCCATGGCGAAAATGCGTTGTCCGGTGATCTCCGCACGGGCGTCCTCATTCTACGCCGCGCGCTCGAAGAACCGCTTCGCCAACTTGCAGAAAACGCAGGGGCAGACGGGGCTGTGGTTGTCGGCGAAGTACGCCGTTTGCAAAAAGAACAGGGCAACCCGAATATCGGCTTTAACGTCATGACCGAACAATACAGTGATCTGGTCGCGGACGGGATTGCCGATCCCGCCAAAGTGACGCGCAGTGCGTTGCAAAACGCCGCGTCCATCGCAGCAATGATTCTGACAACGGAAGCGTTGATCACTGACGCACCCGAAAAAAATAGTGCGCCCTCCGCGCCGCCGATGCCGGATTATTAAATCGGTGAACGGTGAGCAGTGAACAGTGAACAGTAATCAGTGAACAGTAAAAAACCGCGTCTCGATTGAGACGCGGTTTTTTGATGGGGGCTACAGTTCGATTGTGGCGCAAAGATGATTGAAACGTAATTGCGCCAATTCAAACGCGGCATGCGAAACTTTTTGCGTTTGCTCGGCATAGAAAGGATCGTTTAGCAAAATATCTTCCCCGTCAAATCCGATCACAACAACGGCATGATCCGTATCTTGTTTCCAATATGGTAGGTCGGCGGTATTCAGAAATGCGATGACCGCGCGGTTGGCATCAATTTGTTTTTCAATTTCATTGACTACAAACTCTCTCAAACTATCGCGAACACCCAATTGATTCAGATACAGGATGTTTGCAGCAGGTGTACCAAACGACCGAGTTCGTAACAACTGAAGCAAGCGTTTGTATTCGACAATCTTGCCCAAATAAGCGAGCACCATTTGCGCGCACGCGGGCAGGCAATCGCTCTCAGCTTGCTGTTGTACGCGCGAAACGAGCAGCAACTTGTTCGGCATGCCGTTCAATGTCCTCAATTACAAACGCAGACGTATTCATCTCACCGGATTCAATGTCAACCGCAATCGTGCCAACTGCACCCGCATCGCCAATAGACGGAAAGGTAAGATGCACAGGCACTTGCCACGCTGGTTTCTCTTTCAGAACCAAGAGCGGCGTACTGCCGTGCATTTGACTGCTAATCCGCGCGTGGACAAATTGCGTCACGCGCGCTTGTGCTTCCGCCGCAGAGATTTTGATTTCCAAATCCGCGTGAACATGCACGGACAGTCGCCCTGTATCAGGCACAGTTGTTTCAACCAGAATCGCCATCTTTCAACCTCCGCGCAGATTATACCATGCGAAGCAAAGAATCTTATTCAACCCCCATCGCGTTCTCGCGTCGAAAGAGATAATAAAACGCCATCGGGATCAGAATGAAACTCAAAGGGAGCAATAGCCGCGTTTCACTAATGATTCCCGCAATGAAATGCGCGGCAAGAAAAAATGGAATCATCAAAGCTGCGCGCTGTAAAAAAAGTGGTTTGGATTTGTATCCCAGAAACGCAAACACCCACAACGCGCCGTACAGGAAAAAAACGCTCAAATAATTTTCATGCCACCAGTCCAACGGACTCGCGCCAAACGCCTTGATGAATCCTTGCACATTGTTTGGCAATTGCCACACCTCGCCCAGATGCGGACTCGTGCGCGTACTGTAACGAATCAAAGCTGTCACCAAATACGCGGGCAGCGCGGTTAAAAGAATGAGCGCGCCAAGCCGCGCGAGGACGCGGACATTCCAATCCGAAAAATTGTACAAGAAATAAACTAGCGCGAGGAGCAAGATGGTTTCGTTATTAAGCGCGCCGATCAACAACACAAGCGCGAACCAAAAGGTGTGATGATCGCGAATCATCCACAATCCAAGCAGAAACGTCAAAAGCAAAAGCGGGGAACTCTCTTGCAAATCATTTACGTAGGTTAGCGGCATAATCGCCGCAAGCGTAACGACACCTGCAAACGCCAGCCGCGCATCGAACCACTTGCGTAAATAAAAATGAAAGCAGAGCAACGCCAAAAAGACAAACAGCCAGCGTTGGATCATGTAGCTGTGAATGGGCGCAAGGTGCAGCGCGCGGCGAATCAATTCGGGAATGTAAAACTGCAACAGCCGCGATTGTTCATTGTTGGTTGCTTCAAATGCCAAGAGCGCGCGATGAAGTGTCCGCAAGCCGCCGTCAATCCATGCTGGCGTCACCAATAATTTCAGGCGCAGGTTAATGAGCGCGAGAATGAAATAGATGCTGCCAAAAAGAATTGCCTCGTTCGCCCACGTTGGAATTTTTGATGCGACGCGCGTGCACAAAGTGCTGATCATTTTGATCTCTCATTCGCCTGACAATGCCAGCGAGCGCACCAACAACGGAAACTCATTACTCACATTTTTGATTTGCACCAACACTACCTCATCCTCTTCCTCCAACTGCCATCGCAGCACGCGTTCGCCCTTGTCTGCATTTTCCTCGCGCACCGCCGCCACCAATTTCCCATTCACCCTCACATCGAAGCGCGCGTTTTTTTTGCTCGCAAACTCGATTTCCAAGAGTCGCGTTTCCCCCCCGCCCAAGTTCAATTTTGCTTCCAGCGTCTCGTTCGGATGCACGCGCACCTGAGCAGGTCCATCATTCGCGTATCCCTGCTTGCCCGCGTAGCGAATCACGGATGGAATTTCGCCGTTGTGAAAAAAAATTGTCGCGTGCGCCTCCGATTGCGGAAACGAAAATTCTGACGCGGCTTCATAGACCAGCGTTTCAGCGCGCCACTCTTGCGCCGAAATCACCGCGAGATTTTTGCGCGCCCAACCATCCCCTTCCCGATCAAAATAATCGCCCACCGAAATGGACCACACGCGCCGATTTTCTTTGACCGCGTTTTGCATCGCTTCCAGCGTTGTGGGTGGCGTGCTGTAACGCAAGAGATTCGGGACATAGTACGCGAACGCGTTCATGTTCGGCGTATTGCGCTCGCCAAAAATCAGATCGCCCGCTTCCGCATGTTGCGCAACATAATTTGCAATGGCGCGCCAATCATTTAGTTTCGCTCGGTGATATAGAGAATCGAGCGGCGGCGCGACAACAAGCCCCAATACAATGAATCCAATCAGGGCGAAAAGCATTTTGGACGCGGATAAACGCGGATTTACGCGGAAAAATTTTGTAAGGAAAAATCCGCGTTCATCCGCGACCATCCGCGTCCCATACAAAATCCCGCTTGCAATCAATAGCAAATACATCGGCTGCAAGAAAATCAAATAGCGCGCGGCGACGCCATGACGCGGCTGCGCGATGAACAGCAGCGCAAGCGGCAGCACAAGCCACATTGTCGCAATCCACGCCCCACGCGGCTTATGTAACCACAACGCCCCTGCCCCAACCAACGCCAGCGCGAGTGAAATGAGCGTCCGCCAAAATTCACTCGCGCCCAGGCCAAACTCACCGAGCAAGCCCCACACAAACGCAAAGGAAAATTGAAACGGTTGCGTTGGCGCGATATTTTCTGGCACCGCAGGTTGCGCGCCTTGCAAAACATACGGCACAGTTCCCGACACCAACGGCAACGCCAACAACGCGGTGAGGAAAAAACTCGCGCCCAGAAAAAATAGCCCGCGCGGCATTGTCACGCGTCGCGCGCGAATCCACTGCGCGGCGAGGATGCCGAACGCGATGAACCCTTCAATCAAAATCGGGAATACACCAAACAAGTGGGTGTAGATTGCAAGCGAATTGGCGAAAGTCAGCCCTGCAAAAGCAAAAATAGCCGAACCGCGAATCGGCGCGACGCTTTTCGTCGCACGAATCCTACGCGAATCTTTTTTCTTCATTCGCGTAGATTCGCGTAAATTCGCGGTTGCCTCTATTTTCTCAAGGCGAAATATAAGTCGCAAAAAAAAATACAACGATGCCAACGCAAAACATCCCAACGCCGCATACATCCGCGCGTCTTGGGCATACCAAATCTGATACAGCGCGACTGCCATCAGCAGCATCGCAAGCAACGCCGTTGTTCGATTTGTCAAACGGTTTGCGACAACATACGTTAACGGCACACACAACAAACTCGTCACCGCGGATGGAAACCGAATCCAAAATTCGTGTGTCCCAATCTGCTGCGCGAGATGGACCAAAACAAAATGCAAAATAAAATCGGGCGGCGCGCGAAATTCTTGCCACAACCGCGCCCACTCCCAAGCTGACCAAGTTGCCTGCGCGATTTCATCACCCCACAAACTCTTGTGACCGAGTTGGTAGAAACGGAGCGCGGCGGCAAGGAGGAGGATCGCGTAAGGGGCAAGGGTTTCAAACCTAGCGAGCGAATTTCGTTTCATCCTACCGCGCATTATACACGCGCGCGCGCTCAAGCCCTGACAGGTTTCTACACCATTCGCGTCACCCCTCGCGTGCGCGGTATACATCGCGAATGGCGTATCCCACGCGCACGCGACAAAAACCTGTCACAGTACCAATACCTTCGCCAATTTCGATTTCGCCCGTTTTTCGACAAACAAATAAGCAAGAAGTTGGCATTTTTGTCTGCCAAAAGTGATTTTGGCGTAGGTATTGAGTACATCACAGATCTGCGATCCACCGCGCGGCACCCATCGAATAGAATTCGACGTCTCAACAGGGCGTTCAAAAAAACAACGCAAAAAGCGAACATTGTTGGGCGCGCGTTGTTTTTTTTCAATCTTTGTTCAGCCGTCAAATTCAATTCGATGAGCGGCGCGGCAAATTGTGATCTACTGTGTCAGGTCTCGGACACCCCGCGCGCGCGCTCAAGACCTGACACCTAATTTTTGCGCAAATTAGCCGACAAGTCATCGCGAGAAGTTACGGTAACGTCGTTGAATGACGACTTGGAAGGTTCAAGACCGAACGATGTTCAACAGGATCATCGTTTCCCAGAACGTTGTTCATGACGTTTGCGAAAATGCCAAGTTGTATCAGTGTATTTTTCTGCTGGCGCGATGACATGTATGGTAATTTGCGCAAAATCTAGGTGACAGGTTTCTACACCATCCGCGTCACCTATCGCGTGCGCGGGGTATAACGCGCACGGTGTATCTGACGCGCACGCGATAAAAACCTGTCAGGTCTCGGACACCCCGCGCGCGCGCTCAAGCCCTGACAGGTTTCTACACCATCCGCGTCACCCCTCGCGTGCGCGGTGTACATCGCGAATGGCGTATCCCACGCGCACGCGATAAAAACCTGTCAGGTCTCGATCACCCCGCGCGCGCAGACCTGTCACGTCTCTCGTGTCAGGTTGAAATCTCCCCCCGCCGCGCGTATAATCCTTCCAATGTCCATCCAACTGATTCAACAATACAACGCCCAAGTCGAAAAGATGATTCGCTATGGCGGTTCGCGCAATGAAGCCACCCTTCGCAAACCGTTTCAAGATTTGCTGGAAGCATACGCGTTGAGCAAGAATCTTTTGCTGGTCCCCGAAGTCCAACTGCGAATACGCGGCGGGCGCTATGTCATTCCCGACGGCACACTCAAAGACGCGCTGCGACAGGATTGGGGCTATTGGGAATCCAAAGACGAAAAGGATGACCTCACCGCGGAAATCGCGAGTAAATTCGCAAAGGGGTATCCCGCCACCAACATTCTTTTTGAAGACACGCAAAACGCCGTCCTTTATCAAAATGGCGACGAGGTGGCGCACGCGAATTTTTCTGACCCACCCGCGCTGGATGCGCTGCTGTCGCGTTTTGTCGCGTACGAACCTGCCGAAGTAACCGCGTTTCACCGCGCGATTGAAAAATTTAATACCGATGTGCCGCAACTCGCAGAGGAATTACGCTCCATTATTCAAGAACAGGTCCATGCCAACGCGGCGTTTCAACAAGCATTGAACGAATTTTTGGAATTGTCTAAAAAGGCGATCAACCCGCGCGTCGAAATGGCGGACGCGCGCGAAATGTTGATTCAGCATGTTCTCACCGAAGACATTTTCATGACCGTCTTTGACGAGCCGCAGTTTCATCGCGAGAACGCGATTGCGCGCAAATTGCATGAGGTTGTCGCCACGTTCTATCACGGCGCGACGCGGCGCAACATTCACGCGCGCATCGCGCCTTATTACGAAACCATCAACGCGCGCGCCGCGCAGATTTACAATCATCACGAAAAACAAAAATTTTTGAAAGCGTTGTACGAAAATTTTTATCGCGCCTACAATCCCAAAGCGGCTGACCGTTTGGGCATTGTGTACACGCCCGACGAAATTGTGCGCTTTATGCTTCACGCGGCGGACGACCTCACCTTCAAACATTTTGGCAAAACGCTCGGCGATACGGGCGTGGAAATTCTTGATCCTGCCGCAGGCACAGGCACGTATGTCACCGAATTGATCGAATATCTGCCCGCCGCGCAGTTGGCGCAGAAATATCGCGACGAAATTCATTGCAACGAGGTCGCCATCTTGCCCTATTACATTGCCAATCTGAATATCGAATACACCTACAAACAAAAGATGAACGAATATGTGCCGTTCGACAATATCTGTTTTGTGGACACGCTCGACAATATGGGCTTTACGAAAAGCGTACAACATCAGATGGATTTTTTTGGTTTGGTGGACGAAAACATCGAGCGCATCGAACGCCAGAACGCGCGCAAAATTTCGGTCATTATCGGCAATCCGCCGTACAACGCGAATCAATTGAACGAAAACGAAAACAACAAGAACCGCGATTATCCCAACATAGACAAGCGCATCAAAGACACCTACATCAAATACAGCACCGCGCAAAAGACCAAAGTGTATGACATGTACGCGCGCTTTTTACGTTGGGCGAGTGATCGCATAGATCAGAACGGCGTGATTGCGTTTGTGTCCAACAATTCATTTCTCGACGCGCGCACGTATGATGGTTTTCGCAAGGTAGTTGCCGACGAGTTCAATCACATTTACATCATTGATTTGAAGGGGGATGCGCGCATGAGCGGTGAACAGCGCCGACGCGAAGGGGGAAATGTTTTTAGCGATGAAATTCGTGTCGGCGTCGCAGTATATTTTCTCGTTCGCAAAGAGGGGGAACATGGCTGCAAAATTCATTACAACGCGATTGACGATTACACGCGCGCGGAAGCAAAGAAAGCGTATTTGCGCGATAACTCATTTGCTGATTTGAAATTTATTTCGATTCATCCAGATAACAACAACAATTGGATCAATCAAGCTGCCGCGAGTGATTGGGATACTTTTGTTCCTGTTGCGAGTAAAGAAGCAAAGTTAAGCAAGGGACCTGTTGAGCCACAGACAATTTTCAAATTATTTTCGTTAGGCGTTGTGACCGCAAGAGATGAATGGGTTTATGATGAAACAGAAAAAGGTGTTCAGCAAAAAACAAAACATTTCATCGAATCGTTCAATGAACAAATTGAAAAACTATCACGATCAAACGAAAAGAACGATTTTGAATATGGGACTTTTATCAAGTGGACAAGAGCAACGAAAAATGATTTGAAGAAACGCGAGAAATACAAATTTGAGAGAGGAGCAATAAGGCAAGGTTTGTATCGCCCCTTTGTAAAAAATTTTATTTACTTTCATCCAAATCTCAATGAGATGCAGTATCAACTGCCGAGTATTTTTCCAGATAATGCCGATAATTTCGCAATCGCATTGAGTTATCAGACTCCGATGTTCGCTTGTTTAGTAGCCGATTCGGTTTTTGACTATGCCTTACTCAAATTTGGAAATGGTGGGACACAATCGCTTCCACTCTATCGCTACAACGTGGACGGCGAACGCGTCGAAAACATCACCACTTGGGCGCTCGAACAATTTCGCGCGCACTATCAGGACAAACGCATCACCAAGCAAGATATTTTTCATTACGTCTATGCCGTCCTCCATCATCCCGCGTACCGCGAAAAATACGCGCTGAATCTCAAACGCGAATTTCCGCGTATCCCGTATTACAAAAATTTTCGTCAGTGGCGCAAATGGGGCAAGCAATTGATGGACTTGCACCTGCATTACGAACAGGCGAAACCGTATCGTTTGAAACGCGAGGAACGTAGGGGCGGGGTTATCCCGCCCGAACGACGCGCGGGCGACGATACGGGCGGGATAACCCCGCCCGAACGACGCGCGGGCGACGATACGGGCGGGATAACCCCGCCTGAACGACGCGCGGGCGATGTTGGGAGTGGGGATTTGGGTGAGGATTTGGGCGGGATAACCCCGCCCCTACCCAAACCGCGTCTTATGGCGCGCAAAGAAACGGGCAGCATCGAAATTGATTCGCTCACCACCTTGCGCGGCGTACCGCCCGAAGCGTGGCAGTATCGTCTTGGCACGTACACCGCGCTCGAATGGATTCTTGAACGTTACAAAGAACGCGCGCCTCAAGACCCAACCATCCGCGAAAAATTCAACACATACCGTTTTGCGGATTACAAAGAACAGGTGATTGATTTGTTGAGTCGCGTGTGCACCGTGAGCGTCGAGACGAGCAGGATTGTGGCAGAGATGCCAAGTGACTAAGCCAACCATTTCAACACGCCCAACCCAGCCGCGCGTCCGCTCGACAAACACGCGGTTAGCAAATATCCCCCTGTCGGCGCTTCCCAGTCCAACATCTCGCCCGCGCAAAAAACGCCGGGCAAATCACGCAGCATCAATTTTTCATCCAACGCTTCAAACGCGACCCCGCCCGCGCTGCTGATCGCTTCATCAATTGGGCGCGGCGCGAGCAATGGGATCGGCAAGTGTTTGATGTACGCGGCAAGCCGCGCAGCATCGGCAAAATGTTCTTTTGGCACAAACTCGCGCAGCAACCCTACCTTTACTCCTTTCAGTCCAACCTGCTTGTCAAGAAAATTGGAAATGGATCGCGCGCCGCGCGGTTTGGATAATTTTTCGACGAGATATTCCGTTGTGCGGTGCGGCTTCAAGTCCAACTTGATCACCGCTTCCCCACGCGCGTAAATTGCATCGCGCAGCAATGCGGAAGCCGCGTACACCAAACTGCCCTCTACGCCATCCTTCGTCATAATAAATTCACCTTGCCGCTGAAACGACTCGAAAGATAATCTGACCGACTTGATCGGCTTCCCCTCGAACCGTTCACGAAAGTGCGCGCTCCACGCGACATCGAATCCGCAGTTTGATGGCTGCAAAGTGTGTACGATAACGCCCGCTCGGCGCAGATATTCCACCCATGCCCCATCCGAGCCGAGTCTTGCCCAACTCCCGCCGCCAAGCGCAAGCACCACCGCGCGCGCGGGAACATTTTTCTCTCCCTCACGCGTTTCAAATTTCAGCGAACCATCATCATTCCACCCGCGCCATTTGTGGCGCAAGTGAAACGTGACGCCCGCATCCTTCAAACGATTCAACCACGCGCGCAGCAACGGACTCGTTTTCATCCCAATCGGAAACACGCGCTGCGAAGTGCCTACAAAGGTTTCGATCCCCAAACTGCGCGCGAACTCGCGCACTTCATGCGCGCCGAACACGCGCAGCAGCGGTTCGAGTTGCGCGCGCCGCTTTCCATAGCGCGTCACAAACTGTTCAAAGGGTTCGGCGTGCGTGAGATTCAAGCCGCCCTTGCCCGCCATCAAAAATTTGCGCCCCACTGAGGGCATGGCATCATACACTTGCACTTGAACGCCCTGCTGACTCAACACATCCGCTGCCATCAGCCCCGCGGGACCGCCACCGATTACGATGATAGAATGATTCATTGAGAGTCACCGCATTTACAAAAAATAGAGTACACGCATTATTCGTCTCTAGCAAGCCGTGATATAGTGCGAACAGGGCACTGTCAAAGTCCACGAGACCCCAAGTGTTTTTCACCACAATCGCGTATCGAGTCGCGCCACGCGTCGAAAACACTTGGGGTCTTGGGAATGGTCGCGACTTTGACAGCGCCCTATAGTGCGAAAGCTTGCGTAGCAGATTGGCAAACTTTCGAGGAGATTCTGGTGTGAAACCAAAACATGTCTATTACGGAAATTTTCCATCGCCGTGTCATGGTGTGCCGACTGTGATCGTCAAAAGCAAAAACGGCGGATACGTCACGCAGAATTGTACGCAATGTGGCGACGCCGATCACGTTGATATTCCCGCCCTCCCTTTGTATTTTCATTGTCCCGTGTGCGACACACCTGTAGAACGCGTGAAACGCACCAAATCGGTTTACGAATGTCGCCATTGCAAGATCAAATGGGAATTGCATACGCTCGTGCCAGAATGGAGCAGCTTGTTTCCATAGAATCAAGACCTTTGCCAGTTTCGCATGTGCGTGAGAAAGGTAGGACAAATTTGTAATTTGTCCCCGTTGGCAAAGGGAGCAAGAATCAGCTCGGATTTCAATCCCCCAACCCCAGGAGTTCCCATGCCCGAACCCATTTTGCATGATTGGATTGATGTCAACAGTTACATGCGCGACGATTATCGCTTGTTGGTTGCAGTTATGGCAGCGCGTCAGATCAAAGTGGTTGATCCGGAATTGCAAACGCTCGCGCGCAACGCGTTCGGTTCCATCGCCGTCCCCGGCGCGCGTTCTTTTTTTCGCGCGGATTTGGTGCAACAACGCAAAGCGCTCGCCAAAGCAATGCAAACGCAGGTGCAAGTCGCGCCGATTGTCATTGCCTTGTGGGCGCACGCTGCCGCTGCACAGCTCAATCTCTTGAAGCAAGCGGGCGAAACGGCGGGCTTGATTTTTTCCGACGAATGGAATTGGCACACCGCGCGGCAAGGTTTCTATGACTTTGAAGACATTCGCATCCTCGCCGCGCTCGCGGACGGCTTGGGCGAACATCTTTCGGAACAAGAGTACGATCATTTAAAACTTGCCGCGCTGTGGCTCGGCCCCGCCATCACAAATCTGCAAGCTCCTCCCGACTCACTAGCCGCTGAACCAACGGACGAACAAGTTTCAACCGACGCGTAACCGTTTGTGCGCGAAAACCACGAGAAGGCGCGCACCCTTTCGCGGTTATCGCGCCTTCTCGCGGTTTTCGTGTCCCAATGTTCTGGATATCTAGCACATTTATTCTTTTTGTGTATAATCCCCCGCGCATCGTTCTTGATGATGTTCGCACTCTACAAAAAAATTTTTCACCCATCACAATTTATCTTGACGTTTGAGGTTTGAGGGTTCATCCCTCATCCTTCATCCCTCATCCCTTCTCATGGAAATCGGCACAATCATACCCACCGACATTCGCGACGAGATGCAAACCGCGTATCTCGATTACGCCATGAGTGTCATCACTTCCCGCGCGCTGCCCGACGTGCGCGACGGCATGAAACCTGTGCAGCGCCGCATCTTGTATCAAATGGGCGAAATGGGCTTGCGTCACAATGTCGCCACGCGCAAATGCGCGCGCATCGTCGGCGATGTGTTAGGACGTTTCCACCCGCACGGCGATCAATCGGTGTACGACGCGCTCGTCCGCATGGCGCAAGATTTTACGATGCGGTATCGGTTGGTGGATGGGCAGGGGAATTTTGGCTGTTTCACGGGCGACACCAAAATCAAATTGCTTGACGGCACGGACAAAACACTTCGCGAACTCGCGCAGCTGCCCAAGAACGAAATTTTTTACGTTTATGCGGTGGACGGGAATGGAAACATTGTCGTCGGTAAAGGACACCACGCGCGCATTACGCGACGAAAAGCGCAATTGGTGGAACTGACACTCGACACAGGCGAGAAAATTCGCTGCACGCCCGATCATCGTTTCATGCTGCGCGATGGGACGTACAAGCAGGCGCAAGAGTTAACGCCGCAAGACGAATTACGCGCCGCTTGTCATGCTGAGGGACGAAGCATCTCTGGCTCCCCCATCGAGATTCTTCGCTCCGCTCAGAATGACAGGTTGCCGCGCGCCGAGATTCTTCGCTCCGCTCAGAATGACGCTTTCTCCCGCAATGACAGTTTGCCGCGCGCCGCGTCGTCTGCTTGTCATGCTGAGGGACGAAGCATCTCTAGCTCCCCCACCGAGATTCTTCGCTCCGCTCAGAATGGCAGTTTGCAGTCGGCACCGCCCGTCGTCATTGCCAAAAAATTCTTGACCGACCGCGCCGATGTCTATGACATCACCGTTGACCATCATCACAACTTTTTACTCTCCTGCGGCGTATTCGTCCACAACTCGATTGACGGCGACCCACCTGCCGCAATGCGTTACACGGAAGCGCGCCTCACCGAACTCGCCGAAGAACTGCTCGCCGATATTGATATGGATACGGTGGATTTTGTTCCGAATTTTGATGACACGCTCAAGCAACCGAGTGTCTTGCCGGGCAAAGTCCCCAATCTTTTAATCAACGGCGGCAACGGCATCGCGGTGGGCATGGCGACGCTCATTCCGCCGCATAACCTTTCCGAAATTTGCGACGCCATCAATTACTTGATCGATCACTGGAACAAAATTGACGACATCGAACCCGATGACTTGATGCAATTCGTCAAAGGTCCCGATTTTCCCACAGGCGGAATTATTCTCGGCGCGGAAGGGATCAAAGAAGCGTATGCAACGGGGCGCGGGCGCATTGTCGTGCGCGGCAAAATTCACACCGAACCGATCAGCGGCGGACGCACGCGCATCGTCGTCACCGAAATTCCGTATCAGGTCAATAAATCTTCCCTCCTCGAACGCATTGCCGAACTTGTGCGCGACAAAAAAATTGAAGAGATTGGCGATCTACGCGACGAATCGGATCGGCAAGGCATGAGCGTTTTGATTGAATTGAAACGCGGTGTCGAACCGACGCCCGTCATCAATTCGCTTTTGAAATATACCGCGCTCCAAAGCGGCTTTAGCATCAACATGCTCGCGATTGTGGATGGCGAGCCGCGCACCTTGTCGTTGAAACGCGCGCTGCAACTTTTCGTCCAGCATCGTCAAATCGTCATTACGCGGCGCACGCAATTTGAACTCGAACGCGCGAAATTGCGGGCGCATATTCTCGAAGGTTTGAAAATCGCGCTCGACAATTTGGATGAAGTAATTCGCACGATTCGTCAATCGCCCGACGCGGAAACGGCGCGCGAACGTTTGATCAAACGCTTCAAACTTTCGGAATTGCAAGCGACAGCGATCCTCGATATGCAATTGCGCCGCCTTGCCGCGTTGGAACGCAAAAAGATCGAAGATGAATTGGCAGAGCTGCGTAAGCGGATCAAATTTCTGGAAGAGTTGCTGCGAACGCCAAAAAAGATTCTCGGTGTCATTCAAGAAGAATGTTCCGATCTCAAAGAACGCTTTGGCGACGCGCGGCGCACGTTCATCGCGCAAACATCCGAGACCGAATTTAAGGCGAGCGATCAAGTTGCAGGCGCCGAAGAAGGCGTTGCGCTCGTCACCCTTTCGCGCGACGGCGTTCTGCGTAAAGCGCCCACGTCGCAATATCGCCGCACGCGCAGCGACGCGGTTAACGGCGTCACGGAACGCAGCGACGATCCAACGATTTCGATTCTCACTGCCAACACCACCGCCAATCTCGTGTTGTTCACAAACCGCGGACGCGCGCTCCCGATGCGAATGTCCCAAGTTCCCGATGTGGCGCGCAATCCGAGCGGCGTCGCGCTGGCGAATCAATTGGAGGGCAACGAAAAATTTATCGGCGTCCTCGCGTTCAACGGCGAACTCGACAACACCTTTGTCACCCTCGCCACCGCGCAAGGGAAAATTAAGCGCACCACATTGGAAGAATTTTCCAACATCCAAGCGGGCGGCGCGAAAGCGATCAATCTTGGCGAGGGCGAGGAACTCAACTGGGCATCCCTCACACCAGGGGGGGGTGAATTTCTCATCACCACCGCGCAGGGTCAAGCATTGCGTTTCGCGGAGGATGATGTGCCGATTCAAGGACGCGCAGCTGCCGGTGTGTGGGCGATCAAACTCGCGGAAAATGATCGCGTGATCTCGCTCGATGTCGCGCAACCCGATGGCTGGCTCGTCGTTGCGAGCGCGAAAGGTTTTGCCAAACGCGTCGCGTTAAGAGAATTTCCGCAAAAGGGACGCTACACAGGCGGCGTCACGGTTTTTACCCCCGACACGAAAATGGGCGAACTCACCGCGGCGCGCATTTCGACGGTTGACGAAGATGTCATGTTCATCGCGCAAAGCGGTTTGAACGTGCGCGTGCGCGCGGAAAATATAGCCAAAGCATCGCGCAGTGGGAAAGCAAAATTGTTTGTGACGTTGAAGGAAAGTGATGCGATTGCGCGAGTCACGTCGTTGGTGGGACAAGCGGAGGGCGCGGCGGAGGACAAGAAAGAGGAAAGAGGAAAGAAGGAAAGTGTCGCGGTGAGCAGTAATGGGCATGCGGCGGAGAATGGAAGCGGAGATGCGAAAGAGAAAAAAGTAAAGAATAAAAAAGTAGTTGCGCCGAAAGTGAAAATGGAAACGAAAGAAAAAAAGAGTGCGAAAAAATCTGCGCCTGCTAAATCATCGAAACCAAAAACGAAAAAAGAAAAATCAGTGCCGCCCAAAGCAAAATCAAAAAAGCAAGATGAGGATGACGCGGAACAAATGGAACTACCACTCGCGTCGTTCAAGCCGTTACCGAAAAAAGGGAAAAAGTAAAAAGGAGTTACCCATGCCCCACCCCCGCGTCCATGTGTCCAATCATCCGCTCATTCGCCACAAACTGACAAAGATGCGCGACATCAACACCGAACCAAAAAAATTCCGCGAACTCATTCGCGAAATTGCAATTCTCCTCGCGTACGAAGCTACAGCTGATTTGGCGATTGAAGAAAATACCGTCACCACGCCTTTGCAAGAAACGACGGGCTATCGCTTGAAAGAAAAAATTGGACTCGTTCCCATTTTGCGCGCGGGGCTTGGGATGGTGGAGGGCTTTTGGGAAATGATGCCGCCCGCTGAAGTGTGGCACATTGGTTTTTATCGCGATGAACGCACGCTCAAACCTGTCTCGTACTACAATCGCCTCCCCGTTTCTCCCACCGTTGAAGTGTGTGTCGTTCTCGATCCCATGTTAGCTACAGGCGGCTCCGCCGTCGAGTGCATCACGCTCTTGAAAAAATGGGGCGCGCAGCGCGTAAAATTTGTCGGCATGATCGGCGCTCCCGAAGGCATCGCGAAACTCACCGAGACGCATCCCGACATTGATATTTATCTCGGCGTGATTGATGAGCGTTTGACCACAGAAGAGGACGCGTTTCCTGCGGGCTACATCATGCCCGGGTTGGGAGACGCGGGGGATCGGCAGTTTGGGACAGGGTAGGAAAAGTAATCAGTAAAAAGGAATCAGTAATCAGTTGTCTAAATACTGTTCACTCTTTACTCTTTACTCTTTACTGTGCGCTGAAATGCGGCCAAGCTGGGACACTTACTTCATCAACATCACGCTCGACGTTTCCACGCGTTCGACTTGTTTGCGCGCGCAAGTGGGCGCGATTATTGTCAAGGACAAACGCATATTAACCACAGGATACAATGGCGCGCCGAAAGGGCTGCCGCATTGTTTGGATGAAGCATGCGAAATCGTCAACGGGCATTGTGTTCGCACATTGCACGCCGAACAAAACGCAATCTTGCAAGCTGCGCTGTACGGTGTCTCGCTCGAAGGTGGCACGATTTACACCACGCATCAACCGTGCCACACCTGCGCGAAAATGATCATTAACGCGGGTCTCACGCGCGTCGTGTACGCGGGCAGATATCCCGATGAATTGGCGATGAAGTATTTGGATCTCGCAAGCGTGCAAATTGAGCATATAGATTTGGGCGAACGCACACCCGCGCCGCCGCCGAGTGTTTTGGAGCAGAAATAGTTTGAAAATTTCTTCATCCTATTGACACTCCAAATTACTTGTGTTACCCTTGCGCCACGTTAGGATTGAAGGTGGAAATGAAACTCATTGGCTTATCCTTCATCCTTCATCCCTCATCCTTTACTTAGGAGTTTGACGTTATGGCAGATCAAAAAACGCGCACGCAAAAAATTATTGAACGCCTTCGCGACATGCGCTCAACGAGTCCCGATATTGAAGCATCCGCGGTAGTGAGTGTAGATGGCTTGACGATTGCTTCCGATTTGCCCGCGACGACAGAAGAAGACCGCGTGTCTGCCATGTCCGCCGCGATGTTGTCACTCGGCGAACGCATCGCCTCCGAACTGGGACGCGGCGGTCTCGATCAAGTGTACGTGCGCGGCGATAATGGGTACGTGCTGTTGAACGCGGTGGGCGAAGAAGCGGTGCTGACCGTTCTCGCGCGACGCGATGCAAAGTTGGGGCTGGTGTTTCTCGATACCAAGCGCGCGGCAGCTGACCTCGCGACTATGGTATAATCTACGAACGTGAGAATACGTCAACGACGACGCGTAGCGTTGTGCGCCGTACATTTCAACAACCAACTGTCACAAACAGCTGGATAATAATTGTCTCTCAAAAACACGGAGGTTCGACGCTCCGTGTTTTTGTTGTTTTTGCAAGAACGACGGCGGACGACAGACGGCAGACGGCGAAACTCTAAATCGCAGCGGTCTGTGGCCTGTCGTCGGCAGTCATTCCTTTCATGACTCAATACATTTTCGTTACAGGTGGCGTTGCGTCTTCAGTGGGCAAGGGCGTCACGGTGGCGTCTATCGGCAGAATTTTGAAAGCGCGCGGAGTGCGCGTGTCCGTGCAAAAATTGGATCCGTACTTGAACGTGGACCCGGGCACGATGTCGCCGTACCAACACGGCGAAGTATTCGTCACCGAAGACGGCGCGGAAACGGATCTTGATCTCGGACACTATGAACGTTTCATTGACGAAAATTTGTCGCGCCATTCCAACGTCACAACGGGGCAAGTGTATTCCGAAGTGATCATGAAAGAACGACGTGGCGATTATCTCGGCGGCACCGTTCAAGTGATTCCACACATCACGAATGAGATCAAACGCCGCATCGCGCTCGCCGCAAAAGGGAGCAATCCCGATGTGCTGCTCGTCGAAGTAGGTGGCACGGTTGGCGATATTGAAGGACAGCCGTTCCTTGAAGCGATTCGTCAGATGCGTAAAGATGTGGGGCGCGATAACGTCATGTACATTCACGTCACCCTCGTGCCCTCGATTGGCGCGACGGGGGAATTGAAAACGAAACCGACACAACACAGCGTCCGCGATCTACGCGCGCTGGGTATCCAACCCGACGCGATTGTTTTGCGCGCGGATGCGCCGATTGATAACGCGCTGCGCGAAAAAATCGCGTTGTTCACGGATGTTGAAAAGCGCGCGGTGGTGGCGCTCACGACGGCGCAAACGATTTATCAAGTGCCGTTGATGTTGGAAGATGCGGGCTTTGGGCAATTTATTTGCGAACGCTTTAATCTGAATTGTCCGGTGGACTTGACGCAGTGGCAGGATTTGGTAGATCGCCTTGTCGCGCCCAAAGAAAAATTACGCATCGGCATTGTGGGCAAGTACGTGGAATTGCCCGACGCGTACATGAGCGTGCGCGAAGCATTGGTGCACGCCTCTTTGTATCACGATCGCGACTTGGAAGTGGACTGGATTTTATCGGAAGATTTGGAAAAAGATCGCGGCTTTGAACGGTTGTTAAAAGTGGATGGCATTGTCGTTCCCGGCGGCTTTGGGGATCGCGGCATCGAAGGAAAAATTCTGGCGGCGAAATACGCGCGCGTTCACAACGTCCCATTTCTCGGTTTGTGTTTGGGCATGCAAGTCATGTGCATCGAACTCGCGCGTCACGTTCTCGAAAGCGACGAACCCAACTCCACCGAATTTCATCCAAGCACGAAATACCCGATCATTGATCTGATGGATGAACAGCGCGGCATCGCGGATTTGGGCGGTACGATGCGTTTGGGCGCGTATCCGTGTGAACTTGAAGCGGGTAGCAAAGCACGCGCGGCGTATGAGCAAGATCACATCACCGAACGGCATCGCCATCGGTTTGAATTTAACAACGCGTATCGCGAAATGTTGAGCGAGGCGGGCTTGAGTTACAGCGGTCAATCTCCCGACGGCAATCTCGTGGAAATTGCCGAATTGCGCGAGCATCCCTTTATGCTCGGCAGCCAATTCCATCCCGAATTTAAATCGCGCCCGGAACGTCCGCATCCCTTGTTCCGCGATTTCGTCCACGCTGCGACGAATTTTCCGCGCGATGGAAAACAGGAAAAGTTGTTGTGACCGCGCTTGATTTCCTTTGGTATTCGCGTACAATTTTGGTGCGTGAAATCACCCCACTACCTTTCACGCAAGGATTTGAACCATGAATCGTAATCATCGCATGTCGAAAAAAGATAAACTGAATTGGTTGGCGGACATTGCCGACGGTCTGCGTCCACTGGATGCGCGCGCGTCGAAACTCGTCCTCCGTTTGTTGGATGATCCTGACGCGCAAGTGCGCGCGGAAGCGGTGTCGTGTTTGTGGCATACCGCCGATCCCATGTGGATCGAAGAACTGTTGACGAAATCGCAGCGTGATCCCGATCTGGATGTGCGCACGCGCGCGATTTCCACCCTCGGACATTACATTATGGATGCGGAGATCGAACTGTTTAATGATTTGGACAACGAAGAGCGCGCGTTGAGCGATGGCGACATCCAGCGCGTCGTAGATTTTCTCTTTGACACCGCGCAAAATTCGCAGCTCTCTGTGGATGAACGCCGCTACTCGATCGAAGCTCTCGCCTTTTTGGATGAACCCGAAGTGGACGACTTGGTGGACTGGGCGTATTCGCAAAATGATCCGCGTTATCGCGCGAGCGCGGTCTTTGCGATGGGACGCAGTGGCAATCTGCGTTGGTCCGATGAAGTGTTGATGGAAATGCACAGCGCGAATCGTGAAGTGCAATACGAAGCGGTGCGCGCCGCGGGCGAATTGGGTTTGCAGGAAGCGACGGAAGATTTGATTCGCCTCGTGCGCGGGCGCGGCATCGAGAAACAATTGCGACTGCGCGCGATCTACTCTCTCGGCATCGCGGGCGATGATCGCGCGTATCCCGTGTTGGAAGAATTGTGCCACGCGCGCGATCGGGAAGTGCGCGAAGCCGCGCGCGAAGCAGCTGAAGAATGGTTAATGAGTTCGATGGCGGACCGTCTGGAATGGGACGAGGACGAAAACGCGATTTTTCTCGAAGAAGAGAATGAGCCGCTGAATCAATATCCGCGCAATATGTGGGACAATGTGCTGGGAACGTTTTCGTTGAATTGAGGAAAAACGATGTTGACCGTGTATATTCAAGCGGCGATGGAGAACGCCACGTACGAAATTCTCTCGGACGATTCCAGCTACTATGGCGAGATTCCCGTGCTTGTCGGAGTGTGGGCAAACGCCTCCACGCTCGAGGAATGTCGGCGTGAACTACAGTCCGGCTTGGAAGATTGGCTTTTGTTTCGTCTTGCCTCCAATTTACCGATTCCAATTGTCAACAACATTGATCTTGCCATAAAGGAACTTGCCTGATGCCGCGTTTTGGACCTATCAAACGCGAGGATTTGATTTACTATCTCATGTTACGCAGTTTACTTGCAAACAAGCCTTTTCGACAGGATTAACAAGATTAACAGGATTACGTTTCAATCCTGTTAATCCTGTTAATCCTGTCTATCGGGTTTTTGTCTGCGTAACGTGAGTTAC
>Ga0247727_10007005_pt1 | contig 21788 bp, 25 predicted proteins | sample WisWelCaveWW1625_FD_202498 | JGI IMG/M metagenome (GOLD analysis project Ga0247727, IMG submission 202498) | Biofilm microbial communities from Wishing Well Cave, Virginia, United States - WW16-25 | ecosystem: Environmental > Aquatic > Deep subsurface > Groundwater > Cave microbial mat | place...
GGCAATTCAAGCCTATATTGAAAATCACAATCAAAATCCACATGTCTTCGTGTGGACAGCATCCGTACAACGCATTATCGAAAAAATCGCCAAAAGTAAAGAAGCGTTAGGGACACTACACTAGCTCAGGATGGCCGCTGCGCCAAAACCATTGATCGAAAAACCAACCGAGCGGCTGGCCGGTCACCGTTTCCATGACTTTTTGAAAATCTGCAGTCAACGCATTCGCGTCGCGGTATGCAATATAATATTCACGCACGCCGCGAAAGAATGCAGCATCACCGACTTGATTCCGCAACGCGTGCAAGACCAGAGCCGCTTTTAGATAGTTGTTGGCGTTCAGCAAACGCGGATAATCAAAAATCGTCGTGTCGATAATCGGCCGGCGATTGTTCTCGGTGAATTCGAGATAGTTGTCTTTGTTGCGAAGCACCTCGGCGCGAAAAGCGTCGCGACCGTCGGCATGCTCGATGAACAGCATTTGAAAATACGTGGAAAATCCCTCGCTCAGCCAGAGATGATGCCAATCGCTCTCAGTCACGGAATCGCCGAACCATTGATGGGCGATCTCATGCGCGACCGTTCCATCGATATTGCGGTCGCCGGCGACCGACTGCTCCGCAAAGAAAATCGCGCTGGCGTTTTCCATACCGCCGTAGCGTGTGGTCGATTGCACCAACGCGAGCTTTTCATAGGGATAGGGGCCGATCACTTTCGTGAAATACTCGACGATCTTATTCGCGCGGCCAAAGTTGATTTGTCCGCGCGCTGAATCTTCGGGATACACATGGTAACTCACCGTCGTGATGCCGTTCGACGGCAAATCGGTTATACTGAAATCCGCCGCGCCGAAGACCGTGCAATAAGTTGGAATCGGCACGCTCTCCGCCCAATACCACGTGCGCGTAGTCGCGTCGTTGTCGCGAGTTAAAAGCAAACGACCGTTGGCAATCACTTCGTACTTTTGCGGCGCGGTAATCGTCAACTCGACGGTCGCTTTGTCCGAAGGGTGATCGATGGACGGAAACCAGAAGCTCGCGCGATCCGGCCAGTTGTCGGCAAAGAACGTGCGTCGGCCGTGCTGATTCGTGCTGATGATCAAGCCCTCTTGCGGCGCGCCGCGATAGAGGATGGTGATATTCGCTTGCGCGCCGCGTTCATAGGCTTTCTGCAAATCAATCGCCAGGCGGCCTTCGAGATGGCTGAACGCCACCGAGTCTCCAGCCTCACGCACTTCACTCACCCACATATCTTTTAAATCAAAAACAATCCGGCGCACGGAGGAATCGACGACGCGCACTTGCACATCGGCTTTTCCATCAATCACATCGGTGGTGTCGGAGATGGAAATTTGCAAACGATAATGCTGGATGTCGAACGCCGGTTGTCGCGGATAGCCGTCATCGGCAGCAAGAGGCAAGGGGAAAGCAAGGAGCAAAGGGCAAGTATGCAAGAGGCAAATGTGCAAAAAACACATTGCGATGAAAGGAATTGGCGACAGTATAGAAGTTTGGCGGGAGGTGAAAATCAAAACTGTCGAGGGCTTGCCATCATCACGAATCGAAGTGAGCATAAGTGAGCATCCATCACGCTTGGGAATCGTGGTGGTACTGGTAACGCAGGGTTGCTGAGTTTATCGAAGCATGGTTTTCATTGCAGATCGCCGGTTAAGCGGCTTCAATATAATTGGCGGGTGGAGAAAAAACAAATGGTTTTTGCAAAACGCTAGGTGGTTGGCTTACGCAAAATCGTACTTGACTTTTGGATAATAATTTTGCATATAGTCGACAGCCCCCCGGAAAGGTTTCTTCAAACCTATGAACGCAAAAAGACATAAGCTCGAAAAATCGTTACGGTTTCTAGATGGCTGTCTCCAGTCTTCGATCCAAGATTTTTTGAAAAAAGTAAATAATCGCAGAAAATTAAATCTTGATATTGGCAGTTCCAAGAAAGATGCAGTTGAAAGTATTAAAACCGGGCTCAAGAGGAAATCTTTTCCTGCTGATGACTTGCTCCACTACATCGAAGAACTCCAACATGTAACCCAGGAAGCACTCATCTCGCTCGAAAAATTTCACCTTCCGTTGATCAGAAGCTTTGTGAGGAAGGAGAATAAGCAAAGAGCGGCAAGGCTTCCAGTTGGTGGCAATAGGCCACAAGTCCTTAATGCGATTAAAAACGGACTTACCGGCAAGAAATTTCCTCCAGAAGACTTGGTCGAATATGTGGATACGCTTATGGAAAATGGCTTCCAGCATATTTTCCTTTTCCGACTAAGTGAAGAGCATAAAGATTATTTGAATGAACTGCTGAAGCCGGAGTATATTCAGAAGCAGTTGACCAAAAAGAACCTACTCAATCGCTACAACAACCCCGCGCTCATCTCCTATCCGCCATCACCGCAGCTTGGGGTGGTCATCCATCGGCCGGAGGTACTTCTGTTCAAATGGGTTGAAACGCGACTCTGGCGCCAGCAGGTGCAAGTAGGGATTGATGAAAATGGAAACCCCCTATTCAAACTTCAGCAATTTCGGGAACGTTCAATCAACTTCTTTCGATTAGACCTGAAAAACGGGGAGAGCGAATTGTGTATCCAGTTGATGAAGCCCAATCCCCAAAAATCCTTGCGCCAAGAGTGGGAGATCTATTGCCGACGGATAAGCGAATTGATTCCGTTTGATTATTTTCGTCCGGTTTTGCTTGAGCCGATCATCCGCAGACTGCTCACTGTAGGTGATATCGAAATCCGAAGCTGGAAAATTGCATTACCTGAAGGTGGGCCTCTCAGGGGCGAGGGGCGCCCTCCTACTTTACTCCAAAAGTTGAAATTATTTTTGAGACCCTTTACGGGCCTCTATCTGGGTGGATATTGGCTTCTTGATGGAAAGAAAAAATCTAAAATCCGCGCGATTCTGAATGGAAAAACCGACGAGCTTAGAATTCCTCGGCCCGCAACATCCAATCAGCTTCGCGCCATTATTCAAAGAGCACATAAGCTTAGCAGCGAGATAATCGAAACGCCTGAATTGAAGAAAGTGGCCAAGGGAAATGGCCGGCGCCACGCCGCCTTACAAAAGCTTGACATACATCTCTCCCGACTCAAGGAGAAAAATATAGACATGATGAGGCTCATAAAAAATGAATGGCTGACTTACGATAATATTACCGAACTATTGAAAGAAGCATGTGCAAAGTTCCCATTGGTTTTTCATGTAACTTACCAGGTCTTATGTCCAAAAACAAAAAGGCCTATCGAGGATGCAAAGGGCCCCATCGAATATCTTAATCCCCAAGAAATTCCTAATGCCATCGACTGCCAGCACCCCTTTCTGGTGGGAAAAGTGAAGCACCTGACGAAAGGAAATATCAGACCGACGCTCCACTTCAAGCCATCACCGCCATCGATCCCAGAAGATGGCTTGGTGCAATGGTTAGTGCGCCACCTTGGCTATGAAACCGGAAGTAAAGCCACGCTAGCATTTTTCTATTTGATCTTTGCCGTCTCGTATATTGGCTTAGTATGGATAAGTACAAGAATGTTCTTGGGTCTGATCAAAAGTTACTCAGAGTCTGTCCTACCCAAATTGTCGTTTCTCATCGTTATTTTGCTTCTAATTGTACTGCTCATCGTGATCATCGGTCGCGGGCCCATCCAACAAGCGATGGCTCTTCTCTCAAAACTTTTCATCATGGCAAAGGATGGCATTTTAAGCACAATAAAAGAAGGGCTGGAAGTTATTAAAGCATTTTTAAAATTATTCAAGCATAGAACATCGAAAAGGCGTCGCTGAAGAAGGTGAGTTGCCAGAATGTTGGAGGAAAGCAGAATTTAAGTTTCTTTTTAAGGAGAGCAAGCAGCCGGTAGCGCAAACCCTTGTCTTGACTTTACAGACGATAGGTGTCTATCTTTCATCGCAATACCATCCGTGTTTGCAACTTCCGATCATTCACAAAGTATCTTCATGAACAAGCCTACGCAAAAATCGATAACCAGCAGATTCCTGAGGCCCTTGAGCTGGTCACCAAAGCGCTGCAAGCGGATTCCAATTTTGCGATGGCGCATCATATCGCCGGTTCCATCAGCCGATCGCTAAAGCAATTTGATAAATTGAAATCTCAAATTACGAACGACGGCATGTTTCCTTTCATGCGACTCCTAACGTAATGGCAATGTATGCGTGACGCTGCATTGTCAAAACTTCTGAACCACCCGCACCTCGACATCGGCAATTTTCCCACACCAATCGAATCCTCCACCATGCTGGACAATAAAATCGGCCACGCCGTGCTCATCAAGCGCGATGATTTGTCCGGCTATGGCCGCGGCGGGGCCAAGACTCGCAAACTGGCTTACCTTTTTGGCTGGCTGCTGGCGCACGGTTACGACGAGCTAATCACTTGCATGGGCAATATTTCGAATCTGGTTTCCGATATGGCGCCGCTCTTGAAGCGCCACGGCATTCGCGGCTCGCTGTCAAAACCTATCCTGTAGTTTTTTAATCCCAACCCATCCTTTGCATTTCAAAAAGTTCTTCCTATCTTTACCCCGCCGGGAACAAAATCCGCTTGAGCGCGATATAAAACCCTGTCCGGCTGAACAAATTGCATTCACCCAAAAAACCAACTCATTTGAGGAGGCACAAAATGCGCAGAAGTCCTATCCTGTTTCTGATTTTCACGACGTTCACCCTTCTAATGGTCGCGGCGACCTTTACTATCGCTGCCGACAAAAAGTTAACCTTCACCACCACATCTCCCGAAGCGAAATCCTATCTCAAACAGGCCTACGCCAAAATCGACAACCAGCAATTTCCCGAGGCGCGCGAGCTGGTCACCAAAGCGCTGCAAGCTGATTCGAGCTTTGCGATGGCGCATTACGAAGCCGGATCGATTGCACAATCGCAAGAGGCAGGCAAAAAGCATTTTGAAAAAGCATCGGCTCTAGCCAAGAATGCATCCGAGGTTGAACAGCTTTACATCGAAGGCAACGCCGCGAGGCGCGCTAATGATAATGTCAAGGCTGCGGAGATATTTACCAAGTTGAGCAAGTTGGTTCCCGGTGAGCGCCGTGTATTCTTCAACCTGGCGCAGGCGCAATTCGGCGACAAGAATTACGACGGCGCGCTCAACACCTTGCAAACCGTCAGCACGATGGAGCCAGACTATATTCAGGCTTACAATCTGCGAGCCAATGCCTATATGATGAAGGGCGATTTTGCCGCGGCGCGCAAAAGCCATTACGAAGCACTGCAGCGCATGGCAAAAGATCGCAACAACGCCGGCAACTATTTCGGCTTGGCCATCAGCTTTGTTTATGAGAATCAACCGGACTCCGCGCTTGCCGTGTTGGATCGCGGGTTCGAAGACTTCAAAGTTCGCTCGCCACAGGGAGTGCCGGTGTTTATGTGGAACGCCAAGGGCCGCATCAATCTTGAGAATGGACGCAATGAAGAAGCTTTGAAATGTTATGCGATGGGCTACGCCCTTGTGCCCAGCAGCACTCTGTCCGCCGACGACAAACAGCTTTGGCTGGGCCGATTGCATCATGGCATGGGTCGCACGCTTTCGCAAATGGGCAAACATGCCGAAGCCTGGGCGCACGCCGATACGATCAAAATGATGATCGACGCCGCGGGTGAAAAAGGCAAGCCTTACGTTCCGGCCTATCATTACCTGGCGGGCTATCTGAGGCTCGAAAGCGGCGACAACGCGCAAGCCATCGAGCATCTGAAGCAAGCGGAGCAAGACGATTATTTCATTAAGTATTTGTTGGTGCGCGCTTATGAAGCAACCGAGGAAAAAGATAAAGCTCGCGCATTGCTCGAAGAAATCGTCAACAAGCCCGAGCCAGGGCTGGATCGCGCGCTGGTTTATAATGAAGCGAAGAGCAAGCTGGAGATGTATTCAGCAAAGTAAGAAGACAGAAGTGAGAAGTTGAACATCTAACTTCTTACTTCTAACTCCTGAAATGAATTACCCGAAGATATGGAGTTTCCCCATGCCCGAACGCATGAAGTCGTATGAGATGATCCCCGACCGCATCAAGAAAAAATATCTTGATTTCTATGACGAGCTCTACAATCAAGAAAACAGCGTGCTCGATTTGCGCACCAAAGAGCTGATCGCCATTGCCGCTTCGTTAATCGCCGGATGCCAAGGCTGTTTCAAAGGCCATGTAACTAAAGCCGCCCGTCTCGGTGTGACGCAGGAAGAAGTGGGCGAGACAATTGCCATTGCCATCGCCATCAGCGGCGCAGCGATGGTGGACCGCACCGACATTGCAAACTTCGACGCGAATCTCGTGCAACGTCTGTGGAAAAACGGCAAAGCGGCAAAGTCAATCGAGGACGAAGCGGCGAGCGATGATCGAATGCCTTAAAGCGATCAGAATATTATTGCTTCGCATTACTCCGGTGGGGGCCAACCAACCTTTACCCATCGACGACGGGCATAAACAATCAGGTCGTGATTAAGCTGCAAGGCAACAACAGTGGCCCTCCCGATAGCGGTACTACCAACGATGAGAGTTCCATCAGGACCCCCATTCAAAATGTTCATTCCACTTGTGCAATCGTGGGTTGAAAAGAGAAACCATATCGTTCGCGAGTGGGTCTTTGGCGTGAGTTTGTGTTGCCTTGAATTCATTGCAGGGGCGGCATGCTACCCAAAAATTGCTCTCTTCAGTTTTTCCGCCTGCAGCCAGAGGGATGATATGATCGAGAGTCAAACGAATGCCGGTGAGTCTTTCGGAGGTGAGACAGTAACCGCAACGATAATCTGTTTGCGCGGCGATGAGCCGGCGGAGCTTGCTGAGAGATGTCGCCGACCTCATTTCGGGCGAGGAACTTTCGTCAACGACGGCAATACGTGTCCGCGCCATTTTAAGATGGCGTAAGCGTGCGCCTTCTGCAGCGTGAGACGTTCACTTGCTTGACGGAGATCTTCCAGCTGGTCACGTTCGGCAGGTGTTATGGCGCCGGCATCGTTCTTCTTAAGAAGGCGGTCATAAATTCGCCGCTGATCGTCGGGAAAACTGCGACGAGCGATGCTCAACAATTCATCATCGCTTACTTGCGCGAAGGCATCCAATTCGGTTTGAAGTTCCGGCGGCACGTCTTCAGAAACCGGAGTGGCAGCGGAAAGCACATCCACGAGAACTTGTTCGACCGGACGGGAGGTCGCCTCGGCGGTTTTCTTTGCCAACCGATAAACCGAAGGCGGGACTTGTAAATGAACGCTGACAGACATCGATTCTCCTCACATTGACATTAGGAAAGCACCCGCGTTTTGGCACAACCTTGAGCGGCCAAAGATAGATAACTTCAACTAAAAACTCAAGCTCAGATTTCGCTTACGCATTAAGAATTACTGACTGTTGTATCAGCATTATGCTCCTACTTCTCCTCCGTACCCGCCTGCGCTATTATCGCAATTATCTGAGGCATCACTTCGATCGCGTCGCGCGCATCGAAATTGCCATCATAATTCTTATCGCTTTTTATTTGACGGGAAGATCGCCGGCGGATATTGGCTATCGTTTGGCGTTCGTGCAAGAGGCGGATTTCCCGCAACGTTTCGCCAGCGCGTGGATAAGTTTGTTGCCGTTGTTCTATTTTCTCGCCGAAGCCCTCGCGCTGATGACGCTTCGCCCGACCGGCGAATGGCAGATGCTCGGCGCGCTGCCGCTTTCAAAGCAGGCGATTACGAATTATCATTTGTTGCGTCATGTCGGAAAAACTCTTCTGCTCCTGCTCATCGGCACACTGCCGTTTTACGCCGGCAATGGAAATATTTTCGTCAAGGTTTTCCATTTTTTAACCGCGCTCGGTATTTTGCTGACCCTGCAAGCTGCCGGTTTTCGGCAAGCCCATCTGCTCCGCAGCTCTTCTCAAAAACTCCTCCGAAGAATTCTTCTTTGGCTGCCGACGGAAGTATTAATTGTGTCGGCCATGATTGCATCGGCTTTCTTGTTGCAAAATGTATTTTTCGGAGGAACGGCTCTCGCGCTCGTGAGCGCCTCGCTCGTATGGGCAGTATTGGCAGGAGTTCTTTCTCATCTTTACCGGGTTTATCAACCAAGCGAAGCCGAGATCGCGCCGGCGAGAAGAACTATTGTCAACGCCCGCCCAGCATGGGAAATTGTTCAAAAGACCGGTATTTCCGGCGCACTCATCATTCGTGATATGCAGCTCCTTTGGCGGCGGCAGCGGGCGACTTATTTTCTTTTTCTCGTTTACGTTGTCATCGCCTCCATTCCAATCATTGCTCATGCAAAGTCCGAGGACGTTTACGCAAGCAGCATCGCCGTACAAATCGTATTCAGTTGGCTGCTGATCAACCTCTTGCTTGCTTTATTTGAATACGATGGTGAAAGCCTCGGGCTGATCAAATCGCTGCCGCTCAAACCCGAAAAGCTGTGGAGATCGCGCTGGCGTCTGACAGCCGGTTTATTAATCTTGCCCATGCTCATTCCAATCTTTCTCACGCCGATCAAGCATTCGCTTGATCTTGGATTTCCTCTTTTTGTATTCCTTGCGGCACTGATCGTGCCGATGATTTTTGCTACGCTATACTGCAACGCCGGCTTTGGCATGTTTCCTCAAATCAAATACGGCGGCATAATTTTGAACATTTCGCTTCTGCTCATGCTGCTCTTGTGGTTCTTCATGCCGTTTGGCACGCCGCTGCTGCTGGCGGTGATGCTGTTTTGGATTCGTGAGTCACAAAAACATTTTCAGTTTTTGGAGATCGTCTAGCAATGACATCTTGTTTGTATCCGTTTTATCCGCTTGATCTGTTTACAAAAAAACAAGTAAGCGGATTGAGCGGATTAAAAAATCATCCATGCATGTTTTGTTAACATGAGCACGATCGAAATTAGAAACGTCAATAAATCATTTGCGGAAGTTGAGGCTGTACGTGATGTCTCTTTTTCAATTGAAAAAGGCGTTCTCTGCGGATTACTCGGTCCAAACGGCGCGGGCAAATCGACGCTCTTCAAGATGATGATGGGACTGCTTGAGCCAGATAGCGGTCAGATAACGCTCGCCGACAAGGTTGTGACTTTTGGTGAGGTGGAATACAAACGCAAGATTGGTTACGCGCCGGAAAGCGCGATACTCTATGAGTATCTCACCGGCATGGAATTCCTCGCTTTCATTGCCGCAGCCAAAAAAATTCCCAAGGGGATGAGGCAAGAACAAATCGACCACTGGCTGTTTTTTTTGATCTTTCCACCAAAGCCGGCGGGCTTATTCTCAACTATTCGCACGGCATGCGGCGCAAGCTGAGCCTGTGCGCGGCGTTGCTCGGCGAGCCGGAGATTCTGCTGCTCGACGAAGCGACCAACGGCCTCGATCCGGAAAGCAGCTTTAAGCTGAAAGAATATCTGCGAGAGTTTTGCAACAAAGGTGGCACGATGCTCTTCTCTTCGCACATCATCGAGACGGTGGAGCATTTGTGCGATCGAATTATCATTATGCATCAAGGCCGGGTGCTTCGCGAAATGCGCAGAGTAGAATGGGAAGGATTTCGCAAACGGGGATCATCGTTGGAGGAGGAATTCATTGCAATGGTGAAGCTGTAGCCTACTCATTCGTTTGGCCAGTCGTGACCGGTTCTGATTGCTTGAGTTCAATTGCGCTGACGGTTTCCGGCGCAATCATGATGGATTGTCCATTTTCATCGATCGCGACGATTATCTCATTACCGACGACGATCTCGGGATGGAGAACGGCTTGCTTTTCACCATTGTCCAGGTGAAATACAAACGGCTTGAATGGTCGCTGTTTTACAATTTTGCGAATTTCATCGACGTTCATACCAGTCTCATAGAAAGTTAGGAACGCTGTTTTCGACAATCGGCTCCCCGATAAGCAGGTCGAAACAAATATAATGTTTTCTGTTATTGTAGCAAGCGTTTTGTCGATTTTTTCGCCAGCCATTCGTCTTAGATATGAAAGAATCAATGGCACAGGGTGTCGGTGATTCTTTCTTGACAATGGTTTGCGGTTTATGATTTTAACAAACAACTTGGGAGAATGTCATGGCTCAATTCATGCTTTTGCTGCGCGGGGGAGGAGAGTTTCCGGTTCACTCGCCGGAGGAGATGCAAAAAGTCCTTGAGAAGTACCTCGCCTGGGCCGACAAGCTGAGAAAAGAAGGTCAGCACCGCGGCGGAGAGGAGCTTAAAGATGGCGGTCGCGTGATGAGCATCAAGAACGGCAAAGTGGCAATCGACGGCCCGTACACCGAGACCAAAGAAATCGTCGGCGGCTACTTTTCGTATGAAGCCAAAGACTTGGACGAAGCAACGGAAATCGCCAAAGGTTGTCCGCATCTCGGCTTCGGCGGCAGCGTCGAGATTCGGGAAATCAATCCGCATTAGCAAACTTCATCAGAAGCAATTATTGACCGGTCGATATTTCGATAAAAGAAGAAAAACTTCAGCGTTCTTTTCAGTTCAAATAATACCGACCGGTCAATCAACGCGAGCAAGGACGCATGAGCTACTTTACAGAAGAGTTTTTGAAATTCTTTCGGGGCCTGGAAAAGCACAACGACAAAAAATGGTTCGACGAGAACAAGGCATCTTACGAGAACGGCGTCAAAAAACCATTCACGGGGTTTGTCGAGGAAATGATCGCCCGCATCCGCGCAGAGGATCCGGCAGTGACGATCACGGCCAAAGATGCGGTCTTTCGCATCAATCGCGACATTCGTTTTTCTAAAGACAAGCGCCCGTACAAGACGCACATGGCGGCTAACATCTCCGCCGGCGGAAGAAAAAATCTCGCCGAGCCCGGATTCTATTTTCAGTTTGGTGCCAAGACGCTGATGATCGGCGGCGGCGCCTACATGGTGGAAATCGAAAACGTCTACAAAATTCGCAAGGCACTTGCCAAAAATCTTGAAAAGTTCGGTGCGCTGCTAAAAGAGAAGGATTTCAAGAAAAAGTATGGCACATTGCAGGGCGAGCAAAACAAAGTGCTGCCGCCAGAATTCAAAGAGCTGGTGTTGAAGCAACCGTTGCTGGCGAACAAACAATTTTATTACATGGTAGAACTCGATGCAGACGCCCTTCTCAAGAAAAATCTACCGGAGGTGATGATGCAATACTACCTCGCCGGCAGACAGATGAATGATTTTCTCAGGCGGGCGATGCGATAAGCAGCAAAGTGACCACGTGCTGAGTTGTGTAGCTGAAAATTTACATCCAAGAAAGGCCAGAACCAACCCGTAGCAACGGATTTCTCTGATTACGCGGATTGTATTTTTTATAAACTAACGAGGCCTTCGATGCAAGCTCCATCGCGACAAAAATTATTTATCACACTACTGCCACTGGCAGGCATCTTTATTTTTTCGAAGCCGCACACAGCAGAAATACAGAAGCCCGCCGTCGCGCAAACCACCGAAGCCGGCAAGCTGTTCATCGTTCATTTCACCATCGGTGAGAATTGGGACAAAGATAAACCGGCGAATGAGCAGAAATATTTCAAGCATCATTCCGAAAACCTGCGCGCGCTGCGGGCCGAGAACAGACTCCTGCTCGGCGCGCGTTACGCAGACAAGGGGATGATCATCATCAAAGCCCACCATATAACCGAAGCAAAAAATTTCGTCGCGCGCGATTCATCCGTCATCCATCACGTCTTCAAAATCGATGTCGATGAATTCAAGCCGTTTTATGATGGCTGTATTAGCAAGAAATAGGTTGCACAGTTCCTTCGAACCTTTGAATGATACGAAATTCTTCTTGATTCTTAAGCGCGCGCGCTGTATGCTTTTGATGCATCACGAACTCAAGCACGACGAAAATAAATATGGCTGAATTAGATTACGACATTACGCCGTATGTTTTAGGATGGAAGAAAAGAGCCGCGGCCGCGGCAGAGCTTCGGGCTGCACGTAAAAAAGCCGCGCAAGCGGATGCGCGGCGCATTGCCAAGTTTCTGCGCGAGAAATATGGCTGTTCTCGCGTCGTCGGCATCGGCTCAACTTTCAATGAAAAAGATTTTTCAGAGCATTCGGATATAGATTTGGTCGTTTACGGCCTGCCGAAGGGAAAGTATTTTTCAATCTCGGCGGAAGCCGGCGATTTGACCTCCCTACAAGTTGATCTCATCCCGGCTGAAGATGCGCGGCCGTTGATTTTGCAGCTTGTCGCAGAGGAAGGTGTAGAGCTATGAGAAAATTCGATCCGATCACGCTGAGGCGAATCTCTGCGGAGATCCGTCAGGAACTCGGAAAGCTGGACGAATTGTTTCGCGAATGGGAAAGCCATCGCACGGGAGAATGGGCGGATACTTTTTTTCTCCGCGGCAAGGCCTCCATCTTCCATGATTTCTATTGTGGCGTAGAAAATATTTTCAAGCGAATCGCTTCAGAATTGAACGGCGGCATACCGAGCAGTCCGGCGTGGCATAAGACCTTGCTGCAAAATATGTGTTTGGAAATCCCACAAGTTCGACCGCCGGTGGTCTCTGAGGAATCCTGCAAGCGACTAAGCACCTTCCTGGATTTCCGCCACAAGTTTAGAAACATTTACGGCATCGATCTGCAATTTGATAAGTTGGACGAGATCGACAAATTGTATCCCGAAGCTCATGCCGGGTTCAAAAGCGACATCAATAATTTTCTCGGTTTCCTGAGCAGGTTTATCGACTCCATCGAAAAAAATAATTGACGCGGTCCGTCCCATGACCGGTGAAGTAAACCTCCTCGTTGATCATCTCTTCCGCCACAAAACCGCGCAGGTGATTTCCACGCTTACGAGAATCTTCGGCATCGAGCATCTCGATCTTGCCGAAGATGTGGTGCAGGAGACTTTACTGAAAGCGCTGCGCCAATGGCCGTTCAGCGGTGTGCCGAAAAATCCTGGCGGCTGGATTTTGCATTGCGCCAAAAATCTCGCCATTGACATCCTCCGGCGCGAAGCGTTGTTCCGCGACAAAGCCGATCAAATCGCTTTTCAGCTCGAACAGGAAATGAATTCCTCCGCTGACACGCCGGATGATTTTGAAGATGGCGAGTTGAAGAGCGATCAACTGCGCATGATGTTCGCGTGTTGCCATCCTGCGCTCTCGCAAGAAGTTCAAGTGGCGCTGACGCTGAAGACTTTGTGCGGTCTGAGCACCGAAGAGATTGCCAAGGCATTTTTAACGCAGGAAGCAGCTATTGCCCAACGCCTGGTACGTGCCAAGCGAAAAATCCGCGATGAAAAAATCTCTCTCGAAATGCCGCCGGCAGCAGAGTTTCCTGAAAGATTGAATTCCATTTTGCAAGTTCTGTATTTGCTTTTCAACGAGGGATACAACTCGCACGGCGGGGAAAATCTCATTCGCGGAGAACTTTGCGCCGAGGCGATTCGTCTGGCGATGCTTCTGGCGGAACATCCAGTTGGCGATGCGCCTGTTGTCCATGCGTTGCTCGCGCTTATGCTTCTGCAAGCCTCGCGCCTGCCGGCGCGAATAGATGCGCGGGGCGGGCTGCTTCTCCTTGCGGAGCAGAATCGCTCGTTGTGGGATCGGAAGTTGATTGATCGCGGGCTTTATCATCTCGAGCGATCGCGCGCCGGCAGCGAGCTGACGATCTATCATCTGCAGGCCGGCATTGCGGCGTTCCATGCCACGGCATCGAACTATCGATTGACGAACTGGAAAAATATTTTATCGTTCTATGACACGCTATCAACGCTTGATCGCTCGCCGGTGGTCGCGCTCAATCGCGCCGTCGCGCTGTCGATGATCGAGGGGCCGAAAGCGGGAATTGCCGCATTGAAAGAAATCGAAGGCGCTCCATCATTGCAATCGTACTATTTGCTGCATGCCACTTTCGGCGAATTTTTTATGCAGCTCGACGATCTGCCGATGGCCCGCGATTATTACAAGAACGCTTTGACACTGGCAGGAACGGAACCGGAACGCCGCTTTCTCCTCGACAAGGTTCAAGTATGCGGAGGAAATGACGTGAAGTAACTTTTAGGTTTTTTGATAACTTTAACCGGATTGTTGCATAAACAAAAATCCCATCCGAATTGAACGGATGGGATTTTTATTACAACATTAGTCGATACGAGAGATCGAGCGGCTAAGATTAATTTATCCGCGCGAATCGATCCCGTTCACTCAATGCGCTGCCGCGCCTGCCGGTTTCTTTGCGAATCCGGAGTACAAGCCCCATGCGCCAATCAACAAGTTGACGATGGTCGATACCATGCCCTGATTCAATTGAATGCCGGCAACGCTGGTGACGCCAAAGGCCCCGAGCAATCCGACAAGGGCATTCAGTCCGCCAATGCCCTGCGCGCCCATGCGCTGATTGCTTTCCGTGCCTTTGAACCCCAAATAGCTCAACGCCGCGCCGGAGAGGACGTTGAAAACATTGCCGCCGGTTGCATCGGCGCCCAGCATGGAGCCGGCGGCCGGCACAAATTGGCCGAGCAAACCAATCGCCGTTTGCGCCACACCCGCTACCTTCGTAAAGGTCTGTGTCATAACCTTTCCTCCTGATAAAATGAGAAACAATGCTGCGCTGCATCAAAACTTCAATACGACGTTCAAAATATAAAATTTGATGAGAATGTCAAGAGCGCCGATTAACATTTTTGAAAAATCATTTTTACACTTCCGGCGACGATCTGGCAACGACGGGCGCTCGTCGATGCTGAATTTGAAAACCTGTTGCAGGAAAACGCCTTGACCCAAGTTGCGAATCTTAGTATCTTGCGCTCGCATACAAGATAAAAATTTTGCCGGAGGCGTCCGCCAACATATGCAGCCTGCATTAGAGAGAACATGTGAAGGAGTCGAAGATGAATTACGTTGATCTCACCTACAAGCCACAACCTGCCGATGTTTTGTGCAGCTATTATCTGGAGCCAGCGAAAAATAAAACAATCCAGGAAGCCGCGCATGAACTATGCAGCAAGGCCACGGTATACCAAAGCCCCGGCGCGAGCTTCAGCGCATTGGCGGCATGTGCATACCAATTCAGCGAAGATCACATGAAAGTCGCGTTCCCCGCCGGGCTATTCGAGCCGGGAAACATTCCACAAATGTTGGCGATCGTCGCCGGCAAGATTTTCGGGTTGGATGTGATCCATAATCTGCGATTGCAGGACGTACAGTATCCCGAGTGGTGGATCAAAAGTTTTCGCGGACCGGCGTTCGGCAGCAGGATCATAGAGAAGTTATTTGACAATCCGGCGCGGCCATTGGTCGCGAGTTTCATCACGCCGGAAGTGGGTCTCGACGTAGATGGATTTTGCAATAAAGCGGTGGCCGCATTCGCCGGCGGGTGTGATATCGTTCGTGACGCCGCGCAGATGACGAATCTCGCCAACAATGCTTTTGAAGCGCGTTTGAAAACGATGCAAAAAGTTGTCAAAGCCGCCGAAGACAAAGCCGGTTTGCCGAAAATTTATTTCCCAAACGTTAGCGGTCCGGGAAATATTGTTTTGCAGCGCACGAAATTCGCCACGGCCAACGGCGCGAAGGGCGTGGTTCTCGATTTCCAAACCTGCGGATTTGGGATTTTGCAAATGCTCAGAAATGAATTTTCGGATCTGATCATTTACGGCGATCGCACGACGCACGCCGCCATGGCTCGCAACAAACGCCAGGGCATTTCGATGACGACCATCGGCAAATTCGCCCGACTTGCCGGCGCGGATTTGATCGAGATCGGCTCGATCAAAGGCGACATGGTGGAGTCCGAGCCGCACGTCGTGCAATTGCACGCGAATCTGCTTGCCAATTTATTCGTCACGCGCGATCCGGATCGCTTCAACCAAGAGTGGCACGGGCAATGCAATAGCCTGCCGGTAATTTCCGGAGGGTTGACGGCGGAGGATATTCGCGAGCTGCGGAATCGGTTTGGCAATGAGATCGTGTTGCAATTCGGTCGCAGCATGACCGGCGTCGAAGACAAGAATTTGACGCAAAAGGTCGAGCACTTTCTGGATGAGCTTGGCCCTCTTGTGCCTCTGGTGTAGGGCATTCAAGCTCTAAATCGTTTTGTGATGACCTGGAGCTGCTGAGCATGCCGAGAGAGCGCCGAGAGTTTACAAGACCTCCTTGAAAAGTGATCTCCGTGTATTCCCCCTCTATCTCCGTTGCCCGGTGTTCGTTTTCATTACTTTTTCCGAAACAATTCGTCGAGTTTCCTCCGCGCTGCAGCGGCGCGATCATTCGACGCGGTCGCCGGAGTGAGCGAGGCTTCGAAATACTCGCAATAATTTCCGCCGGCCTTGTCTTGCACCCACTCCGCCTGCGGCTCGCGGCATTCATGATGGGCCTTCGCATCATAGAATCGGCAGTTTCGGCAGCAATGCAAAAACGCCTGGCACGACGGGCACGTGTCATTGCGCAAGGGTTTGCGATCGACCTGAACTTCACGACCGCATTGATAACAATACATGGCAAGACTCCATGAAATTATTTTCATCTTTGATAGATGACGCCAATTAAGCCAATTGCACGCTCAAATACAAGAAGTAGAATTCATGGTTCAGAAGCCGGAGCAGAAATTTTTTTGACTGATTTATGAATACTGATTACTGATCGCTGAATACCGGCTTCTACATCTCCTCTCATGCTCCGCACCTATCAACTCTCCATTTCGGCAACCGAAGAGCATCTTGATTGCCTTAAAACGCTGCCGTGGCACGTTCCACTCGAAGAGTGGCGCAGCCACGGTGTCAGGCATCTGCAATTTCGCAGCGGCCTGTCGCGGCACATCGTCATCTTCATCGAGCGCAATCACCGGCGCTATGCCATCAAGCAGACTTCTCCAGAAATCGCGCGCCGCGAAATTGAAAATTTTCGCCGGTTGAGAAAACTCGATTTGCCAACCTCGCAGCCCGTGGGGTATGCGATCACCGACAACGGCAAAACACTGGTGTCTACGGCCGTCGGCATGCAAATGGAAGATACGGCCATCGGCTTTTGCATCACGCAACTTGCGGAGCGAACGCGCCGGCGCAGACGTGGGTATGGCCAAAGCCGTGGAGGATTATTGGGAACGGCTTCGCGAGCGCAGCTCGGTCGGCGATCAACTGCGGCGGTTGGCGATCATTGCGGAATCCATCCTCGATCCTCGGTTGCATACTCACTCTCGCAAACGCAGGTAGCGTTTGCAGAAACCTCGACAACGTTCTAAAGCGGACGCGTCGCGCGGCGCTTGACTATTCATACAACAAATATTTCACGCGGCGTGTTTTGAATGCTTCGAGTTCTTCCTGCCATCCGGCTATGATTTTATCCGGAGTCTCTCGGGCAGCCAACCTGAGACGAACTTGATCGGTGCCCATCGCCCGGTCGAAACTCTGATGCCGTGCGGCGCCAAAAATCTCCTGATTCGGATATAATTTGATCAACGTCGCCAAAACCCAAAGCTGGACCACCATTGGCTGAAAAGCGCGGGCATCAGTTAGGTGAATCTGGACGCCGGCAAGCCGTTGGTCTTTCAGGCCGAAATAGTATGGACGAAAATGTAAGGGGCGAAAGCGCACGCCCGGCAGTTGTAAAACATTCAATGTCGAGGCCAATTTCTCCGGCTCAATCCAACTTTGGCCGATCAACTCGAATGGCAGCGTGTAGCCGACACCCTCGGAGATAGTTTGCAATTCGCCAATACCGCCAGTGGCTGCGATAAAAAAGGCTGTCTCGGCATGGGGAACATGCGGGCTGGTGGGCACCCAGCTAAGGCCGGTGTCGTTGAACAACATCGCACGCCGCCAGCCGCGCATGGGCACGACCGTCAAGTTGGCGCCCCACTTGAATTCTTCGTTGAGATAATTCGCCAGCTCGCCAACCGTCATGCCGTAGATGTATGGAATTGGATACAAACCGATAAAGGATTTGAATTTCTCGTCAAGTACCGGGCCCTCGATGAGATTGCCGCCGAGAGGATTGGGACGGTCAAGCACCATAAAAGGAATGCCGGCCTTGGTCGCAGCCTGCATCGACAGCGCCATCGTGTAAATATAAGTGTAAGCGCGCGAACCGATGTCTTGGACGTCGTAGATGAGCACGTCGATGCCCTTCAACATTTCCGCAGTAGGTTGGCGTGTAGCGCCGTAGAGGCTATAGATCGGTACACTGGTTTTGGGATCGGTGCTGTGGGCGATCTTTTCACCGGCAAAGACATCGCCGCGCACGCCATGCTCCGGGCCGAATAGCGCTACGAGCTTTGCGCTCTTTACTGCATGTAACGCGTCAATGGTTGAAGTGAGATCTGAAGTAACGCCGGTGGGGTTGGTAATCAGGCCAATGCGCTTGCCGTCGATGAGCGACGATTGCTCATTCAGCAAAACGTCGATGCCGGGCTGCACTTGGCCGAATGCCGGGGGCGCCGCCAAAGAAAAAAGAAGGGCGGGCAAAAATTTCGCCCAGGTGTTGAGCGAGTTATTTCTCGCTCTCAAAGCGCCTGTGAATTTAAATGAGCATGTCATTGGATGAGTCAAAATAAGAAATCAATAAAAAGAATGCAAGCAAACAAAAGGCATTGCTCATCCCAGGCATTCGCAGGATGATATACACTCACGCAGCTTGCTCTTGCTGAATTGACTTCTTCAGATTTTGCATATTAATGAAGCTCCCCGACGCAAGCGTCGGGGTATCAAGTGGTGTATTGTCTATTGTAAACGACGCAAGCGTCGGGGAATTGAACCCGAACAAGATTAAAAAATCTCTCAGTTGTAGGTGGAACTGACCGGTCAGTATCTGAATAAGCAATGCGAAGTTTAATAACGTGTACCAATCAGATGAGAAATTGACCGGTCAGTAAGTCATTACTCCCTCAGCAAATTTGAGCTTGACTTTACACAAATAATTTCGCATTTACTTTCCACATCCCTGGTTTTCGATCACCATCCACAACCGAATGAACCTGAACCTCGCCGATTCCGTTTATGCGTTGGGGATGATGACTGAGCTTATGGTCCGTAACGCGGCTTTCGACTCGACTGAGCTCGCCGAAGTCAAGCCGCAATCATGGCGTTCTTGAAGGTGCACGAAAAATGAAGACGGCGCCGTCATCTGCGACGGGTTGTTGCCGCATATGAAAGTAGAGGCAACTTGAATGACCAAGGGGCAAACCCAGTCTTTCGTTGAACGTGGAAAGAGAAGGCCGGCCGTTCGTCTCATTTCATATGCAACAGGGAATCGGCATTTTCTGTCGCTTTTGCCGGTTCTTATTCGGTCGTCTACTTCGGTCAAACTATGTTAGCCGTGAGCGAGAGATCGTAAGAAATTCGTGGCAAATAAGAAAGTTCGGATGTAAATTCGAGCAAGGGATTGGGGCAAAGATGAAAGTTCGGTGATACTTCGTAGTAGGTTCGTGGTGGCTTCGTGAAACATCGTGCTGGATTGAAACACGCGTCCTGCCCGCCGCCCTCCCAGCCGTCCTGGCTCGGCGAGAGCAGAGTAAGTTCAAACGTTCGTCTCACTAAAAAAGCAAGGACTACAAACTCAAGAGATGACGAGAAACTATTATGAACCGAGTTTATGTTGATACTTCAGTTTTTGGCGGTGTTTTTGATACTGAGTTTCAAAGAGCAAGCCAAGATTTCTTTGATCAGATCAAGAATGGCCAATTTACTTTGGAGGTGATGAAATATGAAGACTGAATTAGATTGTGTAGCGATGAAGCATCAAGGCGCGGAAAAAGTTCGAGAAAAAATCTCTGGACTTACCATCGCTGAAGAAATGAAGCTCCCCGACGCAAGCGTCGGGGTATCAAGTGGTGTATTGTCTATTGTAAACGACGCAAGCGTCGGGGAATTGAACCCGAACAAGATTAAAATTTTGGCAAGAACGGTCTATTGCGTTGCGGAAGCAAAAAGAAGAAGTAGCGAAAAAATATAACTTGCTCGAAGTAAACGCCTGATCTTGCCAAGCTCTTGATGGTAAATATAAACGGCGGCTAACACGGGTGTGGAGCGGATTGGGAAAACAGAGGCATGAATTTCATGATCGGGTGACTCTAACGTTTCGTCTTCGATCAAACTTTTTCCTCGCTCGCCGAGCTTGGATGAAAGTAGAATCAACATAAGAAAAATTTTTGCACCATGGCAAATTTGAGCTTGACTTTTCAGAAATAATCTTGCATATACTTGCCACATCCCTGGTTTTCGATCACCATCCACAGCCGAATGAACCTGAACCTCGCCGATTCCGCTTATGCGTTGGGATGATGACTGAGCTTATGCTCCGTAACGCAGCTTTCGACTCGACTGAGCTCGCCGAAGTCAAGCCGCAATCATGGCGTTCTTGAAGGTACACGAAAAATGAAGACGGTGCCGAAATATGTGACAGGGAAGCGGCATTTTCTGCCGCTTTTGCCGGTTCTTATTCGGTCGTCTACTTCGGTCAAACTTTGGTTAGAACATCCAAGCACAAATAGTTTTAAGCAAACAGGTTGTTCTTGCATGTGTTCACATTAATATTAACTTACCCCGCATGCGAGAAATTATATTCTATCGCACCGGGAGTGGGCGATGCCCTGTCGAAGAATTCCTCGATACGCTATCTGATAAACAAGCAGCAAAGATACTTTGGGTGTTGCGTCTGGTCAAAAGCCTTGACCCCGTTCCGAAACAGTATTTCAAACTGCTTGAAAACACCGATGGTATTTGGGAAGTGAGGGTACAATTGGGGAACAATATTTTCCGATTATTGGGCTTTATTGCAGAATCACAAATGATCGTTTTGACAAACGGTTTTGCAAAAAAGATGCAAAAGGTTCCACAGCAAGAGATTGTGCTAGCTCAACAGCGCCGAAAGAATTATCTTGAAAGGAGAAAATAATGGGCGATTTGGAAAAGTATATATCGAAGCGAAAGAAGAAAAGTCCGGCATTCGCGAAGAGTTTTGAAGTTGGATATGAGAATTTTCGAATCGGTTTTATTCTTCGTCAGGCAAGAGAAGAGCTTGGAATAACTCAGGAAGAAGTTGCAAAGAAGTTGCGAACGAAGAAATCCGCGATTTCGCGTATTGAAAATCATGCCGAAGATATCCGGCTTTCCACCTTGAACCAATACGCAAAAGCTTTAGGCAGAAGGCTTCACGTCGTAATGCAGTAGAATAGGGGTAATGTTCTAATCGGGTAAGGGCGGGGGCTTTTCTCCCCCCTCCCCACACCACCCAGTGTCCCGCCGGAAGCGGGACCGGGCGGTTCATCGTTGGTCTCTATGACGCGGGCAAGGTACGAGTTGCCCGCTCAAGGCTCGCAGGCATCAGCGCGCCGTTCTCTGACTATCACCCGGTCGGGTGTCAACGTCGAGAGCCAAGCGTGATGGTGCGCTCCTTGCCCGCTCCGTTTCAATCGCTTTCTATGAAGCGGGGCGGTTCCTCATTAATGACAAATTTAAGCTTGGCTTTACACAAATAATTTCGCGCATACTTGCCGCATCCATGGTTTTCGATCACCATCCACAGCCGAATGAACCTCGCCGATTCCGCTGATGCGTTGGGGATGATGAATGGAGCTTATGGTTCGTAACGCGGCTTTCGACTCGACTGAGACTTCGGCGTGAGCGCTCAGTCGAACGCTCGCCGAAGTCAAGCCGCAAGCATGGCGTTCTTGAAGGTGCCGAAAAATGAAGACAGCGCAGTTTTACAATGCTGAAGAGACTTCGTCATTGAAACAGCTCATTGACGAGATTAACGCCATCCAGGCAAAAATCAACTCACAAAAGCCTCTTCAAGAAGCACTATGGACGACCATTCAAGAAAAATTACGAATCGAGTGGACTTACGATTCCAATGCATTAGAAGGAAGCA
>Ga0247727_10007006_pt1 | contig 21788 bp, 11 predicted proteins | sample WisWelCaveWW1625_FD_202498 | JGI IMG/M metagenome (GOLD analysis project Ga0247727, IMG submission 202498) | Biofilm microbial communities from Wishing Well Cave, Virginia, United States - WW16-25 | ecosystem: Environmental > Aquatic > Deep subsurface > Groundwater > Cave microbial mat | place...
ATGGCCAAACTTATAAATATGTTTGAGATAAAAACTATATTACAAAAACTATAGTTTATGTTAATGGAGAAAATTATTCTTCACGGCCTTGAATAAGCGAAATTACCTTCTGTTCCTTGCACTCGCCGGTTTTTGCATCAATTTTAATGTTTATGGTCTTGAACTGCCGTGTCAGAAACGTTATATTCCAGACCTGCCCTATTGTTTCAAGGTTTTGCAGGATCATAAATGATTTAACAACTGTTGCTTCTCTATAATCATCTTCTAAGATCTCTTTTGCCTTCTCAAGCGCTTCTGTTTCAGACACCTGCACTTCTTTTAACTCAAGCGGCTGAACAAGCTTTTCCTGTTCTTTAAATACCTCAGCATCTTCGTTCTTTGTGATTTTCTCATCCACCACAAACACGCTGATAAGGTCAGTTCTTGGGTTAAAATATCCTATCTGCCATTCGTCATTCCCGTTACCATACATTTTAAACGAATGAACCAGGTATGATACTTGATTGTTTTTTTTCCAAGAAGTAAATGTTTTAGAGCTTTCCAATCTTTTAATTGCTTCCCACACTGTCATGTTTTTACTCAAGTGTTACCACCTTGCCTTTGTAGCCAGGATTTATGACTCGTGCTTTTCCAATCTTGTCTTCTTTTCCAAATGATTCATGAATGTGTCCTGAGAGTGCGAGAACCACGTTGTTTGTTTCAATGAACCTTCTATAATCTTTATTGCCGACATGACCATATCCAGGCACCATATCAAGCTTTGTTCCATGTGCAGGTGCATGGGTGATTAAAACTATCTTTTCTTTCTTGTCAAGGTCTTTGGTGAGTGACTTCATTGCTTCAACAAACTCAGGATCCTTTAAAGAAAAGCCGCCTCCGCCGTGGCCAATAAAAGTATAGTTTCCGATCTTTTTTATTTTGTTGTGTAAAAAGTGCATATGTTTGTATTTTTTACAAAGAACTCTCATCACATCATCATATTCATGATTGCCGTGAATGATGAGAACCTCTGCTCCAAGCTCAGCAATCCTTTTAGTAAGGTATTCGATATGATTTTCAAAGAAGGTGTAGTCTCCTGTGCATATGATTAACTCTATGTGCTTCTCCCTTACCTCCTTCTTTAGCTTCTCTAAGGTGCTGAGGTCCCCATGAATATCGGTAAATACCAGTAGTTTCATTTTTTTAAATAGAGTAAGACCGGGGTCGTATATAAATAAATAGGGAAAAGGTTTATATAATTGTTGTCATTCACGAATGACAGGTTGGGGTGATAGAAATACTATGTTGTGAAACTATCATGAAATCTCCCCGCAAAGCCTTGTTCCTTTCTGCACTTTTCTTTGTCTTATTAGTTATGAATGTATCTGCACAGGTTATTATAACACCAAATTCTCCAACTACTGCTGATGATCTCACCTGTATCTTTCCTGGAGCAAATCCTTATGCTTATTTGTATCGATGGTACCTCAATGGTCAAGAAAAAGGTACGTCGTATATCATATCAAATTCATTAACAGAACCTTCACAGCAATGGACCTGTAAGATGTTTGTACCGCCAACACCCTATACTGGATTACTATTAATTGGCGAAGCATCAGTTATAATTGCTCCTCCTCTACTGCCACCTGATACTATACCTGTTCCTAACTTTACTATTTCTGCAAATCCTGTTGCTGAAGGAATATCAGTCACTTTTACAGATCTTTCTACCAGTGTTGATCCGATTAGTTCATGGCAATGGGATTTTGATAATAATGGCATTGTTGATACTACCATGCAAAATGCTAATTATACATATCTTGATAACGGCGTTTATACTGTAAAGCTCACTGTGACTGATAATGACGGTTCAATAGCTTCAATAACTAAAACAATAACAGTAAATGATTTATCACCTGTTGCTAATTTTAGTGCCTCAAGCTATTCTGTGCTAATTAATCAAACCATTGCCTTCACAGATCTTTCACTCTCATTTCCTGATACTCTTGTTGCATGGAATTGGACATTTGGAGATGGCAGCAGCGCAACAACACAAAATGTATCACATAGCTATACTATCAATGGTAGCTTTATAGTTAATCTAACAATTCAAGATGAGGATGGCTCTGTTGTTTCAAAAATAGAGAGTGTCATTGTAAGCAGCTCACCAGATACAACACCCCCAGCAAGTGTCAGTAGTTTAACTGTAAGTAATGTAACAAATCAAACTATTACTTGGACTTGGACCAATCCTCCAAATCCTGATTTTGCTTTTGCAATAGTATTTTTAGACAGTGTTAATGTACTCAATACAACAGCAGGAATGTATACAGCAACAGGACTCGGAAACTTTACCAACCATACCATTACTGTTCATACTATTGATGTTAATGGAAACAAAAACACAACTAATGTGCAAAATATTCAAACAACACTACAAAATCTTGATACCGTAGCTCCAGTTATTTCTGGTGTAAATCACTCAGGTATTACAAATGAATCTGCTGTTATCAATTGGACCACTGGTGAGGTATCAAATACTTCAGTTAATTTTGGAACAACAGCAAGTTTAGGAACAACATCAACAATCAATGATGCAGTTACTGCTCACAGCAGGACATTTAGCGGATTAAGTAATAATACCCTGTATTTCTATAATGTAACTTCTTGTGATGCTTCAGGCAATTGTGCAACTGCAGGTGCTTTTAACTTTATTACGGCTCAAAATACTGCACCACCAAATCAGCCATCTGTTGCAAACGCAAGTATCCCTGCTATTGTAACGCGAGGAAATGGTATTAAATTCAAAGACCTCAGTTTTGATAGTGATGGAACAATCATCTCATGGCTATGGACATTTGGAGATGGAGCTAATTCAACATTGCAAAATCCAACTCACATTTATTCAGTCAATGGAATATATGCTGTCAACTTAACTGTTGTTGATAATTCTAATGCAAATAGCAGCTACAGCACCACAATCGATGTTCGAGAGCCAACATTATTTGGTACTGTCTATGATACAAACACAGGACTACTTATTGCTGGTGCAAATATTTCATTTTACAGCAACACAACCTGCAGCCTTGATGAAATAGAACTAACTGAATCTGGCAACTGCAGTCTAGAGCCAAAAGCAGAACCTGATGCTGAAACTGATGCTTATGGTAATTATTCTATTTACTTGCCGTCAAATATCTATCATATGGTTGTGCAGCACAGCAAGCAAGCAGAGCGCAACTTATTTGTGAATGAAACTAAGAAACAACATGATCCTGAACTCAAGGAAAGTCCAAGCAAAAATGTCAATTTCGAAGGCCACATTATCTACGGTGGTAAGTATAGAGATGGCAACAAGTACATCATAGGAGATTCTCTTGACTTTGTCATGTTTGGTGTTAATCATGAAGCTCAAGCTGAAACTGCTTCATTCTTAATCGAACGGCATGTTGCTGGGATTGATAATGGAGCAAATGGGCCGTGGATCTACAATGGCAGCTTTGCAAACCCCTCAGAGACACTGACTGTCCCTGCCAATGGCAGTAAGGTCAGCAAGAAATTCAATATTACCTTGTCTTCTATCTTCTCAATGCCAGGTAGGTATGATGTGCATGTATTAATGAATAATTCAGGAACATTTGAAAAGTGGCACAAGATAGGAAACTTCTTTATTATGGAGAATGTTTCTGCTTCAACAAGACTTCCTCCTGAGCTCAATCTTGTTTCTGGACCAAATTTCTATGACCTAACTAATGATAATATCAACAAAAGTCAATACGTCAATCAAAGCTTTGATGTTAAATTCAAAGTCTTAATTAAACCGCAGCCAGAAACAATTCCAGGTTTATTATTTAGTACTGCAGCACTGGTTGATAATCCGTGTGTGTATGCTTCTGAAGGAGATGAGATACTCATTGAAGCACCTGGTGGTATGATCAATATGACTGGTAGTTATGTAAATGATGTGCTTAAACTCAATGTAACAAATGCACGTGATCCAAAAGGCTGCTATGTTAGTTCCAATTTCAAATATGGTATTAGTGAAAAGTATATGATAAACATTTCACTGAAAGAGCGCTACTATGGAGCTCTCTCACCTCTCAAATATGTCAATGTAAGTATCTGGGCAACAGAACAGCAAGCGAGAGACATTTGGTATGATATATCTCAGCGATTTATTAATCCACGACCGCCTGCAAATTTCTCAGGTCACTTTAGAAATATTACACAAATGACTGGCACACCTGCTAATTGTGTCAACACAGCAAATGTACATTTAACAGAATCAACGGGAGCTCCTGGCTGGTATAACTTGACTTTGGATTACAAATGTATTGGTGCGCTTGGCTTTGAATATCGCTCTGCTGAAGAAGGCGATGATGGAGATGGAGATCTGACATGGATTGTTCCATCAGGTATTGCCTGCAGTACTGATCCTTTAGTTAATGATAATGTCAGCTCTACAAAAGATGGTGCAACGCGATGTGAAAAGCGAATCATGGATTACAAGTGGAAGCAAAACATAGGGAGTCCACAAGCACTTCTGACTGACGCAGCACCAGCTAGTGAGCTTGCAGATACTATTGCTGCCTACTGGGCATATAATATTATTAATAACTCAGTTACGAGCTAAACAATTAACAAACTGAGGTTCGTAGAACTGTGCTTTAATTACCAGTACTCGGTGAGTGCTATTTTCATAACTAATGATGTGGTTTCTCACATTTCCAGGTGCATACTCTGAGAAAGCAAGATAGAGGCTGTGCTGTTCATTTCCTTTAAATTTTTCACAGTTTTCATAATACACTGCTGTCATGAGATCTCTGATTTGATTAACAGTACGTTCGCTTTCTTTTGCATTCACTTTAACGTCCATTCTCCCTTGCTGGCAGCAGCTTGTGATAGTATGATTGATTAATGGGCCTGTGATGTTGTATTTTTCTGAGATATTTGTGATGTTTTCTTGTGACTTAATACTCACAGCAGTCGGTATGCTCTGATTATAAGCTGCTAGATGAATCACCTGTGTTCGAGCACAGCCAATAAGAACAAGGGCAGTTATTAATAACAAAATCCATGCTTTCATGCATTGTAAATCTCTGTGCTATCATATAAATCTTACTATGTTAATATATTAACCATAATGTTTATAAATAAATCTAATGTTAATATGTTAACGAAATGAAAAAAGAGGTATTTAGACAAGCGGTAGCACTCTTTACCTATGATCTTTCTAAACTTGACAATGTTACCAAGGTTCGCTTTGTGTATGTTCTGAAAGGCAGAAAGCCTGGAGATGGCCTTGTGACCAAGTTTGGTGGTCGTTTCTTAGTTCCTGGCTGCTTCATAGTGCCATTTTCAAAAGCTCATGAGGTTGAAGCGATATTCAAGCTCTGGAAAATTCCATACAAGAAGGAGGAAATAATACTTTTAAGATGAAAAAAGGCACTATGAAAGCTCAAGTAAATATACTGTTCGCAGTACTACTTATCTTAGTTGGAGCACTTTCATTCTTATTTTTCTTGAGCAATGGTAAATTTGGATTTGAAAGCATTAGTGGCCAAGCTGTTTTGACATTACAACCAGGTTCGGCTGATGGTGAAGATACTCTGCTCGCTTCTGGTAGCCCTAATACTAATTTTGCCACTGCAACAAAAAATATCGATGATGATGTGATTGAAAAAATTAATACACAGCAGGAAGCAGAGGTTATTATCTTCTTAAATAATCGGGATATTCCACGTGCTGCTCATATCGAACTAAAGAAACAACATATCAAAGAAAGACAAGAGCAAGTGCTGGCAAAGCTAAATTATGAAGATCTGAGGCAAAAGAAAGATGAAAAGGTCGAGGCACAAGTGAGTAAGGATTTCAAATTGAAACATCAGTATGCAACAGTCAATGCATTTGCAGGAATCATAACGCAGGAAGGATTATCCAAGCTTCAAAATGATCCTGATGTTGAAAAGATTGTACTGGCAAAACAAGTACGAGCTACCTTAACAGAATCAGTTCCACTCATTAATGCCGATGATGTCTGGAATATTGTGGTCAATGGCAGAAACATCACTGGTACAGGACAGTCAATATGTATCATTGATACAGGGGTTGATTATACACATACCAGTTTGGGTAATTGTTCGTTAACAAATGTTACTGAACATAACTGCAAGGTAATTGCAGGCTATGATTTTGTGAACCTTGATAATGATCCAGTAGATGATAATGATCATGGTACTCATGTTGCAGGCATTGCAGCAGCAAATGGCAGCGTGATTGGCGTTGCACGAGCTGCAAATATTGTTGCACTTAAAGTACTCAATGCAGCAGGTTCTGGATTTGATGCGAATGTTATTGCAGGCATTGATTGGTGTGTGAACAATGCAACGCAATTCAATATCTCAGTCATCAGTATGAGCTTGGGTGATCAGCAGAATTACACTGCAACAAATTGTCCAACTACCATGGACAGCTCACTGAGTGCTGCTGTTGCAGCTGGCCTGACAGTATTGGCAGCCTCTGGCAATGAAGGTGCAAGCAATGGCATTAACTATCCGGCATGTTCACCTTTTGTGATCTCGGTAGGTGCTTCAGATGATAGTGACACAATGGCATCATTTACCAACACTCATCAAATTCTTGATGTAGTTGCACCAGGTGTGAGTATTGTTTCTGCAAAACGAGCTGGCACCACAGTTTCCAATTCAGGAACTTCAATGGCAACACCGCATGCAGCAGGCGTTGCTGCTTTGATTTATCAGTACGAAAAGGAAGTCAACAATAAAAATGCAAGCCACAATGAAGTTGATGCTCTGCTGAAACGTTCTAATATGAGTGTTACTGATGCTGGTTTATCATTCCCACGAATTGATGCACTAACTGCCATAAGAAACATTTTAATTATTAATCAAGCAGATAACTCTGCAACAGCAAATGAAGTTGGATTAAAGTTCTTAACAGCTACAAATTTGGAGAACTTATCTGAAGCATTTGCATTTGGTCATAATTTCATAAGCTTAAATGCCAGCAAATATCAGCAGTATAACAAATCTGCAAATATTACATTCTTTAATTTAAGTTTTGCAAAGCAACCAGTACTATTGAGAGATGGTAGTGTTTGTAATAATTGTAATATATCTAGTTATGCAGCCGGAACACTTAACTTTACTGTTGCTAGTTTCACCAATTATACTGCTGCTGCCAATGCACAACTACAGATCTTTGACCAACTCGATCCAGAAGGTGGCTCGCGACTAGCAAAGTCCAATGATCAGATTTACTTCTATGCAAACTACACTAATACCAGCTCGAGCGCTTCAATCACACCAGGTAGCTGTGTCATTAATTTTACTGATGCAGGCGCAGCAATGATTTTCAATGCCAGTTCAACATTTTATGAACACAATAGAACGTTCTTTTTGTCACAAACATACCAGTACAATGTTAGCTGCTCTGATACAGCATTTGAGACATTGAATCTGACTGACAGCATCTTTATCTCTCCTGCTTGTTTGAACCAAACTCCAAATAGCGATCTTGTTATTACTGCTGGGCAGATAGCAAACTGCACTGGAGAAACAATTAGGCTCATTAATCAGTCTGTAAACGTAAGTGGAAACCTAATTTTAAATAATACATACTTGATTATGGATGTGGCAACAGGTGCAACAGGAAACATTAATCTGTTTGGTGCATCTAACCTCACAGTGATCAACTCCACACTAAATGCTTCAGTCAATCAGCTTACGCTATTTGCATATAACTCCTCGCGCATTAACATGAGCAGCGTAACGGTTCTAGAAGGGATCAATATTGATATCAGGAGCAATGCCACGCACACCTTTGCTGATTCAACTATTAAGAGCACTACGATCAACACCAGAGCAAATGCTACAGTGCACTTCAGAGGTGTTAACATTCACTCGCCTGCAGCAGGAACTGCGAGCTTGCGCGATACCTCTTTTGTACTCTTTGAACGTTCTCTCATCAACACCACAGTTAATACTGTCAACAATGTGAACGTGCTACTTAACAATTCAAATATTATTCGCAATATAACTTTTGAGTATAGTTCAACCAGCATCATTGCCAATTCAAACCTGAGCATCTCGATACTTGGTCATATACTCAATCCGCTGATTAATTTTACACTGCCTCGCTCAAATGTAACCGCCATCGATACTATAATAGACAGTGCGCGGATCTATGGCTTTGTTGACATGCCTGCTTCAGTGGCAACCTATCTAGCAATTGATGTCAAGCGCTTCTACCCAGTGCAGGTCAACTTTAGCACTGGCGCACCAGCAACTGGAAAATTCGTGAATGTGACTAATATGACTGGTGCTACTGTTTTCAACGGCACAACTGATGCTACTGGCTTTATTGAGATTCAAATTAACTATACGCAAAGCACGCGCTTTGAGAATTTCACAGTTTCTGTTAATCCTGAACTGAATTTCAGCTTGCTTTCAGACACACCACTCACCTTTACACTGACAGATATTACAAAGCCAGCAGTCTCAACAATTCAACCAACTACAGCTAATGAAGATACTGCCATTAACTATAATGCAACAGTTACTGATGATGTTGGCATTAGTTCCTGCAATCTTTACATTGGTGGGGTATTGAATGGTTCAATGTCTATCAATGTCATTGCTACCAACATCACAAATCGATCAGTTATCATTGCAACACCAGGAAGCTACTCCTTCCTTGCAAACTGTAGTGACACAACTGGCAATTACAATGATACATCTATAACAACTGTTACCATCAATGATATTACTCCTGTTATTAGTGCAGTAGCTGCTAGTTCAATCACCTCAAGCAGCGCAGTTATTACATGGAATACTGATCTTAGTACCAACAGTACAGTGAGGTATGGCACCACAAACAGCTTAGGAACAAATCAGTCAAGTGCGACTTTGGTAACGAGCCACAGCATTAGCTTAAGCAGTCTTTCAAGCTCAACACTGTACTTTTTCAATGTCTCGAGTTGCGATGCATTTGAAAACTGCGCAACTAATGGCACCTTTAACTTCACCACATCTGCATCAGGCGGTGGTGGCGGAGGAGGGGGAGGAGGTGGAGGAAGTACGATTGTAACTCCTATTTGTGAATCAAGCTGGTTCTGTGATCTATGGGAACCTTGTGTAGATGGTCAGCAGTCAAGAATCTGCCAAGACATCAATGGTTGTGTGACTTCTAGAACTGAAACGCAAAGTTGTGTTGTAACGCCACAAGTAGAAGAGCCTAAATCAGAAGCTGACAGAAGCGGAATGGTAGAAAATTTACAGGGAGCAGCAAGCCTATCTAGCAATGCAACATTAGAATCAACTGGTTTTGCTCTTTTCAAACTCAACTATCAGTTTATTCTGTGGGTAGTGCTAGGCTTGTTTGTTCTGCTGCTCCTTGGCCGAAGAATTGATACCTTCCAACTTGTGTTATGGAAGGATAGAAAATACCTTCAGAAAGGTGACATTGCAAGGGCGGATAAGCTATATGATCGGCTCATTAAGCGATTTGGAAATTCGAAGTACTTTGAAAGAAAATATGTCACTGAGGTGGAGCAATTGTCACTTGAATTGAACAAAGTAGAACAAGAAATGCTGGCTGCTATCACGTTGCCAAGCACGATGCGCTATCAAGATGCTTTAAATATCTATAAAAAGGCACTTGAGCTCTATATATCATTACCGCAAGATGAACGGAAGCAATTTGACGATAAGCTCGAGCAGTTACGCAAGGTATTAATAAGGATAAAACCTGAAGAAAGCCAAATGGAAGTGATAGCAGAATGAGGGATAGACGAGCTCAAGCAACAGCACTTATTGCATTTCTGGTTTTTGTAGCTGCACTCAGCTCTTTCTTGTTTTTAAGTAATTACGAATTTGATAATGGGTTTAAGCAAATTACAGGTTTGGTAGTCGCAACATCCACTTCTTGCGGAGATGTACCCTTTGATTTAACATTAACTGCAAATGTAGCTTCTAATGGAACCTGTTTTAATATAAATCAATCAGACATAATATTTGATTGTAACTCATTTAGTATAACGGGAAATGGGTCAGACTCTGGAATCAACATTACGCTCGTTAATAATATAACTGTTCGAAGATGCACTATAAGCAATTTTACAACTGGTATCTTCCTCACGAACTCATCAAATAACACAGTTTCTAATAATGCAGTCTTTAATGTTACTATTGGTATTCGCCTCCTCACTTCAACAAATACCATGGTTTCTAACAACACTGTCTTTAACACGTCTGGTACTGGCCATGCAATACGTCTTGAGGCAACTTCAAACGGAAATAATCTCACGAACAACACGGTGTCAAATAGCGTACAAGGATTCTTTTCTGATGCGTCAAGCAATAATGTATTTATTGGCAATGTTGGTTTCAACAACAGTGGTAATGGTATTGCCCTTGGCGTCTTTTCTAGTGGTACTTCCCTCAATAACATCATTTCCAAAAATCTCTTTTCTAACAACACCCAAAGTGGTATATCTTTACAAATTACATCAAACAATACACTATCCAATAATACTGCTTCATTCAATGGCCTTCGTGGTATTGTCCTTTTATCTTCCCACAACAACACCATCTCAAATAATACGCTCTTTTCAAACAGCCTTGCAGCCATTCATCTTGATACATCACATTCAAATATCATCGCTAATAATAACGGTACGAATAATCTCGATGGACTTGTTTTGAGGGTCGCAAGAAACAATAATGTCACAGAAAACCTCATTGTAAACAATACGTTTGGTATTGCCTTTGAACTCGGTGCTAATAATAATTCAGTTTATAACAATGTAATCATGAATAGCAGCCAACTTGGCATTAATATCACTGCATCAAACAACATTACTCTTTCCAATAATACCTTTGTAGGCAATTTCATAGATATTCGCACGAATGATGCGAGCGGCAATACCTTGATTCTTCTAAGAGGTCAAAATCAATTAGCATTCCTCAGCAAGATACTTAATGTAACGAGTATTGCAAATCTCTTCATCAACACATCCATTGCTGCAGTCAACTCCTCTGCAGAGCCACAAATGAACACATCAGCGAATCTAACTTTTGATGTTTCGTCTTGTCCAGTCGATCTTTACAGGAATGCAGCGTTCCTCACTACACCAGCTGATGTCATAAGCACTGGCATATTATGTAATGCATCAAACTTCTGTACTGCAGTTTCATGTCCAAGTGCCACACAAATGTCCTTTAATGTCAACGAGTTCTCTAGTTATGCAGCAAGCACTTGTCTTTCTCCAACTAATGGCATGAACATTACCTCAAGTGTTACATTCTGCCCAGGAACATTCAATTTAGCAAATGGTATTAACATTAATGCATCAAATATTGTTGTAACGTGTAATCAAACGGTACTGAATGGAACAGGAAGCAATGTTGGTATCAACTTCACAGGTCTTAATAATATTACCATTCAAGGATGCAGTATTCGTCAGTATCAATTTGGCATCTTTCTCTTTTCTTCCTCTAATAATACTATCTCTAACAATACAGCATCTTCAAACGCTGTTGATGGCATCCGCCTTGTTTCTTCCTCAAATAACATACTCTCAAACAACAATGCATCTTCAAATCCTAGTGATGGCATCCACCTCTTCGATTCCTCTAACGGCAACACCATCTCTAACAATACAGCATCTTCAAACAATAGGGGTATTCGCCTCTCCATTTCCTCAAACAACATACTCTCAAACAATACTGCATCTTCAAACCAAGAGGGTATTAGTGTCTCCTCTTTATCAAATAACAATGTAATTTCTAACAACATTGCATCTTCAAACAATTTTGGCATTCTCCTCGTCTCTTCAGCAAATAACAATGTAATTTCTAACAATATAGCATCTTCAAACACTGATGTAGGCATCCGCCTCTCCTCTTCCTCTAACAATACTATCTCTAACAACAATGCATCTTCAAACACTAATGATGGTATCCTCCTCGTCTCTTCCTCTAGCAACAATACACTCTCTAACAATACTCTTGCAAATAATGCAATTGCTGATATCCTTACGGCAGATACAAGTAATAATACACTTATTATTCTTCAAGGACAAAATGAGTTGCGATTTGAGAGAAAATTCATCAATGTAACAAAGATGAGCAATTTGTTTATTAACACCTCCATTGCAGCAGTTAACTCTTCAGCAGAAAGAAGTATGAACACATCTGCAAACATCACTGTCGTAGTCCCTAACTGTGGCAATCTCAACATACTGCTCTTTGAAAACTTTACCACGAGTCCGTCAGTAGTGAGAAGCAGCGGTCAACTTTGTAATGCAACAACAACACCTGCCTGCACTGCTATCAGTTGCAGTAATAATATAACTACCTTTAACGTTGAGCGCTTCTCAAGCTATGCGGCAAGTACGTGTATTGAACCTTTCAATGCAATGAATATTACTGAGAGCACTACACTATGTCCAGGAACATTCAATTTACCAGAGGGAGTTAGAATCAATGCATCAAATGTAGTGGTTACATGCAATCAAACAGTGCTGAACGGAACAGGAAGTAATAATGGTTTCATTGCTAATGGCTTTAGTAATTTAACTGTTCAGAGTTGTACTATTGAGAGGTATCTAACTGGCATCAATTTCGCTAACATGAATGATAGCAAGATAGTAAATAACAATCTTTCAGATATTGTTTCAACTAGCATTGGCTTCCAGACTGTCTCTCATGGCATAATCTCTAATAATACTATATCGAATGGTGGAGGCTCTGGTATTAGTTTATCCTTTAATTCGTATAATAATAGTATCTCCTCTAATCTAATTATAAATCAATCAAGGGGTATCCTTTCATTTACCACTGGTGCATTCCCTCAAAATAACAATACGATCTTAAATAACATGTTTTTAAGAAATAGACTAGAAGGAATCTTTATACAATTTTCTACCAATAATATACTCTCCAACAATACCTTTGTAAATAATACTATAGACATCTTTACCACGAATGCTACTCATAACAATACGTTAATACTTTTACAAGGAACAAATCAACTCAGATTTGATCGTAAATTCATTAATATCAGTCACATAACCAATCTCTTCATCAATACCTCAATCACTGCAGTTAATTCCTCTGCAGAACCAGCAATGAATACAACAGCAAACATTTCATTCATTGTTCCATCCTGTTCAGCACAGCTGTTTAAATCGTCTGTGTTTGCAACTAATGTCCAAGCTGGTCTCATTAATGCAACACTGTGCGACACGTGTTCAGGCATTGTCTGTGCAAACAATGTTATGAACTTCACAACTTTAGATTTCTCTACAATCACTGCAAACTACATTCCAAACATCACTACGATTTTCCCTAACGCTACCAATGAAACACAAATCATTGGAACCAATGATACAAATGTCTCCATCAGCAAAGAAGGCAACATCAACGTCACGTTCAACGTTACCGCAGAGGATGTTGATTCAGATGTCCTCACCTTCAACTGGTTTGTGAATGGTATTCTCAGTTTTGTTCAAACAATTACTAACCTCATTACCGACATCTTCACGAGCATCTTCACATTCTCTTTCAACAGAACTGGTATTTACAACGTTACCGTTGTGGTGAATGACTCAGCAAGCAACGATACGTTTACATTTGTTACGAATGTTCCATGCCTACAACCAATCAATGCCATGAACATTACCGAGGATGTCTTCTTCTGTCCAGGAACATTCAATCTTGCAAATGGCATTAACATCAATGCATCGAATGTTGTAGTGACTTGCAATAGCACAGTATTAAATGGAACAGGAAGTAACAATGGCATCACCGTTACTGGGCGGGGAAATATTACTATCACGGGGTGTACGATTTTTGGATATAATAGTGGTATTTCAGGAACCACTGTACAAAATAGTACCTTCATCAACAATACCATACTCAACACTCCAGGTGATGGGATATCTTTATCAGGCTCAACTGGCAATACAATATCAAGCAACGTGATATTAAATACGAGCTTTAATGGAATCCTTTTGACTTCAAGCTCAAGCAATAACCTCATCTTTGGCAATGAAGTAAATCAATCTGGGTTAGACGGCATCAAGATATCAACCTTATCGAGCAACAACACAATCTCTTCTAACACGTTATATGATAATGGCATTATCCTTACAGGAAGAAGCATTGTAATAGATAGTTCAGAAAACAACACCGTAAGCTCAAATGTTATCCAGAGAAGCTCAACTAGCAGCATACTCATCTCTATTGCACCAGGTAATATTATCACGAACAACAACATCTTAAATAGTGGAACAAATGGAATATCACTATTCTCGTCCAATAGCAATTTTATTTTAAATAATACCTTAACAAACAGTAGCTATGGAGTACTTATTAATAAATCTTCATCAGGAAACAATATCTCTTCTAACACAGTCTTCAATACTACTGTATCGGGTATGCTAATACAAGGCTCAGACAATAATACTCTTGCAAGTAATTCTATCTCTTTCCATAGTGGTGCTATATTCTCGGGAGGTATTGAGTTACAAGACTCTCGCAATACTAAAATCATAAATAATATCTTAAATAATAATACAAACAATATTGCTTTATCAAACTCAACATTTACCAATATTACTGGAAATACGATCAGTAATGCTACACCACGAGCAGGTATATCTTTAAAGTCTTCTTCTCACAATACAACTATCTCTAATAATAATATTAGGGGAAGTTCGATATATGGAATAAATGCAGAAAGCTCTAGTCAACTTACCATTGTAGCCAATAATCTTGACCGTGGCAGCTCTGGAATTAGTATACTAACTTCAAATACATCTATCATCTCCCAGAATAATGTTTCTAACTTTACTTCAGATAGTATTTTTGTTGGTGGTAACTGTTTTGCAAATAATGTCTCTGATAATAATATCATTAATAACAATAATGGCATTACAATAAGTTCAGCAACTAATAATTTGGCTTCTAATAATCTCATCACTAATAACACAGTAGGATTTAATGTGATTACTACTAGAAATAGCACATTCTTAAATAATAATGTCTCAATTAATGTATTTGGTATTAGTATTGCTAGTACTTCTAGTAATAATACCTTCTCAAATAATCTTCTCTCGAATAATAGAAACGGAACACTAATACTTAGTTCTTCAGATAATATCCTCTCAAATAACACATTTTTGAACAATATCGAAAGCGATATAAGAACGTCAGATAGCAGTAACAATACGCTCATCCTTCTTCAGGATCAAAACCGTTTATTATTTGCAAATAAAGTTATCAACGTCACTCGCATAACTAATCTCTTCATCAACAATTCCATTGCTGCAGTCAATTCATCAGCAGAGCCAAACATGAATACTTCTTCTCAAATCACATTTGCAGGAGTTAATGTTACCACACCTCAGATTATGAGGCTAGAAGCATTTAGTAGAGATCCAACTACTGTTCTAAGCACTGGTTCGACATGCTCTTCAGCCATTTGTACTGTTGACAATTACAATAGCAGCAGCTTAATCTTGGTATTCAATGTAAGTCAGTTTTCCAGCTACTCAGTAAGAGAATTTGTTGCAGCACCAGCTGCAGCTCCAAGTGCAGCAGCTCCAGCAAGAAGAGCATTTGTTGCAGTAGCACCTGGAGAAGCACAATCACTTACCTCTCTTGGTGCAGGTCAAGGGGCAACACTTGCATTTGAACTTTCTGACTTCCATACTCTTCAATCAATAGCAATCAATGTCATCAATGCAGTGCAGAATGTTAAAATTATTGTTAATAGATTAGGTAGCAGACCTGCAATCACTACTGAACTACCAGCTACAGTCTATGCATATCTCAGCATTGTTGCGAATAATCTCGCTAATGAAAACCTTGCCTCTGCAACAATTAAATTTAAGGTTGAAAAGTCATGGATTACCACAAATAACATTACAACTGTCTCACCCAATCGTTGGTTTAATGGGCAATGGCAGCAACTGGCAGCAACACGGCTGAGCGAAGATGCTCAGTTTATCTTCTATGAAGCACAAACACTTGGGTTATCATATTTTGCAATTACAGGAGAAGTAGCAGCACCTCAAGCAGCTCCTGCCATAGAAGTTCCTACACCAGCTCCTGCTATTCCTCCACCAGAAGTTGTTGCTCTTCCACCTGTATTAGCACCTCGCATTCCGAATGTGATTGTAAATACCGCTGTAGCAGTACTGGCATTGCTTGTACTCATTGGCATAGTGCTTGGGACAGGACGACTTGTCTACAAAGTTAAGCTCAAGCGTTCATTTGATGTCAAAGTAACAGCAGACATCATCAAAAAAGTAGAAGCTGCTCTCCCTGTCAGCAAAGAGGTTGCTGTCCATATCTATAATGATGCAGTGCGTGCCTATCAAGCACTCGCCGCAGACAAGAAACGTTTGTTTGAAAAACGACTGCTCGAGTTAAAGAAAAAGTTGATAAAATAACTACCGTAGATTATAGTAATCCTGCAGGATAATTTTATCAACATTCTCCAGCTCAGTAACCACATAGAGCTTGCCATTGCTAAGCTCAGTAATTTTCTTTGCAAGCCCAACACCTTCTTCATCCAATTTGATTCCAACAATAGAAATAGTAATTCCAGCTTCTTTTGCCATGCCTGCAACAGTAAGCACTTCTTCTTTTGTTCCTACTGTATGCAGTGCATCAGTGAGCAAAATTAAATGTTTGGTAACAGTTCCTCGAGAAAAAAGTTCAACTGATTTTTTAATAACACCTACAAGGTCTGTTTCTTTTGATGGCTTTACTCTTGTTATATGTTCTAGAATCCTCTTGAAATCACCAGGGGGTGCAATGCTTTCTTTTACCTCTTCTCCAAACACAATTAAACCAACTCTGTCTTTATTCTGAATTGCCTTGAATGCCAGTGTAACACCTGAGCGCTTTGCAACATCAATCTTCTTTCCTTTCATGCTGCCTGAGGCGTCAAGACCATAAATTATTTCAAGATGACCTCTGCTGAGCCGTTCAAATGATTTCAAATCCTCTAATTTCAGCGTTCTGTGGCTTCTTCGCAGTGCTGTTTTAATTGACTTCTTCAGTGCAATATCTCTGTAACGATCGCCCTTTCGAAATGGTTTGATGTCTTCATGCTCGCCATAGTGTGACTTCTTTTTGTGAACAGTCTCTCCAAATAGGCCTTTTGGGATTAAATGATCTAGCTCTTCAGCATACATCACCAGTGAAGCAATATGGAGCCCTTGCTCAGTAATGTTGTATCCTTTTCCAAGCACACCCTTATCCTTAAATTGATCAAGATTTTTTTTGATGTTGTCATGCAGTATCCTCTTGAATTCAGGAACCTTAATGTTTCTTTCAAGATATTCAGAATTATAGCCACTTATTTGCCTCAGAATTGTTTCACCATAAATGTTCTTGGCTGTTTTGAAGTCATTTACCATCTGTTCAAAGAGCATATCAGGCATAAATGAGTTTATTCCATTATTCATTGCTTCATTAACAAGTTTTCCTTCTGCAATAGTTTCTTGTTCAGCTTCTATAACAGAATGCGCAAGCTTTTGCTCTTCCTCAGGATTGCTTTGCAGAGAGCCTTGTACTTCTTCAATTTTCTTTTTTTCAAGAATATCTTTTTCTTTATCACTCAGCTGAGGGCTAGGTCAAATCACTTTCTTTAACATTCTCAGCCAAGAACTTCTCCACTTGTTCTTTGACAAAATCAACCTCTGACTCCAAGTAACTAACTGATGGCTTAAGTTTGATTCGATGCGCAACTACGGATACAATAGCTTCTTTCAGATCATTGAGTGTAACAGTATTTCGTCTTGCGAGGAATGCATTTGCCTGTGCTCTTTCATACAGCCCAATGCTTGCTCTTACTCCAGGCGCTCGTTCAACATCCTTATTTTCTCGCAATAAGCGAACAAACAGCACACCCGTGGTAAGGAGCTTTTCAGGAAATTTAATTAACTGCTTTCCTGATTTTTTAACAATAGCAACCTCAATCTCCAGAGTTTCAGGATAGCTCATGTAGACTACATCAAATCGATCAAGCAGCACATCACCAATCTTTTCAGTTGTTGGATCTTCAGGATTCATGGTTGCAATAAAAATAAAGTTTGCCTGCAGGTCAACATCATAGCTACCTATGGTAACATAACCTTCCTGCAGTGCTTGCAAAAGAGCATTCTGTAGCTTTTCAGGACATCTATTCAATTCGTCAAAGAACAGCACTCCCTGATTTGCTTTGAAAATCTTGCCAGGTGTAAATGCCTCAATGCTTAATGGACCATATTGCAGTGCTTTTGCTGGATCAATGTCTCCGATAAGATCTTCTGCAGTAAGATCAGGACTTCCTTGAATTCTAACAAATCGTTCAGCACCTGATATAATCCTTTTCTTGCTTTTTCCTTGCTTGCATTCTGGGCACATCGGTTTCTGAGGATCACAGTGATAAGCACAGTCATTGACTTCCAATTCTGGTAGAAGTTTTGCAACATTCTTTGCTAATGTTGTTTTTCCAATACCTGGCGGACCAATGATGAGTACATGTCTTCCCATAAGCATGGCAGATTTTAGCTCATTCTTGACATGATCTTGTCCCAGAATATCCTGCAGCACATCTCCTTTCAAAAAGATGTTTTTAAAATGTTCTTGAGTCATAGGCTGAAAGTCATGACTTGATTATTTAAAAAGGTTTTGGTTTAAGAAAGCGTTATCGATTTTACCTTTTCTTTAATCTCCTTAGTTTTTATCAAGTCTTTAATCAAATCTTTTGCATTGCGGTATTCTCTTTTCACTGTTGCATATAGCTTCCCTTTTTTCTCAAACACTTTCTTATGCTTTTTCCTGAATGCCTCTGCATGTTTCTCGATTGCTGAAGGCGGTCCTGCAATAATTTTTTCATTGCTTATTGTTTCATTTTTCAACTTGAACCACAAAAATGCTTCTTTGTTCCACACCCATCCTGAATCCTTTATTGCAAAGTCATGCTGTGTAAGATTTCTTTCAATTGCTTCATACGCTTTCAATATCTTTGCACCAACAACATCACGTTTTCCTTCTTGTGGAATAACATTTAGGATAAATGCATCTTTGAAATCTTTTTTTGTCAAAACTTTCTTTTCAAAAAACTTCTCACTTGGATGCTTCAAGAATTCCTTTGCTTTTTTAATAAAAATATCAAACTTTTCCTTACCCAAAGCAGCAGCAGCATTTCTGTCCTTTTGGATTGGATCTACAACAATCAAAGGACTTTGAATCTTGGAAGCGTTCAGCTCAAATAGAGCATCCTTGTGATGTTTTTCAATGTCAATGACTGTTTTGTCCCCAAGCTGACCTCTGTCAGCTGGGCCCATCTTGGCTTTGCCAAGATTGGGTTTCCATTTTTGGCTTGCTTTTAGTAAATTTATGAAAGAACCATAATGGGCAGTCAAAATATCAAGTACATGCCCTGAAAATCCCTTAATATAACTCTCTGCACCATAGATTTCCTGTGCTTTGCAGAATGCTTTTGCTAGCCGTATCTGGTCATTTTTCTTGTGTTTCTTAACCCATGCCACATGCAGCGGAGAGGCATCAGTTACATTGAGCGCTTTTTCTGGATCAGTAATCTTGAGAACAGGAACAACCTCATAGTTCAGTGATTTTCTGAATTGAAAGTAATCTCTAGAGCCATGCACTCTTTTTGCTTTGAATTTTCTAACTGCTTTTTCTAAGAGATCAGAAAGATTCTTGTCTTTGTAGCTATATGCAAACTGAACAAAGATATCACAATCGTGATCATCAACCAAGTGTGTATCCTTTGCAAAGCTTCCACCGACCACTGCAGTTGCTTTGATGTGGTTTTTCTTAAGTTCTTTATTTATTGTTGCAACAATATTTTCAATTTCTTTTTTGAATGGGGGATCTTTTGGTCTAATATGTTCAATTACTTTTGCCAGCAGTTGATTCAGATTCTTCATACCTTAAGAATCTTATTTTTCTTTAAAAACATTTGTTTTTTAGAAAAACTCATTTTCTAAAATTAAGAAGACAAAACAACTATATAAATCATTTTGTCTTATTTTATTTTAGTAACTTATTTAAATGCAGAATTGGTTATCAGTCCTTTAGAATGGCAGAAGTCCTGGTATTTTTAACAAGCATCACTTTGATCCTTATTGCAAGCATTATTGCACTCGCTGTGGCAAAATGGACAAAGCTGCCTATACCTCTCTTGCTATTCGTTGCAGGAGTTCTTCTTGGAAATATTATCTATCTGGGAAAGCCTGTTGTATTGTTGAGCGGAGCATTTCTAAGTGCCTTGAGCATTGTGGCATTGCTGGTAGTGGTTTTTGATGCTGTTAGCAAAATCAAGTTCTACAATCTTGACAGATCAATGAAGGATGTGGTGTGGTTCTTTGCATTCGCATTGCTGCTTAACCTTGTGCTTGTTTCTTTTGCTGTTCGGTCATTTTTTGGAGTTTCCTGGCTTGTAGCAATCCTCTTTTCACTCATCATTAGCTGCATTGAGTTTACTGCTGTTTTTCCTCGCCATCATGCTCCGCAAAACAGAATTATGCAATTATTAAAAGATGAATCGCAGCTCTCGTGTGCGGTAATAGTTGTACTACCTTTTCTCATCCTGTCCTTTCTCCAGTTCACTAGTCTTCCTTTACAAGGAAATTTAGTGGTTGCACTTCTTCCTTTTCTTATGTATGTATCTGTAGGTATCGGCATAGGGGTTATTCTCTCTATCATCTTGTTTAAGCTGATGCACTATGTATTCTTAGAAAAGCTCTCTTCTTTTCTTTTAGTTGTTGCTCTGTTGCTTGCATACCTTGCTGCTCAATACATGAGTGGTAGTGCAGTATTAGCAGTTGCCACAATTGGTTTGGTATTTGGCAATGTCTTTGTAAAGCAAAGGGCAACCATAAAGGCACAGGAACATATTATATATTATTTTCTCGAAATACTTATCTTTGTTATAGCTGGCGTTATTGTTGGTTTTCCTTTTTCTTTAGATTTCTTGAGAATATCTCTTGGATTGTTCCTGCTTTACCTATTAATAAGATTTATTACAGCGCAGATTGTCTTGCAAAAGTATAACTTCTTTGAACGGCTTGAGGTTGCATTGTTTGTCCCAAAAGGATTAATTACTGTAGCTATTGCATTTGCATTGCTTAATTATTCCTTCACTGGTGTTGTATTATTATTACAGCTGCTATTGGCATTCTTTGTGTATTCATTAATTTTTGATACAATCTTAGATAAAGTTGGTATTTATAAAAAAAGATAAAATTTAAGAAAGGTTTATATATATGGTATCTTAGAATAATAAAAAGGTATAGACCCCAATGAAAGCGCAAGCAACAGTACAAGCGATTCTACTTTCTGTAATTCTATTTGCTTCTATTGCAGTATTGCTTACAATTTCTCATAATGGTTTCAAACCTATTACTGGTGGAGTTACAGTCTGTACAGGTGCAAATACACCAACGGATGGTATGAGCATTACTTCAGATGTCACGCTCTGTAGTGGAACATTCAATCTGCCAAATGGAATTAAAATCAATGCATCAAACATTGTTGTAACATGTGATCAAACAGTGCTTACTGGAACAGGAAGTGGCGCAGGAATTAACATAACTAGTTTCAGTAACATAACGGTGAGTGGCTGTGGTGTATTGAAGTACAAGGTAGGCATCTCACTTGAACGTTCACAAAATAATACGATAACGAGCAACACAGTTGCAAATAACTCAGTTTTTAACATTCATCTTAGAGTACTCTCCGACTTCAATACTCTCTTAAATA
>Ga0247727_10007007_pt1 | contig 21788 bp, 11 predicted proteins | sample WisWelCaveWW1625_FD_202498 | JGI IMG/M metagenome (GOLD analysis project Ga0247727, IMG submission 202498) | Biofilm microbial communities from Wishing Well Cave, Virginia, United States - WW16-25 | ecosystem: Environmental > Aquatic > Deep subsurface > Groundwater > Cave microbial mat | place...
CCCCGGGGACAGCGCGCTTATCGGCAGGAGGCGCGGCTGCCAGCCGCCGAACGGAAAGATGAACGGGGGGGACGCCGGGGTCCCGGGCGCGCCGCCATCGACCGGCTCGAAGCGGACCTCCCCGGAGAGCGGCTCACCCTGCGGATCGTAGGCCCGCGCCTGCACCTCGAGCCGATCGCCGCCGGCCTGGCGGATGCCCTGGAAGATCAATACCGGCTGGCAGGCCTCGCCCGAGCCGTCGGCATCGCCGTCCTCCTGACCGGGGTTGGCCGCCCCCGGACAGTTGTCGCACGCGTCGCCATCCCCGTCGCCGTCGGCGTCGACTTGCGCCGGGTCGAAACGGGCCGGGCAGACGTCCTCCCCGTCGGCGACGCCGTCGCGATCGCCGTCGGGAAGGACGGTGATGGACACCGGCACCTCGACCCGGCCGCGCGCCGGGTCGTTGGAGGTCAGGATGATGCTCGCGGCGTGGTCCCCGACCGCCAGGCCGGCCGCCCGCAGCGCCACCCCGATCCCGGCCCGCTCGCCCGGGGCGAGCGTCACGCCCGACGGCGTCACCTGCACGAAGCCGGCGGCCGGCGCGGCCGGCGCGGCGGCGCCGGCGACCGGCGTCGCGCCGGGCGCGACCACGACACCGACGGTGAGCGCGCGGCCGCCGGCATTGCGTAGGTCGAGGACGCGCTCGGCCGTGCCTTCCTCGGGGACCGCGGCGCTCACCGCCATCGGCTCGACGACGAGACGCGGCGGCTCGATGCCGACGCCGGCGAGACCTATCTCCACCGCGGGCCGGTCGGGATCGTTGCTCGCGGCCAGGAGCGTCGCGGCGAACGGACCCGAGTTGGTGGGCGCGCAGCGCACCGTGATGTTGCGCGTGGCGCCGGGCGCCACGGCGAACGCCGCCGGCGTCGCCGTGCAGGCGGCGATCGAAACGCCGATCGAGACGACCTCGAGCGGCGCGCCGCCGTCGTTGCGGACCACCAGCGGGATGGAGCGCGCCGCGCCGAGGGTGATGTCGGCGAAGTCGAGCCCGCGCGCGGTGTCGGCGCTCGGGTAGCGGATCGTCAGCCGGTGGCGATTGACCGGGCAGGTGGCGGCGACGTCGGCGCTGTTCCGCACCGTGGCCTCGATCACGCCGTCGGCGACGGCCTCCGCCAGCGTTTCGCGATCAAGGAGGAACGCGTCCGTCGCCGGCGTGCAGTCGACCTGGACGCCGCCGAGCGAGCCGAGCGTGGTCCCCTCGATCTCGACCGTGGCGTGCTCGCGCGCGCTGCCGAAGTCGCCCTCGACCGTCACCTCGACAAGGCCGTCGGCGCCGGGAGCGACCGGCGCCGACAGGATGTGCGTCGTGCGCGCCGCCGCCGTCGCGTAGCTCTTCAGCGAAGCGAGGACGATCGCCAGGCCCTCGACCGCGATCCGCGGGCGCGGCGTGACCGCGAGACCCACCGGCAGCCTCAGGAGGGGAGCGAACGGCTGCGCCGTGCCGGCGACGATGTCCGCCCGCCAGGCGCCCGCCGCGAGGCCCGTGGCATCGAGGCGCAGGTCCACGGCCGCCTCGCCACCCGGGGGCAGCGTCAGCCGCCGCGCCGCCGGGGCCGCGAAGCGACCGAAGCAGGCGCGTGGATCGCCGACGGCGACGCCGGTCGGCGACGTCAGACCCGCGATCGCCGCCACGGTTCCGCCGGTGGCGGGATCGATGAGGACGACGCGGCCGGCGCCGAACTCGCTGACCAGGAGGAGCCCGGTCGCGGGATCGCGGGCGATCTCGGCGGGGTTCGCCAGCCCCGTGGCCAGATCGCGCACGGCTCCCGTGAGCAGGTCGACCTCGGCGACAGCCCCGCGCGTGGCGAGGCTGACCCAGGCCACGGTGCCGGTCGGGTCGAGCGCCAGGCCGCGGGCGCCCGCCAGCCCCGATGCGGCGCGCGTGGCGACGCCGGTGGCGAGGTCGACGCGCGCGACCGTCCCCCGCTCGGTCTCGACGACGAACGCGGCGCCCCCCGACGGGTCGAGCGCCAGCGCGTGCGGCCCCGCAAGGCCGCGGGCGGCCACCGTCACCGTTCCGTCGCGCAGGTCGACGCGCAGGATCGAGCCCTGGCTGTACGACGTGAGCCACACCGCTCCGCCGTCCGGGGCGAGCGCCAGCCCCTGCCCGACGGTCTGGCCCGTGTCGATGCGGGTCAGGGCGCCGGTGGCGATGTCGATCGACGCCAGCCGGCCGCTGAACTCGGCGACGTGCAGGCGCCGCCCGTCGGCATCGGCGACGAGGCCGCGCGGCCCGAACAGGCCGCCGGCGACGAGCGTGGCGGCGCCGGTCGCGGGATCCACGGCGCGCACCTCCCCGAGGTTGTAGGAGGCGACGTAGTAGGCCCGCGTCCCGCAGACGGCGACCGCGGGGGCGGCGGTCCCCTCCACCGCCAGGGTCACCTCGAGCGGCTCGCTGCCGCGATTGCGCAGGGCGACGGCGCGGGTGATCGCGTGCCCCTCGAGGAGCGCCTCGTCCACCGACGCCGGTACGGCCTCGAGGACCGGCCGCGGCAGCACCCGGGCGACGAGCGGCAGGGTCGCACGCGGGCGGCCCGGGTCGTCGCTTTCGACCACCAGCTCCCCCGCGACCGCTCCGCCGTCGGTGCCCGCTCCGCCGCCGGCGCCCGCCGCCGCGGCGAGCGGGACGTTCAGGTCGCGCGCCGCGCCGGGCGCGAGCGTGAAGGGGTCCAGGAGCGCTTGGCCGTCGACGCCGACGGCGGCGATCGCGAGGTCGCGGCTGCCGTCGTTCTCGAGCGTCACCGTCTGCCGGCGGTTCTCGCCCGGCTTGAGCGTGCCGTAGTCGAGCCGATCCTGCGCCACGTCGTAGGTGAGGCGCACGGCGTGCTGGTTGAGGGCGCACGCCGGGTCCACGGCGGCGGCATTGCGCATCGCGGCCGTGAACACCCCGTCGGCGAGCTGCGCCTCCAGGTCGGCCGGCGACACGGGGAACGCGCGGCTCGCGGCGCCGCACTCGCCCCCCGCGCCGCCCACGGTCCCGAGCGTCGCGCCCTCGGCGACGACCGTCGCGATTTCGAACGGGCTGCCGAAGTCCCCGTCCACGCCGGCCTCGATCGTCCCCTGGCCGGCCGGCGCCACGCGCGCCTCGAAACGGTGCGCCGTCGCTCCCGTGCCCTCGAAGCCGGCGTGCGACTCGAGGACGACGGGTGGGACGCGGATCGACAGGTGCGGCGCGTCGGCAACCTCGAGCCTCACCGGGATCTCGACGCGCGCCCGGCCGGGGACGTTGCTGTCGACGAGCAACCGCCCCTCGAGCAGTCCGGCGGGCCGGCGGGCCGCGTCGATCGTCACCATCGCCTCGAAGGCGCCGCCCGCGGGCACCGAGACGCGCTCCGGCGTCACCCCGAGCCAGCCGCCGGCGCCGCCCGCGCCATCGGCGGCGAGGGAGGCCTCGAGCGGACTGCCGCCGCCGTTGGCGAGGCGCAGCGTCCGCGCCGCCGACAACCCCGAGGAGAGCGCGACATCGATCGCTTCCGGTTCGACCGCGATGTCGGGTGGCGGCAGGGCGACGCCGCGCAGGCGTACGGCATTCATCGCGCCGGCCGCCATGCCGGCCGGCGCCGGCCCGGCATTCGCCGCGTCGCTCTCGATGACGAGCGTCGTGTCGAGCGACGCCGGTCCCGCCGGCGCCCAGACGACCGCGAGCGCCCGCATGTCGAGCGGCACGAGGACGAACGGCCCCGCCGCCCCGCCGCCCGCCTCCTCGACGCGGACGGCAGGATCGCCGGCGACCACGCCGGCGACCGCAAGGTCGATGGTCCCGGCATTGGTGATCGACAGCGACCGGGCCGACGACGTGCCGGTGAACACCGTGCCGAAATCGATCGCCGCGGGCGCGATGGCGATCGCCGGCGCGTCGATGACCGTCAGGGTGACCGGGATCTCCGCCACCGGCCGCGCCGGGTCGTTGCTGTGGACGGTCACCGTGGTCTCGACGACGCCGCCCGCAGTCCCCGAGGCGTCGAGCGTCAGGTTCACCGCGTGCGCCTCGCCGGCGGGCACCCGTCCGGCCGCCGGCATCGCCGTGAGCCACGGCGGCGCCGTCCCGTCCAGGGTCCAGTCGAGCGTCCCGGCGCCGGCGTTGGCGATGGTCACCGGCCGCACGACCGCCTGCCCGACGCGCAGCGTCTCGGCAACCGCCGCCGGCGCGACCTCCAGAGCCGGCGGGCCGAGCGTCGTGCCGACGGCGACGTTGCCGGCCGGCCCGATCGTCTCCCACTCGTCGCGGGCGCGCACCGCGAAGGCGTACGTGGTCGAGGGCAGCAGGCCGTCAACCTCGATGACCTCGACGCTCCCGGCGGCGCCGGGGACGACGCGGTTGACGAACTCCGGGGCGTCATCGAGGAGCGCAGGGTCGAGCCGGCCGCGGTCGAAGCGGATGTCGTAGGTCGAGGCGCGCCCCTCCGCCCCGTCGTCCCCGGGCGCCGTGAAGCGCAGGCGCGCGGTCGTGCTGCCGGTCTCCTCGACCGCGAGATCGACGATGGCGCCCGGTGGCGCGTCGTCGGGGCTCGCCAGCAGGCGGAAGACATTGAGCCGGCCGCCGGAGATCGTCCGCCCGGCGAGCGCCGGCAGCGGGTCGGCGCTCGTCGCCAGGCGCTCGACGATCGCCTCGACATCGAGACCCGGCTCGGCCGCGTCGAGCAGGGCGACGGCGCCCACCACCATCGGTGTCGCCATCGACGTCCCCTTCTTCACCCCGTAGAACCCGCCCGGGACGGTGCTCAGGATCGACACCCCCGGGGCGCCGAGGAGAACGGTGCGCGCCCCCCAGTTCGAAAACGACGCGAGGGCGTCGCTCGCGTCGGTCGCCGCCACGCCGACCACGTTCGGCAGGTCGTACGAGGCGGGATACTGCGGCACGCTGTCGTTGTTCGCCGCGCCGTTGCCGGCCGCGGCCACGAACAGCACCCCCTCCGGCGCCCCGGCGGCGATCGCGTCGCGCAGCGCCAGCGAGAACGACCCGCCGCCCCACGAGGCGTTCAGGACGCGCGCGCCCATCCGGTGGGCGTAGTCGATCGACCTGATGGCGTCCGAGGACAGCCCGAACCCCTCGGCCACGAGGAACTTCACCGGCAGGAGCGTCACCCGCCACGCCACCCCCGCGACCCCGACCCCGTTGTCGCCCACCGCCCCGATGGTGCCGGCGACGTGGGTGCCGTGCCCGTTGTCGTCGAACGGGTCGTTGTCGTTGTTGGCGAAATCCCAGCCGTGCGCGTCGTCGATGAACCCGTTGCCGTCGTCGTCGATGCCGTTCCCCGCGATCTCGCCCGGGTTGGTGTAGATGTTCGCCGCCAGGTCGGGATGCGACGCCTCGATGCCGGTGTCGATGACCGCCACGATGACGTCGCGGCTCCCCGTCGAGATGTTCCAGGCGCGCAGCGCGTCGATGTCGGCGCCAGGCGTTCCCCCCGTCTGTCCGGTGTTGCGGAAGGCGTACAGCTCCCCGAGGCGCGGGTCGTCGGGCAGGCGGTCGGCCGCGAGGATGTAGTTCGGCTCGGCATACTCGACGACCGGATTGCGCGAAAGGCGGGCGAGCGCCGCCTCGGTCGACAACCCCGGCGGCAGACGCCAGTGCTCGGCGCCGCTGCGGAAGCGCGCCCGCGTCGCCGCCCCGACCTCACCACGCACCGCGCCGCGCTCGGTCGCTTTCGCCCCGGGGCGGAACTTGACGAGGATCTCGCCGGGCGCGTACGGCGCGGTCAGGACCGGGCGCGCGGCGGGCGCCGGGCCGATGGTGGGCGTGGGCGGCACGGGCGGCGGCCTGGTTGCCTCGCCGCGCACCGCAACGCCGGCGATCGTCGCGCCGAGCATGGCGGCGACGAGGATCCGACGTGGGTGCTTCCCGGAGGAAACCGTGGCCATCCAGCCACCTGCGATGGCCTCATTATGTCATCGTTAGGGAAGTCGGGTGTTCGTCGACGTCCTACCGGCGGTCGCACTCCTCGCTCGCCGTCGCCTCGTCCCCGCCGGCCCGCCGCGCCGCGAACACCGCCGCGGTCGCCAGGCCGACGAACCCCGCGAACACCAGCAGCCCCCCGGCCTGCAGCCACCCGCCAACACCCTGCGGCGCCACGAGCGCCGCCAGCGGCCCGGCCATCTCGAAACCGGTCCCGGGCGTCGCGCGCATCGCCCTGAACGCTGCGAGCGCCGCGAGGATAAGCGCACCGGTGACCAGGGCGACCACTCCCCCGCCGGCACCGCGCCAGACGAGGGAGCGCGTCGTCAGCGGCTCCCGGTATTTCGGCGCCTCGACCGTAAAAACGGGGTCGCGCACGCCGACCGGCGAGAAGCGCTGGAGCATGAGCATGCCGGGTATGCCGGCGAACAGAGTCAGCCAGAAGAACGGTTCCCAGCCGATGGCGCTGACGGTGACGCCGGCGATGGGGCCCGAGACGATGCGCGGGATGCCGAACAGGCTCGAGAACAGGGCGTACTGGGTGGCGGAGAAGCGCTTCTGCGTCATCCGCAGCAGCAGCACCGAGAAGGCCCCGGTCCCCATGCCCGAGGTGGCGGTGTCGAAGATCGAGGCGGCGTACATCAGCATCGGGTCGTGCGGGGCGCGGTCGACCAGGATGTAGCCGATGTTCGAGAAGATCTGCAGGAAGCCGAAGACCCACAGCGAGTGGCCGAGGCCGATCGCGGTCGTCATGACGCCGCCGAGCAGCGTCCCGGCGACGGTGGCGAGGGCGGAGATTGTGCCGAGCATGACGCCGCGCTCGACGTCGGTGTACCCCTTGTCGATGAGAAACGGCCGCAGCAGCGCCAGCGCCAGGTTGTCGGCGATCTTGTAGAGGATCACGAACGCCAGGATCTCGATGGCACGGTGCCGGCCGAGGAAGCCGAGGAACGGCAGCCACACCGCCTCGCGCAGCGTCTTCGGCGGACGCGGCCGATCCTCAGGCTCGGGCGCCTTCCAGGTGACGACGAGCATCGGCAGGTACAGCAGCGCCAGCCCGACATTGACAATGGGCCAGGAGTACATGCCGGCCAGGGTGATGGCGAAGGCGCCGGCGAGGTACATGGCGGCGCGGTAGATCGAGCGGCTGGCGCCGACCGCGACGCCCTGCTCCTCGGGGCGGAGGACATCGACGCTGTAGGCGTCGATGGCGATGTCCTGGCTCGCCGAGGCAACGGCGATGGCGAACGCCAGGGCGAGGACGACCCATGGCGTCTCGGGACGATGGCCGACGCCGGCGAGCGCCAGGGTGAGCGCGAACAGCGCCACCTGCATCAGCGCCGCCCAGCCGCGCCGGCGGCCGAGCCACGGCAGCGCCCAGCGATCCATGAGCGGCGCCCACAGCACCTTGAAGGTCCAGGGCGCCTGGACCAGCGTGATCAACCCGACGATCTTGAGGTCGACGCCGCTGCTCCGGAGCCAGTCCGGGATGGCGATCCAGACGAGCCCGAGCGGCATCCCCGACGAGAACGCCAGGAGCGACACCGCGGCGGTGCGCGGCGACTTCATCGCCGCCGCGATCGCCCCGAGGGCGCCCGGCTTGCGTGGCGGCGGCGCGGCGGGTGTCTCTGGCGGGGCGGCCGGCGGGGCGCTCATCGGCGGGTACTAATAGATGATGCCGCGCGCGCCGGCCAGGGCGATCACCGAACCGTGATCATGCCGCGCGGGGCCCGGGCGCCCCACCCTCACGCCAGCAGGCCCCAGGTCTGCAGGAGGTCGCCGTCGCGGTGCCAGCGGTCGCCGATGTCGGTGCGGTAGAACATGTTCGGGATGATGATGTTCTTCACCCGGTTGTAGGCCTCGCGGCGGGCGTCGTCCATCGTCGAGCCCGAGCCGCTGACGACGAGGGCGTAGCCGGAGTTCCCCGCCAGGCGCCAGTCGCCGTCGACGAAGCGGATGTCGCAGGGATGCAGCCCCTCCGACATCGGCTTCTTGAAGATGACCGCGGCGTCCTCGGAGAACTTCTTGAACGCGTCGGGGTCGACGAAGGGGAATGGCGGCACGGCGATCACGACGCAGATCTGGAAGCCCCGCTTCGTGCGCAGGTTGAAGGGCTGGCCGCGCGCGATGGCGGCGAGGAACTCGCCCCAGCGCGATAGCACCCCCTCGAGCTGCAGGTTGATCGTCGGGTAGCCGAAGCGGCAGGTGAACTCGAGCGGGAAGATGCCGCGCGCGTTGGCGATGCAGTTGATGTCGATGTAGCCGACATAGCCGGCGTCGGCGAGGCGGTCCTTCATCTTGGCGAGCGTCTGGTTGTACAGGGCGCTGGCGCCGTACCAGAACCCGGAGGTCCCCATCTCCCCCGTCTGCGGGCCGATGTCGTCGTTGAACATCCGCTTGTGCTCGAAGTTGACGTGGATCGGCAGGATGAACTCCTTGCCGTTGAAGAACCCGCCGACGGCGACCTCGACGCCCGCGGCGTACTTCTGCAGTTGGAACGACTTGATCTTCGCCGCCCAGCCGTTCTTGTAGTGCTCGAGCATCGTCAGGACGTCGAGGCCGTCGTCCTCCTGGCCGACGAACGACAGCACCTTCTCGTTCTGCGCCTTGCCGGAAGGCTTCACGACGTAACGGCCTGGATTCACCTTGATGAAGGTGATGGCGGCGTCGAAGGAGTCGAACTCCCAGCGCGGCAGGACGGTGAGACCGGCGGCCTGCATCTCCTCCTGGCCGAAGTCGCGGTCCATCTCGAGCTTGTCGGTGTACGGCGTGCCACCGATGACCGCCTTCCCCTCCTTGCGCAGGCGGTCGGGGAGGGTGCCGAACTCGCAGTCGTCGAAGACGATGACGTCGGCCCAGTCCTTGTGGTCCTCCCAGCGCTCGACCTTGTCGACGAAGCCGTCGCCGACGTCGCGGTCGGCCTTCGACATGACGTGGTAGCGGACCTCGTGCCCCTCCTTCTTCACCTCCCATCCCAGGTCGTGGATGAGACCCCACTTGGAGATGAACAGGAAGCGCAGGCTGCCCGCCTCGCGCAGCGGCTCGGTCGCGGTGGCGGTGTCGGTGGCCGGCGCCTCGGCGGCGGGCGGCTCGGTGGCGGACGCCGCGTCGGTGGCGGCGGGAGTGGACGGGGTGGCGGGCGCGGGCGGCGCCTCCGTGATGGTGGCGGCGCGCTCTGCGGGGCGGTCGCCGGCGCGATCGGCGCCGCTGCCGTTCTTCACGCCGCCGTTCTTCCTGGTCGCCGGCTTATCGTCGCCCGCCATGTATGGCGAACATTAATACTCCGGCGCTCCATCGGCAAGGGGCGGGGCCGGCGGATCGCGCGGCGCCGTGCGCCGGACGACGATGGCGGCGGCGATCGACATCAGCGCGAGGGTCGCGAACATGGTCGCGTAGCCGCCGAACGGGAACAGCAGCCCCGCGACCAGCGGCCCGAGGAAGAACCCGAGCGAGAACGAGTACGAGTGCGAGGCGCTCGAGAAAACCCTGTCGGTCGTGGGCATGCCGCGGTTCAGCAGGGCGACCGCGGGGGTGTAGACGAAGACCTCGACGCAGCCGAGCAGGAAGAAGAGGACCAGGCTCGGCACGAGACCGAAGAGCGGCAGGAAGGTCAGGCTCAGGGCGGCGGCGAACACGAATCCGGCGACGATGAGGCGCACGTCGCCGTGGCGGTCGGCCAGCCGTCCGGCGATGCCCGGCAGGAGAACGCTCGGCAGCCCGGCGACCGAGAACAGCAGGCCGATCGCCGCCCGGCTCGTGACGGGCGCCGCGTCCCCGGCTGCCGCTCCCCCGCCGGCTGCGCTCCCGGCGGCCGTGGCACCGGCGGCGGCCACGCTCCCACCGGCCAGCAGAAGCGGCAGGAAGGCCTCGAGCGCGCCGTAGAAGAACGCCAGCGCGAAGGTCGCGGCCCCCGAGGACAACACCTGGGCGCGACGGAAGATGCGCAGGATGCCGCCGACCGTGGCGCGCGGGCCACCGCGGCCGATCTCCGGCAGGCCGGCCACGGCAACGAGCAGCGTCAGCGCCGACATCCCGGCATAGAGAAGGAAGGGAGTCCTCAGGGTGCCAATGCCGCCGAGCGCCGGACCGAGGATGAAGCCGAGCGACCACGATCCGGTGATCCAGGAGAGCGACCGTCCCATCGTCTCGTCGGCGCTGAGATCGGCGGCGAGCGTCAGCGTTCCGACCCAGACACCCGCGGCGCCGAGCCCCTGGACGACGCGCGCCACGACGAGCCACAGGTAGGTCGGCGCCATCGCGAACCCGATCGAGGCGACGGTCATGCAGGCGAGACCCAGGATGATCAGGGCCCGGCGGCCGAAGCGGTTGGCGAGGGCGCCGAGCGGGATGGCGGCGAACAGGCCGACGGCGGCGTAGACGCCGACGAGGAAGCCGATGCGCCCCTCGTGGGCCCCCACCTTCTGCGCCATGAACGGCAGGGTCGGGGCGACCATGCCGTAACCGACCGCCTCGGTGAACATCCCGAGGACGAGAGCGGCCGCGGGGAGCGGCCCGCCGAGAAGGGGCCGTGCCGGCGCGGGCCGATCGGCTGACGCGCCGCCGGCCGCGCCGGTCCGCGCGCCGTCCTCCGGCCTCAAGCCCCGCCGCGGGCGCCGCCGCGGTCGGCGAAGGCGCCGTCGAGCGCGGCGAGCATCTCGTCGATGTGCGCCGCCGTGGCGACGAGGGGCGGCGCCAGCCGCAGGACGTTGCCCCACAGGCCGCCCTTGCCTATAAGCACGCCGCGCCGCCGCGTCGCCTCGAGGACGCGGCCGACCGACACCGGGTCGGGCGCCTTGTCCGGGCCGACCAGCTCGAGCCCCTGCATGAGCCCCATGCCGCGCACGTCGCCGATCACCGGGTGGCGCTCCTTGAGGGCCATGAGGCCGGCGACCAGTCGATCACCTTGGACGCGGGCGTTGTCGGCGAGGTTCTGCTTCTGGATGACGCGCAGGGTGGCGAGGGCGGCCGCCGAGGTCACCGGGTTGCCCCCGAACGTAGAGAACGACAGCGGCTTGAGCGACGCGGCGATGGCGCTCGTGGTCGCGGTGCAACCGATCGGGCTGCCGTTCGCCATCCCCTTGGCGAAGGTCATGATGTCGGGCACAACACCGTAGTGCTCGATGCCGAACATCCTCCCGGTGCGCCCCCAGGCGGTCTGCACCTCGTCGGCGATGAACAGGCCGCCGGCGGCGCGCACGATCGCCGCGACCTTCTTGAAATACTCCGGCGGCGGCACGATGAAGCCGCCGCTGCCGATGATCACCTCGGCGATGACGCCGGCGACACGGCCCGTGGTCGCGGTCTCGATGACCTCCTTGACGTCGTCGGCGCAGGCGACCTCGCACGACGGGTAGGACAGTTTCAGCGGGCAGCGGTAGCAGTATGGCGCCATCGCGTGCACGAAGCCGGGGACCGGCTGCGGCAGCAGGCGCCACGAGGCCTGGCCGCTGGCGGCGATGGCCATCATCGTCCGGCCGGCGTAGCCGTAGCGCAGCGCGACGATTTCCTGATCGCCGGTGTGGACGCGCGCCAGGAGCACCGCCGTTTCATCCGCCTCGCTGCCGGAGTTGGTCAGGAAGACGCGGTCGAGATCGCCCGGCAGCGCCAGCGCCAGCGCCTCGGCGAGATCCGACAGCGGCGGGTTCGGGTAGAGCGTCGAGGTATGGACGAGAGTCTTCACCTGCCGCACGATGGCGTCGGTGACCTCGGGGTGGCAGTGCCCGACGCTTACCGTGAGCACGCCGCCGAAACAGTCGAGATACTTCCGCCCCGCGTCGTCCCAGACATGCATCCCCTCGCCGCGCACCAGCGTCAGCGGCGTCTCGTAGTAGGTGCTGGCGCAGGGGAAGAGGTAGCGGCGGTGTTTCTCCGCGGCGCTCAGGGCCGTGGCGGCGGCAGCGCGGCGGGTGGTTTCACGATCCGGCATGGCGGGGGGACCTCCGGATGCATTCTATCGTGACGAGACGCCGGCGTGCATTGATCAGCGGGCCACCGCAAATGACCGCCGGTGCTCCGTTCACTTCAGGAGCGCATCGACCTCGCGCAGAAGGATCGGCACCTTCGATTCGACGGTATCCCAGACGATGCGATCATCGACGTCCGCATATCCGTGCGCGAGGATGTTGCGGAAGGCGATGATGCGCGCGCTATCGCTGATCCGCGAGCAAGGGTCCGCATCGATCTTGGCCAGGCGGCGAAGGGCCTCTCCGATGATCTCGCACTGCCGCTCGATGGCTGCGCGTAGCATCGGGTCCCCCTAGTATTCCGCGAATGTCCTGCCCCCGGCGAATTCGGCAACTCGGCGGGCAGCCTGCTGGATTTCGAACAGGAAGGTTTTCGACTCAAGCCGCATACAGCAAGGTCCTGGAACGTGCGATCCCTTCCCTGAGATAGGGATTCTTGACGGCGCTCGCCACTACCAGGTCAACGTGTCGTCCGAAGAGCCGCGCCAGTTCCTCCTGGAGTCCGAAGTACGCGTCGGCATACTCGCGGATTGGCAAGTCCTCGAACTCGACCAAAAAGTGGCTTGACCGTCCAGATTGGCACCTTCGCCTCCAGGTCGAAGACCGTCACCCGTTCCGATTTGAGCACCCGCCGCATGTGGCCGGAATACAGCCCCCGGGTGACCGCCATCCTCCGCCCGTCGCGCGAGGTCGATAGGTGGGTTTCGTCTTCCCACCCGCCCGGGACCGGGAACAACAGCTCGCCGTCGATCGTGATCACATCGGAACGATCCGGGCCGAGCACCACCACCACGTTCTCCGACGCGAAGAACGGGTGCCCGGTGCCCCATTTCGGCTGATAAGTCACAGGGTCCCTGCCGATGGCTGAAGGCCCGGCACGAGCCTGGCAACGGACCGTTCCGCCAGCGACCCTACATAGAAAGACGGGATGACGCCGGTTTTCGCCAGCGTCTCGGCGTCGATCGTGATCCAGTCCACTTCCTTGACCGGGTTGGTCGACGCGGCGGGTCTCCTCCCATTCGGGGCAAGCATGGCGACCCAATGTGGGCTCCTGGCCACCTCGTCCACAAGACCAGGTCCATACAGGACGGTTCCCTTGTCGAGCACTGCGTAGTTGCCGCCGGCCGTCGCGAACACGGCGGAGCCGCTGTTACGGATCCACTCTCGCGTTCGGGCGACCTTCCCGGATTGTGCATCGATCACGAAGGCCCGGACATTCGAGGCGTAACCCAGAACGACCAGCTCGGTGTTGCTCCCGAAGGCGATGTCCGTATCTTCGTCACCCCGGACACCATGTCCATTCTGGTACGACCTGTAGCCCTGCTCGTGTAGATCCACTGTCCATACTGGCTCCCCCGCCCTCTGAACTCGCCAGTGCTCCGTTCCGGAGGCGACAACCGATCCGCCGGCGATGAACGGGAAGACGCCCGTCATCAGGGCGAATGCGAAACACCACCGCTTCGGAACGGCCGGTAGTCGATCCTGAGAGTGACGACAAGGCATCATGCTATCGCCGTCCCCGGGCAGCGGCGTCGAGCGAGTCGAGCGAGGCGCGTGCTGCAACGCGTGCGCTCTGCAGCGCGGTCGCCAAGTCGGAGACCGCGCCGACGCCGTCGGTGCCGGCAAAATGGATGGCGCCGAGCGAGCGGCTGGCGCGCGGGCCCCACTTGGTGATCATCCCACACGAGGAGAGATGCATCGGGTGGCCGCGCAGGTGGGCGCGGATCTCGCGGCAGCGACCGGCCGCCCCGGGGAACCAGTGGTCGACCGACTCGAGCGCGGCGAGCGCGAGGCGCCGGGCCTCCGCTTCGTCAAGCATTGTGGCGCGGTCGGCCTCGGCCAACGGCATATAGCACGACAGGACCGTCGGCCGGTCGGCGGGCCCCTGGCCGCGGAGTCGCGGCCAGTCGGCGCAGACCACGTCGCTGATGAGGGGCGACGCGATCACGTTGGTGTCGAAGCAGGCATCGTGCACGACGCCGTCGAAACATAGGTTCGTGACGAGGTACGGGATGTAACGGATCCGCCCCATCGCCTCGCGTTGCTCTTCGGGAAGACCGGCCACCAGGTGGCGGGCGATGAACTTGGGGGCCGCGACGATGACCGTGTCGGCCGAGACGCACTCGAGCGGCGGCCGGCCCGATGCCGGCACCGCCGCGCCCTCCGCGCCCGGCAGCCAGGCGACCAGGTTCCGGCCGCCGTCGGGCTGGACGCGCACCACGGTCGCGCCGCGCCGGATGCAGCCGGGGGCGGCGGCCTCGAGGCGCGCCGCGAGGGCGCGCATCAGGGCGCCGAATCCCTCGTCGCCGGTGTAGCGCGCCGGCTCGATCCCGCCGACCCACGAGGCCGCCTGGATGCCGACGTAGGCCGATGTATCGGCGACCCGGCCGCCCCAGGAGTTCGGGCCGAAGGCGTCGAGGAAGTCGTGCAGCTCGCGCGGGTAGTCCTCGAGGATCGCGTCGAGCGGCAGGTTGTCGAGTCGCTCGACCTCGCGGTCGACGTCGTAGTCGCGGTAGGCCGCGAAGAAGCGGCGGAAGCCGTCGCGCACCGCCGGCGAAAACGGCGAGCGATCGAGGCCGGTCGTCAGGAACTCGGGGATGAAGCGGTCATTGACGATCAGGCCGTCGACGCTGTCGATCGGCCGCAATGGCACGCCGAGGTCGGCGGCGATCGCCTGGATGCCGGTGTCGTTGTTGTATGACGTGCCGCTGCTGTAGCCGACGCCGCGCCACGAGCCGCCCGTCGCGTTGCCGCCGACCTCGGCCTCCTTCTCGAGCAGCAGGAAGGGGCGATCCCCCAGCTCGCGCGCCGCGAACAGCCCGGCCGCGCCGCCGCCGACGATGACGACCGGCAGGTGGCGCGACGGCGCCGGCATGCGGAAGGTCTCGCCGTCGCGGACGGCGTGGCAGATCGCGAATCCCTCGCGCGCCAGCCCCGTGGCGGGCGGCGCGCCGGCGTCCGCGGTTTCCGCCCCGCCGCCGGGGGCGCGGCATGCCGTGACCCCGAGGCTTCCCGTGACGACGATGCGGATGAAATCGCGGCGATCGAGCACGCGGCTCCGGCGTCAGCCGGTCTTCTTCGCGACGTGCAGGGCGGCGAGGCGCTGCGCCACATCGTCGCCGGCGGTCGACGGCTTGACGCCGCGATCGACGAACAGGATGCGGCCGTCGGCGCCGATGTAGAACGTGTGCCGCGCCGCGTAGCCGCCCTGCAGGACGCCGTAGGCGCCCGCGACCGCCTTGCCCGGATCGCTCAGGATCGGATAGTCGAGGCCGAGCGACTCCGCGAACCGCTTGTTGGTCTCGGCGTCATCGATGCTCGCCGCGAAGTAGGCGACGTCGAACTCCCTGATGGCTGCGCCGCTCGCACGGAGCGACTTGCACTCGGCGGTTCATCCTCCTGTGAAGGCCTTCGGGAACCAGGCGACGACGACCGCCTTCTTCCCCTTGAAGCCGGCGAGCGAGTAGGTCCTCCCGTCGGAACCCGGCAGCGAGAAGGCGGGCGCGACGTCGCCGGCGTCGGGCGGTTTCGCCGCCGGCGCCGCGGGGTCACCGGCCGGCACGGCGCCGATGCCGGCGGCCGTGGCGAATGCCAGGGCCAGCCATCCGTTCTTCCTCGAGTTCATCGTGATCTCCTCATGGCAGCGACTTCGGTTTTTCGGCGCCGAGGACCTGGCCCGACAGCGCCTCCATGAAGGCGACCAGGTCTTTCTTCTCCTGCTCGGTCAGGTTGAGCGCGCGAATCTCCTTCGACAGCCACTGGTTCGGGATGCCGCCGCGGTCGTAGAAAGCGACCACGTCCATGAGCGTCTTCTCGCTGCCGTCATGCAGGTAGGGGGCGGTGTCCTTGATGTTGCGCAGGGTCGGCGTCTTGAACGCCCCCTTGTCGGTCTCGGCCTTGCTGACCTCGAAGCGGCCGAGGTCGGGCTTCGGCTTCTCCATACCGACGCCGAGATTGTGGTACGACTCGTCGGTGAAGTTGAAACCGGCGTGGCAGGTGACGCAGTTGCCGCGCTTCGCATCGTTGAAGATCGCCATGCCGCGCACCGCCGACTCGCTCATCGCCTTCTTCTCGCCGGCCATGTAGCGGTCGAACGGCGCGTCGCCCGAAATGACCGTACGCTCGTAGGTCGCGATCGCCTGGCCGACGCGCTCGGCGGTGACCTCCGCGGAACCGAAGGCCGCGTGGAAGAGCGGGCCGTATCCCTTCAGCCCCTTCACGGTCGCCACCATCCCCTCGAGGGTGTGACCCATCTCGATCGGGTTCTGCACCGGCCCGAGGGCCTGCGCCTCGAGGTCGGCGGCGCGCCCGTCCCAGAATTGATCGGCGCTGAACAGCCGGTTGATCACGGTCGGGGCGCTGCGGCCGCCGGTCTGGCCGCGGATGCCGGCCGAAGTGGCGCGGCCGTCGGAGAATCCCTTCGCCGGATCGTGGCAGGTGGCGCACGAGATCGTCCCGTCGGCGCTCAGGCGCGGGTCGAAGTACAGCGCCCGCCCCAGCTCGATCCTGGCGCGCGACATCGGGTTGTCGTCGCGCACGTAGGCCGACGAGGCCTGCAGGCCCAGCGGCAGGGTGATGGCGTAGTCGCCCGACTGGAACGTCTCTCCCCCGACGGCCGCCCCGGCCGCCGGCGCGGCGTTGGTCGCGTCCGCGGCGCCCGCGGCCCCGTATCCGGACCACGATCCGGCGATGGCCGCCAGCGCCACGGCGACCACCGCCACCGCGATGACGGTTGCGCGTATCATGCCGCGCCATCCGCGGCGCGGCCGACCTCGACCCGCGCGTCGTTGAAACAGGCGCCGCCGGCGATGGCCGACACCGTATCGGGCACGAGCGCGTTGCCGACGGAGCCGTTCCTGGTATGCCGGTTCCAGATCCCCTTCGGGAGGCAGACGACGCCGGGCCGCATGTCGCGGCTCACGCGCATCCGCACGACGACCTCACCGAGATCGTTGTGGACCCGGACGGTGGCGCCGTCCGCGAGTCCGCGGGCGACGGCATCGTCGGGGTGCATGTCGAGGACGGCCTCGGTGAACCCGTACTCCGCCAGGCTCGACGAGATCGTCCGGTCGGTCGCCGGCGAGATCAGCGCCAGCGGGTGGCGCACGCTGCCGGGATCGGGCTCGAAGCGGTACGGCTCGGGGCCGAGCTCGGCCGGCCACAGGTGCGCCTTGCGATCCGCGGTGCCCGGGAAGGCGGTCGCGAACTGCACCGGGCTCTCGCCGGGGAAATCCATCGCCACGATGCGCTTCTCGCGCAGGTGGCGCAGGCGCGCGCCGGCTCCGCGCACCGCCAGCGGCCCCTCGATCGCCTCGAGCGCCCGCAGCAGCTGCGCCTCGCCGCGCGGCCAGTCGGCGGCGATCCCCAGGCGCTCGCCGATCGCGGTGAAGACCGCCTCGTTGGGGCGCGACTCGCCGACCGGATCGATGACCGCCTCGCCCAGCATCAGACCGTAGGAGCCGTACGAGGTGCTCAGCTCGGTGTGCTCGAGGAAGGTGGTGGCGGGGAGAACGACGTCGGCGTACAGCGCCGTGTCGGTCATCACCTGGTCGAAGACGACGGTGAACAGGTCGTCGCGCCGCAGCCCCTCGATGACGCGGTTCTGATCGGGAATGGTCGCCGCCGGGTTGGCGTTGTAGACGAACAGGGCGCGCACCGGCGGCGCCGTCTCCTCGAGAAGGGCGCGGCCGAGGCGGCTCATGTTGATCGTCCGCGTCGGCGGCTCGGCCATGCCGGTCAGGATGTCGTCGTTGACCTGGTACGCGCCGGAGGCCGACAGCGCGTAGCCGCCGCCGCGCCGGCAGAACTTGCCGGCGATCGCCGGCAGCGCCAGGACCGCCGCCACTGCGTGGGCTCCGTTGCGGTTCCGTTCGAGGCCCCAGCCGCAGCGCACCAGCGCCGGGTCGGCGGCGGCGTAGGCCTCGGCCAGGGCGGCGATGGCGTGCGCCTCGACGCGGGCGGTGGCGGCGGCGCGCTCGAGCGTCCACGGACGCGCGGCCTCGAGCAGGCGCTCGGCGCCATTGGCGTGGGCCGCGAGGAAGGCGCGGTCGACGGCGCCCATCCTCTCGAGGTGGGCGATCATCGCCAGCGCCACGGCGACGTCGGTGCCCGGGTGGACCGGCAGGTGCATGTCGGCCAGGCCCCCGCCCATGGTTCGGCGCGGGTCGACGACGGCGATGCGCGCCCCCGCGGCGCGCGCCGCCTTCAGCCGCGGCACCAGGTGGATGCTGCTGTCGCGCGGGTTGGCGCCCCACACGATGATGAAGCGCGCCGCCTCGAAGTCCTCCATGCCGACGATCGCCATCCTGCCGTACAGCGCGCTGGCGGCGGCGCCGGTCATGGCGGCGCACACGGTGCGTCCCAGACGCGAGGCGCCGAGGGAATAGAACAGGCGCGCGTCGGCGGTGTCCTGCGTCAGCAGGCCGTTCGACCCGCCGTAGTAGAAGGGCAGGATCGCCTCGCCGCCGCTCGTGCGCCGGACCTCGTCGAGGCGGGTGGCGACGGTCGCCAGCGCCTCGTCCCACGAGATGCGCTCGAAGACGCCCTTCCCCTTGGCGCCGGCGCGGCGCATCGGGTGAAGCAGCCGGTCGGGACCGTACACCCGCTTGGTGAACCCGCGCACCTTGCCGCAGATGAAGCCGTCGGTGACCGGGTTGACGCGGCTGCCGTCGATGTTGGTCACGCGGCCGGCCTCGACGCGCACCTCGAGGGAGCAGCGGTCGGGGCAGTCGAGCGGGCAGACGGTGTGATGCGTCGCGGACGCGGGCATGAGCGCCACTATAGCACCGGCCGCCGCCCCGCCGGCCGCCGCCCCGCTAACGCGTCTCGAGTCCCAGCTGCCAGATCAGGAAGCCGTAGATGTCGGTCGTTTCGTCGATCTGCTTGCTCAGCGGCTTGCCGACTCCGTGCCCCGCCCGGGTCTCGATGCGCAGCAGGATCGGCGGGCCCGAAGCGGTCGACGCCTGGAGGAGGGCCGCCATCTTGCGCGCGTGCATCGGGTCGACGCGGCTGTCGCTCTCGGCGGCGGTGAGCAGGACGGCCGGGTAGGCTGTCCCCTTCGTGACGTGGTGATAGGGCGAATAGGCGTACAGGTACTTGAACTGCTCGGGCGACTCGGCCGAGCCGTACTCGGGCACCCACAGCCGGGCGATCTGGAAGTTGTGGTAGCGCACCATGTCGAGGAGCGGCACGGCGCAGACGACGGCGCGGAACAGGTCCGGTCTCTGGGTCAGGGCGGCGCCGACCAGCAGGCCGCCGTTGCTGCCGCCGTAGATCGCCAGGCGCCCGGGGCGGGTGTACTTCTCCTTGATGAGCCACTGCGCCGCCGCCAGGTAGTCGTCGAAGACGTTCTGCTTCTTCTCGAGCATGCCGGCGTGGTGCCACGCTTCGCCGTACTCGCCGCCGCCGCGCAGGTTGGTCTCGACGTAGACCCCGCCGCGCTCGAGCCAGGCGACCAGCGATCGGCTGAAGTCGGGCGTCTGGCTGACGTTGAACCCGCCGTAGCCGTAGAGCAGCGTCGCCGCGTTGCCGTCGAGCGCCAGCCCCTTGCGCGCGACGATGAACATCGACACGCGCGTGCCGTCCTTCGAGACACAGTGCGCCTGCTTCACCTCGAGCGCCGACAGGTCGACGTCGGCCTTCACCGTGTCCCACACCGAGACCCGGCCGCTCTTGACGTCGTAGCGGCGGACCGCCGGCGGCACGGTGTATGACGAGAAGCCGAAGAACGCTTCGTCGCCGTCGTGCTCTCCCGTGACCGCGTCGACGGTGCCGGGCCCGGGGAGGCCGATCTCGGCGAGCGGCCTGCCGTCGAGGCCGTAGACGGCGATGCGCGACGTCGCGTCGCGCATCTGGCGGGCGAAGATCCGCCCGCCGATGACCGCGGCGTCGTCGAGGACCGCGTCGCTCTCGGCGATCAGTGCCTTCCACCCGGCGCGCCCCGGCGCCGCGGGGCTCGCGGCGAACAGGCGGTAGCGCGGCGCCTCGAGGTTCGTGCGGATGTAGAGGACGCCGTCGACCACCCCGCCGACGAAGATGGCGTCGAGCCCCTCGGCCACCGGCACGAACGGCGCCCCCTCCTTCGCCAGGTCGCGCAGGTGCATGTCGGTCTTCGTCCAGCCGGCGAAGGTCATGGTCGTCAGCCAGCGGCCGTCGGGCGACACGTCGATCTGGATGATCTCGTCGGGCCTGCGCTCGCGGCCGAAGACGTAGCCGTCCTGCGCCGGGTCGGTGCCGAGCCGGTGGAAGTAGACGTGCCGGTTGTAGTTCTCCTGGCCCGCCGGCACGCTTCCCGGCGCCGGGTAGCGCGTGTAGTAGAAACCGCCGCCGTCCGCCAGCCAGCCGAGCGAGCAGTAGCGGGTGTGCGGGATGGCGTCGGGCAGGTCTTTCCCCGTCCCGACGTCGCGCACCCTGAGGACGCTCTTCTCGTCGCCCGCGGTCGAGGTGCCGTAGGCGAGCAGGCGGCCGTCGCGCGACGGGTACCACCAGTCGATGGTGGCGGTGCCGTCGGCGCTCAACGGGTTCGGGTCGACGAGCGGCCGGTCGGCGCCGTCGACCCCCTTGCGGACGTAGAGCACCGGCTGGTTCTGTCCCGCCCCCTCGCGCTTCATGTGGAAGTAGAGACCGCCGCGCACCGCGGGCGGCGCGACGGTGCCGATCGACATGAGCGACGCCAGGCGGGCGCGGAGCGCCTCGCGCCCGGGCCGGGCGTCGAGCGCGGCGCGGGTGTAGGCGTTCTGCGCCTCGGTCCAGGCGCGGACCTCGTCGCTGCCGCCGTCCTCGAGCCAGCGGTAGGGATCGGCGATGCGCACGCCGTGGACCGTGTCGGCGGCGTCGCCGGCGCGGGTGGCGGGCGGCTTCAGGGCTGCGGCGGCGGGCGTCGTCTCCATGGCGGCGATCCGTGCGCCGGGCCACGCCAACAGAATCGCGGCGGCGGCGGGAATGAGAGCGCTCATGAGAACGCTGCTGCTGGTCGGGCGCAAGTGCGGCGGGCGCGGCGCGGACATGCTGGGCCTCCTCCCCGAACGGCCTGGATGTCGGTGGGTCCGGAGGCCGGGATTCTACCCTTTCGGGGCGGCCGCGATCAGGCCGTCCTCGATCCAGCACTGCAGCAGCGCGCCGAGGCGCGCCGTCGCCCGCTCCGCCGAGCGTCCGGCGCTGAGCCGCTGCGCGATGACGCCGAGCGGGTCGCCGGCGCGCAGCCCTTCGAGGCTGTCGATCTCCTCGTCGTCGATCGAGCGGTGATGCACGGCGAAGCCCTGCCGCCAGACGCGCGCCGCGGTCGGCCGGCGGGCGATGGGCGGCAGCGGGCCGGCATGGTCGCCGTCGCCGTGCATGCAGGCCGCCCCGCCGCCGGCCGCCCCGTCGCCGGCACCGGCGCCGGCCGCCCCGGCGGCGCCCCCGCCGGCGCGCTCCTTGATCTCGCGCCAGGCGCGCGGCGCGTCGTGCGCGAGGCGCAGCAGCCGGCAGGCCGGCACCAGCGCCAGCCGCACCTCGCCAGCCTCGTCCCGGGGCAGCGCGGCGAGGTCGGCGCGCGCCAGGGGACGCGCGTCGGCGGCATCGAAGATGTCGGCGCGGGCCCATTCGAGGCGCGCCAGATCCGCGAGGCCCGGACACTCGCGCTCGAGCGCGTGGCCGGCGAGGAACCCCGGGAGGCGCGCGCCGACGAAGCGCAGCGACGGGTGTGACGACGGGTGCGCGAGCAGGTAGTCGGTGGCCAGGTTGTGGAACCGGGCCGGCCCGACCGCTTCGAGCAGGCGCGGGTAATCCTCCTTCAGGCAGTCGAGCAGCCGGAAGAAGTACATGTTGGCGTAGATGTCGAGCCGGTCGAAGGGCGACAGGCGCTCGTCGCCGACGATGAGCGCGTCGAGATCGCCCGGACGCGCCGCGCC
>Ga0247727_10007008_pt1 | contig 21785 bp, 18 predicted proteins | sample WisWelCaveWW1625_FD_202498 | JGI IMG/M metagenome (GOLD analysis project Ga0247727, IMG submission 202498) | Biofilm microbial communities from Wishing Well Cave, Virginia, United States - WW16-25 | ecosystem: Environmental > Aquatic > Deep subsurface > Groundwater > Cave microbial mat | place...
TGAATTTGTCATCTTGTCCTCCTTGGTTTGTTGTTAACTACTACTTTGACCGGTCTTAACCGCCCGGTCAAAGTAAGGAGGACTGGACATTCAGCATAAAACTCTCCAACTGGATCGGCTTGCTTGAATGATGGAATGTTGAAATAATGTAGCTCAAACCACAAGTTTTTATGGATATTTTTCAGCCGCTATCTTTCTCTTTACTTTTCATTTTCAGTTTTTTTGCGTATCTGAGTTTTTCTGTAGTCACTCACGATGCGCTGGCGGCACTTGCGCTACCACTGGAAAGGCGAAAAGCCGATGCTCTAAAACTCGCCCCGCTGACGATGTTATACGAAGGTGAAGAAAAGTTACTGGCGATACTTCAATTCTGCCGGCTTCTTTTTGTAGTCCCGGTTTTGTTGATCACATTCTACTGGCTCGCCGGAATACACTGGATTGCAGCAACCGTTGCCTTGATTCTACTGATTCCCCTTCTGTACATGCTGCCCGGCCGTCTTACAGGCTCAAATTCCCGAAGAATTTTCCGCGCCGCCGTTCGGATACTGAGCTACGTTTTGTATCCCGGATTGTGGGTCCTGGTGAGGATTTCGGGACCGGAAACCCGGCCGGAGGAACAAGTCGAAGAAACCAGGACCAACGGAGAACGTGAGGAGGAGCAATCCGAAGAGTTCAAAGGAAATATCCTTAAAGCTGTCAGCATGATCGGAGACACCACCGTGCGCGAAGTGATGACGCCCCGGGTTGAAATGGTTTGCCTTTCAGCCTCCGCCACGCTGGATGAATTGCATCAGTTCTTCAAAGACAACAAGTTCAGCCGGATCCCCGTATTCAAAGAACGCGTCGATAACATTGCCGGCGTTGTAAGCGTTATGGACTTCGTAAGCCGTATTCCGGATACGGAGAGGTTGACCACGATTGATTCCATTATGAGACCGGCGCTGTTTGTTCCCGAAACAAAGAAAGTCTTTACGCTGTTGCGCGAATTTCGTGAATCGCACGCGCAGATGGCGATTGTAATCGATGAGTACGGCGGAACATCCGGGCTGGTAACGCTCGAAGATTTGCTTGAAGAAATCGTCGGTGAAATCGAAGATGAGTTTGATGAAGCGCCGGTCGAAGGCTATCGCGACCGGGACGGAGCGTATGTCGTAACAGGAAAGTTTCCGATTGAACGACTTGAAGAAATTTTCGGCGTTGAGGTTACAGCGGAAGATTTTGAAACCATCAGCGGACTGATCTTCTCACTTGTGGGAAGGATTCCGCTGGTTGGAGAGATTGTGAAATACGAAAACCTCAATCTGGAAATCCTGGAAGCGGACAAACGAAGAATTCATCGGGTCCGTATAGAAAAGATCGAAGAATCTGAAAAACATCCGTCTGAAAAGACACTGGAATCATGAAATTTGGATTTGTAAGCTTTATAGGCCGGCCAAATGCCGGCAAATCTACGCTGTTTAACAGTCTTCTGGGCGCCAAACTGGCGATCGTTTCACCAAAACCTCAGACGACCCGAAACCGCATTACGGGAATACTGACGACAGCAGATGAACAGGCTGTGTTCTGGGACCTGCCCGGCATTCATAAGGCTTTTGGCGTCATGAACAAAAGAATGGTGAGCATCGCACTAAGCTCCATCAGCTCCGTGAATCTGGCACTGTGGGTACTGGACGCGCAGCGGGATGCCGAAATGGATCCGCTCATCATGGGACACATTAAATCCAAAAAACCGCCTTTGATTCTGGTGATCAATAAAATCGATCTCGTCAGTCATGATGACCTGTTTCCGATGGTAGACCGCTATCGAAAGGCATACGCATTTCTCGAGATTGTTCCCGTTTCAGCGCTCAAAGAGAAAAACATAGACGATTTGCGAAAATCGATCTTCAAGCACCTTCCCGAAGGAAAGCCCCTGTTTGGAGAAGACGATCTTACCGACATTCCGGAAAGATCGCTGGTGGCCGAGATGATTCGCGAAAAAATCTTCCAGCTCACGCATAAGGAAATTCCGTACTCAACAGCCGCGCAGGTAATTATTTTTGAAGAGAAACCCAAAATCATTTCTATCACCGCAGAAATCTGGGTTGAAAGAGATTCACAAAAAGGAATTCTGATCGGTAAGGGCGGCGAAATGATTAAGAAAATCGGCAGCAAGGCCAGAGTCGATATTGAAAAACTTCTGGGACGCAAAGTCTTCCTGGAACTTGGTGTGAAAGTGAAAGAGAACTGGCGGGAAAAACCGGCTGTCCTGGACACCCTGGGCATCAGAGCGTAAGCTTATAGCGACCCATGACCACACAACAGACCGCATTGCGGCGATATACGATCCTCAAATGGATCCCGCGTCTCCTGATGCTGGGTGTAATCGGATTCAGCGTATACGTGTATCTCAATTACGGAACAAAGAAACCGGAACCACCGCAACCGGCGCCCGAAAAAGGCCCCAGAATCGTCCAGGAAGTCAGCGGAATTGAGTACAGCCACTTTGACAAAGGCATCAAGGTGTACGAAGTACGGGCACAGAAAAACGTCAAACTCAAGAATGAAATGCAGCAACTGGACAAGCCTCTCTTTATTTTTTTTGATGAACACCAGAAAGAAACGATTCGAGTAACAGGCAAACGCTGCAACATCTCCAGAGACTACAACACCATCACTGTGATCGATGATGTTGAAGTGAAGTCTCAAAACAACATGACCGTATCGGCCCACCTGCTGAAATATGACAGCAGGTTGAGGCAATTCAACACTCCAAGTCCTTCGCGATTTCACTGGAAGACATTGAACGGCAAATCCAGGGGCTTTGTGTACATGATCGAAGAGGAAATGCTGATTCTTCCTGAAGAACCGGTAATTCGTTACGTGAATCGCGCTGATGAGACGGGTGAACCGATTGTGGTAGTGGGGAGTCGCGGCGCAATCGATCGCAAGAACGGCTTTGCCTATTTTGATGAGAATGTCGAAGTCACGCAGGGCAGGGACCGGATTAATGCAGACAGAATTGAAGTGACGTTTAAGGCGGGAGGGAACGATATTGAAAAAATAACAGCCATCAATAACGTTCACGTAAAATTTGCGCGCCCGGGACGCGATAAGCCGCCTGTTCAGGAAGTTGCGCTGATCGAAACATCACCAAAGAAAACCACTCAGGGCATGTCCAACGTGTTTGCCGCAGACGAATCTTCCGGAAAGGACCTTGATGCGGACCATGTAGATCTCTTTTTCTATGAAGACGGGAGCACAATTCGCTCTTTTCGTTCAACAGGAAACTGCACATTTATCCTGCATACTTTCGACCGGCAGAACAAACCTTTTGAAAATCGCATTATTAAAGGCGATCGTTTCGATTCCGTTTTTAATCTTTTTGGCGAGATGGAGCAATTTCACGCCATTGAAAACGTTTCGGTTACCGTACAACCACTTGGCCCACGGCGGGCCGCGCAACAACAGGTCATCTACTGCAAAGATTTAAACGCATCCTTTGTTCCCGAAACCGGAGATGTAAGAGAAATTCATTTCGACGGCGGCTTCAAGCACGTTCAGAATGACCGGACAGTATCCAGCGATCGCGCAGTCTACAGCGGTCCGGAGAAGAAAACAGATTTAATCGGTTCGCCACGTATCAATGATGCCGCTTTCAACATTACTTCCGAAAAAATGCAGCTGTATGAAGAAACGTCTGGAATTCATGCGGAGGGAAATGTGAAGAGTGAATTTATAAAAAGTGAAGGAAAAACTCCGACGACTTTTCCCTTCTCCTCCCCCTCCAATCAGCCGGTATACATCAGCGCTGAAAAAATGGATTGGGATTCAAACAAATCTGAAGCTGTTTATTCAGGCAAAGCGAAATTGTGGCAGGAAAAAAACGTGATTACGTCGGCTCGAATGATAATCAACGACAGGGACAAGACTCTTTCCGCGTACGACAAAGTACATACGATTTTTTACAATCAGAAAGCGAAAGCAGAAAAGACGGAAACGCAGGATAAAAAGGAGGAACCACAGGAAGCAGCAACGCAAACAGCGCCCGCTGAAGAAAAAAACAAATTCGCATTCACCGGGGCCTCGAAGAGTGAAGATGGGCCGATTTCCGTAGATGCATCGATCATGAATTATGTAGAAAAAGATCGCATCATTCACTTCGAAAAAGATGTGAAAGTTGTTACTCCTTCTACGCGCATTAATTCAGACAAAGCTGATTTTTATTTGAAAGAGAATTCTTCTGAGTTCGATCGACTGTATGCGCAGGGTAAGGTAACCATTAAGAGCGACCAGAAGAATGGCAGCGGCAATAAGGCAGTATTTTTTGCGGAAGAGCGAAAGTTGATTCTGGAAGGAAGTCCACGGCTGTCCGAAACAGGAAAAGCGGATATTGTCGGCCAGATGTTGACCCTCTTTCTGGCGGATGGTAGAATCCTCATCGACGGTCAGGAAGACGGTCGCGCACAAACCACACTCGAGATGGAAGAAAGTTCGTTAGCATCTCCTAAAACGACCCCAGGTAGTAAGAAAGTTCCGGATGCAGGTTCTAAGGACGGAAAACCTAACCAAGAGTTATAAAGGCCGCACAGTCGTCCGGAACGTAGCGCTGCACGTTATCCAGGGTGAAGTTGTCGGACTTCTGGGGCCAAACGGGGCCGGAAAGACCACCACATTTTACATGGTTGTGGGGTTGACTCCGCCTGATAAAGGCATCGTGCTGCTCAACGACATGGATATTACCGATCTTCCCATGTACCTGCGTGCCAGACAGGGCATCAGTTACCTGCCTCAGGAACCTTCCGTTTTCCGAAAACTTACGGTTTACGAAAACATTCTTGCTATTCTGGAAACGATGAATTACACGGGTCAGGAGCGTCGTGAACGAACGTCACTGTTACTTGCGGAGCTCGGGATAGATCATGTTGCCGACAGCAAAGCCTACACGCTTTCCGGTGGTGAACGAAGACGTGTCGAAATCGCGCGAGCTCTCGCTACTTCTCCGAGTTTTATGTTGCTGGATGAACCGTTCGCCGGTATCGATCCAATTGCGGTGACCGACATTCAAAACATCATTGCGAAACTTCGCAATTCAGGAATCGGTGTTTTGATCACGGACCACAATGTTCGGGAAACCTTGAAAATAACGGACCGAGCCTATATCATAAACAACGGGGAAATCTTCCGGAACGGGTCACCGCTCGATCTGTCGAATGATCCCGAGGTGAAGAAGATTTATCTCGGAGAATCGTTTAAACTGGATTAGGATGTCGATTCAACAGAAGTTACATTTAAAGCTCGGCACTCGATTGCACATGACTCCGTCGTTGCAGCAGGCCATCAAGCTCCTGCCTCTCGCGCGACTCGAGCTGGCCAATTACCTCGCTCAGGAGATGCAGGTCAATCCAATCCTGGAAGAGCAGGTTACAACTGTAGAAGATGAAGAGTACGATGCTGAAAAGGAAATGGAGATAGCGGAAGAGACCACCAGCCTGGAAAGCGACAGGCGATCTGAGGATACTTTTGACTACGAAGCCTTCTTTCGCGACTATTTCGACAACAGCTACAGTCCGAACGTGCACAAAGAAATCATCGAGTATCCATCTGTCGAAAATACTCTGGCCGCGCCTACTTCCCTGACCGATCATTTGCAATGGCAGCTGGGACTATCCAATCCGCCCGAGCCTACAAATGTGATCGCGCACGAAATCGTCGGCAATCTCGATGATAAAGGGTATTTGATGACTTCACTCGAAGACATCGCGCAGGCGGGACCTTATGAACCGCTGGAAGTGGAAAAAGCGTTAAAACTTATTCAGCATCTCGACCCGATTGGAGTCGGCGCCCGCGATCTGCAAGAATGTTTGATGATTCAGGCGCACCATTTTGGATTCGAGGGCTTGCCTGTTGAAACCATGATCCGCGAGATGCTCGATCTTCTTCGAAATCATAATTATCCTGAAATTTCACGACGCTTAAAATGCTCGCTTCCGGAAGTTCAAAAATGGGTGGATATCATCAGGCATTTCGACCCTGTTCCCGGTCTGAAATACAATTCCTCTTTGCCTCAATATGTGACTCCCGATGTATACGTCGTGAAGATGGACGGCGAATACAAAATTATTCTGGATGATGACGGCATACCACGGCTACGGATCAATCCGCTGTACAGGAGAATGCTTGAAGAAAAGGGAACTCCCGATGAAACCGTCAACTATATCAAAGATAAAATCAAATCCGCACTCTGGTTGATTAAAAGCATTGATCAACGTCAAAAAACCATCTACAAAGTTTCCGATAGTATCGTGCGTCATCAGAGAGCATTTCTGGATTACGGCATCGCTTTTTTGAAACCGTTGATCCTTAAAACCGTTGCGGATGACATAGGAATGCACGAGTCCACCGTTTCGCGCGCTGTAACCAACAAATACATGCACACGCCACAGGGTGTCTACGAAATGAAGTTCTTTTTCCACAGTTCCCTGTCAAATTCGCGTGGCGCCGATATCAGTTCCCTTTCCATCAAGGATAAGATTCGAAAAATGATTGAGGCGGAGAATTCCGCCAAACCTCTCAGCGATTCGGAAATTACCGGCGCTTTTCAGAGAGAAGGACTCAAAATCTCCCGCAGAACCGTAGCCAAGTACCGCGAAGACATGAGAATTCCCGCTTCGCACCAGAGAAGGTCGGTTAACTCTCCTTAACAATTTCCGCTAAAATAACACCAGGTGATAATGATGGTTGATTCATTCCCTGTATACTAACGAGGATGCGCGTCTTTTGTCTGCGGACCCGGAATCATGAAACAATAATCTTTGCCGTAATTTTGAATTGGAGCTCACTATGAATGTTACTTTCACCAGCCGCGGCTTTGAACTTACCCAACAGATCAGAAGTTTCGCAAGTGAAAAACTGAAGAAGATTCAATCCGTCAACGAATTACTCAACGTTAATCTGACACTGGAACAGTCAAAACATCGATACAAAGCGGAATTGCTGGTGCATGACCGCAAGGCGCGGTACACAGCGGTCCAGACAACTCCGGATGTTTACAAATCCATTCACGCTGTTATCGAAAAGATTGAGAAGCAGGTCAAAAGACATAAAGAAAAAATGATCGGGAGAAAACGCAAAGTTCCCGGTAAAGGGACAAAACTCGTTCAGAATATGGCTGCAACCGAAAAAATAACTGTGCCCCGTGTGGTGCGCAGCCGGAAACAGGATTTGAAACCAATGTCGCAGGATGAAGCGGTGATGCAGCTTGAATCTACCGGCACAGGATTTCTCGTTTTTCGCGACACACGGACCGATCGCATTAGTCTTCTGTTCAGAAGAAAAGATGGAAACTACGGGCTCGTGGATTCGGAAATTTAGAGATGAGGACCTGTATTGATGAAGCTTTCTGAAATCGTTCAAGAGAATTTGATTTTTTCGGATCTGAAGGGCAATAATGTTCCAAACATACTTCGCGAATTCGCAGAAAACATCTGCGCAGCGGGAAAATTTGGTGATCCCAAATCGCTTTATGACCGCCTCCTTCAGCGCGAAAACCAGGAAAGCACAGGAATCGGAAACGGCGTGGCCATTCCGCATTGCAAAGTTGAACTTCTGAATGAAGTGATTTTGTCGGTTGGATACTCTCGAGCCGGAGTGGATTTCAAGGCTATTGACGGTAACAGGACCTATTTCTTTTTCCTTGTCTTATCTCCGGCAAGCTCCTCCGTACTCCACCTTCGCGCCCTTGCTGCGCTCTCGCGTTTGTTGAAATCACCAACCTTTGTGGCTCAACTGCAAAATCAACCACCACCTTCCGAGCTTTTAAAGCTGATCCGCGATGAGGAAAATACGCTGGTAAAGTAACCATGCAGGTCCAAAATATCGACCGGCCGTACATTCATGTTTCGGAATTGTTGTCGGACAAGGCTGCGCATTTGAACCTCCAGCTCATCACCGGCAAGGAAGGACTCGGCAAACGCATCAATTTCCCGAAAATTCAAAAGCCCGGACTTGCCCTGACGGGCTTCACGGAATACGTGCGGCCGGGCCGCGTGCAAATTCTGGGTGAAAGCGAGCTGGCTTTTCTACGTCAGATGGAATCCGGTAAGCGACGTGAAGTATTGCACCAGCTTTGCTCGGTAGACATTGCCTGTTTCATCATTACACGTGGCATGCAACCGACGGAAGAAATTCTTGCAGAGGCAGAGAAACATCAAATCCCTTTAATGGTCACACCTTTCGTCACCTCGGTTTGTATTGAAAAAATGACGACTTTCCTTTCAGACATGCTTGCGCCGCGCACGTACCTGCATGGAGATTTACTGGATATTTTCGGTCTCGGAATTCTACTGATTGGTGAAAGCAGTATCGGCAAGAGCGAATGTGCTCTGGATCTGATCGTGCGCGGACACAGACTGATCTCCGATGATATCGTTATCATAAAGAAAACAACCGATACAATCCTGATTGGAACGGCCCCCGATCTCATTCGCTACCACATGGAACTTCGCGGACTGGGAGTCATTAATATCCGGGATCTGTTCGGCATTTCTGCGATCAACCTGACAAAAAAAGTAGAATTTGTCATCTCACTCGAAAGGTGGAAACCGGATGTGGAATATGACCGGCTGGGACTGGAGGAAAACCGCTATGAAATTCTCGGAATTGAGCTGCCTTTGATCCGAATGCCTGTCGCGCCCGGCCGCAATATCGCCACTCTCATCGAAGTTGCATCCCGTAACTACCTGCTCCGCGCCCAGGGCTATAACGCAAGCAAGGACCTGGTGCAGAAAATCGACGACATCGCCGGAGCCGGTAAACCGGCGTAGCAACGGCGGGCGTCCCTGCCCGCCGTTTTTTGCCGAAGAGCGGGCTGGCCGGCACGGAGACGCGACCCCCGAGTTAGAAGTATGCATCCCTGGCGTTTGTGTGATGCGACTCGATTCGAAAAAAGCTTATAATTAGATGTCGCCGATCTCATCGACCCGGGTGGAACGTTTGGCAAAATGGCAGAAATTCAGCCGTCTACTCAATTTTTGATCATCACCGGCCTTTCCGGATCCGGAAAAAGTGGTGTCACCAAGTGTTTTGAGGATCTGGGCTATTTCTGCGTAGACAATCTACCCGCGAAACTGATTCCAACTTTTGTTCAGCTTTGCACCAAACCCGGGGCCGAGATCAGACGGGTGGCATTAACCATGGATATTCGTGAAAGGGACTTCCTGATAGATTTCCCCGCTGTTTACCACAGCATGAAGAATCAGGGTTACGATTTTTCAATCCTGTTTCTGGAAACATCTGACGAAGTACTCCTTCGTCGTTTCAGTGAAACCCGGCGTCCTCACCCGCTTGCATTCGATCGCCCGGTGCTTCAGGGCATAACAGAAGAGAGAGACCGCCTGCAACCCATTCGAGAAATGGCAGACATTACAATCGATACTTCATCGCTCAACATTCATGAGCTGCGGGAGTTCGTTAATAAAGTCTATTCTACGGAAGCTGAGGCCAGGCCGCTGGTGATTTCGTTGATCAGTTTCGGATTTAAGTACGGAATTCCGTTTAACAGTGATATCCTTTTTGACGTCCGTTTTTTACCGAATCCGTTTTTTGTTCTGGAATTGAAGAGCAAAACCGGTTTGGACAACAAGGTTCAGGAATATGTATTCGGGAATCAGGAATGGGAGGAATTTCGCAGCAAACTCTCTGACTTGCTGCTTTTTCTGCTCCCCAGATTCGTGCGCGAAGGGAAAACATACTTAACGCTCTCGATTGGATGCACCGGGGGAAAGCACCGCTCTGTAGCCATTGCCGATTTTCTTGAAAGATTTTTGAAAGAAAATGGTCATGTAGTGCGGTGCAAGCACAGGGATATCAACAAGGAGTAAGTCGATGGTTGGAATTCTTATCGTTACACACGGCAAGCTCGCACAGGAACTTCTGGAAACAGCAAAAATCATCGTTGGAAAAACAGCAGATGATGTTGTTCCCATCAGCGTTGGCTGGAATGACGACATGGCTGATATTCAGAAGATCATCGCGAGCGCAATAAGCAAAATCGATCACGGAGACGGAGTTTTGATTCTCACCGATATGTTCGGCGGCACACCTTCAAACATCAGTCTGTCCTTTCTTTCCGATAAGGTGGAAATCATTACGGGGGTAAATCTCCCGATGTTGATCAAGATTATGAACGTCGGAGATCGACATAAACTGAAAGAGCTTGCGCACCTGATACATGAACAGGGAAAGAAGAGCATTTATCTCGCAAGCGAAATCCTTTCCCTGCACAGTTAAAAATGCAAACCCGGGAGATTGAAATCACCAACAAGAAAGGGCTTCATGCGCGGGCCGCATCAAAGCTTGTGCAGCTTGCCGCAAAATACAAATCAAAAATCCAACTTTCCCGGGACAGTCAGCAAAGTGACGGTAAGAGCATTCTCGGTGTGCTCGTACTTGCGGCGCATCAGGGGTGTCTTTTGACCATAACAACTGATGGGGATGACGAACAGGAAGCGATGGATGTTTTGCTGGACCTGATTAACCGGAAGTTTGATGAAGGCGAGTAATGAAATCAAAAACCTATAAAGGCACGCCCATTTCAACCGGAATCGCAATTGGTAAGACCCTGTTGCTGGAAAAGCGGCATCTGTCTGTTTACCGGTTGGATCTCGAAGAAGATCAAGTGGAATCGGAGGTGCGGCGTTTACAGGAAGCCATCCTGAAAGCCGGAAGTCAAATCACTTTGCTCAAACAACAGTTGAGCGATCGTCTCGGGCAGGAACACAGTTACATCATGGATGTGCAGTTGATGATGCTATCGGACAACCTCCTGGTGGAAAACAGTATCAACATGATTCGCAATGAAAAAGTGAACGCCGAGTGGGCACTGAACGAGACCGCTTCCAGTCTAACGAGCGTATTCAACAACATGAAGGATGAATACTTGCGGGAACGCGTTACCGATGTCGAAGACGTAATCAATCGTGTACAGGCAAATCTCGCGCTCATCAATGTTCACTATCTGACGGAGATGGATGAGGACGTCATCATCCTGTCGTACCAGATGACACCTTCGGATATTGTAGAGCTACAAAATACAAGAGTCGTTGGATTTGTAACTGAGCTGGGGGGCAAGACAAGCCATACGGCCATCATCGCACGTTCGTTAAAAACGCCGGCGGTTACGGGTATTTCTGAGATAGATGGGATCGCCAATTCAGGAGACATCGTAATCGTAGACGGCTACGAAGGGATCGTGATCGTGAACCCGACTGCGACTCAACTGGACGAATACGAGAACAAGAAACGGTACTATGAAGAGCACTCTCGTGTCATGCTCACGCAAAAGGAGCTGCCTGCGGTAACGCGGGACGGTCGAAAAGTCGTGGTCCAGGCCAATATTGAGTTACCCGATGAGCTGGAAGCCGCCATCCGATCCGGAGCTCACGGCATCGGCATTTATCGATCAGAATTCCTGTATCTGTCAAATCCGGACAGGCTTCCCACTGAAGAAGAGCATTTTGAAGTGTACCGCAATCTTGCGGAGAAAGTGTATCCGCATTCCGCAATTGTGCGGACCGCCGATCTGGGCGCCGAAAAATTTACTCCTGCGATGGGAATGCATCCGGAACCGAATCCGGCTCTGGGAATCCGCGGAATTCGATTCTGCCTTCAGCGCAAAGACTTATTCAAGACACAGTTGCGCGCGCTGCTTCGCGCCAGCACATTCGGAAGACTCAAAATCATGTTTCCCATGATTTCGGATTTGAGCGAGTTGCGCGAAGCAAAAGCCGTGCTCGAAGAAGCTAAAGAGGACCTTCGGCTGCAAAAAATCGATTTTAACGAAAACGTTGCCATCGGAATTATGGTTGAAGTCCCTTCCGCAGCTCTATCCGCTGATCTCCTTGCGCCTGAAGTTGATTTTTTCAGCCTGGGAACAAACGATTTGATTCAGTATCTGCTGGCCATTGACCGGAACAACGACCGCCTCTCGTATCTGTATAATCCGCTACACCCCGCGGTGATCCGTATCATGAAGTATGTCGTAGAAAAGGCACATGAAGTCGGAGTAAAAGTCGGACTTTGCGGAGAAGTCGCGTCCGATCCTCAAAACCTGATCGTTCTTCTGGGACTGGGCCTTGATGAACTCTCAATGAACCCCGTATCTGTGCCGCTCATAAAACACATGATCCGCTCGCTGAACTACTCCGATGCACGCGAAGTGTTTGAACATTGTTTAACTCTTGCAACCGCGCAGGAAGTCAATGAATACATGCTGGAAAAGATCAATCAATTTTTCCCGAGCGGCTTTTTCGCCCCTCGACGGTCCTCGATGTTATAATGAATCGGACCATGCGACTGGCTGCAATTGCTGAGCTTCTTGGATGCAAACTTGAGGGAAATCCCGACGCCGAGATCTCAAGAGTGGACCGAATCGAAACGGCCGGCCCTGATGCTTTAACTTTTCTGGCAAACCGTAAATACCTCTCCAAACTGAAAACTACCGCTGCCGGCGCGATCATCACGGATTTCAGTATCGATTGCAATGGAAAGAATGTTCTTCGCCACACCAATCCGTATCTGATTTATGCTCGCGCTCTTGAGCTGTTTTACGAACCGTATCGCCCGACTGCCGGAATTTCAACGCAGGCAGCCGTATCATCCTCCGCGCAAACAGGAAAAGATGTCTACATCGGACCTCTTGTATTTATCGATGACGATGTTGTTATCGGAAACCAGTGCATCGTTTTTCCGAATTCGACCATTTATCGAGGCGCCCGACTCGGTAACAATTGTGTCGTTCATTCGAATGTGTCAATCCGTGAAAATGTTGAAATCGGAAACAACGTCATAATAAAAAACGGGGCCGTAATCGGCAGTGAAGGATTCGGATTTGCGAAAGATGAAGACGGCACGCATTACAAAATAATTCAGACAGGCAGCATTGTGATTGAAGATTTCGTTGAGATTGGCGCCAACACTACAATTGATCGTCCTGCCATCGGCGAAACAAGGATTCGAAAAGGAACAAAAATAGATAATCTGGTACAAATCGGTCATTCAAGCGATGTGGGCGAAAACACGATCCTTTGCGCGCAGGTGGGATTAGCCGGAAGCACAATCATCGGGAAAAATGTAATCCTTTCCGGACAGGTTGGCGTAGCCGGCCACCTTGAGATCGGAGATAATGTGATTGCCACCGCGCAAACAGGCATTCCGAACTCTGTTAAAGAAAACAGTTTTATTTCCGGATATCCTGCCATCGACAACCGGGTCTGGTTGAAAGCAAGCGCCTTATTTAACCGCCTTCCGGAATTCTTCCGTGAATTCCAGGCGCTGAAAGCCGAGTTGGAAGAACTGAAAAAGAAGGATCCCGGAAAAGAATAAACGCGATCAGGGGAAGTAATCGTTTACCAGACGGTTTTGCTGGTGATCAACAGTTGCGCAACCTGGCGTTCGACCGGCCGCGAGAAGATGAAACCCTGCGCGTAATCACACTGGAGCGCTTTCAGTTGAGCGATCTGCTCCTTCGTTTCAACTCCTTCAGCGATGACCTCCAGTTTCAGGTTGCGCGCGAGATTCATGATCGTGCGTACAATTTCCAGATTCTCATCAATACCCATCCTTGTCACGAAGGAGTGGTCGATTTTCAGGGCGTTGATGGGAAAACGGTGTAAATAGCTGAGGGACGAATACCCGGTTCCAAAGTCGTCTATGTGAAGCTGAACATTCAATGCGCGAAGTCTCTCCAGAGTCATTGCGAGCAATTCCGGCTTCTCCATGATGGCGCTTTCAGTGATTTCCAGCATCAGTGTATTGGGTTCGAGTCCTGTTATTTCGACGATGCGGCTCACCCACTCAACCAGATCCAGCTGATTGAACTGCTTCCCGGAAAGATTTACGCTGATGGTTAATCCGTGTTGAAATTGCGTCTGCCAGATTCTTAATTGACGGCATGCTTCTTCCAGGACCCATTTTCCTAACGGAATAATTAAGCCGGTTTCTTCGGCATGCGGTATGAATTCGGAAGGGTTAATGATTCCTTTTTCAGGATGCAACCATCTCAGCAGAGCCTCGAAACCCGTCAGTTTTCCGGTCTTCAATGAAATGGTGGGCTGGTAATATAACCTGAACTCCTGACGCTCCAGCGCGCGACGCATGTCCGTTTCCAGTTGCAATTGAGCCACGGCACGCGAATGCATTCCCTGGTCAAAAAGCTGATGCGTCGCTTTCCCGGCGGCTTTAGCTCGATACATCGCGGTATCGGCATCACGCAGCAGTTCTTCCGGGCGATTATAGCCCGTAGCGCTTAACGCGATACCGATGCTTGCAGATGTGAATACTTCATGTCCTGAAATTGTAAACGGTTGTGACAAAATTTCATGAATACGTTCGGCAACGTTCGTTGCATCCGTAACATCCTGGATATCATCCAGAAAGACGGTGAACTCATCACCGCCCAGTCTGGCAACCGTGTCACCGGGTCGCAAACAACTTTCCAGCCTTCTGGCGATCGAAATCAACAACTGGTCGCCGATGGTATGTCCCAGACTGTCGTTAATCACTTTGAAACGATCCACGTCCAGAAAAAGAACTCCAAACAGATAATCCCCGCGCCGTTTGGCCCGGCCCAGTGAACGCGAAAGCAGATCCATGAACAACGCACGATTCGGAAGACCCGTCAGCACATCATGAATCGCTTCGTGCATGAGGCGTTCTTCAACCAGCTTTCGGTCTGTGATGTCCGTTTGAGATCCCACAAGACGATATGCTTTGCCGTTGCTGTCACGAACGGCAAGCGCTCTACTCAATATCCACATGTAGCTGCCGTCCCGATGCAGCATCCGGTGTTCATTTTCAAAATGAGGCGCCAGAACCTCCAGATGCGCGGCGATCCCCGCTTTCAATCGATGAATGTCATCCGGATGCACGCGACTGAACCATTCCATCGGGGAATCTCCCGCTTCATCCTCTTTGTAGCCGAGCATCTGTTTCCATCGAGGCGAGTAATAAATTTTGTCGTTTGTGAGATTCCAGTCCCAAAGGCCGTCGTTCGCCCCACGAACGGCCAGCGCATATCGCTCCTCACTGCTGCGCAGCGCTTCTTCCGAAGTTTTACGCTCTGTTACGTCACGAAAGCTCCACACTCTTCCAACGCTCTTGCCGCCGATGCTTTGCGAACGGGAGTATCGTTCGAAAACGCGACCGTCCTTGAATTCCAGAATGTCCATGCTCTCTGCGTCAGGAGCGCTGTATAACTCCCGTACCTTCCGCAAAAACCCTTCCGGATCTGACAGTTGATCGAGAACAAAGGATAATGCAAGATTATCGTCTCGAGACTCAATGATTGATTCGGGAATCCGCCACAATTGCGCAAACCGCTGATTGTAACTGGTGATCTTGCCGCTACCGTCTACGACAAGAATTCCGTCTGCCGTTGATTCCAGTGTCGCTCTTAAAAGCGACAGTGAACTTGCCAGGTCCTCCTCAGCTTTTTTGCGGACGGTTATATCACGCTGAGTTCCCCAGATACGCACAAGCAACCCGTTCTCAACAATTCCTACTAAATTATTAGAAAATACTTTTAGATTGCCGTCGCGGTCAACTTCGTTCGATTCCATATCGGAGAGTCTGTAACCTGCTCGAATGAAAGTAAGGAGCATCTGATTGTTATGGGAATCCTGGAGAAGCATTTTATGCAATGGCGTGCCGATGATATCTTCTGCCCGCTCAAACCCGTACATCCAGGCCATCATGTCGTTACATTCAGCCAGAATTGAATGACGGTATGCATGGGCAATCTGCTCTTCTTCCGGAAGGTCGATCGGCATCGGTTCCAAAAATTCGGAACGCCAGATCGCTTCGGAGCTTTGCTCGATGAATGCGCGATACCGGTCTTCGCTTCGTTTCAAATCCTGAAGAGCCTGCTTCCTTTCGAGCGCCGTGGAAATATGCCGGCAAACAAAAGTCAAAAGGTCTTTATCTTCTTCACCGTAGCGAACGCTTTTTGAATAACTCTGCACAACCAGAACGCCAAAAGTTTTGTTATCACGTGATTGAAGCGGAATTCCGAGCCAGTCAACGGAACTTGAACCCAGACTGACCACTTCACCGGCCGCTTCAAGAGCGTCAAACACCTCGGGAGTAGCGAGAAGCGGGGTCCCGGTTCGCAACACATATTCGGTCAATCCTTTTGCGAGCTTCTTCGGAGCAGGTGTTACGTCAAATTCATCTCTGAAATATGGAAAATGGAGTCTTTCGGAAATTTCTTCGTACAGAGCGATGTAAAAATTCCTCGCATCCATTAATTCTCCGACAATCTCATGAAATGCGTGATAAAGCTCCTCCATATCCTGAGTTGAAGCGGATTTTTCAGTGATTCGATAGAGAGCTGACTGCAATCTGGTTGCCCTCGTTCTTTCGGTGACGTCGCTAAAACTCCAGACGCGTCCAACACTGATACCGCCTATTCGCTGGGGTCTGGAATAGCGCTCAAGGACTCTTCCGTCTTTGAATTCCAGAACATCGAAACTATCATCGTCGGAAAGATACAGGTCCTTGACTTTATGGATAAACCCTTCCGGATCCTTCAACTGATCGAGAACGAAAGCCAGCATCAGACCCTCATCTCTCGATTCAATGATCGTTCCTGGAATCTTCCACATCTCGGTAAATCGCGGGTTGAATGTGATCCATTTCCCTTCCCGGTCTACAACAAGTATGCCGTCAGCAGTCGATTCAAGTGTGGCACGCAGAAGGGACAGCGATTGTTCAAGCTCTTTTTCCGTGGTCTTTATTTCCGTATTGTCTATGGCAAGTCCGATGGTTCCAATAATTGTTCCATCGGCGTTTTTCAAAGGTCCAACATGCACATGATAAGAACGTCCCATCCAGGAATTGTCGTAAACCACGCTTTCGCCCTGAAGAGCGCGCCGGTGAGCAGCGACTGGAGTGTTGTCCCGGACATGAACCATGATGTAGTCCAGCAAGTTGAGTCCGACCATTTGATTGGGTTTGAGTCCCAGCTTTGTCAGGCCGGCCCCCTGACTGGATGTGATGCGGAATTCATCATCGGTTGTCCACATGATCGCAGGCATCTGATCAACCAGAAATCGCAACTGCTCCTGTGCTTTCTCCTTTTCCACTTTCTCTCTAGCTTCCATCAGAGCAAGAGAAAGGTAGTCGGCAACCTGTTGCAATAGAGTTTGCTCGTGATAACTCCAGGAACACGGCTTATCGTTCGAAATACATAGAAAACTAATAGAGCGCTCGATTTGATGCACAGGAATCATGAGCAACGCCCGCAGGCCTAATTGCTGAAGCTCTTCTGACAGCGGAATAGTTCGAGAATCAGTAGTCGTATCGTTGACAGCAACTGGAGAAAGTCCACGGAGGTCATTCAACAGGTCGGGAGCATTGTTCAGGTTGAGAAACACTCCAACCAGGTCAGGCCGATCGGGTATGGTGCCTGCTGAATTAATATGCAGCTTCGCATCCTCAAGGGTCAAACCGATGGTGCGGCTACCGGGGAAACCCTCCTGCAGCAGTAAAACTGTTCTGCGGATGATCTGGTCTTCTGCAAAGTGAGAGGTTACGCCGGCAGTGATGCTGTTAAGAATCCGTTGCCGGATTCGCTCCTCTTTCTCATGCTCAATGGAATCTGAAAGCATCTATAACCAACCCCCGGACAGAAACATGCTGCATTTGTGAAAAAGGAAAAATCAATTACATTTTAACGCAAAGTCGACCTGGAGATCCATCCGGAAACCCATCAATCCATCAATCAGTATGGGCAGGCCTCCGTGCCTGCCCATCGCTCGTCGAGCCCAACGGCGAGCAGGGGCGCCACAGATATATGGGTTTCCGGATGAATCTCTAGCGTGTAGTGGCACGTTTGACGGCAGCAACGATCTCCTCAGCAGCTCGCGGCCTTCCGGCCCGAAGCGCTGCGGTGCGCATTTGCAACAGCCTGTCAGGATCAGCCAGCAGAACGGCCAGCGTTTTGCGATAAATACCCGGAGCATGGGACACACAAACAGCGGCCTTTTGTTCGGATGAATATCGGGCATTCGCTTCCTCCTGGCCGGGAATCGGATCCAGTAGAATCTGCGGTAATCCCATAGCAAGAGATTCGCTGATGATCAGGCCGCCCGGCTTGGTGATGACGAGATCGGCGGCGCTCATCATCTCAGAAATGGCGGAACTGAATCCGAAAATCATAAATCGTTTTTCATTTCGAAAATGACGTTTCAATCGTTCTTCCTTAATTGGATCGGAACCGGCGCCCACTAAAAACCGGAGATCACCGGCAACGCTTCTGATTTCTTCCAGAAGTTCGATACTCTTTTTCAATGTCAATGCCGAACAAAGTGCCAGTATCACTGTGTGTTGTTCTTCAAAATTCCATCTATTTCTGGCAGCCCGGCGCTCGATGCAGGTAGAAAATGAAGCAGAGATCGGAATGCCTGTTACGCTGATCTTACCTGCGGGGACACCTGTATCCCGTAACTGGCCGGCAACAAAGTCCGTAGCAACAAAGTAGTGGTCCAGTTCTTTGCGTTTCCAGCATCGGTGTGCTTCATAATCGGTAACGACGGAAAAAATGGTTGCCCTGGTAACGCCTGAAGATTTCCAGTCGGCAAGAAGTGCCGAAGGCGTATAGTGAGTAGACAACACATGCGTGAAATCGCTGTTCTGAAGGAATTCTTTCAGTCGAGCGAATTGCCACCGCTGAGAAACAGAATTTGCGGGCGAATAAGGCGCTTTCGATCGATCCATTATTTCGTAGGTCAATCGCCAGAGCGTTCGGCTGTGAGTAATCATGGTTTTGTAGGCAAACGAGTAAAATCCACCGACAACAGGAAGCAGAAACTCCAGGAGATCGTGAGCTTCAACTGCAATGCCTTGATGCTCAAAGGCTTCTCTCAGTGCTTCGGCGGCCCGCCTGTGTCCTGCGCCGAAAGATGCATGGATGAGCAGAACTTTCATACGGCTCAACGAATCAGAATTTTCTTGAATCTGCGCGCCCCAACTTTGAGAATGAATTCGCCGCCGGAAATGAACGCGAGTGTTCCTTTTTCATCCTTCAGTTTTTCGATATCCTCCGCGCTTTTCATCAGGGTTACTGCCCCCTGGCGAATCAATCTTCTTGCGTCTGCGTTGCTTGCCACAAGTCCGCTGTTGCGTAAAAGGTCCAGCACAGCATAATCACCCGCTTCCAAGGTTAGCGCTTCCATGTCATCAGGCGCCTGTTTTTCACTGAATACTCTGCGGAATTCGGCGGCAGCCGCTTCTGCAGCTTCCGGGCTGTGAAAATCGGCAATAATTCGCTTTGCCAGATCTTCTTTGGCGCGCCGCGGATGCTGCTTCCTGACGTCTTCTATTTGCTCGACAGTTAAATCGGTAAGCAAAAGGTAATAACGGTACATCAACTCATCACTGATGGACATTAACTTCCCGAACATTTCTGACGGTAACTCTGTAATGCCCACGTAGTTTCCCAGTGACTTGCTCATCTTCTCTACGCCGTCAGTTCCTTCCAGCAACGGGGTTGTCATGATGACCTGGGGCTCCTGGCCATATTGCCTTTGCAACTCGCGTCCGACCAGCAGATTGAATGTTTGATCCGTTCCTCCGAGCTCCACATCGGCCTCAAGCATTACGGAGTCGTAACCCTGCGCAATCGGATACAGAAGCTCATGCAGGCTGATGGGAAGTGATTTCTGCATTCTTTTTGCAAAATCGTCCCGCTCAAGAATGCGGGCAACTGTGTACTTGCCGCACAGCTTGATAAAGCCTTCCGACCCCAGCGCAGACAGCCACCGGCTGTTGAAATCGATTACGGTTTTATCGGGATTGAGAATCTTGAATACCTGTGACTTGAAAGTCTCGGCATTTCGATCGATCTCTTCGCGAGTCAACGGTTTTCGCGTAACCGAGCGTCCGGTAGGATCTCCGATCATGCCTGTAAAATCGCCGATCAAGAAAACGACACGGTGTCCCAGGTCCTGAAAATGTCTCATCTTTCGAATAAGGACAGCGTGGCCAAGATGCAGATCTGGGGCCGTTGGATCAAATCCGGCCTTCACCGTTAACGGCTTGCCGCGTTTGATCTTTTCCAGTAACTCTTCTTCCTTAATGACCTCTTCGGTCCCTTTCTTCAGATATCGAACCTGTTCTTCCGGTGTCATAGCCATTTCACATTCTAGCCGAGAATACTCGAACTCTGTGGCGGATACAATCTCACTTTCCGTGCAGGATTATCACTTTCCTGTCTTCGACCTTCAAGCGATTCTGGAAGAAGAGTTGTACCGCCCCGGCGTACGTTCTGTGCTCAACGGGCAACAAACGCGCTGCCAGTGTATCAGGCGTATCCTCAGGAAGTATGTCAATGGCCTTCTGAAGAATGACCGGGCCCGAATCCAGTCCTTCATCCACAAAATGAACTGTGCATCCCGTTACCTTCGCTCCATATTCGATCGCCTGCCGCTGTGAATGCAGGCCGGGAAACGCCGGTAACAGTGAAGGATGAACGTTCATGATGCGCATCGGAAAATGCCGGACAAATGCAGGAGAAAGGATGCGCATAAATCCGGCCAAACATACAAGATCTATTTTCATTCGTTGCAGAAAACCAATCAGGTGTTCATCGTATTTTTCGCGTTGCGGTTCCGAACGGTGCGAAAGTGTGAACGTCTCGATTGCCGCATCATTCGCATACCGCAATCCCGGCGCATTCGCATCGTTACTCACTACACCTGTAATTTGCGCATCAATCTCCACGCGCGCACAGCAGTCAATCAGATTCTTCAAATGACTCCCCCGCCCGGATATCAGCACACCAATTCTGCCGCTCATGCTGCTACCATTTTATACGAAGCCGTTCAAATAAAGCCTTGATACGCGGAAGGGCGCTGAAAAGAAAGCTCGTTTTGGCGAGACGCCCTGGAGTTTCTACATTTCGTGCGAAGCAGGCAAGATGCCTGCGACCCATAATGCGGACAGGATGTCCGCGCTCCATAAGGAGCGCAGGCGTCTCGCCTGCATTAGGGGCCGCGGACTTCCAGTCCGCATCGCAGGACCTTCGGCCTGCGCCTTCGGCCACTGGCCGGCTGGGGATTTCACAAGTACACAATTCGAGTCATAATATCAGGAGGAATAAAAACATGTCTCAGAATACACCCCTTCGCAAAGGAGCGGTCGGCGCCTTAATGGATGAATATGAACGTGCGGCGTTAGAGCTTGCACGGATACTGCAAACAATTTCAATCGAAGCATATGAAGGAATTGTGGATCCGGAAACAAAGGATGAAAATTGCCGGTCCATTCAAACCATCATGAGTCACGTCGTTAGCTCCGGATACGGTTACGCGGATTATTTGCGCGAAAAATTTGGCATTCCGTCAACAAGGCCTCAGAAACGACTGCTGTCAAAGGACGAGGCGGCGACACAAATCCACAAAATGCTTGAATACACAGTAGAGACGCTCGCTGGTCGCTGGGAAATGCAGGAAGACGAGATCACCGGCACAGTTGTAAACACGCGTTGGGGCGTCACTTATGATATGGAACAATTGTTGGAGCACGCAATCGTTCACATCTTGCGGCACAGGCGCCAGGTACAAAGGTACGTATAGTGTCCAGTCGAGCAAAATAGACCTCTGTGCCTTTTTGACTGTTGTCCCGTTGTTCTTCTGGTTGGCGTCAAGTGCTGAGTAATGAGAAGCTGTGAAAAAATAGGCAAAAACGGGCTTGACTAGCGTTATCGCTAGCTATATAATTATACTTGATTGAAGGGGTGTAGCTATGGG
>Ga0247727_10007009_pt1 | contig 21784 bp, 17 predicted proteins | sample WisWelCaveWW1625_FD_202498 | JGI IMG/M metagenome (GOLD analysis project Ga0247727, IMG submission 202498) | Biofilm microbial communities from Wishing Well Cave, Virginia, United States - WW16-25 | ecosystem: Environmental > Aquatic > Deep subsurface > Groundwater > Cave microbial mat | place...
TTACTGGTTTTTGAAGGAATGCGAATGGCGCTTCAATGGGGGCAGCCATCAACAGCTTCTCAAGCAGCTAAAACATTGGTATAAACATACCAAGCATTAGGGCTTAGCTACGACAGCCCCTAGATTTTTAACAAGTGATGTCCAACACGAACGCCTATAAAACCGCCCTTCAATGGCATATCGACAGCGGTGCCGATGAAGCGTTGAACGACGAGCCCGGAAAAGCGGAGCCAAAGCACGAGGCGCCGCAGCCTGCTGCGCCCATGGTTGCTGTCGCGCCGAAAGCCGCTGTTTCCGCCGCCCCGGCGGTTTCTTTCCTTGGCAAATCCGATGCCCGCGCCGAAGCCGAAAAACTGGCGGAGGCCGCAACCACGCTGGACGAGCTGCGCGAAGCGATCCGCGCTTTCGACGGCATCGCCCTCAAGAAAACGGCGACAAATCTCGTCTTCTCCGACGGCAACCCTAGGGCCCCGATCATGCTGGTGGGCGAAGCGCCGGGCGGCGACGAGGATCGCATTGGCAAACCCTTCGTCGGCGTCAGCGGCCAGCTCCTCGATAAAATCCTCAAATGCATCGATCTCGACCGCAGGAACGAAGACCCGTTGCAATCGATCTATATCTCGAACATCCTCAACTGGCGCCCGCCGGGAAACCGCAATCCCAGCCCGGCCGAAATCGAAATCAGCCTCCCGTTCATCGAAAAACACATCGCGCTCATCCAGCCAAAGCTCCTCATATTCTGTGGCGGTGTCTCGGCCAAAGCTCTTTTGAATACGGAGCAGAGCGTTTCCCGTCTGCGCGGCAAGTGGCACGATTACATACCGTCTTCGGCCTTCCTGAAATCATCCACAGTTCCCATCCCGGCCATGGCCACCTACCACCCGGCCTATCTCCTGCGCACGCCCTCCCAGAAAAGAGCGGTTTGGCAGGATATGCTGGCCCTGCAGGCTAAAACTATGGAAATAGGACTTAAAGCCTAGAAAATCTCCAAAAACTGGACAAAACCGGCGCCTTGGTGTATTCAGAGCGCCACATGCGAAACAATATAAGTACAAACATCGCCCGGCTCGCTGCCGGCATTCTGGTTTTGGGGTGTGTTGCGCTGCCGGCTTTGGCGCGCACGGACGGCGCCGTTCCCGTTCCGGTGGCCAAACCCCAGGCGCAAACCCCCGAAGCGCAGACCGTGATCGCCATGCCTGAAAAACAATCTGAAACACAGCCCGAAAAAGCGCTGCCCGCCGCCGGGCCTTCTTCGCTGGACGATATCGCCAGCTTCCTTGGCCTAGGCCCTGATCCTGCTGTCGCCCCAGTGCCTTTGCCGCCAGAAAAACCGCCCGAAGCCCTTCGCCCGGTCGTCTATCCCGATACGCCGCTGGCCGACGCCGACGCCAAAACCTATCGCGGCATTTTCGAATACCAGGAGCAGGGCAAGATCGAAGACGCCGACCGCCTGATCGCCAGGCTTCATGATCGCCGCCTGATGGGCCATGTCCTGTCCCAGCGCTACCTCCACCCCACGGCTTATAAATCGAAATTCGAGGAACTGCGCGACTGGCTGGTGCTTTATAAGGACCACCCCGGTGCCGACAAGATTTACCGCATGGCCAATGGCCGCGCGCCCGAAGGCGTAATTGCCGCCGTCGCCAAGCCGGTCAGCGCCGACATCATCGGCCCGCACCGCGAACCCACCATGATCGTCGGCAAGACTTACGTGTCATCCCGCAAGCGCTCCGGCGAGCAGTTGAAAATCACTGAGAAAACCCGCAACGAAATCTACAGCCTTGCGGGCGCTCTGAAACCGACTGCCGCCCTGACGAAACTTCAGGCAAACGTAAAACTTTTCGACAGCGTCGAATACGACCAGATCCAGTCGAAAATCGCCTCGTCCTATTTATATTCCGGTCACAGCCAGCGCGCGGGCGAGCTTGCGGGCGCGGCGCTGAAACGCTCCGGCGAACGCGTGCCGCTGGCGGGTTGGGTTGCGGGCCTCTCGGCATGGGAAAGCGGCCAGTACCGCAAAGCCGCCGCCGCCTTTGAAATTTCCGGCCGTTCCGAATATGCCTCCGGCTGGACCGCCGCCGCATCGTCTTATTGGGCCGGGCGCGCCCATATGCGCGCGGGCAATGTCCGCGCCGTCAGCGGCAGCCTGAAATCTGCGATGAAACACCCGCGCACATTCTACGGTCTCATCGCCACGCGTTCGCTGGGCCGCGATTTCGATTTCAACTGGAAGGTTCCCACTTTCACGAAAAACTATTACGACACGCTGATGGAAACCAATTCCGGAAATCGCGCAATCGCGCTGGTCGCCGCCAGCCAGCCGCATATGGCTGAGACCGAACTGATCCGCATGAAACCGGAAAACGACGACATGCGCGATGCGCTGCTGGCTTACGCAGGTTACGCCAACCTGCCTTCGCTCGGCATGCGTCTGGCCAGTCTCACCTCGGACGAAGCGGGCGCTTATTACGATTCTGCGCTCTATCCTTCGGGCCCGTGGAAACCGGAAGCCGGATATAAAATCGACCCGGCGCTGATCTACGCCATCACGCGCCAGGAATCGAAATTCGACCCGAGTGCCAAAAGCTCCAGCGGCGCTGTTGGCCTGATGCAGGTTCTCCCAAGCACCGCCGATTCCATTATCGAAGATACAAAACTGACCAACCCGCAGGAAAATCTCGAGGTCGCGCAGCGCTATCTTGAAAACCTGCTGAACGACAAATCGGTGAAGGGCGACATGGTTATGCTCCTGATCGCCTACAACGCGGGCCCCGGCAATCTCGCCAAGTGGAAAAAGCAATGGCCCAACATCAAGGACCCGCTGCTGTTCATCGAGGTCATTCCCTCATCGGAAACCCGCGCCTATGTCGAGCGCGTGCTGGCGAATTTCTGGATTTACCGTTTGAAAGACGGCCAGCCGACACCGATGCTCGATGCGCTGGCCACGGGCAAGGCGGCGAAATACACCTACAACGCGCCGGAATACAAAGGTCCGTACGACACGGCCCTGGTTCAGTAACCCACCGTCATTGCGAGGAGGCTTCTTGGCCGACGAAGCAATCCATCCTTTTTGTCTTCCCCGCGAAAGCGGGGATCTGGATTGCGTCGCTCACGGCGTTCGCTGCGCTCAGTCGGGATGACGATTACTTCAAAATTTTCAAAATCTGTTCGTGAATTTTCGCATCGCCCGCGGCAATGACTTTGCCGTCTGATTTGATTGTGAGCGGCTTGCCGTTCCAATCCGTAATCTTCCCACCCGCGCCTTCCACAATGGGAACCAGCGCGCAGAAATCATAAGGCGACAAACTCGCCTCCACACACACATCCATAAATCCATTGGCCAGCAATCCGTACATATAGCAATCGCCGCCCCACGCCATCATCTTGGTTAGCTTCTCGATTTTCTTATAGACTGGCCCGGTCTTGTTGAACATGGCGGGCGTCGTGCTCGCGACACAGGCCGACTTTAAATCGGGGCAGGGGCGCGCCTTTACGATTTTGCCGTTGAATGTCGTCTTGCCTTCCGCACCGATCCATCTCTCTTTTGAAATCGGCTGGTCGATAATGCCCAACACCGGCACGTCATTTTTGCAAAGCGCAATCAACGTTCCAAATGTCGGTCGCCCGATCACGAACGATTTCGTCCCGTCGATCGGGTCGATTACCCATGTCAGGCCGTTGCGGCTTTCTTTAATCCTGAATTCCTCGCCGTAAATTCCGTCCTCGGGCCGCGCCTTTTCGATGGCTGCGCGAATGGCCTCTTCGATCTCCCGGTCGGCCACGGTCACCGGGCTTTCGTCGGCCTTCGAGATGATTTCAAAAGGCTGGCGGAAATACTTGCGCGCAACTTCCCCCGCAGCATCCGCTAACCCATTGGCAATCGTTATAAATTCCTGCATAAATACCCCTTGCTGAGCAATTAAGGGCCAGAATAGAGTGAAGCCATGAAAAGCGTCAATGACATCCGTTCGGAATTTTTGAATTTCTTCAAAGGGAAAGGCCACGACATCGTGTCCTCAAGCCCCCTTGTGCCGCAGAACGACCCGACATTGATGTTCGCCAATTCCGGCATGGTCCAGTTTAAAAACGTCTTCACCGGCATCGAAAAACGCCCCTATACCCGTGCCACCACCGCCCAGAAATGCGTGCGCGCCGGCGGCAAACACAACGACCTCGACAATGTCGGATACACCGCCCGCCACCATACTTTCTTCGAAATGATGGGGAATTTTTCTTTCGGCGATTATTTCAAGGAAGACGCAATTGCGTTTGCATGGGAACTCGTCACCAAAAATTTCGGCATGAACCCGGACAAACTTCTTGTCACCGTTCACAGCTCTGACGAAGAAGCCGCCGCCATCTGGAAAAAAGTCTCCGGCTTCAGCGACTCAAAAATCATCCGCATCCCGACCAACGACAATTTCTGGATGATGGGCGACACCGGGCCCTGCGGTCCGTGTTCCGAAATTTTCTACGACCAGGGCGACAAGCTTCAGGGAGGCCCGCCCGGCTCGCCCGATCAGGACGGCGACCGCTTCCTCGAATTCTGGAACAACGTTTTCATGCAGTTCGAGCAGGAGCCGGACGGCAAGGGCGGCTATATCCGCAAGCCTCTGCCGAAACCCTCGATCGATACCGGCCTTGGGTTAGAGCGCACCGCCGCGCTGATGCAGGGCAAATCGTCCAACTACGATATCGACCTGCTCAGAAATATCATTGAACACAGCGCCGACCTCACCGGCGTTTCGCCCGATGGTGCTCAGGCGCCCTCGCACCGCGTTATCGCTGACCACCTGCGCTGCTCCGCGTTTCTCTTGGCCGACGGCGTGATGCCATCGAACGAAGGCCGCGGCTATGTCCTGCGCCGTATCATGCGCCGCGGTATGCGTCATGCGCATTTGCTTCAGCAACCGTCCTTGGGTCCAAAACTCAAAGAAGCAATGAAAGAAAATAATGAATTGGAGTATGTGAAAATTTTGGGCAAAAGCAGTGGCGAACCCCTGATGTACCGCTTGTTCCCGACACTCCTCACTATGATGGGCGCGGCCTATCCGGAGCTGAAACGTGCCGAAAGCCTCATCACCGAAACCTTGAAGCAGGAAGAAACCCGTTTCAAAACCACGCTCGAGCGCGGCATCAAATTGCTGGATGAAGAAACCAAAAACATTTCCAAGGGCGGCAAGCTCGCGGGCGATGTCGCTTTCAAACTCTACGATACTTATGGTTTCCCGCTTGATCTCACGCAGGACGCACTGAAAGCCCAAGGCATCGCCGTTGACACCGAGGGCTTCGAGAAATCGATGGAAAAACAAAAAGCCGAAGCCCGTAAATCATGGGCAGGCACGGGCGAAATCGGAACCGAAAAACTCTGGTTTGAAATTTTGGACAGCGCCGGACCCACGGAATTCCTCGGCTACGAAGCTGAAGATGCTGAAGCAAAAATTTTTGCCATTGTTCGTGATGGTAAAAAAGTCAATGAACTCACGAAGGGTCAGGAAGGCTTTATTATTGTTAATCAGACGCCATTCTACGGTGAATCCGGTGGTCAGGTTGGCGACACAGGTCGTATTCTTTTAACTGCACCGGGTGAGGGCGGTACTTTTGAAGTAACCGACACAAAAAAACAACTCGGTCAGGTTTGGGTGCATGTGGGGAAAGTCCTGTACGACCAAAGTTACAAAGTAGGTGACACTGTTCGTATGATTGTAAATCAGGAACGCCGCACTGCTATTGAGGCAAACCACTCTGCCACGCACCTGCTGCACGAAGCGCTCCGTGTCGTTCTCGGCGATCACGTCGCGCAGAAGGGCTCGCTGCAGGATGCTGGCCGCACACGTTTTGACATTTCACATCCCAAAGCCATCACGCCCGAGGAGTTGCAAAAGGTCGAACAAATCGTCAACGATGAGATCAAAGCCAACACCGAAATCGTCACCCGCGTTCTGCCGCTCGAAGATGCTAGAGAAACCGGCGCCCGCGCGCTGTTCGGCGAAAAATACGCCGACGAAGTCCGCGTCGTCTCCATGGGAACAAAACCCGCTGGCCAGAACCATGTATTCTCCGTTGAATTGTGCGGCGGCACCCACGCCGCGCGTACGGGCGATATCGGCCGCCTGAAAATCACCTCGGAAGGTTCGCTCTCTTCCGGCATTCGCCGTGTCGAAGCCGTCACGGGCAGCCGCGCTGATGCTTACGAAGCACAGAAATCCCAATCCGCGAAAGACGTTGCCGCGAAACTAGCCGCTGAAAACAAAAAACTGCGCGAAGAACTCAAAACTCTCGGTGGCACATTGCTCGCCGCAACAGAAGCCGATCTCGAAAAAGAAAACCGCGCGCTGGGAAAAACAATCGCCGACCTGCGCCGCAAAACGGCCACACAGGGCGCTGCCTCTGAAGGCGACATCAAAAATATCGGCGGCGTGAAATTTATCGGCAAGGTGCTGGAAGGCTTCCCCGCGCGCGATCTCAAACCCATGGCCGATGATCTCAAAATCAAGCTCGGTTCCGGCGTTGTCGCGCTGGTCTCGACGGAAGACGGCAAAGCCTCGCTTGTCGTCGCCGTCACCGCCGATCTGACGGGCCGCATCAGCGCCGTCGATCTTGTCAAACTCGGCGCGGAAGCCTTGGGCGGCAAGGGCGGGGGCGGGCGCCCCGACATGGCGCAGGCCGGCGGCCCGAACGCATATGCCGCAAACGACGCGGTTGCCTCAATCGAAAAAGCGCTGGGTTAATTAGAGGGATGCCATCGGCGGTGCTGGTTCATGCACGCTGTCGGGTATCTTGCATTCAATGACTTCCCGTTGGGCGATCACGCTTCCGACAGTTGCTTCCAGGCTGAGAATCCTGCCTTCACGCTCAGCATTTCCAAGGCACAGCACGTTTAGTTGCTGGCGCAGTTTCACCATCTCACCGGTGGCGCGGTTGAAGCTCACGGCAACCTTTGCAATCTCTTCGTGTGTGTTGTCGGCGATGACAAGGGTTTCCGGCCTGTCTTCGGCCACCAGCCTGCTTGCACTGGTGGAAATAGTCTTCGTTTCAATGGCTGTAATAGGCTCGTGGGCAAGCTCTTGCGCCAGGGCAAAAAGAGCTTGTTCATCTCTCAATGTTGTTTCAAGTCTGGCAATGGTCTGAATTTGCGTGTCGCGTGTCTTTTCTTCCGTAATAATCTCTGCATGCACGCTGTTCAGTGCCAGTAGCTTTTCGCGTAACTTTTCCAGCAGGCCATCAACCGTTCTGGAAACGGCTTCAGGGCTGTTCTCCAGGGCGCGTTGCGCTTCGTCGGCAGCAAAAGCGGCTTTGGCATTGGCGTCCTTGCGCAGAGAACTGACGACGCGCTGCACGGCTTTCGGATCGCATACCGTGCGCAGCATAGCCATCGCATGGGTGGAGGCCATAAGCCTGTGCGCGCCGATTTCCTGCCTCAATAAAATTTCCGTATTCGGAAGATGTTCTGCAATTCTTGCATATCCCGGCATTTTGAGAATCTGCTGAATAATAATTTCGACCTGCTCCGCATGCTCAAGCATGATTTCCGTTGTAAAAAGCAGGGTCGTGTCCTGGGGAAGTTGCGCTATTAACTCCGGATCATCCGCTTGGCCGGTTGCGCCCATAATATCCTTGTACCTTTGAAGGCGCACGGCAATTGTACTTCTTTCCGCTTCATCGAGCGGTCTGATGGGGAAATCTCCCATCCGTGCCGTGATTTCTCTGGCGAGGCTCGCGGACATAATGAGTTGGATGGCGTAGCGCGGATCGCGTGGCAATGAAGGGAGAAGCGGCTGGTCTGTCATGGCTCTATTTTCTATAATTTATACCCAGAGGCGCATGTTTTATGACAAAAATAGCCCATTCGTCAAGATATTTTCCCCTGAACAAGGTTGCGCCCTGCCAACAGAATGATTATAACCGCGTCAGATTTTAACTTTTCACTGTTTAAGGAATGAATTATGGCGCTCGAACGCACTTTTTCGATCATCAAACCCGATGCCACCCGCCGCAACCTGACTGGCGTGATCAACGCGAAACTCGAGGCCGCCGGCCTGCGCATCGTCGCGCAAAAACGCATTCATATGTCACTTGAAAAAGCGCAGGGTTTTTACGCCGTGCATAGCGCGCGCCCCTTCTTTGGCGAGTTGACTGAATTCATGAGCTCAGAACCTGTCGTGGTGCAGGTGCTTGAAGGTGAAAACGCCGTCGCGAAAAACCGCGAAGTCATGGGCGCGACAAACCCGAAAGAAGCCGCCGCCGGAACCATCCGCAAGGATCACGCGCTGAGCATTGGCGAAAATTCCGTGCATGGCTCCGACAGCCTGGAGAACGCGAAAATTGAAATCGCGTATTTCTTCAAACCCGAAGAAATTTTCGGTTAAAAAATCGTCGGCGAATATTTTCTGATTATTTCAGCCAGCTTTGAATCGCCGACTTCGTTTTGTCGGCGGCGTCAGGCAGCTTGGTAATATCATCGGCGCTGATGAGGCCGCCCTTCGCGGCTTTTTCGGCATTCGCCCCCAGCTTCGCCAGATCCTTCATCCCGAAATTCGCCGCCATGCCTTTTAATTCATGGGCGCGTTCATAAATAATATTAGTCTCGCCTGCGGCGGCGGCCTGCTGCAGCGCGTCGACAATCTCATCCGTTTTCTGCATGAACCCGTCCAGCAATTCTTTCATCTGGTCCTTGCCGAGCGAGCGCAGCAACCCGTCCAGCATCTTCACATCGAACACCGTGCCGAAATCGGCCGGTGCTGGGGTGGTCGCGGGCGCCGCCGGGAGTGCGGCAGGGGGAGTCTGCTTCTCTTCCTGCTCCTGCAGGACTTTATGAATCGGCGCGATGTCCTGTTCGGTCGGGCGTTCCGTCCGTTGCGGCTGTTGCTCTTTGCGCTCGTAAGATTTTGCAGCCGGGGCAGGAGCCGCTTTTATTATTTTCGGTTTCTGGCGCTGCGCATGCAGCGTGCCGTGGCGGATATCCGAAAGCACTGCCAGTAACCGGTCGTAATCGATCGGCTTGCCGATGAAATCGTCGATGCCAGCCCGGTAGAACGACTGCACATCCTCTTCGGCCACATTCCCCGTCAGGGCGATAATGGGTGTGCTCGCCGTTCTCTGGCTCGGCATCGAACGGATAACGCGCGTAACCTCGATGCCGTTCATGCCGCTCAAATTAATATCCATGAAAACCGCGTCGAATTCATGCGCGCTGAAAATTTCCAGCCCCGTTTCCCCGCTGTCCGTCAGCGTCACATTGTGTCCTTCGCGTTCCATGAAATTATGCAGGATTTTCCTGTTGATCTCGTTGTCCTCGACCACGAGGATATTCATCGCCGGGCCGCCGCCGCCGGACGGGGTGAAGCCGGAGCTGAAGCTTTCGGTGTCTTCCGCCGCGCCTACTTTCCCGGTCTTCATCAGGATGGTGAAAAAGAACGTGCTGCCGACGCCGATCTGGCTGCTGAGATGGATGGAGCTGCCCATCGCCGACACAAGCCGCTGGCAGATCGCCAGGCCCAGCCCGGTGCCGCCGTATTTGCGCGACACCGACGCGTCGGCCTGCTCGAACGGCGTGAACAGCCGCGCCTGCGCCGCTTCCGAAATACCGATCCCGGTATCCTCGACGCCGAAATACACTTCATAATCGCCATGTTCGCCGGGTTTCGTCGCGCGCAGGCGGATCGTCACCGTGCCGTTCTCGGTGAATTTAATGGCGTTGTTCACCAGGTTCAAAAGCACCTGGCGCACGCGCGTCGGGTCACCTTTCAGCGCCGGCGGAAAATCGTCCGGAATGTCGGATTTCAAGACGACACTCTTTCCGCCCGCATGGCCGGACATCAGCGTGACGACGCCCTGCACCAGCTTCGTCAGGTCGAAATCGATCTCTTCCAGCTCCATCGCGCCGCTCTCAATTTTTTCGAAATCGAGAATATCATTCAGCAGCGCCATCATCGTGTCGCTCGATTTCTGGATCGTCAGCAAATATTCGCCCTGGTCGCGCGACAGCTTGGTGTCCTTCATCAGGCGCAAAATGCCCATGATCCCTGTCATCGGCGTGCGGATCTCGTGGCTGACAACCGCCAGGAACGCCGATTTCGCGCGGTTGGCGTGGTCGGCCATTTCCTTGGCGCGGCGCATCTCCTCCGTGCGTTGCATCTCCTGTTCGCGCAGTTCTGCCATCAATTCGCGCTCGCGCTCAATGACGCGCAGCAGCCGCGCCTGGTCGGCAGTTTCCTTCGATTGCTTCAGCCGCGCCATCGATTGCGCCGTGCGGCTTTCCCGCGAAATCGCCGCGCGTTCCTCGGCGCGCGTCACGGCGATTTTCTTGACAGTGCCGTTGATGAAAAACAGCGCCTGCGGCACCAGCGAAAACCAGTACGCGTTCAGAAAAAACGCGTTGCTGCCGAAAATATGCACGGCCGCGAGGCTGGAAATTGCCATCCCCGTAAACGGCATCACCCATCCGGCGGCCAGGAAGTAACTCGCGTGCTTGCCGCGCTGTGCCTGCATGAACGCCATACCCGCCAGCGCCAGCATACCGGCGGTGGCGGGTATGAAAAGAAGCAGATCGTCGAACAGTGAAGCGCCGCTCGGCAGCACAACCGCGATCACCGCGCTGGCGACAACAAAAGACCCCAGCGAAAGGATGATCGCGTTGCTGCTGTAATCTTCCGGCGTGATATCCAGGAAACTCCATGTAATGCCCAGCCCGACCAGGAACAGGATCGGGAATATCAGCGCGACGAAATCCCCGCCCAGCGACGCGCCGACGAAAAACAGCGACTGCACCAGCAGGAAAAGCAGCATGTTGCCGAAATAATAGGCGGAGAACATCGTGTATGCGGGTTTTTTCTCGACATAGGCAATCGTCGCGAAAAACGCCATGGCGCCGATAAAAAACAGCAACATCCCGGCGGTGACGATGTCGGTGAACCGCAGCCCGTCCGTGTATCTTTTCGGCGTCATCAGGCTGGGCGCGAATGTCGCGGGCAATCCGCCGGCCGCCTCGACCGACACGACGAAAAGCTCCGTCATGCTGATCCCGATCTTCACCGGCACCGCCGCGCCGTTCAGCGTTTCCTTCGTTGTGCCGACCGTGCTGTTGGCGTCGGGGATCTCGGCATATATCTCGCCCGTTGTCTGGTTCTTGACGGTCAGCTTGTGCACCAGCCCCATCCGCCCGTCGGACAGACTGCCGAAATGCAAAATCCAGTCCTCGTGCGAGGAATTGTTCGTCACGGAAAAGACCATCCATGACGGTGCCGGCGCGAGGCCCAGATTGACGACATTGGAATCCTGCCGCGCCCCGCGCAGATTGTTTTCATGGCGGCTGGCGATGGTCTCCTCGCTCAGGCGACGCTCGGGATCGGGCGTGACGTAAATATCCGTCCCGAAAAAAATCTTGTCCTTGTTGTCGCTGAGTTCAATCCGTGCCGTTTTCGTGATCTGTGCCGTGGCGGAAACGGAAAGCACGGCCACCGCCGCGAGGAACAGGGCGGCGCAGCACAGGATCCGGAATGTTTTTGGCTGTAGAACAGGCATCGCGAAGCGGAAAATCTCCCTTTCGCCCAGTATATCAAGTTTTGATGAAGTTTTTAGTGAAAAGGTCTAGGACCAGTCGATAAAAACAGCGCCCAGGGCCGCCATCAGGATCACAATTCCCAGAATGCTCCATTTCGCGACCTGCGTGACGTTATGCCACATAATCTGCGCGCGCTGGATTTCCTTGGGGTCTGCCTGGACGGGGGTATGCTGTGCCATTTTTTAAAATCTCCTGATGTCCCTGAAAATACCCCAGCGAACTAAAAATTCAAGCCGTTTTTACAGTCTTTTGGGCAATCATCCGCACCGCCTCGACATAGGCAATGTGTTCCTCGACCAGAACCCGCTTGGCAAGGCTCTCCACCGTGTCGCCTTTTGAGACCGAAGTACGTCGCTGGAGGATAATCTCGCCCCGGTCCACTTCCGGGATCACATAATGAATCGTCACGCCGCTTTCGCTGTCGCCCGCCGCCAGAACGGCCTTGTGCACATGTTCGCCATGCATACCTTCGCCGCCGTGTTTGGGCAGCAGGGCAGGGTGCGTGTTAATGATTTCCCCCGCCCACGCCTGCACAAACCCCGGCGTCAGGATGCGCATGAACCCAGCCAGGCAGATCAGGTCAATCGGGTAAAGCGTCAGGATTTTCTGAATCGCGTCCTCGAACTGCGCGCGGCTTTTGTAAATCTTGTGATCGATGATGGCGACGGGAATCCCGGCCTTTTCCGCGCGCTCGATGCCATAGGCATCCGACCGGTTGGAAATCACGACATCAATCTGGGCGGGGTAATCAGGCTCGGCGCAGGCATCGATCAGGGCTTGTAGGTTACTTCCGCTTCCGGAAATCAGAACAGCAAGATGGATTTTCTCTATTGCCATGTGTCCAGATTGTCGATGATCACGGGCACATCGCCCTGACGTTTCGTAATTTTGCCGATAGTGTAAACTTTTTCGCCTGACGCCTCGAAGGATTTCTTCACTGCCGCCGCCTCGCTTGGCGTCACAACGACAACCATGCCGATGCCGCAATTCAGTGTGCGCGCCATGTCGGCAGGCTGGATATTGCCGACTTTCGCCAGCCACTTGAACACAGGCAGGAACTCCCAGCTCTTGGCGTCGAGGTGCGCGGCGACCGTTTCCGGCAACACGCGCGGGATGTTTTCGGTAAGCCCGCCGCCGGTGATATGGGCCATTCCTTTAATTGAGGATTTCGCGCCGGAGCCCTTTATTTTCATGGCTTCCAGCACCGGTTTCACGTAGATTCTGGTGGGTGCCAATACCGCGTCCTTCATCGTCTTCGATGGATCAAAGGGTGCCTTGCCTTCATACGTATAATCTGTCGACTCGATCAATTTCCGTACAAGAGAATAACCGTTCGAATGAACACCACTGGACGCCAGCCCAAGAATAACGTCGCCTTCCTTGATATCGTCTCCGTTGATGATCTGATCGCGCTCCACGGCGCCGACGGAAAATCCGGCAAGGTCGTAATCCCCCGCCGCATAAAGGCCTGGCATTTCGGCAGTCTCGCCGCCAATCAAAGCACAACCGGCCTGTCGGCATCCTTCCGCGACGCCAGCGATCACAGCTTCGGCGACGTCGTTGACCAGCTTCCCGGTGGCGAAGTAATCAAGAAAAAACAGCGGCTCCGCGCCCTGAACGATAATGTCGTTGACGCACATAGCGACGCAATCGATGCCGATCGTGTCATGCGTGCCGGTATCGATCGCGATTTTAATCTTGGTGCCGACGCCATCTGTCGACGAAACCAGAACCGGGTCCTTGAAGCCCGTGCTCTTGAGATCGAACAGCGCGCCAAAGCCCCCGATGCCGGAAACGACGCCGGAGCGGTGGGTTTTCTTGATGTGCGGCTTGATCCGTTCAATCAGCTCGTCCGCGACGTCAATATCAACACCGGCTTGTTTATATGCACTTTCTTTCATTTTGCATCTTTGGTTTGGGAGCGTTATAACTATCATTCCACCCGTAATCAGGATGTCCGATGGCCATAATCTATAAGACGTTTCGTGCAGGCCGTACAGTCTTTTGCGCGGTTTTTACGTGTTTTTTGATGATGATAAGCCCCGTCATGGCCGCGGACGAGCTTTTTACAGTCGAAGGGGTCCTGGTTGACGTCACCGCCGACAGCGCGCTGGCCGCCCGGGACCTAGCCTTCGACAAGGCCCAAATCGATGCTTTTACCGTTCTGGCGGGCCGGATGCTCTCCGAATCGGAACTGGCCAGCTTCAAAGCCCCCGATGCCGCGACGATCTCGCCGATGGTTCAGGATTACGAAGTTACCGCCGAAAAACTCTCCAGCGTCCGTTATATCGGCACCTATACTTTCAGCTTCCGCGCCAGCGCGGTGGAACGCTACCTGAACGTGCAGGGGACTCCCTACACCAACGTCGTCAGCGCGCCTCTCGTTGTGCTGCCGTTCTTCCAGACCGGCGGGCGCAGCTTTCTCTGGTCACCTTATAATGTGTGGATGAAGGCCTGGTCCCGTCTCGGCAGCGCCAGCGTCCCGGTTCCCGTCATTGTCCCGATTGGTGACCTCGAAGATGTCAGCGATATCGGCGATGACGATGTGTTCAGCTACAAGCCTGAAAAACTCGCCTCGCTTCTGAAGCGCTACGATGCGGGCGATGCCGTGATCGCCATCGCGATACCGGACGGCAAGCTCTCCCGCCTGACTGAAACCGATTCCGCCGAAGGCGGGGCCGTCACCATCAGCCTGTACCGCACCGACCGTGGCCAGCCCGAACATGTACAGGAAATGGTTGTCGAGGCCGCAAGCGGCGACACGCTGGCGAAACTTCTCGACCAAGCCGTTGCCGAAGCGCAAAAAACGCTAAAACAGAACTGGAAAGAAAAAACCGTCGTCGAGGTAGCGCCCGAAGTGCAGCAGCCCCTTGGCAATGTGCTGACCGCCCGCGTGAAAATCGCCAGCCTTGAAGAATGGGCAACGACACAGAAAACCCTCGCGCGCGTTAACGCCATCACATCAACCACTTTGAAATCCCTGACGCCGCGCGAAGCGTTGGTTGAACTCACTTTCCGCGGCGACGAACAGATGCTGCGCCAGGCCCTCGCGCAATCGGGTATCACGCTGTCGCATCCGCAATATGCCGGCTTCGGCCAGCCCGCCGACACCAGCCGCCTTGTCTATGACCTGACTTTCGGCGGTCGCCCGGTCATCCAGCCCTCGAATTACCAGAGTCCCCCCGGCCAGAACGGTTATCAGGGCGGTTACCAGACCCAGCGCCAGCAAATCCTCGATCCCGGCCCGCAGGGCGGTTATCCGCTGCCGCCGCGCGAGCCGCAACAGCAAGAGCCGGAAGGGCAGGTCTATCAGGACACACCTGTGCCGCAACATGATGACGGCTACACCGGTCGGTTTTAAGCAAGAGGTTGAAATGCCCGCCCCTTTCACAGCGCAACGCCAACTGATTTTCTGGAGCCTGTCCTTTGCGGCGTTCCTGCTGCTGGTTTATATTTTTAAATCCGTCCTGCTGCCTTTCGTGCTGGGCATGGTCATTGCTTATCTCCTCAATCCTGCCGTCAATGCTCTGGGCCGCGCGAAACTCAGTCGCGGCCCGGCTTCTCTGCTCATTCTTTCTATTTTCGCGCTGGTTGTCGCCGCGCTCATGGCTGTCATCGTGCCGCTGGCCTATCGCGAACTGGTCGAGCTTTCTGAAAATTTTCCTGTCTATATCGAAAAACTGATGAGTTTCATCCAGCCCGTCTCCGACCGCATCGAAGCCTATATCGGCGAGAAAAGCGGCGAGGATCTCCGCGCCATGGCCGGGGACAATGCCGGCACCGCCGCCGCTATGGCGGGCGCTGTCGCGGGCGGTATCGCGCACGGCGCACAGGCGCTGCTGCATTTTTTCACCGTCCTCGTCATCACGCCCATCGTCGCCTATTTCATGATGAAGGAATGGCCCCGCATCACCGCCTGGGTCACTGACCAGCTTCCCCGCCGCGATAAAAAAACCATTCTCGACCTGCTGGCGAAAATCGACCGCAAGCTTTCCGGCTTCATCCGCGGCCAGCTCACCGTCGCGCTGGTGCTCGGCATTTTCTACGCCGCGGCGCTCGCCGCCGCCGGCTTGCAATATGGGTTTTTGATCGGCCTGTGCGCCGGTTTTCTCTCGGTGATCCCGATGGTCGGCTCGACCATCGGCCTGCTGGTCAGCATCGCCGTCGCCTGGTTCCAGACCGGCGCATGGGAGCTTCCCGTGATCGTCGGCTCCATTTTCCTGTTCGGGCAACTGGTCGAGGGCAATTTCCTCACGCCCAAAATCGTCGGCGACCGCGTCGGCCTGCACCCGCTCTGGATTTTCTTCGCGTTGATGGCCGGGGGCAGTCTGTTCGGCGTGCTCGGTATGTTGATTGCCGTTCCCGTCGCTGCCGTCGCCAGCGTCCTCATCGCCTTCGGGCTTCAACAATATAAAGCCAGCCCTTATTACACCGGGGGAAAATAATGGCCGAGCCGATGCACCAGATCCCGCTCGATCTCGGCAGCCGCACAACGCTGGGGCGTCAGGATTTCTTGATCGGCTCCTGCAATGTCGCCGCCGTGAATCTCATCGACCGCTGGCCCGACTGGCCAGCGCCGCTCCTGATTATCTCCGGCCCGCCCGCCAGCGGCAAATCGCACCTCGCAGCCGTCTGGCACGACAAGGCAAAAGCCGAAATAATCCGCCCGGAAATGCTGTTATCCCGCACAGCGGAACAAATCGCCGAGGCCGGAAAACATCTTGTCATTGATGGCCTCGACCCATGGCTCGGCGACCGTCAGGCGGAAACAACGCTCTTTCATCTCTACAATATTTTCTGGAGCGAAAAGCGCAACATCCTCGCCACCATGCGTATGACGCCCGCCCAGACTCAATTCGCCGTCGCCGATCTCGCCAGTCGCGTGCGCTCCTCGCTCACCGCGCCGATCCAGCCGCCCGACGACATGCTGCTGGCCTCTGTCCTCATCAAGCAATTTAGCGACCGCCAGATGCAGGTCGCCAACGATGTCATTCAATATATCCTGCCGCGCATGGAGCGTTCTTTCGATTCCGCGCGCATCATCGTCGAGCGCGCCGACAAGCTCGCGCTCTCACAAAAACGCGGCATCTCCGTGCCGCTGCTGCGCCAGATCCTCGCTGAATTACAAGAAGACTAGATTATCGAGCGCCAGCTCTACGAAGCGGAGCGCCTTTTAAGATTCGAGTAAATCCACAAGCGTATTTTCACCCGGCTGCAGATCCGCCCAGCTTGCGCGCGGAATATCCAGGACGCTCAAGGTCCCCGGCGCATAACCCGCGGCCAGCTTGCCCGTCAGCGGGCTTTTGCCGGCCATGTTTGCCGCGAACTGGTGGATCGACGGGTTATGACCGACAATCAGCAGCGCCGAACAGGAATCATCCGTGCCCCGCGCCAGCTTCAGAATTTCGCTGTATCCATCCTCGTAAATCGTTTTTTCAAATTCCGTTGGAATTTTCCCGAGCGTCTCCAGCACCTGCGCCAGCGTCTGGCGTGTGCGCGTCACCGGCGAACACAAAATGAAATCGGGAATGTAATGATTGTCTTTCATGGCAAGGCCGAGCTGAAGCGCATCATCAAGGCCTTGCGGCGTTAATTTGCGCTCGCGGTCACCGCTTTCGCTGGCGGGCGCGGTCAGGGCATGTCTCAGGACGAATAATTTTTTCATCTTTTTTTTCAAAAATAAGCAGCCAGGGCGCAGAGACTTTTTTAATAAAAAACCACAGATAAACACAGATTATGAATGGCCAAGATTCATCTGTGTGAATCCGTGTGCATCTGTGGTTAAAAATATTTTTTACTTTTTTCTCTGCGCTCTGTGGCAAAAATTTCCTACAGTTCGCTCACATTATACTTCGTGATCTTCGAGCCTTTGAGGCCGATGGCAATTTGCCCGGCCTTCAGCGCCAGCGCCTCGCGTCCGAAAACTTCCAGCCGCCACCCGCGTAAGGGCGCAACGTCCGGCTTGGGATCCATCGCGATCGCCTCGATTTCCTCCGACGTCGCAATCAGCTTCGCCGCCACGCCGTGTTCCGATGATTGAATTTTCAAAAGCATCTTCAGGATGTCGATGGTCGCCGTTGCCTGCGGCGAAATCACTTTGCGCTCCGGCGGCTTGGGCCATGTAGCGCGGTCCGACGCTGCTGCTTTGGCAATAATATCCAGCAACGACTTGCCCATGCTGCCATTCGCCATATCCGCCGACAAACCGCGTATTTTCTTCAGCTGCTCCACCGTCTCGGGCGCCTGCGCGGCCAGATCCGCCAGCGTTTCATCGCGCATGATCCAGTTGCGCGGCAGATCCTTGTCCTGTGCGCGTTTCTCGCGCCACGCCGCCAGTTCGCGCAAAACCGCCAGCATATGCGGCTTCGGGCTGCGCAATTTAATACGCTTCCACGAATCTTCCGGCGCGTTGTTGTATGTCTCCGGATTGGCAAGAATGCCTTCCTCTTCGAAAACCCATTCCGTCCGTCCGCGCTTATCCAGTTCGGCTTTCAGCTTAATGTAAATCTGTGCGAGGTAAATCACGTCGCCCAGCGCATAATCGATCTGGCGCTTGGACAAAGGGCGTTTCGACCAGTCGGTGAATTGCACGCTTTTATCCAGCGATTGCCCGGTCAGTCCGCGCACCAGGTTTTCATACCCGATGGAATCGCCGTACCCGCACACCATTGCCGCGATCTGCGTATCGAAAAACGGCTCAACAACTTTGCCGGTCAGGTTGTAGAAAATCTCCAGGTCCTGGCGGCCCGAATGAATGACCTTTAAAACTTTTTTATTGAGGAACAAATCGAAGAGGGGCGTGAGGTCCAGATCGCCCACCAGCGGGTCGATGGCCGCGGCGTTGCCGTCGGGATCGCTCACCTGCACCAGGCATAATTTCGGGTAATAGGTCTTTTCGCGCAGGAATTCCGTGTCGATCGTAATAAACGGAAACACACTTAATTTTTGGCAGAGCTTCGTCAGCTCCTCTTGGTCTGTAATAATCATTATTGTTTGTTTACAGGCCGGGACTCCGAAGGGCAAGGCCCGATCTTCAATCTATTATATAGGAATAAATTCCTTTATCTTTTTCAAAATATAAGCTAGGATTTCTCGACCGTCATTGCGAGGCGGCGTGCTGCCGAAGCAATCCAGTGTTCTGGATGGCCTCGCTTTCGCATGGTATTTCGGGTAGTAAAGTTGGGAAGGAAAATAAAAAAATAGCGAGCAAACTAGATAAGTCTAAAAGCGCTCCGGAATCAAACCGTTACAGCCTGTTTTTTGGCGATTTTTGCATGAAAACCTTTGCGCGCTGCGTTTTGCACCGTTATAATTTTCCCCCATGCATAGCTACAGAACACATAAATGTAACGAACTCCGCAAAACCCATGTCGGCCAGACCGCGCGTCTCTCCGGCTGGATCCACCGCATCCGCGACCATGGCGGGGTTTTGTTTATCGACCTCCGCGACACCTACGGCCTCACACAATGCGTCGTCGAGGAAGGCTCCGCGCTTTTGGCGCAGGCCAGCCAGTGGCGCAATGAATCAGTCATCACCATCACCGGCGCGGTCAAGGCCCGCACGCCTGAAACGGTGAATGCAAAAATGCCGACCGGCGAAATCGAACTCCTGATTGAGGAAGCCACGTTGCAGTCGCCCGCCGGGGTCATCCCGTTCCAGATCGCCGAGGATGACGGGGCAGGCGAAGATATCCGTCTTCGTTACCGCTACCTCGATCTGCGCCGCGAGAAAATGCAGCGCAACATCCGCCTGCGCAACGCCGTGATTTTCTCGGCCCGCAAGCGTATGTATGAATCCGGCTTCCAGGAATTTCAGACCCCGAACCTGACGGCGTCGTCGCCCGAAGGCGCGCGCGATTATCTCGTGCCCTCCCGTCTGCACCCCGGGAAATTCTATGCGCTGCCGCAATCGCCCCAGCAATTCAAACAGCTTTTGATGGTTGCCGGTTTCGACCGTTATTTCCAGATCGCGCCGTGCTTCCGCGACGAGGACGGCAGAGCGGACAGGCTGGCCGAACATTACCAATTGGACGTGGAAATGTCCTTTGTGACTGAGCAGGAAATCCATGACACGATGACTCCGGTCATCAAGGGATTGTTTGAGGAATTTGCCGACTGGACCGGAACGAAACACAAGGTCGAATGGCTGCCGAAACTCACCTACAAAGACGCCATGCTGAAATACGGCTCCGACAAACCCGATTTGCGCAACCCGCTGGAAATCGTCGATGTCACCGCCGTGTTCAAGCGCGACGATGTGACATTCAATGCCTTCAAGGGCGTTATTGCCAAAGGCGGCGTTGTCCGTGCCATCAAGGCACCTAAAGTCGGCGCGCAGCCACGCAGCTTCTTCGACAAGCTGAATTCATGGGCGCAGGGCGAAGGCGCTCCCGGCCTTGGCTACGTATTATTTGAAGCGGGCGAGGGCAAAGGCCCGATTGCGAAATTCATTCCCGCAGAAGCACAAAAACAACTGCGCGAAGCGATCAAAGCCGAGGACGGCGATGCCGTGTTCTTCGTCTGCAACCAAGAAGGCCCCGCCGCAAAATTTTCCGGTCTCGCCCGCGACCGCATTTGCGACGACATGCCAGAAGGACATGAAAGCGCCCGCGAAAAAAGCGTCTACAAATTCTGCTGGATTGTCGATTTCCCGATGTATGAATTCGACGAGCGTACGCAGAAAATCGAATTTTCGCACAACCCGTTTTCAATGCCACAGGGCGGCTTGGAAACGCTCGAGAAAACCGATCCGCTGCAGATCCTTGCGCATCAATATGACTGCGTCTGCAACGGCTTTGAAATTTCCTCCGGGGCGGTTCGTAACCACCGTCCCGACATCATGGAAAAAGCCTTCGCGATTGCGGGTTATTCCAAGGAAGTTCTGGAGCATAAATTCTCAGGCATGCTGAATGCCTTCCGTTTTGGCGCGCCGCCGCACGGCGGCTGCGCGTTCGGCATCGACCGCCTCGTGATGATTTTGGCGCACGAGCCGAACCTGCGCGAAATCAACGCGTTCGTTATGAACGGTCAGTATGAGGATCCGATGATGAATGCTCCGTCGGAGGCGTCAGCGGAACAGATGAAGGATCTGCATATTCGACTGGACCTTCCGAAGCCGAAGAAAATTGATGCTACGTAGTTTCCGGCGCGTCAGCGATCGGGGCGACGTCGTTCATGGCATCCGTAAGCGTCGGCGCTGCCTCTTCTTCTTCCGCGCCGCGCAAAGCCTTTAAACGGCGGAGAAAACGGCCATAGATGCTGCGGATTTCTTCCGTCTTGGCATCCAGGTCCCTGTTGATTTCGCTGACTCGTGACGGGTCCAGATTTTCTCCGCGGCGCAAAGTTTCTCTATGCGTGTTGATGGTTTCCTTGATTTCGCGCAGCTCCGACTTGTACTGCTCTGCCTTCGGCGACAGTTTTTCGGCATCCTTGGAATCCAGATTTTCCAGCACGCTGTTGATTTCTTCTTTGACGGCGCTGTAGATCGCTCTCACTTCACCGGCCTTTTTGAATGTTTCGCCAATGTGGCGGAAAAATTCCTCCATCTGCAGGTAGAAGCGTCGCATATATTCCGCTTTCTCATTTTTCTTCGAAATCTTTTTCAGGCGCTGTCCGGCAATCTCATATTTTTCGAGCACAAAAGCCGGGATCGCGCGGATCATTTCGCCCGTCTCACGGAAGGCGCGTTCATTCTCCAGCCGGATGAGGTTCATTACCTCGGGCGGCAGATCGTGGGGCGCATTTACAACATGTCCGCCATCCTCCTCTGCCATGTCAAAGGCAAAGTCCGTGCGGTCCTGTTGAAGGGAAGGGGCGGAAAGTCCTGCGTAACGCTGAATAGTGTCTGCCATGATGAAGCCTGACTATAGCAAAATGCCCGTTTTTTAGCAAAAAACGATTAAATTATTCAATTAAATCAAAAGGAAAGCCCGATTCGTCTTCTTTGCGAAAACGAACTGGGCCGGGGGTGTTTCCGCCTGCCTGGGGGGTTCGGGTTGGAGGTCTGCAGGCGCCTGAAAACCAGGGGTTCTGTATTACATATTGCAAGAACCTTGCCAGCCCGGACCTTGATTTTTCCCTTTTGAAACATAATCTTAGGGGCTGTCGTAGCTAAGCCCTAATGCTTGGTATGTTTATACCAATGTTTTAGCTGCTTGAGAAGCTGTTGATGGCTGCCCCCATTGAAGCGCCATTCGCATTCCTTCAAAAACCAGTAAAAAT
>Ga0247727_10007010_pt1 | contig 21783 bp, 26 predicted proteins | sample WisWelCaveWW1625_FD_202498 | JGI IMG/M metagenome (GOLD analysis project Ga0247727, IMG submission 202498) | Biofilm microbial communities from Wishing Well Cave, Virginia, United States - WW16-25 | ecosystem: Environmental > Aquatic > Deep subsurface > Groundwater > Cave microbial mat | place...
AGCCCATTCTCCGAAATTTCAAAAGATTTTGAAGGCCGGCAAGAAGCAAATTCGCGAAACCGGCGGCATTCGACACGAAGATTTTTGGCGCGAGGTTGAGGCCGAGGCTCAACAAACAGGTAATCCGTAGTGGTGACGAAAAGCGGTTTCGACATGCTTAGCAAACTATGAAGGTAAATAATAGGCGCAGTCACCACTCGTCGAAGCAAAAGGCTCTAAAATCCATTCCGGATTTTAAAAGCCTCGAAAAAGAGGCGCATTTCTGGGATATCCATGACACGACTGAATACGCGCTGGAAGATATGGACGAAACCATCGAAGTTGCCGGCCCTCTGAAAGCGCGAGTCGAAAAAAGACGCGCCGAGCGCCTCGCCGCGCTTTTGAAACTGGAGCCAAAACATTTACGCGCAACGCAACGAATCGCCCGGCGCAAAGGCACAACTTCAGAGGTATTGCTGAAGACCTGGATTGGCGAAGGCCTACGGCGCGAGGTGGCGCAATAAAAAATTTTGAAAGATGGGAAAGATAAAATATTTTCGGCAAGCCGCTACTTATAGCTGTGGCCCCGCGTGTCTGCGAATGATGCTGCCGGCTTTTGATCTCGAAACGACTGAAATTCGAAGGTGTCCGTCACGTCACGGTTTAATTAAATTAACCGATCATTTGAAATGCGATCATGATCCCACGCTCCCCCATCCTCATCGCCAACGGCCAGGGCTTCTGGGGCGATTCGATTCTCGGCCCGGTGCGCCTCGTTCGTGAAGGCTCGTTGCATTATCTCACGCTCGACTATCTGGCCGAGGTGACGATGAGCATCATGCAAAAACTCAAGAGCCGCAATCCCGACGCCGGTTACGCAACGGATTTTATCGAGATGCTTGCGCGGATTTTGCCGGCGTGCAAAGAGAAAGGCATCAAAATTATCGCGAGCGCCGGTGGCGTCAACTCGGCGGCGTGCATGCGCGCGACCGGCGATGTCATCAAGAAGATCGGTCTCTCCGGCATTAAAGTCGCAACCGTGACTGGCGATGATGTTCTCTCTCGACTTTCTGAATTACAACAACAGGGCGAGGCATTTAAAAATCTCGACGACGGTCGGCCGCTTGCAGAAGTTGCCGGCAAAATCACTTCGGCGAATGCGTATCTCGGCGCGTTTCCCGTCGCCGAAGCGCTGAATCGCGGCGCGGATATTGTGATTTGCGGGCGCGTCACCGATCCCTCGCTCGTGCTCGGCCCGATGATTCACGAGTTCGGTTGGAAGCCGGATGATCTCGACAAACTTGCAGCGGGAACGATTGCCGGCCACATCGTCGAATGCGGCGCGCAATGCACCGGCGCGAATTACACCAATTGGCGCGAGATCGAAAACTTTGCAGCCATTGGTTACCCTATTGTTGAGGCGCATCCGAGCGGCGAATTTTTTATTACCAAACATAACAACACCGGCGGCAAAGTGAGCGTTGATACCGTCACTTCGCAGCTTGTTTACGAAATGGGCGATCCGCGCAACTATATCACGCCGGATGTGATTGCCGATTTCACTTCGATTCAACTCGAGCAGGCCGGTGCTGATCGCGTTCGCGTTTACGGCATCAAAGGCGCATCGCCGACAAAATTTCTCAAAGTCAGCGTCAGCTACGAGAACGGCTTTAAAGCGATTGGCCAACTCACGGTTTCCGGTCCGGAAGCGCTGGCGAAAGCGCGTTTGTGCGCCGATATTATTTGGCAACGTCTTGCGCTTGACGGCGTTACATTCTCAGAAGAAAATAAATGCGTCGAATTTCTCGGCGCCGGCGTTTGTCATGAAGGCATCGTGCCGGCGATTGATCCGCCGGAAATCGTTTTGCGCGTCGGCGTCAAAGATAAAGATAAAGCGAAAGTGAATCGTTTCGGCATGGAGATCGTGCCGTTGGTCACCAGCGGCCCGCCCGGCGTCACCGGATTTGCCGGCGGCCGTCCCAAAGCCACGGAAATTATTTCGTACTGGCCGGCCTTGGTCGGCAAAGACAAAATCAAGCCGCATGTTGAACTGGCTGAATTTTAGCAACCCAGACGACTCGTCTGGTATTTTGATTGCGACTCTTAATACATCATCGAACTTGCAACTTGAAGAAGAGGCTTTATCCATGGAACTCATTCGCGAAACTTACACGCAACTCAAGGAATTATCCTCACAGATCGACGGGAAACAAACCTCCGTCGCGATGATTTTAGCGGCCGGACACGGCAAGCGCATCAAATCAGAAAAATCCAAAATGCTGCACAATATCTGGGGTGTGCCAACGGTCACGCGCGTCGCCAATGCGGCGCGTGACGGACTCGGTGCGAACAACTTGATTCTCGTCGTTGGCATCAAAGCGCTCGAAGTGGCGCAAGCATTGGGCAAAGCCGAGGGCCGCGTGTTTGAATATCAAGCGGATCAGCGCGGCACCGGCGATGCCGTGCGCGTCGGCTTGCAAGCGTTGCCAAATTCGAGCTACAACGGCGCGGTGTATATCTTTCCCGGCGACATGGGCCTGTTGAATCGCGAAGCCGTGCGCGACTTTCGCAATGATTTCGAAAAAAATCCGTGCGACATGATCGTGCTCACCGCGGATTATCAGGGCGATTCGGCGGAAAATTATTATGGCCGCATTCTGCGCGTGCCGGCGCAAGACCTGGAGGGCCGGCCCTCCGGTAATGATCACGGCAAGGTCATCGAGATTCGCGAGCATCGTGACATTCTCGCCATGTCGTTGGACAAACCCTATCGCGTCGAGTACAATCATCGCGTTTATAGTTTTACTAAAAATGAATTGCTGAATTTGCCCGAATTCAACACCGGCGTTTATGCGTTTAAGGCGCCGCCGCTGATTCGCTACATTGAAACGCTGCAAACGAATAATGTGCAGGGCGAGCTGTATGTGACGGATTTGATTGCGATCTTCAATAAAAACGGCTTGACCGTTCGCGCCTCGCTTGCCAAAGATCCCAGCGCCGTGCTCGGCTTCAACAACAAGAGCGTGTTGAAGGAAATGGAAAAGATCGCGCGTGACAAGGCGTATGATCGGCTGAAAGATCTTATCATGATCAATGACAAAGACGATTTTTTCATCGCCGACGAAGTCATCGATCAAATTATCGAAATGGACAAAACCAGCGCGCCGCTCGATATTGAAATCGGCAAAGGCGTGCACCTCGGGCCGAACGTCAAACTCAGCAAGGGCGTCATGATCAAAAGCCGCGCGCGTTTGGAGGGCAATGTTGTTCTCGGCGAAAATGTCAAGATTCACGAGAATGTTGATTTGAGCGCCTACGCCCATCAAACCTTGCGTATCGGGCGCAATTCGGAAATTTTGCAGGGCGACATCGTCAAAGGCAATCTCACCATCGGCGAAAATTGCCGCATCGAATCGAGCGTCAACATGACCGGTTCGGATGACTTTCCAACGCGCCTCGGCAACAACGTGCTCATCAAAGGCACGAGCTATATTTTCGGGACGATCATCGAAGACGACATGTGGGTGGTGCACTCGGTGCTCAAATGCAAGCATGTCGAGCGCACGGTGCGCAAAGACGGCACGGTGCAGCCCATTTGTTATATCTTGCCGTTGCCGGAAGGTTTGGATTCATTGCATTCATTAGAAAAGAAGTGAACTGGTTGCTGGCTACTTGTCGCTGGTGGCTAAAATCAAGCAACGAGCAACAAGCGACCAGCAACAACAAGCTACCAGAAAATGAAACGCATAAAACTTTCAGAAATCGCGCACGCGCGCAGCGGCGACAAAGGCGACGCGAGCAATGTGGGCATCGTCGCATACTCGCGCGAAGGCTATGAATGGCTGCGGCAACATTTGACGCCCGAGCGCGTGAAGCAACATTTTCACGCCATTTGCAAAGGTTCAGTCGATCGCTACGAAGCACCCGACTTGCTCGCGCTCAATTTCATTTTGCACGATTCGTTAGGCGGCGGCGGCTCGGAGAGCTTGAAAACCGATGCACAGGGCAAAACGCACGGATTGGGTTTGTTGCAGATGGAGATTGAAGCGCCGGATGGTTTTGTTGTGAGCCGTCATTCGTAACTTACGTTTCACGTTTAATTTTTTCAAGAGGAGACAGTGGCCGAATTTCAGTTTGTTCGTTATCGTGTTGAAGAGCATATCGGGCGATTGACATTAAATCGTCCGCCGGTGAATGCGCTGAGTCGACAGCTGGTCAGCGAAATTTTTGCGGCGGCGCATCTGGCCAATCGCGATGCGGAGCGCCGCGAGTTGCGGGTTGTCATTATGAATGCTGCGGGCAATCATTTTTGCGCCGGCGCGGATTTGAAAGAACGGCAAGGGGTTCCCGATGTGGAAGTCGAAAAAGTCGTGCAGGGCATTCGCGAGGCCATTCAAGCCATCGCCGACATCAAAGTGTCGGTGATTGCAGCGGTGCAAGGCACGGCGGCCGGCGGCGGAATGGAATTGGCGCTGGCGGCGGACATTCGGGTTTTAGCCGAAACTTCAAAAATGTGCTTGCGTGAAACCGCGCTCGCCATTATTCCCGGCGCCGGCGGCACGCAGCGGCTCATGCGGCTCATCGGTTATTCGCGCGCGATGGAATGGATTGCCACCGCGAAAATGTTCGAAGCGAATGAATGTTTGGCGCACGGCGTCGCCAATCGCGTCGTTCCCGAAACCGAGTTGGCGGATGCGGCGCTGTATTTTGCCAAGCAGATTGCAGCGAACGGCCCCATCGCCGTGCAAGCCGCCAAAGAAGCCATGCGCCGCGGCATGGACGAGCCGCTGTCGCGCGCGTTGGAAATCGAATTCGAATGCTACAAGCGCGTGATTCCAACGAAAGACCGCCGCGAAGCTCTGGCGGCGTTTGCAGAAAAACGGCGACCAATTTTTAAAGGTGAATGATTAATTTCGCAACGAAAAGAGAACTGCAACTAACAAAATCTTTTTTCGTTGCAGTTCTCTTTTCGCTGCCAATTTTGGAATTTTAAAACGAAACGGACTGCCCATGTACCTGAACGAAGAACAACTCATGTTGCGCGACACCGTGCGCGAATTTGCCAAAAAAGAAATCGAGCCGCTCGCGGCTGAAATTGATATCACCATGGCCTTTCCCGAAGCTAATCTTCGCAAAATAGGCGAGCTGGGTTTTCTCGGCATCGGCTTCCCGACCGCATACGGCGGCTCCGAAATGGACACGCTTTCGTTCGCGTTGATGATGGAGGAAATCGCGAAAGCCTGCGGCTCCACCGTGCTTTCCGTTGCCGCGCATTGCTCGCTCTGCTGCGGGCCGATTACCGCGTTTGGAACCGAAGCGCAAAAGCAAAAGTATCTGCCCGATTTGCTCGCCGGAAAAAAGTTCGGCTCGTTCTGCCTCACCGAACCGCACAGCGGCTCGGATTCCGGCGCTTTGCAAACGATGGCGAGGCGCGACGGCGATCATTATGTTCTCAACGGCAGCAAATTATACGTCACGAATGGCGGCTACGCTGGAACTTACGTTGTCTTTGCCAAAACGAATTTGGAAGCGGGCACAAAAGGCATTACGGCGTTCATCGTTGAGCGCGATTTTCCCGGTCTCATCATCGGCAAAAAAGAAAACAAACTCGGCCTTCGCGCTTCCGACACCCGCCAGATTTCTTTCGATAATTGCCGCGTGCCCGCCGCGAATTTATTGGGCAAAGAAAATGAAGGCTTCAAAATCGCGCTGAAAACACTCGATGGCGGACGCATCGGCATCGGCGCGATGGCCGTCGGACTCGCGCAAGCCGCGATGGAAAAATCCACCGCGTATGCGAAAGAGCGCAAAGCCTTCGGCCAAGCCATTGCCGAGTTTCAAGCGATTCGCTGGTACATCGCCGACATGGCCACGGAAATTCACGCCGCGCGTTTGATGGTACACCACGCCGCCCGTTTAAAAGACGACGGCAAGTCTTTCACCACCGAAGCCGCGATGGCGAAACTCTTCGCGAGTGAAATGGCCATGCGCGCCTGCAACAAAGCCATCCAAATTTTCGGCGGCTACGGCTACGTCATGGATTATCCCGTCGAGCGCTACTGGCGCGACGCGAAGCTCACCGAAATCGGCGAAGGCACGAGTGAGGTGCAGCGGCTGGTGATTTCACGGGAAGTATTGAAGGAATTATAGCTTGTTCATACAAAGTATTTTATTATGAGGTTTCATTATGGAAGTCATTGAATTCAAATCGACAAAAGACAAGCTCATCATTACTGTTGATCGATCGGCGATAGATGCCAGAGTGGTGACCAACCTCGTTAAGCGATTGCGCGTCGAGCAGCTTGTAAAAAAAGCAAATTTTGACGACGACATCCTCGAATTGGCGGAAAGGATTAAGAAAGACTGGTGGAAAAAAAATAAAAGAAGATTTTTAGAGGAGAATGGGGATGGCGATCGTGATTGACACGAACATTATTTTTTCCATGCTGCTAAAAAGAACTTCACGTCTTCGTCAGGAGTTTTTTGAACAAACGGATGAAGTTTACTCGCCGAACTTTGTTATGGTGGAATTGTTTAAACACAAAGAAAGGCTGCTTAAACGTTCGGAACTGCCCAAAACCGAGATTTATGAGTTGCTGCATACAATACTTGAAAAGGTTCGTTTCATCAATGAATATACCATCACGAAGAGAAACAAGCTGAAGGCCTTTAGAATGTGCCAAGACGTTGATGAGAACGACACGCCGATTGTAGCGCTGGTATTGGAATTAAATGCCCGTCTGTGGACACGAGACAAAGAATTGAAGCAGGGCTTGCGAAGGCAGGGTTTTAAAAAATTCTTCACACCAAAATTCAAATGAAATTCGGCGACCTCAACCTCTTCATTCTCTCCGACGGCCTGTTCCGCCTCGATGGCGGCGCGATGTTCGGCGTCGTCCCGCGTGTGTTGTGGGAAAAGACCGACGCGCCCGATGAGAAAAATCGCATTCTCATGGGATTGAATTGCTTGCTCGTCATGCGCGGCCAGGAAAAAATTCTCATCGACACCGGCGTCGGCGATAAATTTGACGCCGGGTTCGGCGGCATGTTTGGCATTCACCGCGAGAAGACCTTGCTCGATCATCTTGCCGATTTGAATTTGCAACCGAAAGACATCACGCACGTGATCATGTCGCACATGCACTTCGATCACATCGGCTGGAACACGCGCCGTAATGCCGCCGGTGAAATTGTGCCGACGTTTCCGAACGCAACTTATTTTGCGCAGCGCGGCGAGTATGAAGTGGCGAACCATCCCGACGAGCGCAGCCGCGCGAGTTATATAAAATGGAATTGGGATGCGCTCGGCTCGCAATTGCAATTGCTCGACGGCACGACGGAAGTGTTGCCCGGCGTCGAAAGTTTTCTCGCGCCCGGACACACGCTGCATCACACGATTGTCAAAATCAAAAGCGCCGACAAGACTGTTGCGTTTATGGCCGATTTGGTACCGACGACTTCGCATCTTAAAACGGCTTATGTGATGGGATATGATCTTTATCCAAAAATGACAATGGAGATCAAGCCGAAAGTTTTGCTGCAGGCTTTTGCGGAAAATTGGCTGCTGATCTTCGAACATGCGCCGCGCATCAAAGCGGGATATTTGCGGCAGGCGGAGGGGAATTGGAAATTGGAGCCGGTGGGGTTGGAAGCTTGAGTGCGTTGCTGTTCGCATTGATTTTCATGGTTGAGAGCAATGAATAAAAAACGCAAACTGGCAAAAAAACAGCGCAGCGCCAAAACTCGTCGAATTATTGTTGGCGCGACTTACGACGGCGAAAAATTCGTGCTGGACGAGCCGTTGGATTTGCCGCCGAATACCCCCATTCGCCTCAAAATTGCCCGGAAATGGCTTGCGCAAAACGAGCAGAAGAAAATGCGCGCCCCGTTTTCGCCGCCAACAGCACCGGAGGCGATGGCAGACGTGGAGCAATTGAATGGGGAAAATTTGGCCCCACGCCAGCCGTTTTCCGACCAAGAAATTGAAGACATTGCTCGAAGCATGGTGCGCGATCATTTCGAGACGGAGGAATTTCTCGAACGCATCGTTTGGTTCAAGAATGCTGCAGACAAGGAGGAAATTCATCTGATCGAAGTCAATCGGGAGTGTCCTCCTCTCGGCGCGGTAATGCCCCTGTTCTTTGGGGCAACCGAAAAATTTCCCTTAGACGCGCTGGTTGCTGATGTGTCGCCTGAAGATTGGGAACAAATCCGCGCCGGCACAATGCGTTTGCTGCCCGGATGGTCGCTGGAGAACGCTGTCGAGTTTGAGCGCGAAGCGACTTTGGCGCACGAGTAATCAAAAGTCGCACGCCGGCATATCGGTCTTGCAATCGCGGACCCGATATGATTTTTAAAAAGGTTTAAACTGAAGGATAAAAGACTCATGGCAAAAAAGAAACGTCGCACCGAAATCAAGGCAAAGCCGCCGGTGGGGATTTATAACAACAAAAGCTTGTTGCTCAAAGAACCGTTGCGCTTGCTTCCCAACGTCCGCGTTAGCATCGAAGTTGACGGGAAACAAAACGGAAGCAATGGACGCAAACAGATTTCGGGTAATATCCGGCCGCAAATTAATGCCACTATCCGGCGCTTGGTGCGTACGTATTTTGAGATGGAAAAATGTATTGACCGCATCATCTGGATCAAGGGCGCGCAGGACGACGACGAAGTTCGTTTGATTGCGGTCAATCGCAATACATTTCCGACCGGCTCAGTAATGGTGTTTTATTTCCGCGAGAGCGAAAATTTCCCGTTACCGAGACGGCTTGCGGATGTAACCCCTGAAGAATGGGCTGAAATACGCGCCGGCAAAATTCCCTTGCCGCCGGGGTGGTCGTTAAAAAATGCCGTCGAGCTTGATCGTGAGGTCATTTTGACGCAAGAGGAAAAGATCGATGTGGGATGAGGCGTTTTGGGCGCAAGCCAAATCAGATTGGGAAATGTACGCAAAGTTAGATGAGACGAGGGAACCGGCTTGTCACGTTTTACATTATTTGCAAATGGCAACGGAAAAGCTTGGCAAAGCTTACCTAATGGCCCGCGGAACCGATGTCGGTGATGTACAAACCAGTCATCAAGCATTTACTCAATTTTTGCGCCTCGCGGCTCGCAACGGCAAAGTGCAAAGAAAACTCGGTATGACTGCCGCACAATTGCGCGCCCACGTTCGTCGACTTTTGCCGATTGCCCATGCTGTCGAGAAATTGGCTCCAGCGCTTGCAGCAGGAAGTGTGAATGCAGAATATCCGTGGAGCACTCCGCAAGGCGCAATCGTAGCGCCGATTCGTCATAGTTTTGCTCTGAGCCGCATGCTCGAAGGGGCAAATGGCCGCAATCTTTTAAAATTGGTTGAAGCTGTTTTGGAAAACTTTTTTTATATTGCATCATAAACGCCGGAAAGGAGAATAAGCTATGCCGACCTCATTTCGCGAAGTGATAATCACCGGCGCCTGCCGCACGCCGATTGGCGCGTTTCAAGGCTCGCTCGCTTCATTCACCGCGCCGGAGTTGGGCGCCATTGCGGTCAAAGAAGCCGTGCAACGCGCCGGCATCGATCCGAAAAAAGTTGACGAAGTCATCATGGGTTGCGTGCTTCCCGCGGGCGTCGGGCAAGCGCCGGCGCGACAGGCCGCCATTAAAGCCGGATTGCCGGTGGAGGTCACTTGCATGACGATCAACAAAGTTTGCGGCTCCGGCCTGAAAGCAGTGATGCTCGCCGCGCAAGCCATCATGGTCGGTGACGCCGATGTGATCGTCGCGGGCGGCATGGAAAGCATGTCGAATTCTCCATATTTATTGAGCAAAGCGCGCGACGGCTATCGTCTCGGCCATGGCGAGCTGATCGATAGTCTGATCAAAGACGGTTTGTGGGATGTATACAACAATTTTCACATGGGCAACGCCGCGGAAATTTGCGCGCGGGAGTGCAATATTCCACGCAACGTGCAGGACGAGTTTGCCGTGACGAGTTACAAACGCGCACTGGCCGCGCAGGCGAAAGGCCTCTTCACTAAAGAGGTTGTACCGGTGCCGATCCCGCAGAAAAAAGGCGAGCCGGCTTTCGTTAAATTAGACGACGAGCCGCAAAAAGTAAATTTTGAAAAAATGCTGACGCTGCGACCGGCCTTCGACAAAGAAGGCACGGTGACCGCCGCGAATGCTTCCAAAATCAACGACGGCGCGGCTGCGGTCGTGGCGATGGCAAAAGAAGTTGCCGACAAGCTCGGCGTCAAAGCGCAGGCAAAAATCATTGCGCAAGCTTCCGCCGCGAAAAAGCCGGAATGGTTCACCACCGCGCCGCTCGATGCAATTGAAAAAATTCTCAAGAAATCCGGCTTCGCGCTGAATCAAATTGATTTGTTTGAAATCAACGAAGCGTTTGCGGTCGTCGCGCTGGCGGCGCAGCAAAAGCTCGGTATTCCGCCGGAAAAATTGAACGTACACGGCGGCGCCGTCGCCCTTGGCCATCCGATCGGCGCGAGCGGTTGCCGCATTCTCGTTACCCTCATTCACGCGCTGCAGGAATATAAAAAGCAATACGGCATGGCCGCGATCTGCATCGGCGGCGGCGAGGCGACTTCGGTGATTGTTGAGAATATTGCTCAAGTTTGATTAAACTGGGGGAAGATATGCGTCCGCAAGATATCAAGAACATTTTCATGGCAAAGCTTCCTAAAATAACCAACGAAGAAGAGTGGGCCGAATTCGTCGATACCCACGATATGGCAGAATATTGGGATGAGATGATTCCGGTTGATCCCAAAGAATTTCGTGTTGTGCGCCGACGCAAAACCGCCGTTTTGTTGGAACTACCAAACAAGCAGATGGATAGAGTTCGGGAGTTGGCTAAACGCCAAAAAAAACCGCCTCAGAAAATTCTGCAGCAATGGGTGAATCAGCGTTTGCGCGACGAACTCGCCGCAATGTAGCTTTTGAGAATGGAGTTTGATCTATGCCAAAAATCAAAACGAAACCCCGCGTGCGCACCAAGGGCGTGCGTTCGGCGAGCCATATTAAAGTGAGATATTCATTTAAGGTCGAGGGCGAACTCAACATCAGCCCCTTCGTAGCGCAACAAACTGTAAATGGCTATTTGTTACGGCGCGTTGCCAACTTAATTACTTCGGACGAGCCATATTTGGAGTTGCGTCCCGAAGGCGCTTTTTGGATTGTTCCGGTTATTTTAACGATACCAAAAATCGGCCGCTTGGGACCGCTTGGACAAATAGTTGTCGATGCCCAAAATGGCAGTATAATAGAAGGCGAATCCACCTCCTGTGAAGAAATCGAAAAACACGCCGACCGTCTTGCTCCGGAAGAAGCACTTTAAACAAGAATTGAAAGCAAGCTGCGTGGCGGCAGCGGCAAGAATGGTGCTCGACTATCATGGAATCATCGGCGTTTCCGAGGCTGAACTGCGACGCATTCTCAAAACCAAGCCCAAGGGAACGCACCTGATTAATTTTTTATTTTTGAAGGATGAGAAAAGATGGAATCTTGATGTTGAGCTCAGCCAATCTACTTCGGCTGAACTTTTTACAACAATTTCAACGCTCCAAATTCCGGCTATCGTGTTTGTTGATACAGCGTATTTCCCGCATTGGGATGAATCGGCGGCACATGTGGTATTGGTTGTGGGATATGATGAAGAAAATGTCATCATTAACGATCCCGTTACCGATGAAAAAGAAATAAGCATACCGGCGACGAAATTTTTCACGGCTTGGGCTAAAAATCAATATTATATGGTCGTCATCAAAAAGAAAAAGGGATAAACCCGCATGAAACACCTCGGCGTCATCGGCGGCGGCACGATGGGCAACGGCATTGCGCACGTGTTCGCCCAGTTTGGTTATTCCGTCACCTTGGTCGATGTCAAACAGGAATTCATTGATCGCGCCCTCGCCGTGATTAAAAGCAATCTGGAGCGGCAGGCGAAAAAAGGCGCCATTGCGAGCAATGAAGTCGCGGCGATATTGGAACGGATCGCAACCGCGACGGAGTTGAAAGCGCTGGTAAATTGCGAATTAATTGTTGAAGCGGCGACCGAAGACGCCGCGCTCAAGAAAAAAATCTTTGCGGAATTGGACGCCTCGTGCTCGCCCGCGACGATTTTGACGAGCAACACGTCTTCCATCTCGATCACCGAGATTGCTGCAGCCACAAAACGACCCCAAAAAGTTATTGGCATGCACTTCTTCAATCCCGTGCCGGTGATGACGCTCGTCGAAGTGATTCGAGGATTGGACACGGATGAAGAGACGTTCGATACGGTGATGCAGCTCAGCCAGGCGCTCGGCAAAACGCCGGTGGCGGTGAATGATTATCCGGGCTTCGTGTCGAATCGCGTGCTCATGCCGATGATCAATGAGGCGATTTACTGCGTGATGGAAGGCGTGGCCTCGAAAGAGGCGATTGACAAGGTGATGAAGCTCGGCATGAACCATCCGATGGGGCCGCTGGCGCTGGCGGATTTTATCGGCCTCGACGTGTGCTTGCACATTATGGAAGTGTTGCACAAACAGTTGGGCGACGACAAATATCGCCCGTGCCCGTTGCTGCGCAAGACGGTGGCCGCCGGACGTCTCGGCAAGAAAACGGGACAGGGTTTTTATTCGTATACGTGAATTGAAAATGTCATTCTGTAAGCCTGCCCTGACGCAGGCCAGGGAATCTTTTTTCTATTTAGCACAATTTTCTTGGATTACAAAAACGATTCCTGCGGAATGACAGGGATGTTGAGATTTCAATGGGAAATCAAAAAAATGCAATAAATCGAGGAAAACATGGATTTCAATTTAACCGAAGAGCAAAAACAAATTCGCGAGGAGATTCGCCGCTTTGCGGAAACCGAGATTGCGCCGGACGCGGCGGAGCGGGATGAACAGGAAAAATTCGCCGAAAAACAAATTAAAAAACTGAGCGAGCTGGGTTATATGGGCATGACCGTTAGCGCGCAATACGGCGGCCAGAGCGCGGATACGATCAGCTACGTGCTCGTTGTCGAGGAGCTTTCCAAAGTCGATGCTTCCGTCGGCGTGGCGCTTTCAGTGAACAACTCGCTCGTCTGCTTCGGCCTCGAAAGATTTGCGAACGAAGCGCAGAAACAAAAATATCTCGTGCCGTTGGCGAGCGGCAAGGCGTTGGGGGCATATTGCCTCTCCGAGCCGGGCACCGGCAGCGACGCCGGTAATATGATGACCGTGGCCGAAAAACATGGTGATCATTATATCCTGAACGGCGCCAAAAATTTTATCACCAACGGCATTCACGCGGATTATCTCACCGTTTTTGCGACGCTCGATAAATCTTCCGGCACCAAAGGCGTTTGCGCCTTTATCGTCGAGCGCGCTTTCGCAGGCGTATCGGTCGGCAAAAAAGAGAAGAAGCTCGGCATTCGCAGCAGCGATACGGCGATGTTGAATTTTGATAATGTGAAGGTGCCCGCGGAAAACTTGCTCGGTCAGGAAGGCAAAGGCTTTGGGATTGCGATGGCGATTCTGGACGTTGGACGCATCGGCATTGCGGCGCAGGCGCTCGGCATCGCGCGGGCGGCTTTCGACGCGGCGGTGAAATATGCGAAAGAGCGCCAGCAATTCGGCCAGCCGATCATTAATTTTCAGGCGATCAATTTTATGTTGGCGGATATGGCGACGGAAATCGATGCGGCGCGTTTGTTGATTTATCAAGCGGCCGTGGCAAAAGATCGCGGCGAAAAATTTTCCGTGCAATCGGCGAAAGCCAAGCTGTATGCCTCGCGCGTCGCTGTCGATTGCGGCACGAAGGCCGTGCAAATTTTCGGCGGCGCGGGATATTTGAAAGATTATCCGGTCGAGCGTTACATGCGCGACGCGCGCATCACGGAGATTTACGAGGGGACGTCGGAAATTCAACAACTCGTCATCGCCCGCAGCTTGATGGCGTAATAACGTTCGTAATTACGCCTTCCCTGGCCTGCGGCAGGGCAGGCTCCGCCCCGCATCCTTATGAAACAAGGAAAGGCGGAGCGGAGTAGGCGTCGCGTTCTCATGCGGGCATGAATGCCTAAAGGCATCACTGCGAACTTTAATCAAAGGAGAGGAAATATGACACGACTACCCAACGGCAAAACCGCTTACTCTGTCCATTTAAATAAAGATCGACAAGAAAAACCGAAAGCGCAAAACCTGCCGCCAACCGGTTTCGACGAAAAAACGAGAATCTGGTTCAACGGCAAAATGGTGCGCTGGCACGATGCGACCATCCACGTGATGTCGCACGTGATTCACTACGGCTCCAGCGTTTTTGAAGGATTCCGCTGTTATGAAACGCTGCACGGGCCGGCGATTTTTCGGCTCAAAGATCACGTCGACCGGCTGTTCGATTCGGCGAAGATTTATCGCATCGACATGCCGTTTACCAAAGCGGAAATTATACAGGCGTGCATCGATGTTGTGCGTCTCAATAAACTCAAAGCGTGCTACTTGCGGCCCGTGGCGTTTCGCGGCTATCACAGCCTCGGCGTCGATCCCAGACTCTGCCCGACGCAGGTCGCCGTTGCCGCGCTGATGTGGGGGAAATATCTCGGACCGGATGCGCTCAAAAACGGCGTCGCCGTGCGCGTCGCTTCGTGGAATCGCATGCGCCCGAACACCTTTCCGTCGATGGCCAAAGCCGCATCGAACTACATGCCCTCGCAACTGGTTAAATTGGAAGCGAAGATGGATAATTATGTCGAAGGCATCATGCTGGATGCCAACGGTTATGTGAGCGAAGGCAGCGGCGAAAATATTTTTCTGGTGTATCGCGGCAAAATTTATACGCCGCCGTTTTCCGCGAGCATTCTGCCGGGCATCACGCGCGATTGCGTGATCGAAATGGCGAAGGATTTCGGCTATGAAATTGTTGAAGCGCAAGTGCCGCGCGAAATGCTGTATGTCGCCGACGAAGTTTTCTTCACCGGCAGCGCCGCGGAGATCACGCCGATTCGCTCGATTGATCGCATTACGATTGGCAACGGCAAATGTGGCGCGATCACGGAACGGTTGCAGGGAAAATTTTTCGCCATCATCGAAGGCCGCGAGAAAGACGGTTATGGCTGGTTGACGCCGGTGCAATAAATTAAGGTTGCAAATTTCATTATTTTGTCTTAAGTAGTTAATAGGCCGAGGTTGAGGATAATCGCGGTCGTTTGGAGTTTACACTGCATCATTATGTTATTCCGGATGAATCTTTTTTAATAGCGAGCACAGTGCTGGCGTGAAAAAGGATTCTCCCAGAATGACATGTGACGTGGAAGCCGTTCATGAATAGACAAAAGAATTGGCGACAAAATACGCAAAGATTATTTTGCCCCAGTCATTTTGCCATTTGCTTTTAAATTTGGATCAAGATGTCACAAGGCAGCGGACGCCGCCGAGCGCGAGAATTGGCTCTGCAGGCGTGTTATGCGCACGAATTGTCCGGCAATCCGCCGGAGCAAATCGTGGGCGACGTCATTAACACCCAGGATGAAGCGGGCGCGATATTGGAATTTGCCGCGGCGCTGTTTCGCCGGACGGTGGCGGAGATTTCATTTTTTGACATGATGATCCGGCGCAAAGCGGTCAACTGGGAATTCAACCGCATCGCGATCATGGACAAGCTCATTCTGCGCATGGGGCTGAGCGAGTTTCTCTATTTTCCCGACATCCCGCCGAAAGTCACCATCGACGAGGCCATTGAGATCGCCAAAAAATTCAGCACCGAAAAAAGCGGGCGCTTTGTCAACGGCATTCTCGACGCCGTGCTCATCGATTTGCGCAAGGAAGGCCGCTTGCAGAAAAAAGGGCGCGGGTTGAGCGAGGGGAATGAGGAAGAGGAATGAGATTTATTTCGGTTCAAGCGCAATTGTTCTCATAATCTTTTTATGGAACAAAAAATATGAAAGTCTTCATCAGTCATTCCCATTCCCAAACGGACGAGCCGCTGGTGCGGAAGGTTACCGCCGCTTTGCAGAATGCGGGTTTGGACGTTTGGGACGAACACGTGGAAGTTTTTTTAGGCGACAATTGGGCGGAAAAAATTGCGCAGGCGCTGCGCGAGTCCGAAGCGATGGTTGTTCTGTTCACGCCGAACGCCTTAGATTCCAAATGGGTAAACCATGATATCGGTTATGCTCTGGGCGAGTACCGCTTTCGCAATCGTTTGGTCACTGTCCTCGCCGGGCCCGCGGAAAAACTTTCCGAGGATAAAATCCCGTGGATTTTACGCCGTTTTAAAATTATTAAACTTGGTGAAAACGGCAAAGACGAGCATATCAAACAGATAGCACAGACACTTTTAGAAACTGCCGAAAGGTGATCCATGCTGCCAGCCGAGGTTTTCATTTCGCATTCAGGTCAAGACCGGCAGTTTGTCGCCACTGTGGTTGAAATACTGCAACGACATGAAATTCCGGTATGGTATAGCCGGAAGAATCTCGTTGGGGCGCAGCAGTGGCATGACGAAATTGGTGCAGCACTGGAACGGTCTGATTGGTTCGCTATCGTGCTTTCGCCCAACGCGGTAAAGTCGATGTGGGTCAAGAGAGAGTTGATGTTCGCTTTGCAGCAGGAGCGTTTTGAAGGCAAAATAATTCCCCTGCTTTACCAGCCTTGTGAACACAAGCAGTTTTCTTGGGCGCTCTCCAGCTATCAAATGGTAGACTTCACGCGCTCGTTTGAAGACGGTTGCCGCGATCTCCTGCGCGTATGGGGCGTAGGCTACAAGCCGATTGCGCCAAATCCATAAACACGATGAAAGCATACGAAGAGAGTATTGATTTTTTGCCTATCTTGAATAAAAGTTCTATCATTTAATTTTATTTTTACAGACGATATGAAAATTTTTATCAGCCATTCCCATTCCCAAATTGACGAACCGCTGGTTCGGAAGATCACAACCGCTTTGCAGAAGGCCGGTTTGGAAGTTTGGGACGACGAGGTTGGAATTTCCACTGGCGAAAACTGGGCCGAAAAAGTTGCGCAAGCGCTGCGCGAGTCCGAAGCGATGGTCGTCCTGCTCACCCCGAACGCTTTAGACTCCAAGTGGGTGGATCGCGACATCGATTACGCCTTGAGCGAGAAGCGCTTTCGCCAACGCTTGATCACGGTGCTCGCGGGTTCTCCGGAAAAGCTGCCGGAGGAAAAAATTCCTGCGATTTTACGGCGTTTGAAGTTCATCAAATTGGCCGACAACGGCAAAGAAGAAGACGTCAAGCAGATTGCGCAAGCGCTCTTGCAAACGGCTTAAAACGACTTTCGATAATTTATATGTTGCCGGCAGAGGTCTTTATTTCGCATTCGGATCGCGATCGACAGTTTGTATCTGAAGTTGTTGACGTGCTGCGCCGACATGGGATTCCGGTGTGGCATAGTCGGACAAATCTGATTGGTGCGCAGCAATGGCACGATGAAATCGGGGCGGCACTGCGGCGATGCGATTGGTTTGCCATCGTTCTTTCTCCGAATGCGATAAACTCGATCTGGGTGAAGAAAGAATTGGTTTTTGCATTAAAACAGCCCCGTTTAGTCGAGAGAATCCTTCCCTTGCTTTACCAACCTTGTAACTTCGAGGAGTTTTCTTGGACGCTCTCGAGTTATCAAATGGTAGACTTCACAAACTCTTTCGAGGACGGCTGCCGCGATCTCCTGCGCGTGTGGGGCGTGGGTTACATACCGATGGCGCCCAACCTATAAACACGATGAAAGCATACGAAGAGTGTATTGATTTTTGGGGATTTTTTCTCTATCTTGAATAAAGTGCTGTCATTTAATTTTTGTTTACAGAAACCATGAAAGTCTTCATCAGTCATTCTTACACGGGTGAGCCGCTGGTGCGAGAAGTTGCAACGGCTCTGCAGAATGCCGGTCTGGAAGTTTGGGACGGTGAAAGGGAAATATTTCCGGGCGACAACTGGGCGGAAAAAATCGGGCAGGCGCTGCGCGAGGCCGAAGCGATGGTCGTGCTTGATACGCCAAATACCTTAAGCTCAAGCTGGGTAAAACGTGACATCCAGTACGCTTTGGGCGAGCAACGCTTTCGCGATCGCTTGGTTACCGTCATGGCCGGTCCGCCGGAAAAACTTCCGGAGGATGAAATCCCTTGGATTCTGCGAAGATTTAAATTTATCAAACTGGCTGATAACGGCATGAAAGAAGATTTTAAGCAAATTGCTCAGGCGCTTTTGGCCGCAGCTTAGAAACAAAAACAGCGTGGAGAATTAATGAACATGAATACAATGAAAGCATACGAAGAAATTGTCGATTTCATTGCAGCAGGCACAACGCCGAATCGTGTCATCACGTATCAACCTTCCGAAGCCGCCAAAGCGCGGGTGGCCGATCTCATTTATCGGGAAAAAAACACCGGCCTGACGCCGGATGAAAAAAGCGAATTGGATCATTATATGGAATTAGAGCATATCATGAGGTTGGCCAAAGCGCGTGCCCATCAGTATGTCAACCATGAGCAGTTACATTAATGACGATCTGCGTCAACTGGTCGCCATGCGTGCGGCATATTTGTGCGAGTATTGTTTGATTCATGAAAACGACACGAGCCATGGTTGTCAAGTTGATCATATTATTAGTTTGAAACACGACGGCATGACGGCGCCGGAAAATTTAGCTTATGCTTGCGCTTTTTGCAATCGCCACAAGGGAACGGATGTGGGATCAATTGTGTGGCCTACCCAGCAATTTATCCGCTTTTTTAACCCCCGTACAGATTGGTGGATAAATCATTTTAAATTGGACGACGCTCTCATCCGCCCCTTGACCGATATTGGAAAAGCAACGGCGCAGATCTTTGGCTTCAATCACTGCGACCGCGTTTTGGAGCGGCAAGTCTTGATGGCAATGGGGAAATATCCAAGCATTATGGCAAAAGAACGAATGAAATAACGATGACACAAGGATTAGTGAGTTTATCAGCATGAGTCTATTAACCAAAATTTTTGGCAGCAAACACGACCGCGATATCAAACGCATTCATCCACAGGTGGATGAAATCAACGAAATTTATCAAACGTTGCGCGATCTTCCTGATAGCGAATTGCGCGCGAAAACGGATAAATTCAAAGCGCAGATCGTCGAGGCGACGGTGGAAGTTCGCGAAGAGCTTGCGAAGCTCAATGCGTTATTGCGCGGCGAAAATGAGACGAACGGCGTCGATCGTCCCGAGGCGGAGCCGCAGCTTTCGGCGGAAGAATTGCGGAATCACGTTGTCGAGCTGGAAAAAGAAGAGCGGCAAATTATTAAGGAAACGCTCGATACCATTCTCCCCGAAGCTTACGCGGTGGTGCGAGAAACCTGCCGTCGGTTATGTGGGCAAACGTGGAACGTCGTCGGGCATCCGATCAAATGGGACATGGTGCCGTACGACGTGCAATTGATCGGCGGTATCGTGCTGCACGAAGGCAAAATTTCGGAAATGGCGACGGGCGAAGGCAAGACGCTGGTGGCGACTTTGCCGCTGTATTTGAATGCGCTCGCGGGCAAAGGGGTGCATCTCGTCACGGTCAATGATTATCTCGCGCGCCGCGACTGCGAGTGGATGGGAAAAATTTTTGAATTTCTCGGCTTGCGCGCGGAGTTTATTACGAACGATATGAATCCGCCGCAACGCCGCGAGGCCTACAACGCCGACATCACGTATGGCACCAACAATGAGTTCGGCTTCGATTATCTGCGCGACAACATGGCCGTGCGTCCGGAAGATCAGGTGCAGCGCGGGCATTATTTCGCGATTGTCGATGAGGTCGATTCCGTGCTGGTCGATGAAGCGCGGACGCCGCTGATTATTTCCGGGCCGGTGGAGCAGAGCGTCGATCAATACGATGCGATGAAGCCGCGCGTCGATAAATTGGTCAATGCGCAAACGCAGCTCGTCAATCGCTTCATGTCCGAAGCTGAAAAGCTGTTGCAAGATGGCAAAGAATATGAAGCTGGCGTCAAGCTGCTGCAAGTGCAGCGTGGCGCGCCAAAGAACAAGCGCTTCATGAAGCTGTTGCAGGAAGCCGGCACGAAGAAGTTGATTCATCGGGTCGAAAGCGATTATCTGCGCGACAAGCGCATGCACGAGATCGACGAAGAGTTGTATTTTGCCATTGACGAAAAGGCGCATACGATCGACACCACTGAAAAAGGTCGCGATTATCTCGCGCCGAACGAACCGGGAATGTTTGTGTTGCCAGATTTGGATGAAAAATTAGGCATAGCGGCTAAAATAGCCGAGAGAGTAATCGCTGAAATATCGGATGGAGTGACAGACGAAGCGGTAAATAAACATGCTGAAAAAATAGCGATGGAGGTGGCGACAAAGATAGCTACTGAAAAAGCAGGAGAACGGGCTGCCAATATCAAGAAAGAAACTGCAGAAGATATTGTCAATGATAGGAGCTCTTTAATAAAGGATGGACAAGAGCAGAAAAAAGAGTTGAGGGCTGAGTATAATGTTGAAAAAGTCATTGCAGAATTAGCAAAAGAGAGGACTAAAGAGATAGCCGAAATATTATGCAGTAGTACTGTCAAAGAATTAGTTGCAAAAAAGGATTTTTCTGACAAAGCTGCAAAGCAACTTAGGGATGAGTTACAATTAAAGGCGCAGACGAAATATATTGCAGACTATAACACAAAAGCTCCTCTTCTTCATAGTATTCAGCAGTTGTTGCGCGCTTATTCGCTTTATGAGAAAGACGTTGAATATGTCGTCAATGAAGGCAAAGTTTTAATCGTCGATGAGTTCACCGGACGGCTGATGCCGGGGCGGCGTTATTCCGACGGTTTGCATCAAGCGCTCGAAGCGAAAGAAGGCGTACGCGTCGAAGGCGAAACGCAAACGCTGGCGACGATTACGCTGCAGAATTATTTTCGCATGTATCACAAGCTGGCGGGCATGACGGGCACGGCGGAGACGGAAGCCGGTGAGTTTTGGGAAATTTACAAGCTCGACGTCACCGTCATTCCGACGAACCAGCCGATCCGCCGCAACGATGACGAAGACCAGATTTACCGCACGCGCCGCGAGAAATATAATGCGGTCATCGATGATATCGCCAAGTTGCACGAGAAGAAACATCCGGTGCTCGTCGGCACGATCAGCGTCGAAGTTTCCGAAACGCTCAGCCGCATGTTGAAGCGCAAAGGTATTCCGCACAAAGTTTTGAATGCGAAATATCATCAGCAGGAAGCGGAGATCGTTTCGCTGGCGGGCCAGCCGGGCGCGGTAACGATTGCAACGAACATGGCCGGCCGCGGCACCGATATTAAATTGGGCAAAGGCGTGGTGCTCGCGCCGGAGAATCATCAATGCGCTTTGGTTTATAATTCGAGAGATGCGGAGCCGATTTGTCCGTATCTCGACGAATACAAATGCCGCGAGGAAGTGCCGTGCGGTTTGCACATCATCGGCACGGAGCGTCACGAAGCGCGGCGCATCGATCGGCAGTTGCGCGGGCGATCCGGGCGGCAGGGCGATCCGGGCTCGTCGCGGTTTTACCTCTCGCTCGAAGATGATTTGATGCGCCTCTTTGGCTCCGAGCGCATCGCGTCGGTGATGGATCGTCTCGGCGCGGAAGAGGGCGAGGTGATCATACACGGCATGGTGACGCGCTCGATCGAGCGCGCGCAAAAGCGTGTCGAAGGCCACAATTTCAGCATCCGCAAGCATCTGCTGGAATACGACGACGTGATGAATAAGCAGCGCACGGTGATTTACAGCCAACGAGCGCAAGCGCTGCGCGGGGAGAATCTGCGCGACGAAATTTTGAATATGATCGACGGTTATATTGAAGGCAAAGTC
>Ga0247727_10007011_pt1 | contig 21782 bp, 21 predicted proteins | sample WisWelCaveWW1625_FD_202498 | JGI IMG/M metagenome (GOLD analysis project Ga0247727, IMG submission 202498) | Biofilm microbial communities from Wishing Well Cave, Virginia, United States - WW16-25 | ecosystem: Environmental > Aquatic > Deep subsurface > Groundwater > Cave microbial mat | place...
GGCCACGACCACCTCGTGAAGGCCGGCTACCAGCACCATGTCGGGATCGGCCGCCACGTGCTCGGAAGCCAGGTCTTCGACTACTGGCGCGACCCCTTCGGCCACGTGGTCGAGCACTTCACCGACGGTGACCTCTTGAACCGCGCGCACGAAACCGGCCACTACGACCCGGGCACGGCGCTCGGCACCCAGTGGGGCAAGTTCGGCTGATCCGAACTCCGGGGGGCTTCGCATGACCAGCGTGCTCGTCCTGCTGCTGATCCTCGGTCTGCTCGGGCTCGCCTTCGCGCGAGAGAACGCGCGGCGCCGCCGCCACCCGGTGCCCGCCGGCCATCGCCCCGAGCTCGAGCTTCCCTACACGCAGGATTTCGAGCTCTACCACAACGCCTTCTCGCTGTGCTCGATGAAGACACGGCTCTGCCTGGCGGAGCTGGGCGTGCCCTACGCCAGCCACCCGATCGACCTGATCGAGACCGGTGCCTACCAGAACATCCGGCCGGCCTTCCTCGCGGTGAACCCCGCCGGCACGGTGCCGGTGCTGGTGCACAAGGGGCATCCGGTCTACGAGTCGCACGAGCAGATCCGCTACGCCGCGGCCCACGCTGCGCCGGGCCGCCCCGCGCTCGCGCCCGACGCCCCCGCGCTGCGCGCGACCATGGAGCGCTGGATCGATCGCTCGTCGCTGACGGGCGATCCGCTGAACGAGGGCGACGCCAGTGCGGGCAACGCGGTGCCAGGCCTCACGGTGCCGCTCTTCGCCGCCATGATCGAGCGCATCCCGACCTGGCGGATCCTGGAGGGGCTGCTCTTTCACTTCGACAAGCGGCGCCCCGCCATGTTCCTCGTGCTGAAGGCGCTCGGGCTCGAGCGCTTCGGCCGGATCCGACCAGCCGTCGCGGTGCTCTCCCGCAGCCTCGAGCAGATGGCGCGTCACCTCGACGCGCTCGAGGCGCAGCTCGTCGCGAGCGGAGGCGCCTGGATCCTGGGCGGCACGTTCAGTCTGGCCGACGTGAGCTGGCTGGTGATCTTCGAGCGCCTCGCGCAGGCCGACCTGGTGAACGTCTTCCTGGGCGGGGGCCGGCGGCCCGCGTGCGCTGCCTACTGGCAGCGCCTCCAGGCACGCCCTGCCTATCGCGAGGCGATCACCGCGCACGCCCACCAGACGGTGAGGCGCGGCACCGAGCGCCTGCGCACGGCGAAGGCGGCCGATCCGGCGCTGCGTGCCCTGCTGGAGGGCGCATGAGTCCGCGACCGCCCGGGAGCGAGCCCGACTACGACGTCGCGATCGTCGGCTTCGGCCCGGTGGGCGCCTTCGCGGCGCTGCTGCTCGCCGAGGCGGGCCTGCGTGTGGCGGTGCTCGAGCGCTCGCGCGAGCCGGTGGTGCTGCCGCGCGCGGTCGGCCTCGACGGTGAGACGCTGCGCGCCTTCCAGCGCATCGGTCTCGGCGAGCGCGTCGAGGCGATCCTCCAGCCGCCGCGCGAGGGCGACGAGGTCTGCTTCACCGACTCGAAGAGGAACCGCCTGTTCGGTCTCGACATCCCGCGCTTCGGCCACAACGGTTGGCGCGACGTGATCTTCTTCGACCAGCCCGAGCTCGAGGCGCTGCTGCGCGAGTTCGTGACGGAACGGCAGGGGATCGATGTCTTCCTCGGAGCCGAGGGGGTGGCGATCACGCCGCGCGAGGACGAGGTGGTGATCGAGAGCCGCGGCACGGATGCGCCGCGCACGCTGCGCGCCGCGTACGCCATCGGCTGCGACGGAGCATCGAGCTTCGTGCGCAGCGCCCTCGGCATCGACTGGCAGAGCCTCGGCTACGACCAGGACTGGCTGGTGGTCGACATCGTGCAGCGGCCCGAGGCGAGGCTGCCGCTCGCCACCATGCAGGTGTGCGACCCGGAGCGGCTCACCACCTACGTGTGCGTGAAGGACCCGAACCGCCGCTGGGAGTTCCAGCTGCTCCCCGGCGAGGTGCGCGAGGAGATGCTGCGCCCCGAGAAGATCGAGGCGCTGCTCTCGTCTTGGCTGCCGCGCGAGCACTACGAAATCCGCCGCGCCGCGGTCTACCAGTTCCACGCGGCCACGGCGGCGCGCTGGCAGGTCGGGCGCGTGTTCCTTGCGGGCGACGCCGCGCACCAGACGCCGCCTTTCCTGGGACAGGGGCTGAACGCCGGCTTCCGCGACGCGGTGAACCTCGGCTGGAAGATCCCGCTGGTGCACGCGGGCGTGTGCGACGCGCGCCTGCTGGAGAGCTACGCGGCCGAGCGCGACGCTCACGCGCGCGATCTGGTGGAGTGGGCCGTAGCCATCGGCAAGCTGATGGAGACGCTCGCGGCGCGCGAGGCGGGCCGCCCCGATCCGCATCCGCAGGTCGATCGCAGCGCCGGCTACGGGCAGGGGCGCAACGTGCCCCCGCTGCGCGGCGGGGTGCTGCTCGACCTCCAGCTTCGCGGCGACTCCCCGGTCGGGAGCCTGCTGCGCCAGCCGACGGTGCGACGACGCGAGGAGGGGAAGGTGCTGCGCCTCGACGATCGGCTCGGGCGCGGCTTCGCGCTGATCGGTCGCAAGGCAGGCGATCTCCGGCTCGGGGCCGAGGCCGCAGCGATCCTCGCGCGCCTCGGCGGCCGTGCGCTTTCGCTCGAGGGCTTCGAGGTCGTGGAGGGCGAGCTGGACCGCCTCTTCGACGCGCATCCCGCCGCCGTGCTGCGACCCGATCGCTACGTCTTCGGCGTCGTCGACGAGGACTGGAGCCTCGATCGCCTGCTCGGCGAGCTCGCCCGCAAGCTCGCGCTGCGAGGTGGCTGATGAAGATCGTTTGGATCGCGTCGAGCGTCACCCCCGTCTTTCCGAGCTGGTCGGTGACACCGTCTCCGGCGTCGACGAGAATGACCTCATCGCCATACCGGAGAAGATTGGCGGGCTGCGACCGCTCGGGATTGGGAATCGGCCCCGCGCTCGTGCCGAGCGTGGTGAACGTCGAATGCGGTTCGGCCGGCGAGGCATGGGTCGGCACCGAGATGGCGAGTGCTCCCGCGAGTGCTGCGAGGCAACCACTCACCAGGAGCGCGGACCGAGGCGTCGACAGCGTCATAGCCACTTGCTCCTCCCCGCCTCACCCCTGGGCGTGTCCCACCTTCATGCTCGCCTCGCGCTCTTCCATGAAGGCGGCGAGGATCTGATTGAACTCGTCAGACACCAATTGCGGAAAATGGTGCACGGACTTGATCACGGCCCGCCGGCCCCCGCCGGTGGCCGCAACGATGTCCGCCGTGGCTTCGAAGGCAGGGTTCCATCCGCCCGTGACCACGAGCAAGGGGATTCCCGCGTGCTTGATCTCGCCCAGCTCCCTCTGGAACGTCGCCTTGGACGGAATCCTGGCGCGGGCGAGGCTCTTGCCCAGCCGCTCGAGCTCGTCGGAGTCCGAATGGCCCCTCAGCTCGGGAGGGATGCCCACGAGCTTCATGAAGCGCTTTGCCCGCGCGGCGGCGGATGTCGAAAACAGCGTCGCCAGCAGCGCGCTGAGCACGAAGCGCTTCACGCGCAGATCGCTCGTCGCGAGCTTCTGCATCCCCGGTTCGATGAGCGTGAGCGAACGCACCGCCGCGGGCCGCTTCGCCGCAGCCGCCAGGGCGACACAGCCGCCGAACGAGTGTCCTACCAGGTGCGCACCGTCGCCCAGAAGTTCGGCGACCCACGCACCGTCGGCCTCGGCATCGTCGGGACGGCCAGGGTCCGGGCTGCGTCCATGTCCGGGCCGGTCGGGGACGATCAGCTGCCAACCTCGTTCGGCCAAGCTTTTCTGTGTCGAGAAGAGCGCTCGCCGCCCAACACGCTGCCTTGCGCGCCGCCATGCACCATGATCACTCGCGGGCCCGAATCGCCCCAGCTCGTGATGTGGATCGATCGTGTGGCCAAGATTCGCTCCTAACGCGCTGCCGCACGGCGCAGGCGGTGTTGCCAGTGGGCGCCTCGCCAGGCCACGTGCTGATCGGGCCGAACGAGCGTGAGATCCGCCTGGTACAGGTCGGCGACCGGGACCCCTGAGGGTCGGACGATCTCGAGCGGCACGCCGAGCTCGCGCGCCTCCTGCACGGCAAGCGCGATCTGCGCTTCATCCGCACCGTCGGCGACGACCAGGGCGAACCCCTGGCCGAACAAGTCGTAGAGCGACCGTCCGTCCTCGAGCCACGCATGAGGCGCAAGGCAGCCGGGGCGCGCGGTCGGCCGATAGACCTGCCCGTCCCGGGCCGGCACCGGGCCGTCCTCAGCTTCGATGATCGGAGAGTCCTCATAGCCGAGCCCCAGCACCGTCCCGAGCGTGTAGAACTCCCGGCCCTTTGTCGCCGAGATGAGTTCCCCGACCTCCTGGCGAACTGCATCCCCTTCGGCAGTGCCGTCCTCCAGGCCATCGCGCCAGAGCTTTGCTCCGAGGAAAGCATGGTTGGCGACGGCCTCCTCGATGACCGCCTTGTGAACCGGGCGGCGCTCCGCCTCGTAGCTGTCGAGGAGTGTCGGGCCGCCCCAGCTCTGGAGCCGGGCCGCGATCTTCCAGCCGAGGTCGACCGCGTCGCCGACGCCCATGTTCATGCCGTAGCCCCCGAACGGCGGGTGAAGGTGGCAAGCGTCGCCCGCCAGAAAGATGCGGCCACGGCCATAACGGTCGGCGAGGAGCTCGCTCGCGACCCACTCGTCGGTGCTCAGAATCTCGCAAGGCAAGTCGATGCCTGTCGTCTTCGCGATGGCATCCGCAGCTTGCGCCTTGGACAACGTCTCGCCCTCTCTGACGTTCGTCGGCATGAAGAACCACAGGTCATCGCGGTCCATCGGACCGACCACGCTCACCCCCTGCCGACTCATCTGCCAATACATGACCGCGGGTCCATGCGCGTGCGCCTCGGCCATCCCCGGCGCGCGGAACACGATGTTGTAGTGGCGCGCCAGGTGGGATCGTCCCTCCATCTTCGCCCCGATCAGCTCGCGCACGGTGCTGCGCGCGCCGTCGGCGCCGACCAGGTAGCGCGAGCTGATCCTACGCTGTTCGCGTGTGCTGTCCTCTAGCACGGAGACGACGCGCTCACTGTCCTGCTCGGCGGTGAGGAACGTCGCAGCAAAGTGCATTTCCACCGTCGGCAGGCTCTGCGCATGCTCGCGCATCACCTTCTCGAGGGTGTATTGCGGCACCCATTGTGCGTGCTCCGGATAGTCCGGCGAGCGGTCCGGTGCTGCGTTGAAGGCGTTCTTGAAATGCGCGAGGCGGTGGCCGGCGAGCTGAGTCACGAACATCACATCGTTCGGATAGATGACCCCGAGCGGCGAAGCCTCGGCCAGCCGGTCGGCGATTCCCCACCGCCGCAGGTGCGTCCGGGTCCGGACGTTCGTCGTCTTGGCACGGGGCGCAGTGCCGCCGCGGCTATTGCGCTCCGCCACGAGCACCCGCACGCCTCGCATCCCAAGCTCGATCGCCAGAGCCAGGCCCACGGGCCCCGCGCCGACCACGAGCGCTTCGGTCTCGACCTCCATCACAGGTAGCTTGCACGAAGGCCGACGGCTCCGCAGGTCGATCGCAGCGCCGGCTGCGGGCAGGGCCGCAACGCGCCCCGCCAGCCGACGCTGTGGTGACGCGAGCTCTCGCTGCACTTCGCCACCTCCGGACCGGAGGCTTGACTCAGTCTGCGTTCAGATCGTATGATATCATACGAATTTTCATCGAGGGGACGGCGCCATGACCCATATGGCCTTCGGCATTTTCGACGCCGACAACCACTACTACGAGCCGCGGGACGCGTTCACGCGCTACCTCGACCCGGCCCTGCGCGAGCGCGCCGTTCACGTCGTTACCGACGCCGCGGGCAAGGACACCATCTTCGTGGCCGGGCAGAAGCACCACTTCACGCCGCCCACGTTCGAGCTGGTGCCGCCGCCCGGCCACCTGAAGCAGATGCTAGTCGCGCAGGGCGAGGGCACGGCGGCCTCGTTCTTGAAGCCGATGCGCCCGGAGTACCAGCAGCGCACCGCGCGGCTCGCGGCGATGGACGCGCAAGGCATCGAGTCGATCCTGCTGTTCCCGACCTTCGGCGTGACCGTCGAGCACGCACTGCGGCACGATGCCGAGGCGAGCTTCGCGGCGCTCGGCGCGTTCAACCGCTGGCTCGAAGAAGACTGGGGCTTCGGCGGGGATGGCCGCATCTTCGGCGTTGCGCTGCTCTCGCTGGTGGACGTACCGCTCGCCGTGGCGGAGCTCGAGCGCCTGCTCGTACGCGGCGTCCGCATGGTGCATCTGCTGGCGGGGCCAGTGAACGGGAAGAGCCCCGGCGATCCGCATTTCGATCCCGTCTGGTCGCGGCTCGCCGAAGCCCGCGTGCCCGTGGCCTATCACGCCGCCGAGTCGGGCTACAACGAGCTGCTCTCCACGCAGTGGGGCCACCGCGCGCGCCCGCGCTCGCACCACCAGAGCGCCTGGCAGAACGCCTTCTGCTTCATCGACACGCCGGTCATGCACACGCTCGCCGCGCTGATCTTCGACAACCTGTTCGGGCGCTTCCCGAGCCTGCGCGTCGCGACCATCGAGTGCGGCAGCTCGTGGGTGCCGTACCTGCTGTCGCGTCTCGACAAGGCGCAGAAGAGCTGCACCTCGCACTCGCCCTGGCTCGGCGGCCGGCTGAAGGATCGCGCGATCGACGTGTTCAAGGCGCACGTGCGCGTGAACCCGTTCCCCGAGGAGGATCACGTCGAGCTGTTCGAGTGGCTGCGCCCCGAGCACCTGCTGTTCGGCTCGGATTGGCCGCATCCGGAGGGCATCGCCGAGCCGCGCAGCTATCCCGACTACCTGCCTGCGGGCACGCCGCCCGAGGCCATCCGCCGTATGATGCGCGATAACGCGCGCGAGCTGCTCGGGCTCGCCGGCTGAACGGAGTCATCGCAGCAAGCCCGGCGCGCAGTGAGCCGAAGGCGAACGGAGTCATAGAGATGGACCGCGTGAACCACGTGAAGATCGTGACGCCCGAGCCCGAGGCCGTGGATCGTTTCCTGCGCGAGGTGCTCGACATCCCGGAGGGCTGGAAGATCCCGGGCGCGAAGGCAGCCACGAGCCACGCTCCGGCGCAAGCGCAGCCTGTGACCTGGGAGAGCGTGATGACCCGCCGCGGCGACGACGGCAGCGGCGGCTTCATCGCGGGCTCGTCCGAGAGCCGTCAGTTCCAGATCCTGCGCGGCCCGAAGCCGCACATCTGGAGCGTCGCCGTCGGCACACGCCACATCGAGCGCGCGCACCAGCGGTGCAAGGAGCGCGGCATCCCGTGCTCGGACATGCAGCTCGTCGACTGGAACGAGAAGGACGGCATCCGCGCCTTCTTCGCCGAGGTCGGAGGCATCATGTTCGAGGTGCTGCGCGTCGAGCCGAAGGCGTGAGGAGATTCGAATGTCGGAGGAGCTGACCTGGCTGCCGGCGTGGCGGATCCGGGAGCTGATCGGGAAGCGCGAGGTGTCGCCGGTCGAGGTGACGGAGCATTTCCTGGGCCGGATCGAAGAACTCGATCCGAAGCTGAAGGCGTTCAGGACCCTCGACGCCTCCGGCGCACGAGAGCAGGCGCGGCGCGCCGAGGCCGCTGTGCTGAGCGGCGAGCCGCTCGGCCCCCTCCACGGCATCCCCATCTCGGTGAAGGAGCACATCCCTGTGGCGGGGCTGCCGCTCACGAAGTTCATGCTGCCCGCGCTCTCGAGCGATGCCGGCGTGGCCAGCCGCGATCACCTCGGCATCGAGCGCCTGCGGGACGCGGGCGCCGTCATTGTGGGCGCGAACACCATGATGGGCAGCGGATCCGACGTGTTCGGCCAGTACAACTGGGACGTCGAGGCGCGAAACCCGTGGGATACGGGGCGCGTGCCCGGCTGGTCGAGCTCGGGCGGCGCAGCCACCGCCGCAGCCCGGCTGCTCCCCATCGCGATCGGCTCCGACGGCGGCGGCTCGACGCGCCTCCCGGCGGCCTACTCGGGCGTGGTGGGGGTGCATCCGTCGGCAGGTCTCATCCCGGCGCCGAGCTACGAGATCCCGCACGTCGGCAATCCCACGGTGACGATCGGCCCCCTCTGCCGCAACGTCCGGGACGCCGCGATCACCCTCCAGGCGCTGGCCGGGCCCGATGGCCGCGACTGGATGTCGACCCAGGCCGATCCGCCCGACTATCTCGCGACGCTCGACGCGGGCGTCGCCGGCCTCCGGCTCGGCTGGACGGACGACTTCGGCTTCGCGCAGATGTACGCGCAGGAGGAGAGCCCGCGCGTGCTCGAGACGGTGCGCCGCGCGGCCCATGGCTTCGCCTCGCTCGGCGCGAAGGTCGAGCCCGTGACGGAGACGTGGGAGGACTTCTTCCTCGGCTACATGGTGTCCACGTACCTGTTCATGCCCGCGGGCATGGCGTTTCCGAAGCCGACGGCGGAGCAGTGGTCCGGGATGCTCGATACGCGCCAGCGCAATTGGCAACGCTTCCGCAAGCTGCTTCGTGACGTGGACGTCCTGCTCAGCCCCACCTCGCAGATCGTCGCCAGGAAGGTCGAGGACTGGGATCGCGCATGGACGCGCGACGGCGCCCGCTATCCGCACGGCACGTTCGCGCCTACCTACACCAGCCACACGCACATGTTCAATTGGCTGGGATTCCCGGCGGCGTCCGTGCCGTGCGGATTCGTGGACGGGCTCCCGGTCGGGCTCCAGATCGTCGGCCTGCCCGGAAGAGAGGGGACGATCCTGCGGGTCGCGAACGCGTTCCAGAAGGCGTATCCACGCGACGAGCGGCCGCCGGTCAGTTGAGGAGGAGGGACCGAACATGTTCGTGTTCAGCGCAGACTCCCACATCATGGAACCGCCGGACCTCTTCGTGAGCGGGCTCCCCGCGAGCCTGCGACCGCGGGCGATCCAGATGGCGCTGCGCGACGGCTTCATCATGACCGTCTCGGGCGACAAGGTGATCCACCGCCTGCGCGCGAACAAGCCGCTCTCGGCCAAGACCGAGGGCGCACCGATGAGCTCCGCTCGCATTGGTGCGCGGGATCTCGGGCTCCGACTCCAGGACATGGCGAAGGACGGCATCGATGCCGAGATCGTGTTCCCGAGCCTCGCGCTCTGGACCTACGTGCTCGAGGACCCGGAGCTCGAGCTGGCCACGGCCGTGGTCTACAACGACTGGAACGACGGCTTCTTCGCGGGCCACCTCGACCGTTTCGTGCGCTGCGGTGTGCTGCCGGTGCGCCGCTTCTCGGACACGCTCGCGGAGCTGAGGCGCATCGCCGCGAAGGGCTTCACGGCGGCGATGCTGCCGAGCGCGGTGCCGCCGGGCCTGCCCGCCTACAACCTCGATGCGTGGGATCCCGTGTTCGCGCTCGCCGGCGAGCTCGGTGTCGTGCTCGTGATGCACACCGGCACGGGGCTCGAGAGCGTCATCGTCGAGCGCGGCCCCGGCGCGGCTGTGATCAACTACACGCGCCAGATGATGGACGCGCAGGGCTCGATCATGGCGCTCGTGGCCGGCGGCGTGCTCGACCGCCATCCGCAGACGCAGATGGCCGTCATCGAGTCTGGCGCGAGCTGGCTCGCGGGCCTCGCTGAGCGCATGGACGAGGTCTACCACGCGCACGCCGTCTACGTGTCCCCGAAGCTGAGCGCGACGCCGGGCGAGATCATCCGGCGCCAGGTGAAGTGCTCGTTCCAATCCGATCGCGCCTGCATCCGCTCGCGCGGCATCACGGGCCACGAGGCGATCCTCTGGGGCTCCGACTACCCGCACGCCGAGGGCACCTTCCCGCGTTCGCGCGAGGTGATCCGCGGGCTGTTCGAGGGCGTCGAGATCTCCGAGCAGGAGAAGGCCGACATCCTCGGCGGCACCGCGGCGCGCCTGTTCCGCCTGCCGCATCCGGCCGCCGCCGCGCGATGAGCACGGCGCTCGCTGGCCTGCGCGCCGTCGAGCTCTCGAACACGCTGGCTGGCGCGCACGTCGGCCAGCTGCTCGCGGACTACGGCGCCGAGGTCGTGCTGATCGAGCCGCCGGGCGGGAGTCCGCTGCGGCGCGAGGCCGCCTGGCCGTTCTGGGCGCGCGGCAAGCGGAGCATCGCACTCGACCTCGCGAGCGAGGCGGACCGGCGCACCGCGCAGGGCCTCGCGCACGGGGCCGACGTGCTGATCGAGACCTGGAAGCCGGGCGCCGTCGAGCGGCTCGGGCTCGGCTTCGAGAGCTTGTCGGCGGCGAACCCGCGGCTCGTCTATGCCTCGATCACCGGCTTCGGCCGGAGCGGGCCCCTGGCAAAGCTGCCGGCCTACGAGGGCGTGGTGATGGCGAAGCTCGGCGCCTTCGGCGCGCAGGCGCACCTCACGCGGCGGCCGGGCCCCTCGTTCATCGCGGCGCCGTTCTGCACCTTCAGCGCGGCACAGCTCGCGCTGCACGGCATCCTCGCCGCGCTGATCGAGCGCGAGCGGAGCGGCCTCGGGCAGCGTGTCGATACCACGCTCGTGCAGGGCATCCTCGCGCACGACACCTGGAACTGGCTGCTGCGCTTCATCGCGCACAAGTACACGGGCGCCTATCGAACGGGGCGTCCCGTCACCGAGCGCGGCGTGCCGAACTCGCCGCTGATGTTCCGCCTCGTCGTCGGCCTCACCAAGGACGGCCGCTACCTGCAGTTCTCGCAGTCTGCCGATCGCCTCTACGCGGCCTTCCTGCGCGCCGCTGGCCTCGAGTGGATGCTCACCGATCCGCACTGGGCCACGGCCGGCGCCTCCGAGGACGAGAGCGTGCGCGAGGCCTACTGGGAGAAGCTCCTCGAAGCGGTACGCGAGAAGACGTACGCCGAGTGGAGCCAGATCTTCGACGCCGATCCCGACGTATGGGCCGAGCCGTTCCGGCGCGGCAACGAGCTGCTCGATCACCCGCAGCTTCGCCACGACGGCCAGGTGATCGAGATCGACGACCCGGAGCGCGGGCGCGTGGAGCAGCCCGGGCCGCTCGTGCACATGGCGGCGACGCCCGCGCCGACGCCGCGGCCCGCACCGAGGCTCGACGCGGACGGCTCGGTGCTGCGGGCGCACGCGGCCGAGGTGCGGCCCCGCGCCGAGCCGCGCGCCACAGCCTCTGTGGGCGCTCCGCTCGAAGGCATCACCGTGCTCGAGCTCGGCACCTTCTTCGCGGGGCCCTACGGCGCGACGCTGCTCGCCGACCTCGGCGCGCGCGTGATCAAGCTCGAGCAGCTCGACGGCGATCCGATCCGCCGCCTGATGCCCTTCCCCGAAGTCTCCGGCGTGAAGGTGCTGATGGGCAAGGAGAGCGTCGCCGTGGACGTGACCACGCCCGAGGGACGCGAGATCGCCCACGCGCTGGCGAAGCGCGCGCAGCTCGTGCTGCGGTCCTTCCGTGCCGGCGTCGCGGAGCGGCTCGGTCTCGACGCGAAGAGCCTGCTCGCGGTGAATCCCGACCTCGTGTATCTCGACGCGCCCGGCTACGGGGTCGACGGACCCTGCGGCCATCGACCCGCCTTCGCGCCCACCATCGCGGCGGCGTCGGGGCTCGCGATGCGCATCACGGGCCCGTCCGTCCCCGAGCGGCCGGACCTCTCGATGGAGGAGGTCAAGCAGGGCGCCACGCGCCTATTCGCTGGGGCCGCGTTCATCGCGCAGAGCGACGGCTTCGCCGCACTCGGCGTGGCGACCGCGCTGCTGCTCGGCCTCGTGGCGCGACGGAACGGAGCGCCGGGCCAGCGCATGCTCACGACGATGCTCTCCACCGTCGCGCACGCGCTCTCGGAGGACATGGTGCGCTGGCCCGGCCGCCCGCCGGCGTCCGCGAGCGACGCGGAGCTGTTCGGCCTCGAGGCGCTCTACCGCCTCTACCCGACGGCGGACCGCTGGGTGTTCCTCGCCGTCACGAACGCGCGCGAGTGGCAGGCGCTCACCGCGCAGGCCCCCTTCGCGGCGCTCGCCGAGGACGCGTGCTTTCGCGACGCCACAGCGCGCCGCGCCCACGACGCAGCGCTCGCAGCAAAGCTCGGCGAGATCTTCGCAACGCGCCCGGCCGCCGACTGGGAGCGCGACCTCGTCGCGGCAGACGTCGCGTGCGTCGTCTCCGGAGACGGGCCGGTCGAGGCGGCCGTCACCGATCCCGACGGCGTCGCCCGCGCGTGCGGCTTCGTGATGGAGGTCGAGCACCCGACGCTCGAGCACCACCCACGCCTCGTGCCGGCATGGCGCTTCTCACGCTCGCCCTGCGTCGCCGGCGCGGGCCCGACGCTCGGCCAACACACCGACGCGGTGCTGCGCGAGCTCGGCTACGACGAGGCGCGGATCACCAACCTCCGCGCGAAGGGGGTGATCGGCGCGTGACTACCCGGGCCGCGGAGGCGTGTGTTGGCCGTTGATCGTCCTGAAGTCGCTGGCGACGGGTAGACCTGTGTGACACAATACGTTCTGTTGTGACACATTGGAGGCATGGCATGAAGAGCCTCAGCATCCGGGAAGTCCGCAAGGAGCTGGCTCAGCTCGATGAGCTGGTGTCGCGCGAGGGTGAGGTCGTGATCACACGCCGCGGCCGGCCGATTGCGCGCCTGCTCCCGCTTCGCAGCAAGCGGCAGATGCCGTCGCACGCCGATCTGCGCGGCAGCATGCCGCGCCTGAAGAAGGGCAGCGAAGAGCACATCCGCACCGAGCGGGATGAGCGGTGATGGGGCCATACCTCGACACCAGCGCACTGGCGAAGTGGTATCTCAACGAACCCTTCTCCGAGGAGTTCGAGGCATTCATCCAGGAGCAACCCACGGCAGCGATCAGCCGCCTGACCGTCGTCGAGTTCCGCTGCCTTCTCGCCCGGCGTCGGCGGGCGCGAGAGATCACCAAGACCATCGAATCGCGCGTTTACGCGTCATTCGAAAAGGATGTTGGCGCGGGATTCCTGCAGGTCTACCCGATCTCCGACGAGCACCTGATCGCGGCGCTGGGTCTGATCACGCGGTTGGCCAAGTACCCATTGCGAACCCTGGACACCCTGCATCTGGCGGTAGCCCAAGGCATTCATTGCCGGCAGCTGGCAACTGCAGACAAGAGCATGGCGAATGCAGGAAAGGCGGCAGGCCTGGGAGTCGCGCGTTTCTTCTAAGGTCGCCAGCAGGGTGCCCGTTCTCAGGGCGCCACGCGCCTCTTCGCCGGGGCCGCCTTCATCGCGCAGAGCGACGGCTTTGCCGCGCTCGGCGTCGCCACGGCGTTGCTGCTCGGCCTCGTGGCGCGGCAGAACGGCGCTCCGGGCCAGCGGATGCTCACGACGATGCTCTCCACCGTCGCACACGCGCTCTTTGGGACCGCGCTCGACACCAGCATCGCGGCCGGCTACGTGCTCGCAGACAACCGCGACGAGATCCTCGCGCTGGCCGCCGCATCGGCTGCCGAGAACTTGCCGTCGTCTCGCGGATGAGTCAGTCGCGGGGACTCACGCAGCGCCGGTGAGCACCACGAGCGGGTCGGGCAGTCCTGCGTCGATGCACCACGCCCGCGTCGAGAGCTCCTGCGCGGTGGACTCCGCAGCCGCAACATCGCCTCGGGATCGAAGGCGGGGCCGACGGCGTCCGCCCCGTACTCGGGCCCCCGCATGTAGGCCGTGGCCGCGTCGGGATCAGTGAAGGCGTCGATCTGCAGCTCGACGAGGTTTCCGTCCGGGTCGCGGTAGTACAGCGACGACGTCACACCGTGAGCGATGCATACGGCCGGGCGGATGCCTTGGTCGCGGAGCCGCTCGTAACGCTCGAGCAGATCGTCGATGTGGGCGAAGGTGTACGCCGTGTGGTGCATGGCGGCTGTCGTCGGCAGCTTCCGTTCGTAGGCCACCGGCAGGTGCAGCAGCGCGATGCGATGGTGCCCCTCGTCGAAGGTGATGAACGTCAGCGCGTCGTTCTCGTAGACGACGTGCGCGCCAAGAACGCTGCAGTACCAGTCGCGCATCGCACTCGGCTGACCCGTCTGATAGACGACGTGGGCGAACTTCGGCTTGGCCGCCATGGGGATCATCGCCTCCGCTCTGGCTCGGACGTCTCGACCCAGAGCTGCTTCGGGCCCCGGAACGCGAGGATCGGCATGTACTCCGGCTGCTGATCCGGAACCAACCGGAGGCCCGGCCGGAGGCGAGTCAGCTCCTCGAAGACCACGCGTGCCTCGAGGCGGGCGAGCGGCGCTCCCGCGCAGAGGTGCCGTCCGAAGCCGAAGGAAAGGTGTTTGCTCGCGTTCTCCCGGCGCAGGTCGAACACATCGGGGTTAGAGAAGACGGAGGGAATTTCTGCATCCTCACTGTCCTGGGCATCTGACGGCGGCGCCGGCGGCTCAGAGCCGCGTCAGCGTCGCCTGGTCCACCGCCAGGATCTGTCCGCTCACGAAGCGCGCCTGGTCGGAGAGCAGGAAGACGCCGACTCGAGCGACGTCCTCGGCCTCGGCCACGCGATCGCCGGGCCCGCCCGAGGCCTGCTGGTAGCCGAGCAGCTGCTCGCGCGTCATGATGCCGCGCGCGCCTTCGGTATCGACGGCGCCGGGCGCGATGGCGTTCACGCGGATGTCGTAGGGGCGCAGCTCCTTGGCGAGGCCGACGGTGAGCCCGTTGACCGCGAGCTTCGTGAGCGAGTAGACGCCCGTCGCCTGCCAGGCTCCTATCGACGAGGTGTTCACGATCGCGCCGCCGCCGCGCTCGCGCATCGACGCCACCACGGCCTGGGTCATGAAGAGCATGCCGTGAGCCATGACGGAGAAGACGCGCAGGTAGCGCTCGACCTCGATCTGGTGGAGCGGCTTCTCGAGCGCGGCGGTGAGCAGGCCCGCGTTGTTCACGAGGTAGTCGATCCCGCCGAAGCGCTCCGCCGCCATGCTCGCGCAGTCCGTGCACGCCTCCGGCGAGCCGACGTCGCAGGCGACGGCGAGCGCCTGGCCGCCGGCGCGCGTGATCTCCTCGGCCACGGCCTGCGCCTTCGCCTCCTGGATGTCGCTTACCACAACGCTGGCGCCGCGGGCCGCGAGCAGCCGCGCGTAGGCCGCGCCGATGCCCTGCGCTCCGCCTGTCACGATCGCGATCTTCCCGGCGAAGTCTCTCGCCGTCGTCATCCCAACTGCGCCAGCACGGGTGCGAGCGCCTCGATGTCCTCGAGCGAACGCAGCGTGTCGTTGAGGTGGGTGCAGGTGGTGGTGCCCGTGAACTCGGCGCGGACCTCGGGGCGCAGCCCGCGCACGTGTCGGCCGACTAGACGGCTCGCACTCGCGGCGGCCGAGTTGCACTCGATCCACGGCAGCGCGTGTGCCGTCGCTTCGATCTGATCGAAGATGAGCGCCCCCGCATCCACGCTCGCCGTGACGCTGTACTCGTGCACGATCGTCTCGCGGCCGTCGGGGGCGACGTGGCTGTCGCGGAACAGCACGTCGATGCCGAGCGGGTCGCCCGCGCTCAGGTCGAGCCGGCGGTGACGGCGCATGCCGTTGGGCGGAATCGGCGGCAGGGCATGCCACGCGAGCGGATCGTTCCCGCGCGCGAGCGGCTTCGCCTCCGGGCCCGTCACGACGGGCACGTGGCCGTCCCGCTCCATCTCCACCAGGATCGTGCCGCCCGTGCGCCAGCCGGCGCAGAGGTCGGGATGCTGGAGCATGCGCCGGCCGGGCGGCATCGGAACGCGGATGCCGAAGCTCATGGCATAGCCGGAGACGAGCGCCGTCACCGGGAGGTCGTCGAGCAGCAGATACAGGAGCGAGCGCGCGTCGCGCTCGGCCGGCAGCGCTGCGTCGAGCGCGGCGCGAAAGCCGCTCGTCGCGCGCGCGCCCACCAGCTGCTGCGCTTCCGGCAGCGCGGGCTCGGTGGCGACCTGCACGATCTCGCGCTGCGGGAGGTACGCGACGCGCGCCTCGTAGCCGGCTGCGCCGAGCACCTGTGCGGCGCCGCTCGCATCGGTCCAAAGATCCCGCGCCCGGCCGACCATCACCAGCTCTCCGAGCAGGCCGCTCAGGCGCAGCATGTCCGTGGTCGCGGTGCGCCGCAGCGAGCCTGGCGCGCGCGGCGGCGTCGATTCTGTCGGCGCGTGAACCCCGTGGCGCGGATGCAGGGCCGTCGCGCTCATGCGTTCGCGCCGTCGGCCGGCACGAAGCGCGGGATCGTCACGTTGTCGTCGATGTCGTCCCACGCCACGCGAACGGGCATGCCGATCTTCACCAGGGCCGGATCGACATCGATCACGTTGCTGATCAAGCGCACGCCGGGAGCGCCCTCCAGCTCGATCACCGCAACGACGTACGGCACTGCGCCGCGCAGAAAAGGCACGAGCGCCTGGCGCGTCACGTTGAACGTGAAGACGGTGCCGCGCCCCGACAGCTCGACCCAGTCGACCGCCTGCGTGCGGCACTGCCAGCAGAACGGGGTCGGCGGCATGCGGAAGGCGCCGCACGCCGTGCAGCGCGGCGCGACGAGGCGGTGCTCGCGCGTCGCCCGCCAGAACGGCTCCGTCCACGGATCCGGGTTGAGGCGCGCCAAAAGGCTGGGCAGCTGGGGCGCGACACGTCGGCGCAGCATGCTCACCTCCGCAGGATCAGGCCGCTGACGGGGATCGAGGCCGGCCCGCCGGTGACGAGCGCGAGCTCCGCGCCCTGCACCTGGTTGATCGCAGTGCCGCGCAGCTGCTCGACCGCCTCGCGGATGTGCGTCATGCCGATGATGTACGCCTCCGAGAGATTCCCGCCGTGCGTGTTCACGGGCAGCGAGCCGTTCGGCCAGCGGATGTTCCCCTCCGCGACGAAGCGGCCCGACTCGCCGATCTCACAGAAGCCGTAGTCCTCGAGCTGCATCAGCACCATCGGCGTGAAGTGGTCGTAGAGCAGCGCCACGTCGATGTCAGAAGGCCCGACGCCGGCCATCTCGTAGAGGCGCTTCGCGACCGGGCGGTGCCCGGACGAGGCGAAGTACTCCTCGGGCATGTTCATCCACATGATGGCCTGGCCCCAGCGGCCTGCGCCACCGTGCGCCGAGCCGAGCACGTGCACCGGCCGCTGGCGCAGGTCCTTCGCGCGCTCCGCGCTCGTGGTGATCACCGCCACCGCACCGTCGGTCTCGAGGCAGAAGTCATAGAGGCAGAGCGGATCCGCGATCATGCGCGCGGTCATGTACTCGTCGAGCGTGAGCGGCTCGCGCATCAACGAGCTCGGCCGCCTGATCGCGTTCGCGCGCGTCGAGATCGCGACCTCGGCGAAGTGCTCGCGCTTCGTGCCGTAGAGGTGCATGTGGCGCTGCGCGAGCAGCCCGAACATCTGGCCCGGACCGACCAGGCCGGAAGGCGCGGCGAAGTCCATCTCGGGCATGTGCGGCGGTGCGTAGGCGCCGCCGCCCTTGTCCGAGTCGGACTGCTTCAGTGCGAACGCCGCACCGAAGCGTCGCTTCGCCTGCTGGAGCGTGAGGAAGCTGACGACGCACTCGGCCATGCCGCCGTGGATCGCCGCGGCCGCGAGGCCCACCGAGCCGGCCGCGCCGCCGCCACCGCCGGTGAGCGTCGAGCTGAAGCGCACCTCGGGGATGCCGAGCGTCTGCGCGAGAAGCGAGACGTCGAGCGGCATCGAGTAGAGCGCGAAGCCGTCGATGTCGTCGACGCGCAGGCCTGCATCCTCGACGGCCGCGAGGATCGCCTTGCAGGCCAGCTCCATCGTGGTCTGCGGCCAGGACTCACCGCGCCGGTAGTACGGCGTCGAGCCGACGCCCACGACGGCGGCGCTGTTCTTGATCGACATGCCCCGCTCCGCTCCCTCGTTCTGTCTCGTCCGCTATCTGATGGTACGATGCCATACGAATTCGCGAGCGCCACGCGGAGGATCGCATTGGCCGAGGATCTGAGGAAGGTCTCGCTGGAGCAGTTCTGGCAGCGCTTCGGCGCGATGCTGGGCGCTGATGGCCTGCTCACCTACCGCTATCTCGGACGCAGGACTCCCGCGCTCCACGACGTCGAGCGCGACAGCATGAAGCTGCGCCGCGACATGCGAAATTCCGCCGGCGGGCTGATGGCCGCCCCGCTCGCCATCGCCACTGCCGAGGCGGGCGGCCGCACCGATCGGGATTCGCTGCCCGCGCCGGTTACGTACGCGCTCCACGTTCTCGACGCTGCCAGCGACGTGAGCGAGATCGAGGTGCGCCCGTCGCTCATCCATCTCGGGCGCACGCTCGGCTTCAGTCAGTCCGAGGTCGTCGATGCCGCGAACCCCGAGCGCGTGATCGCACTCTCGTGGGGATCCGGCGTGAAGCTCGCCGACGCACCGCCTGACTTCGTGCCCATCGATCCGGGCCCGGAGATCGAGGACTCAGCGGCACTGCCGCCGCTGCACGAGGTGTTCGGCGCCCGCCGGCGCACCCCAGGAGAATGGGAGCTGCCCGAGCTGAACCCGCGGCTGGCGTCCACGTCGGGCACGTTGCATCTCGGACCGATGCACATCGTGTTCGAGGCGGCGGCCATGGCGCTGGCGGCGGAGCTCGTGGGCGACGTAGCGCTGCAGGTCGAGGCGTGGGACGTGCTGTTCGTGGCGCCGGGCAAGGTCGGACCGTTCGTGAGCAGCGGTGACGCGCTACGCGGCCGGATGGGGCGCGTCGCCTGCCGTCTGTCCCTGCACGATCGAGGCAACCACGACCGGCTCGTAGCGAAGTGCTTCTGCGTGTTCCGCCCGACGGGTTGACGGCACTTACTCCTTCACCAGCCAGACCGAGCTCGCGCCCTTCATGCCGCCGAACAGCTCGGGCTGCTTCGCCGGGTGCAGGCGGTAGTCGGGCAGGCGGCGGTGGAAGGCCTGCAGCGCGACGCGCAGCTCGCGGCGCGCCAGGTGGATGCCGAGGCAGCGGTGCGGGCCGAGGCCGAAGCCGACGTGACGATTCGGCGAGCGCTCGAGGACCAATTCATGCGGGCGCGGGAAGTGCGCCGGGTCGCGGTTCGCCGCCGGGCTCGGACACGCCACGATCGCGTTCTCGTCGAACTGCTCGCTCCCGAAGCCGAGCGCGCGCGTCGCGCGGCGCGGCATGGTCACGATCGCGTGGTAGCGCACCAGCTCTTCGATCGCGATCGCCACCTTGTGCGGATCCTCCATCAGCGCCACGAACTCGCGGCGCTTGGCGGGATCTTCGGCGAAGCCCTTCACGATCAGCCCGAGCACCGAGGCCACCGTGTCGAGGCCGGCCATGAAGAGCAGGAACAGCGTGTCCTCGAGCTCCTCCTGCGTGAGCGAGCGTTCGCCCTCGTACTGCGCGGCGAGCAGCTTCGTGATCAGGTCGTCGGCCGGCTCGCGGCGGCGCTGCTCGAGCAGCTTTCCGAGATAGGCGTAGATCTCGATCCCCACCGTCGCGCGGATCTTGAACCACTGCTCGCTGCTGACGCGGCGCTCGTCGTCCAGCGCCAGGCCGAGCTGCCGTCCCTTCGCGAGCGCAAGCGCGCGACCGCGCGAGTGACCGTCGTTCGCGTGCATCAGCATGTTCTTCCAGTCCATGATCTGCGGGTAGTCGGCCAGCGGGAAGCCCACCAGCTCGCAGAAGATCACGGTCGGGAAGGGGTCGGCGAAGTCGGCCACGAAGTCGAACTCGTCCTTCGCCAGCATCTTGTCGGCCAGCTCGCGCGCGTACCCCTCGAGATGCGGCTCGAGCTTGTGCATGGCTTCGGCCGTGAACCATGGGTTGAGCAGGCGCCGGTAACCGGTGTGCGCCGGCGGATCGATCGCCTGCGGGATCCAGGGGCGCACTGGATAGATGCCGATCTGGCTCGAGAACTCCTCGGGCCGGCGCAGCACGTCGGCGACGTCGTCGTAGCGCGTCACCACCCAGCCGCCCGTCACGCCCTGCGCCATCGGCGCCGAGCCCGTCTTCGCCACGGGCAGCTGCTCGCGCAGCAGATCCCAGATCTCGAACTCGTGCTCGAGGAATGCCTGAGACGAGAGATCGAGTGTGCGCGCGGTCTCGACGGCCCGCTCGTGCGGAGTCGGCTTCGACATGGAGGTCCCCTCTTTCAGCTCGTGGATTTCGCGATCAGCTTGCGCACGCGCTCGGCGTGCTCGGGCGAGGCCATGCTCGCCTGCTCGGCCTGGAGCGCGATCTCGAGCGGGCCGATGACCGCGCGTTCGATGTGCGCGTTGAGCGCGCGCTTGGTGTCGCGCAGCGCGCGCTGCGGCAGGCGCGCGAGGCGCTGTGCCAGCTTCAGCGCCTCGGCCATCAGATCCGCAGCGGGGATGACGCGGTTCGCGAGCCCGAGCGCGACGGCCTGCTCGGGACTGATGCGATCGCCCGTGAACAAGAACTCCTTCACGCGCAGCATGCTCGTGAAGAGCGGCCAGAGCGCGGCGCCACCGTCGCCGGGCACGAGGCCGATCGCGAGGTGCGGATCGGCGAGGTGCGCCTGATCGGAGAGCAGCACGAGGTCGCAGCTCAGCGCGAGGCTGCAGCCGAGGCCGACGGCCGGGCCGTTCACTGCCGCGATCACGGGCAGCGGGAAGCGGAGCATGTCGAGCAGGATCGTGCGCGCCTCCTCCACGGTCTGATTGCGGACGCGCTCGTCGGCCGCGAGCTGCGTCATGAAGTGGAAGTCGCCGCCGGCGCTGAAGGCCTTGCCGGCGCCGGTGAGAATGACGACGCGCGCGCCCTCGTCATCGGCGAGCTGGCGCCAGACCAGCGACAGGCCGCGGTGCAGCGCCTCGTTCGTCGCGTTCAGCTGCTCCGGCCGGTTCAGCGTGACGATGCGCACGGGCCCGTCGGCGTGGACCTGGATCTCCTCCGGAAACGCCGTCACGGCTCGATCCTCCCATCGCCCGCCACGGTGCGCGTCAGGAACTCGACCACGGCGAAGCTGAAGACGTCGTTCTGGTCGCCGGCCACCATGTGGCGCGCCTCGGGCACGTCCACGTACTCCGCATGCGGCATCACCTTCTGGAAGGCGGCGACGCCCTCGGCGCTCACGATCTCGCTCTTGCCGCCGCGCACCAACAAGGTCGGTGCGCTGATCGTGCGTGCCGCGTCTTCGAAGCGCTCCGGGGTCAGGGTGTCTTTCCCGAGCTTGCCGGGCGACATGAAGGCGGGATCCCAGTGCCAGCGATAGCGGCCGTCGGCGTCGCGGCGCAGGTTCTTGGCGAGGCCGCTCACGTCGGAGGGCCGCGGCCGGTGCGGCAGGTAGGCCGACACTGCGTCGGCGGCCTCCTCCACCGAGGCGAAGCCCTCGGGTTGGCCCCGCATGAACTCCATGATGCGATCGCGCCCGCCGGGATCGATGCGGGGCGTCACGTCCACCAGCACGATCGCCGGCGTCTCGAGGCGCGGCGCTTCACCGGCCGCGATCAGCGAGGCGAGGCCCCCGAGCGACGCGCCCACCAGCAGCGCGGGCCGGCCCAGCGCGGCGACGACGGCGCGCAGGTCGGCGGCGTGCGCGTCGATGCCGTAGTCGCCGTCGGGCGCCCAGTCCGATTCACCGTGCCCGCGCAGGTCGAGCGACACCGCCAGGAAGCCCTGCGTCGCGAGCACGTGCGTGGTGCCGCCCCAGGCGTGCCGCGTCTGCCCGCCGCCGTGCAGCAGCATGACGAGCGGCCCGTGCCACGGGCCCGCGACGTCCGCCGCCAGCTCGATGCCGTTCGCGGCGCGGAAACGGACCGCCATCGTGTCCTCCGTCGCTGACAGGTCTGCCGAAAATAGCTTGACCCCGCGCGATGGATTCGGGAAAGAGACGGCATGAGTGACCTTGCGCTGTCTTCTGCTCCGGACGAGCGGCCGATACGTCGGCGCACGCGACGTGATCCG
>Ga0247727_10007012_pt1 | contig 21781 bp, 14 predicted proteins | sample WisWelCaveWW1625_FD_202498 | JGI IMG/M metagenome (GOLD analysis project Ga0247727, IMG submission 202498) | Biofilm microbial communities from Wishing Well Cave, Virginia, United States - WW16-25 | ecosystem: Environmental > Aquatic > Deep subsurface > Groundwater > Cave microbial mat | place...
CGGCGCAACGACAGAGTCACACGCTGGAGGGGATGCGTCGGGAACATCGGCGGGGCGCGATCCTTTCGCGGCATCACGCCTTCCAGCGGATGCTCAAGCCGCTTGCGGTCTTGAATCCCTTCGAGCCTTTGTTGACCTACGGCGACGATCGGCTTTTGGATCGTCGCGATAATCCGAAATATCTGCGCTTGATTGTGGCGGTGACGTTCCTTTTCCAGATGCAACGGGCGGTCAAGCGCGATGCGGAGACGGGGCGCGAATACATCGAGGCGACGCTGGATGACGTTGCCATTGCCAACGAGCTTGCAGTCGCATTTTTCGGTCACTCGCTGGATGACCTTTCCTCTCCCAGCCGTCGGCTCCTGGGCGAAATCTGCGATTACATCCGCCAGCGTGGAAGCAAGGCGCGGTTTTGCCGTCGGGACTTGCGGGAAGCGTTCAAGTGGAGCGACACGCGGTTGCGCGTTCACCTGGCTGAGTTGGTCCGGCTGGAATACGTTTTGCCGGTGGGCGGCGCAATGGGTCGGGCATTCGAGTATCAACTGGCCTGTGATCCGGACCAGCTCGAGGGCGGCAAGCTTTTTGTGCCGGGTCTCAAGAGTGTCGAGCAGTTGCGCAAAGAAGCTGACCTCGCCGCTTTTTCAGTGGGGGTAGCCGCCCAAAACAGGGGGGTAGCCGCCACCCCGCCGCTCAAAAACGGCGGGGTTAAAAAGGCTGGTTTTCACTCTCAAAACGGGAATGGAGAGAGCCACCCCGCCGCTTTTTCCGGGGAGCATATACCGGTGTTTGGGGAAAACGGTGAAAAGGGCTCTGTTGTAATCGGTGCGGCGGAAAGCGCGCGATGATCTTTTCCGAATCGCTCGAAGTGCACCGTCGATCGTTCCTGGAGGCGATGCGTGTTCGCAATTACTCCAAGGCCACGATCAAGCTGCGGGCGGGTTCTCTTGCTCTTTTTTTTCGTTACCTGGCCAGCATGGGCGTGAACGACGCGCGGGAGGTCAGCCGCCAAACGATGCGGGCTTACCAGGCATGGCTCATGACGCAGCGTTACACGATGCAGTCGGTTCACGTCCATTTAAGCGCGGCGCGCCGATTTTTCGAGCACCTGGAAAAGAGCGACGCCATTTTGCTCAATCCCTGCAACGGAGTGCCTTTGCCCCACTTCGAGCGACCGCTTCCCCGCAATGTATTGACGCTCAAGGAGGCCCGCGTGGTTCTCGATGCGCCCGACACTCAGACCAAGGCGGGCATCCGCGACAAGGCAATGCTGGAACTTTTTTACTCGACCGGGATTCGGGTGGGGGAGATGGCGCAACTGAGCGTCCACGACGCGGACACGCGCCATGCCATGCTGCGGGTGATCAAAGGCAAGTTCGCTCGCGACCGGGTTGTGCCGATGGGAAAAAAGGCGTGCGGCTACCTGAAAGAATACCTGGAGGAAGTCCGTTCGCAATGGTCTCGCCAGAGGCGTGACGAACGCGCCTTGTGGCTGGCGTCGGCGGCGCCCTTTGCTCCGTTCAAACGCGATGGCATCGAGCAAATGGTCTCCCGTTATGGAGTCAAGGCCGGGTTATCGAAGTCTCTGACGCCGCACGTGTGGCGTCACACGTGCGCCACACACCTGGTGGCGGCGGGGGCCAACATCGCCCACGTGCAGCGGCTTCTTGGTCATCGTTCGCTGGACACCACGCAGATTTATACGCGGGTTGCGCTGCCCGAAGTGCGAAAGACCTTTGCCCGTGCCCACCCCCGAGCATGACGATCTCTCTTGAAATCCTTTCCGAGCGTTACTGTCACTACTTGGAATCGCTCAACTACTCGCCGCAAACGATCCGCACCCGGACAGCCTACCTGGCGCAGTTCTCGCGCTTCCTCTCGGAAATCAAAATCACCGAGGCGCACATGGTCACTGCCCGCGTCATGGGAGACTTTCAGCAATGGCTTTTCTATCAGCCGACCTTTCGCGGGACGGCTCGCACGGCGGCCACGTCCAACCGCGTGCTTTCCGGGATAAGGGGATTTTTTCGCTTCCTCAAAACCGAGGGGATCATTGCCCGCGATCCGACTGAGTCAATCGAATTTGCCCGCGAACCGGATCAACTGCCGCGCAACGTGCTCACGCCCAGGGAGGCCAAGAAGATCATCGAGGCCGCCGATCCCTCGACGACGTTGGGCTACCGCGACCGGACCATTTTGGAAGTGTTTTACTCGACCGGCCTCCGCCGGGGCGAACTCATGGCGCTGGAACTTGACGACGTGAAGCTCGATGAAGGGCTGCTTCACATCCGTTCGGGCAAGGGGAACAAAGATCGGGTTGTGCCGTTGGGTCGTTGGGCGGTGAGGTATCTGGAAAGCTACATCGCGGGCGTCCGTCACGAATTTTTGAAAGGCAGGCAGAGTCGCGCCCTCTTTGTGTCGCTGATGGGTCGGTCCATGTCCACGCAAACGGTGATTCACCTGGTGAAAAAATACGCGCGGCTTGCGGGGATCAAAAAGCATGTCAACTGTCACCTGTGGCGGCATACGTGCGCCACGCACCTGGTGCAGAACCGGGCAAACCTGCGTCATGTGCAGGAAATCCTCGGACACCGCAGTCTGGCGACGACCGAGCGTTATCTCTCGCTGACCATCGAGGATTTGAAGCAGGCTCATCGCAAGTTCCATCCGAGGGAAAAGGAGGTTGCCCGCGACTCCTGAAACGGGCACAACATGAATCATGCCCGAGGTGTTCCGAAAAGGCCGTTACCGAATTTTCTTTTTCAGCGACGAAAGGAACGAACCGGCGCATGTCCATGTGGAATCCGGCCACCAATACGCCAAGTTCTGGCTGGAGCCGGTAGAACTGGCGGCATCGGGCGGCTACCGCGCTTTCGAGTTGAATGAAATCCGCCGGTTGGTTATACTTCCCCAAGAGCTTTGCAAAAGAAAATGGAATGAGCACGCTAACCGTAAAAAGTTCTGACGCCCTGGCGACAGAGGTCTGGTGTGACCGCGAGTTTTTGCATGTACGACTCTCCGACGGGCGCGAAGTCAGCACGCCGTTGCAATGGTTCCCCCGGCTGCGGGATGCCACGTCCGCACAGAGGAAGAACTGGCGTTTGATTGGTCAAGGCGTGGGCATTCATTGGGAGGATATTGACGAGGACATCTCGGTTGCCGGTCTCCTGAGAGGCTGACGCGATTCATGATCGAACTTCTTGAAAAGAGGTCGTCCGAACTCTTTTCCTCAGCCGTCTCCGAGGGAGCGCTGGAAGATGGAATTTTTGCCACCCGAAAAACCGCATATAGGCGTTTTTTCAAGGGCGGGAAAAGCCGGGATGTTTCTTTTAGCGGCAATAACAACACGACCACCAATCAATATCAGGTCGTTGTGGCCGACGGCGCTTCCAGAACCTTGACCTACGATCCCAATGGTAACTGCGCCAGCGATGGACTGAGAACATTCGAATGGAGCGCCAAGGATGAAATGACGGCCATCAATCAGGGATCCCATCGCACCGAGTTCACGTATGACGGCCTGGGACGCAGAGTCCGAATCGTCGAAAAAGAAAGCGATGTCGTCGTCAGCGACAAGCGTTTCGTCTGGGTGGGCACAGAAATCGCCGAAGAGCGCGACTCCACCGGCGCCAACGTGATCAAACGCTTCTTCCCCCAGGGCGTCCAGATTGTGAGCGGACCGGATGCCGGAAATTATTTTTGGACAAGGGATCACTTGGGATCTGTGCGAGAAATGACGGACAATGCCGGGACAATGCGAGCACGCTACGATTTTTCGCCGTATGGAACCCGCACAAAAGTGTCCGGGGATTTAGAAAGCGATTTTGGCTTCACGGGCCACTACTTTCATGCGCCCAGCGGCCTGCATCTGGCGATGTATCGAGCTTATGATGCTGAGCTTGGCCGGTGGCTATCGCGCGATCCAATTGCTGAAGACGGGGGGATCAACCTCTATGCGTATTGTTACGGAGATCCTATCAACTGCGTGGATCCTGGAGGGGACCACCCCGTCTTAATAGTTGTTGTGATAATTCTGTGGGGTTCTACTCAGTACGCAAACGCTCCGCAGCCGGGGCAACCACAGTACACCGGTTTACCATATGCTGAGACGGCAGCCAATCTGCTGCCTCCGGGAAGGGCGCCTGTTGTTATGGTAACACAGGCAGTAGAGAAGCCGGGGTTCTGGCGCGGGATTATGGGACTGTTTGGTTTTGGAAAATCCTGTGCCGCAAAGAGTGAACTGGGCATTTTAGGTAAGGGTTCGACGGCAGATTTGGCAAAAGGAACGACGTTGCCTCGCAACTTGCGGGAGCAACTGGCGATTGAGCAAGCAGCCGCAAGTCCAGCTGCTGGCACAAAGCTCCGAATCGAAATGACTGACCCGCGCTGGCCGGCGTCTCAGGGCTGGGAGAAGTGGCAACAGATCATCAAACCTGGAGGAGAGCCGATCAACGTCCACTACCTTCGCAATCGTGTTAGTGGACAGATCGATGACTTCAAAATCGTTCTTCCCGGAGCAAGGTGAGGAGCAGAGCCATGCGAGTAAGAGCGATACGAAATAAGTTTGAAGGTTGCCCGGCGGCAGTTGCCGCTTTCGGCTCTCCACAGAGCGACACGAACATCACTCTCGGCAAGGAGTATGAAGTTCATGCCTTGTCCGTCTTTCAAGGCGTTGTCGGCCTTCTGATCGCCTGCGACGTGAACATTCCAATTTGGTTGCCATCGTGGTTCTTCGAGGTCAGCGAATCCACAACGCCGAGCGATTGGATTTGCAGTTTGCCTGGAGACAATTTGCAAATGGTGCTGGGCCCAAAGTTCATCGCGGCTGATGAGGCGTCTCACAACCGAATGGTGGAACTCGATTCGGAATCGGTCGCAGCGTTTTGGCAACGAGTTGACGCGAAGGCGCAGGAGAAAACGGGGTACGGGTCAGTTCGCATAATATCATAATAAGCGTTTCCAGGTCGGAGTCAGTCCCCTGGAAATTAGAAATCTTCCTTTTGGTGTCTGGGATCAAGGGGAGTCTGTGGATGGCATGGTGCGAGTCCCGAACATTTTCGGGACGCAGCACGATGCGCACGGGCCGGGGAATCGGAGCATGATCCCGATGCGGCATCGGGATGATGAGAAGCCGGGCCTGCCTTGCCGAAGTAATGGGGAAAGGGGACGTAGGCGGGAATCAGGGTTTCGCGCTTTCGCTTTTCGTGGTGCCAGAGGGGGCGCGAAACGCTCCTAGGTTCTCCCCCCGAGGCCTCCGGGCCGAAGAGAGGGGAGAAGGAGCCAGGCGGCGCGCGCCGACGGGAGTCGGCATCATGGCCGCATCCGACGCCACCCTGTGGCGTCCCATCTGCCGACACGAAGGGCCACAGGGTGCGTGGCGAGCAGAGGGGATCGGATGCGGCCATGCGCTGCCTGGGATGGCAGCGGCGCGCCGCATAAGCAGGCGTCAGCCGTCGCCTGTCCGCGATAGCGGACCCCCAAAGGCGACGGCTGGAGGCCGCCGACCAGGGGTCGGCGAGCCGCGCCCGATGGGCAATCGGGCCAGCCTGCGCGACGAGGAAGCTCCTTAAGATTTTTTGCGCGCGGGCGCGCAAAAATCTTAAGGAGTCGCGCGGAGCGCGAGCGCCAGGGAGGCGCCTCCGCAGGAGCACGCGGCAGGGATCTATGATTTGGGCCGCCGCGTGTCCTCGATTCAAAGGTTCGCCAGGCTGCCACGTGGGAACGTGGAAGCTGTCGGAGCGACGTCAGAAGCGACCAGGGCGGGACGGGATCCAGGGTTTTCCGGGCAAAAGGGTTGCCCCACTTGCATTATCCAAATTATTTCGCTCTACGATTCGATATGACGCGTTCTGTTGAAGAGGGAGACATTCCTGGTCATCCTCTCGAACCAAAAAAGATTACAGTTCCCCTTTTTTGTGACGACACCCCTCCCAGCCGTTACCCCGTCACAACAAAAACGGCGGAACGGCTGGAGGAAAAATCAGGCGGCTTGCTTGTGGTCCTGGGCGTGTTCTCGAACAAACGGTTCGAGCACTCGGATAATGTGTTGTTGCTGGCTGCGTGAAAGCCGAGATGCAGCCTCAAAAACTTGGCGCATCTTGCCGGTTGGCCCGGTCGATCGTCTTGGGCTGGACTCGATTCCAAGCAGATCTTCAATGGAAACGCGAAGCTCTACGCTCAAACGAGCAAGCAGTTCAGGACGGATGGCGACTGGTTGCACTTCAAGGTACCCGACCATCTGTTGAGTGACGCCGAGTTTCTTTGCAAGTCGCTCTTGGGAAAGTCCTGCAGCTAGGCGCGCTTGGGCAATGCGCTCGCCGATAAAGGAACGTTTGGTGCCGTTTTTCATGACGGCATCACTATAAGCCAGGATTTTCGGCGAGTCGTTTTTGATGACAAATATTGCTTGCATCTTCACAAACATTATTTGTAGTATATGGGCCGGTTTTAGGCTAGTGTATTTTTTGAAAATCCCCACTTGACAGCCCCCGAAAAAATGAAAAATCCCGACTTCGATCAGATCAAGCGCACCACCGACCTGGTTCGCGTGGTGGAATCTTACGGCGTTGCGTTGAAGCGCCAGGGCAAGGAGTTCGTCGGGCTGTGTCCGTTCCATGAGGATCACAGCCCATCGCTGCACGTGAACACGGAGAAGAGTCTCTTTCGTTGCATGAGTTGCGGCGCGGCCGGCAATGCCATCCAATTCGTGGCGCGGAAGGAAGGCATCGCGGAACGGGAAGCGGCGCTGAAGCTGTTATCGCAAATCCCAGGAGTGCGCTGCGCCGAGGACGCCACAGCGCGTTCGATCACCGCCACGGCGGGACAGGCGATCGAGGGTCGACGTTCGACGGTGAGTGAGGCCGAACGCGCCAAGCTGTTGCAACGCGTCGTCGGCTTCTATGCCAAGACGCTTTTCAAAGATCGTACGGGGTTGGATTACCTCAAGACTCGCAAGCTCGATGATCCGACCATGCTTGAAGTTTTTCAGGTGGGCTATTGCAACGGTACGTTGCACCAAGCATTGCCCCAAAACAAAGGGAGACTTGCCCCGTCCCACGGGGTCATCGAGCAGTTGAAGGCTATTGGCATTCTCTGGAAGAACGGCCAGGAGGTTTTCGCCGGCCGAGTGACGGTTCCGATCTTCGATCTTCAAGGCAACGTCTGCGGGCTTTACGCCCGCAACGTCCAGCCATGTGAAGCCAGCGAGCGACACCGCTACCTGGTTGGAGGGCATCGCGGGGTTTTCAATGGCGCATGCGCCAAGACCACGCAGACGCTTCTGATCACGGAAGCGATCTTTGACACAATGGCGTTCTGGCAAGCCGGGTTCCGTAATGCCGTTAGTCTTTACGGCAACCAGGGCTGGACGGCGGAGCACGAGAAACTCTTCCAGGAGAATCCGATCACGGAAGTTTATCTCTGCCTGGACAACGATCCCCCGGTGGGGGACAGGCGCGCCCCCAGCCGCGAAGCAACAGAACGGCTGAGGGAGAAACTTTCCGGCATGGTGAAGGCCGTTCACGTCATCCCGTGGCCGGAGGGCGTGAAGGACGCAACGGAGTTTTTCATGAGCCGCTCCGCGGCGGACTTCGAGGCGTTGTTGAAAGTTGCAAACCCGACCACGGAGCAGAAGAGCGAGACGACGGAACGGCTGGGAGAGGAAAAAATCGAGATGACTCCGGGTGGGTTCGTGGCGACGTATGGAAGTCGCCGTTATGAGTTGATGGCGATTGAGAAATCTTCCGCCGCTCGTCTGAAAGCCACCGTCAAGGCGCTCGGGGCGGAAGCGGGGCGCTTTCACATCGACACGGTGGATTTTTATTTGAGCCGTTCGCGGCGAAACTTTCTTGTCGAAGTGGCGCGGCTTTTTCGTGAGACGCCGGAAGTCATCGAGATGGATCTCAATCGTCTGACGGTTCAACTGGAAAGCTACGTTGAGAAGCGCATGAGCGAGAACACTCCCCGGGTGGCGCTCGTTTCGGAAGGCGACAAGATGGAAGCGTTGCGGCTCGGCCGCAACCCGGACCTGGTCGCCGAAATTTTGAGGGACATGGAGAAACTTGGAGCGGTGGGGGAGAGCGTCAACAAATTGATTGGCTACCTGGCGATGACCAGCCGCAAGATGGATGATCCGCTTGCCTTGCTGATCCTTTCGGGAAGCGGCGCGGGCAAGAGTCACCTGCAAGATACGATCCTTTCCCTCTGTCCCGATGAAGATTTAATCAAACTGACTTCGCTTTCGGATCGGGCGTTGTTCTACAAGGGCGAAGACTCGTTGCGTCACAAGGTGCTGGCCGTCGAAGAGGAGGCCGGAGCGAGCGGGGCGCACTATGCGATCCGCAACCTGATCTCGTCGAAAAAGCTCGTCATCGAGACGACGATCAAGAATCCGCTGACGGGGAAGATGGAAACCCAGGTCAACGTCGTTCACGGTCGCACGTCGGTTTTTCTCACGACCACCAACCCGGAAATCCATGCGGAGACCAAGAGTCGGTTCATCATCACGAGTGTGGACGAGAGCGCGGAGCAGACCCGCGCCATCCTGACGGCGCAACGACAGAGTCACACGCTGGAGGGGATGCGTCGGGAACATCGGCGGGGCGCGATCCTTTCGCGGCATCACGCCTTCCAGCGGATGCTCAAGCCGCTTGCGGTCTTGAATCCCTTCGAGCCTTTGTTGACCTACGGCGACGATCGGCTTTTGGATCGTCGCGATAATCCGAAATATCTGCGCTTGATTGTGGCGGTGACGTTCCTTTTCCAGATGCAACGGGCGGTCAAGCGCGATGCGGAGACGGGGCGCGAATACATCGAGGCGACGCTGGATGACGTTGCCATTGCCAACGAGCTTGCAGTCGCATTTTTCGGTCACTCGCTGGATGACCTTTCCTCTCCCAGCCGTCGGCTCCTGGGCGAAATCTGCGATTACATCCGCCAGCGTGGAAGCAAGGCGCGGTTTTGCCGTCGGGACTTGCGGGAAGCGTTCAAGTGGAGCGACACGCGGTTGCGCGTTCACCTGGCTGAGTTGGTCCGGCTGGAATACGTTTTGCCGGTGGGCGGCGCAATGGGTCGGGCATTCGAGTATCAACTGGCCTGTGATCCGGACCAGCTCGAGGGCGGCAAGCTTTTTGTGCCGGGTCTCAAGAGTGTCGAGCAGTTGCGCAAAGAAGCTGACCTCGCCGCTTTTTCAGTGGGGGTAGCCGCCCAAAACAGGGGGGTAGCCGCCACCCCGCCGCTCAAAAACGGCGGGGTTAAAAAGGCTGGTTTTCACTCTCAAAACGGGAATGGAGAGAGCCACCCCGCCGCTTTTTCCGGGGAGCATATACCGGTGTTTGGGGAAAACGGTGAAAAGGGCTCTGTTGTAATCGGTGCGGCGGAAAGCGCGCGATGATCTTTTCCGAATCGCTCGAAGTGCACCGTCGATCGTTCCTGGAGGCGATGCGTGTTCGCAATTACTCCAAGGCCACGATCAAGCTGCGGGCGGGTTCTCTTGCTCTTTTTTTTCGTTACCTGGCCAGCATGGGCGTGAACGACGCGCGGGAGGTCAGCCGCCAAACGATGCGGGCTTACCAGGCATGGCTCATGACGCAGCGTTACACGATGCAGTCGGTTCACGTCCATTTAAGCGCGGCGCGCCGATTTTTCGAGCACCTGGAAAAGAGCGACGCCATTTTGCTCAATCCCTGCAACGGAGTGCCTTTGCCCCACTTCGAGCGACCGCTTCCCCGCAATGTATTGACGCTCAAGGAGGCCCGCGTGGTTCTCGATGCGCCCGACACTCAGACCAAGGCGGGCATCCGCGACAAGGCAATGCTGGAACTTTTTTACTCGACCGGGATTCGGGTGGGGGAGATGGCGCAACTGAGCGTCCACGACGCGGACACGCGCCATGCCATGCTGCGGGTGATCAAAGGCAAGTTCGCTCGCGACCGGGTTGTGCCGATGGGAAAAAAGGCGTGCGGCTACCTGAAAGAATACCTGGAGGAAGTCCGTTCGCAATGGTCTCGCCAGAGGCGTGACGAACGCGCCTTGTGGCTGGCGTCGGCGGCGCCCTTTGCTCCGTTCAAACGCGATGGCATCGAGCAAATGGTCTCCCGTTATGGAGTCAAGGCCGGGTTATCGAAGTCTCTGACGCCGCACGTGTGGCGTCACACGTGCGCCACACACCTGGTGGCGGCGGGGGCCAACATCGCCCACGTGCAGCGGCTTCTTGGTCATCGTTCGCTGGACACCACGCAGATTTATACGCGGGTTGCGCTGCCCGAAGTGCGAAAGACCTTTGCCCGTGCCCACCCCCGAGCATGACGATCTCTCTTGAAATCCTTTCCGAGCGTTACTGTCACTACTTGGAATCGCTCAACTACTCGCCGCAAACGATCCGCACCCGGACAGCCTACCTGGCGCAGTTCTCGCGCTTCCTCTCGGAAATCAAAATCACCGAGGCGCACATGGTCACTGCCCGCGTCATGGGAGACTTTCAGCAATGGCTTTTCTATCAGCCGACCTTTCGCGGGACGGCTCGCACGGCGGCCACGTCCAACCGCGTGCTTTCCGGGATAAGGGGATTTTTTCGCTTCCTCAAAACCGAGGGGATCATTGCCCGCGATCCGACTGAGTCAATCGAATTTGCCCGCGAACCGGATCAACTGCCGCGCAACGTGCTCACGCCCAGGGAGGCCAAGAAGATCATCGAGGCCGCCGATCCCTCGACGACGTTGGGCTACCGCGACCGGACCATTTTGGAAGTGTTTTACTCGACCGGCCTCCGCCGGGGCGAACTCATGGCGCTGGAACTTGACGACGTGAAGCTCGATGAAGGGCTGCTTCACATCCGTTCGGGCAAGGGGAACAAAGATCGGGTTGTGCCGTTGGGTCGTTGGGCGGTGAGGTATCTGGAAAGCTACATCGCGGGCGTCCGTCACGAATTTTTGAAAGGCAGGCAGAGTCGCGCCCTCTTTGTGTCGCTGATGGGTCGGTCCATGTCCACGCAAACGGTGATTCACCTGGTGAAAAAATACGCGCGGCTTGCGGGGATCAAAAAGCATGTCAACTGTCACCTGTGGCGGCATACGTGCGCCACGCACCTGGTGCAGAACCGGGCAAACCTGCGTCATGTGCAGGAAATCCTCGGACACCGCAGTCTGGCGACGACCGAGCGTTATCTCTCGCTGACCATCGAGGATTTGAAGCAGGCTCATCGCAAGTTCCATCCGAGGGAAAAGGAGGTTGCCCGCGACTCCTGAAACGGGCACAACATGAATCATGCCCGAGGTGTTCCGAAAAGGCCGTTACCGAATTTTCTTTTTCAGCGACGAAAGGAACGAACCGGCGCATGTCCATGTGGAATCCGGCCACCAATACGCCAAGTTCTGGCTGGAGCCGGTAGAACTGGCGGCATCGGGCGGCTACCGCGCTTTCGAGTTGAATGAAATCCGCCGGTTGGTTATACTTCCCCAAGAGCTTTGCAAAAGAAAATGGAATGAGCACGCTAACCGTAAAAAGTTCTGACGCCCTGGCGACAGAGGTCTGGTGTGACCGCGAGTTTTTGCATGTACGACTCTCCGACGGGCGCGAAGTCAGCACGCCGTTGCAATGGTTCCCCCGGCTGCGGGATGCCACGTCCGCACAGAGGAAGAACTGGCGTTTGATTGGTCAAGGCGTGGGCATTCATTGGGAGGATATTGACGAGGACATCTCGGTTGCCGGTCTCCTGAGAGGCTGACGCGATTCATGATCGAACTTCTTGAAAAGAGGTCGTCCGAACTCTTTTCCTCAGCCGTCTCCGAGGGAGCGCTGGAAGATGGAATTTTTGCCACCCGAAAAACCGCATATAGGCGTTTTTTCAAGGGCGGGAAAAGCCGGGATGTTTCTTTTAGCGGCAATAATAACACGGCCACGAATCGGTATCAGGTGGTTGTCGGGGTTGCGGGGGGACAGAGGACGTTGAACTATGATTTGAACGGGAATTGCACGAGCGATGGGACGAAGACTTACGATTGGGACGCGGCTAATCGAATGGTCAAGATCACCCAAGGGGCAAACGTCACAGAATTTGAATTCGACGGCTTGGGACGCAGAGTCCGAATCGTCGAAAAAGAAAGCGATGTCGTTGTCTCCGACAAACGCTTCGTGTGGGTGGGCACGGAAATCGCCGAAGAACGCGATGCTACTGGGGCCAACGCGACAAAACGTTTCTTTCCCCAAGGCGTTCAAACCATTGCCTATAACCCGTCCCCTGTTACCTCTAACCTCTATTACACCCGCGATCACCTCGGGTCCATCAGGGAAGTGACCGATTCGAGTAGTACGGTCGTTTCACGTTACGATTGGGATCCCTATGGAAGACGGACGTTGGTGAGCGGCACCGACCTGGCGGACTTCGGATTTACGGGCCATTACTTCCATGCGCCGAGCGGCCTACATCTGGCGATGTATCGCGCGTATGATGCGGAGCTTGGCCGGTGGCTATCCAGAGATCCGATTGGGGAAGAGAGGGGGCTGAATTTGTATGTATATGTTGCAAGCGATCCCATCAACTATATCGATCCGTTGGGATTAGATACATATCGCCAGAATCGCCAACTAAATCCGAAGGGATTCGATACGCGAAAGCCCGTTGAACATTTTGCAAGTCATACTTTTTTATATACAACAAATCCAGATGGTTCATTACAGGACACTTACAGTTGGGGAAACGAATATGATAAAGAGGGCAAGGGTTCATGGTTTAAAAATAGGCCGGAGGATCGTTGTGCTGCTGAAGAAGCTATCAGACAACGTAAAGAATATGAATCTGCGCCATGGTGGAAGAAGCCTTTTACGGCTGATAATTTTGGTCCTCGAGTGGGAGATGAATCTATGGATCAAAAAGTAGAAGATCTGTATCAAAAGAAAAGTAAAGATCCCAAAGATTCCTCTCGTCATCCATTTAAGCTCAATAATAACTGTAAGCACGAAGCTGATTGTATGGTTAAAGAAGCGACCAAATAATTTGTGTATGAAGAAAATGATTGGCTTATCTTTGATATTAGTTGGGGTTGTCTGTCTTATTTCTTTTAAGATATTTTTGGTTGATCCGGCATTTACACAACTACCTAATGGAAATTATGGAGAGTTTTATGGTCCAATTTCATATTTTCGTTTGCCCGTATATGGGATATGCATGTTGATTATTATTACGGGTCTTTGTCTCACTATTTGCAGATGCTCATCAAAGTCCGATAGTGGGGAGTCGTCTTCATCTCTAGCTAAATAAATAATAGCTGCTGATACTTTGGACGTGAGGGCTGAGTCCCATTATTTTTTAATTGCACGGTCTGCTGTGGCGGACGGTGCGGCTGATATTCCAGGGTGGGCTGAACACGCTCGATACGAAGTGTCGATGGTGTGAAGTGGGTTTGTGTTCGCATGTTTGCAGCCCGGGGTGCCAGAGGGGACGCGAACTGCCCCTAGGTTCTCCCCCCGAGGCCACCGGGCCGAAGAGTGGGGAGAAGGGGCAAAGCGGCACACGGCGCGAGGGTAGCGCCGTCATGCCTACATCCAAACGCCACTTTGTGGCGGCATCTGTTGCGCCGCTTTTCCGGCGGCGCAACAGATGCTTTGGATGCAGGCATGAAGTCCGCTGGGGTGCGGACGTTGTGCCGCCAAGCTGCGTGCGGAAAACGGCGCTCCGCGCGTCGGCGATACCGACGCGCTGGAAGCCGATTTTCCGATGCCGATGGGAAATCGGCAAGCAGCGCGAGGAAAACGGTCAGACGATGCCGCGCGCCGGAAGCGCGCGGCATTCGGCTGACTGCGCCCGGGGCGCACCCTGGGGAGGGCGTTTTTCCGAGCAGCGGCCAGGGCGGTAATAAATGGGCCGGCCGCTGTCCTGGATTTTCCCCGGTTCGCCAGGCTGCCACGTGGGGACGTGGAAGCTGTAACGAAGCGACCAGCGAAGTCAGGGGTGTTTTTCCCGGGCAAAAGGGATTGCTGTTCTTCCTTCTTACGTGACGACACCCCACCTTGCCATTACCACCGTCACAAAAAAACAGGGAACGGCTGGAGGAAAAAATTTACGCGGCTTGCTTGTGGCCGTTACCGTTAGCACGACCTGGATCTCGTAGAATCGTGTCTAGCAAATCCAGAGCAAGCTTTTGCCGTTGCCGTGGGAGTTTACGCACCTCTTCGAGTCGCGCTTCGAGTTGTGAAGGTGGTCCCGGTTTGTGAATGGGTTTGCATTTGGTTCCTAGCAACTCATTGACCGATACACCCAAAATCTCTGCCGCTTTGAGAATGAAGTCGGCTGTAGGATTTTTCGCGCGGCGCTCATAGTAGGTTACCATCTCCCGCGAGAAGCCGAGCATTTTAGCAAACCGTTCTTGGCTAATGTTTCGTTGCTTGCGAAACAAAGCTAAACGCTCACCGAATTTCGGTTGGGGTTTTACGGGCGGACGTCCTCCTGGCATGTCCTCAATATACAGGTCATTTATCAAAAAGAGGGGAGTGGAAGAAAGTGCTTGCATATATTGGAAATTATATTTACCAACTAAGGCCGTAGTTGGCAACCTTTATTTTTTTCCAAATTCACACTTGACGCCCCTCAAAAAAATGAAAAATTCAGCCTCTCTCCCCGATCTGGCCGCGCTCAAAAAATCCACCGACCTGGTTGCTGTCGTTCAATCGCGCGGCGTCAAGCTCGCCAAGCAGGGCGGCGACTTTGTGGGGTTGTGTCCCTTCCACGAGGAAAAGACTCCGAGCTTTCACGTCACGCTGTCGAAAAATCTTTTCCACTGCTTCGGCTGCGGCGCGGCCGGGAGCGTCATTGATTTTGTGATGCGGAAGGACGGCTTCACCAAGCAGCAAGCGATCGACTGGATGGTAAAAAATAGCGGCGGCGCTTTTGCTCGTGCCGAGAATCTCCTCCCAGCCGCTCCTGCCATGCCTGCCAGCGTCAACGCTGCGGCATTATTGAAGCGAGTGGTGGCGTTCTACGTCAAGACGTTGCACAAGGATCTGGCGGGCTACGATTACTTGAAAGGCCGTAATCTGTCGGACCCCACGATGCTGGAAGTTTTTCAGGTGGGCTATTGCAATGGCACGCTGCACACGGCGTTACCCGAGAAAGGGGAGATCATCGAACAACTCAAGGCCATCGGCATTTTGGACCAGCGCGGCGCGGAGATGTTGCGCGGACGGGTGACGGTTCCCATTTTTGATGCCCAGGGCAACGTGTCCGGCTTGTATGCCCGCAACGTCCAGCCGTGTGAGAAGAAAGACCGTCACCGCTACCTGGCTGGACCGCATCGAGGGGTTTTCAACGGGGCATGCGCGAAAACAAGTCAGACGCTTTTCATCGTGGAAGCGATCTTCGACGCGATGGCGCTTTGGGCGGCGGGCTTTCGCAACGTCGTTGCGCTCTACGGCACGGATGGCTGGACGGCGGATCATCAGGAGCTTATCGAGGAAAACGGCACAACCGAGATTTATCTGGCGCTGGACGAGAACGACGCTGGCAAACTTGCAACGGAACGGCTGAGGGAAAAACTCTCCGGCATGGTGAAGGCCATTCACGTCATCGAGTGGCCCACCGCTGTTCAGGGTGGCACGGCGGAAGGCGTGAAGGACGCGGCAGATTTCTTCCTCAGCCGTTCTACCAGTGATTTTGAAACGTTGCTCAAGGCGGCGAATCCGCCAGAGGCGGGCAAGTCCGACACGACGCCAAAGAGCGAAGTCACGGAACGGCTGGGGGAGGAAAAAATCGAGATGACTCCGGGCGGGTTCGTGGCGACGTATGGGGGCCGCCGTTATGAGTTGATGGCGATTGAGAAATCTTCCGCCGCTCGTCTGAAAGCCACCATCAAGGCGCTCGGGGCGGAAGCGGGACGCTTTCACATCGACACGGTGGACTTCTATCTCAGCCGTTCGCGGCGAAACTTTCTGGTCGAGACGGCGCGGCTTTTTCGTGAGACGCCGGAAGTCATTGAGATGGACTTGAACCGTCTGACCGTTCAACTGGAAAGCTACGTTGAGAAACGGCTTTCAGAAAAGACGCCGACGGTGACGCTGGTTTCCGAGGGCGACAAACTTGAAGCGTTGCGGCTTGGCCGCAACCCGGACCTGGTCGCTGAAATTTTGCGGGACATGGAGAAGCTTGGAGCGGTGGGAGAGAGCGTCAACAAATTGATCGGCTACCTGGTGATGACCTCTCGGAAGATGGATGATCCGCTTGCGTTGTTGATCCTTTCGGGAAGCGGCGCGGGCAAATCGCATCTGCAAGACACGATCCTTTCACTCTGTCCCGATGAAGACTTGATCAAACTGACTTCGCTTTCGGATCGGGCGTTATTCTACAAGGGCGAGGACTCGCTGCGTCACAAGGTGCTGGCCGTCGAGGAGGAGGCCGGAGCGAGCGGGGCGCATTATGCGATCCGCAATCTGATCTCGTCGAAAAAGCTCGTCATCGAGACAACGATCAAGAATCCGCTGACGGGGAAGATGGAAACCCAGGTCAACGTCGTTCACGGTCGCACGTCGGTTTTTCTCACGACCACCAATCCGGAAATCCACGCGGAGACCAAGACTCGGTTCATCATCACCAGCGTGGACGAGAGCGCCGAGCAGACCCGCGCCATCCTGGCGGCGCAACGACAGAGTCACACGCTGGAGGGGATGCGTCGGGAACATCGGCGGGGCGCGATCCTTTCGCGGCATCACGCCTTCCAGCGGATGCTCAAGCCGCTTGCGGTCTTGAATCCCTTCGAGCCTTTGTTGACCTACGGCGACGATCGGCTTTTGGATCGTCGCGATAATCCGAAATATCTGCGCTTGATTGTGGCGGTGACGTTCCTTTTCCAGATGCAACGGGCGGTCAAGCGCGATGCGGAGACGGGGCGCGAATACATCGAGGCGACGCTGGATGACGTTGCCATTGCCAACGAGCTTGCAGTCGCATTTTTCGGTCACTCGCTGGATGACCTTTCCTCTCCCAGCCGTCGGCTCCTGGGCGAAATCTGCGATTACATCCGCCAGCGTGGAAGCAAGGCGCGGTTTTGCCGTCGGGACTTGCGGGAAGCGTTCAAGTGGAGCGACACGCGGTTGCGCGTTCACCTGGCTGAGTTGGTCCGGCTGGAATACGTTTTGCCGGTGGGCGGCGCAATGGGTCGGGCATTCGAGTATCAACTGGCCTGTGATCCGGACCAGCTCGAGGGCGGCAAGCTTTTTGTGCCGGGTCTCAAGAGTGTCGAGCAGTTGCGCAAAGAAGCTGACCTCGCCGCTTTTTCAGTGGGGGTAGCCGCCCAAAACAGGGGGGTAGCCGCCACCCCGCCGCTCAAAAACGGCGGGGTTAAAAAGGCTGGTTTTCACTCTCAAAACGGGAATGGAGAGAGCCACCCCGCCGCTTTTTCCGGGGAGCATATACCGGTGTTTGGGGAAAACGGTGAAAAGGGCTCTGTTGTAATCGGTGCGGCGGAAAGCGCGCGATGATCTTTTCCGAATCGCTCGAAGTGCACCGTCGATCGTTCCTGGAGGCGATGCGTGTTCGCAATTACTCCAAGGCCACGATCAAGCTGCGGGCGGGTTCTCTTGCTCTTTTTTTTCGTTACCTGGCCAGCATGGGCGTGAACGACGCGCGGGAGGTCAGCCGCCAAACGATGCGGGCTTACCAGGCATGGCTCATGACGCAGCGTTACACGATGCAGTCGGTTCACGTCCATTTAAGCGCGGCGCGCCGATTTTTCGAGCACCTGGAAAAGAGCGACGCCATTTTGCTCAATCCCTGCAACGGAGTGCCTTTGCCCCACTTCGAGCGACCGCTTCCCCGCAATGTATTGACGCTCAAGGAGGCCCGCGTGGTTCTCGATGCGCCCGACACTCAGACCAAGGCGGGCATCCGCGACAAGGCAATGCTGGAACTTTTTTACTCGACCGGGATTCGGGTGGGGGAGATGGCGCAACTGAGCGTCCACGACGCGGACACGCGCCATGCCATGCTGCGGGTGATCAAAGGCAAGTTCGCTCGCGACCGGGTTGTGCCGATGGGAAAAAAGGCGTGCGGCTACCTGAAAGAATACCTGGAGGAAGTCCGTTCGCAATGGTCTCGCCAGAGGCGTGACGAACGCGCCTTGTGGCTGGCGTCGGCGGCGCCCTTTGCTCCGTTCAAACGCGATGGCATCGAGCAAATGGTCTCCCGTTATGGAGTCAAGGCCGGGTTATCGAAGTCTCTGACGCCGCACGTGTGGCGTCACACGTGCGCCACACACCTGGTGGCGGCGGGGGCCAACATCGCCCACGTGCAGCGGCTTCTTGGTCATCGTTCGCTGGACACCACGCAGATTTATACGCGGGTTGCGCTGCCCGAAGTGCGAAAGACCTTTGCCCGTGCCCACCCCCGAGCATGACGATCTCTCTTGAAATCCTTTCCGAGCGTTACTGTCACTACTTGGAATCGCTCAACTACTCGCCGCAAACGATCCGCACCCGGACAGCCTACCTGGCGCAGTTCTCGCGCTTCCTCTCGGAAATCAAAATCACCGAGGCGCACATGGTCACTGCCCGCGTCATGGGAGACTTTCAGCAATGGCTTTTCTATCAGCCGACCTTTCGCGGGACGGCTCGCACGGCGGCCACGTCCAACCGCGTGCTTTCCGGGATAAGGGGATTTTTTCGCTTCCTCAAAACCGAGGGGATCATTGCCCGCGATCCGACTGAGTCAATCGAATTTGCCCGCGAACCGGATCAACTGCCGCGCAACGTGCTCACGCCCAGGGAGGCCAAGAAGATCATCGAGGCCGCCGATCCCTCGACGACGTTGGGCTACCGCGACCGGACCATTTTGGAAGTGTTTTACTCGACCGGCCTCCGCCGGGGCGAACTCATGGCGCTGGAACTTGACGACGTGAAGCTCGATGAAGGGCTGCTTCACATCCGTTCGGGCAAGGGGAACAAAGATCGGGTTGTGCCGTTGGGTCGTTGGGCGGTGAGGTATCTGGAAAGCTACATCGCGGGCGTCCGTCACGAATTTTTGAAAGGCAGGCAGAGTCGCGCCCTCTTTGTGTCGCTGATGGGTCGGTCCATGTCCACGCAAACGGTGATTCACCTGGTGAAAAAATACGCGCGGCTTGCGGGGATCAAAAAGCATGTCAACTGTCACCTGTGGCGGCATACGTGCGCCACGCACCTGGTGCAGAACCGGGCAAACCTGCGTCATGTGCAGGAAATCCTCGGACACCGCAGTCTGGCGACGACCGAGCGTTATCTCTCGCTGACCATCGAGGATTTGAAGCAGGCTCATCGCAAGTTCCATCCGAGGGAAAAGGAGGTTGCCCGCGACTCCTGAAACGGGCACAACATGAATCATGCCCGAGGTGTTCCGAAAAGGCCGTTACCGAATTTTCTTTTTCAGCGACGAAAGGAACGAACCGGCGCATGTCCATGTGGAATCCGGCCACCAATACGCCAAGTTCTGGCTGGAGCCGGTAGAACTGGCGGCATCGGGCGGCTACCGCGCTTTCGAGTTGAATGAAATCCGCCGGTTGGTTATACTTCCCCAAGAGCTTTGCAAAAGAAAATGGAATGAGCACGCTAACCGTAAAAAGTTCTGACGCCCTGGCGACAGAGGTCTGGTGTGACCGCGAGTTTTTGCATGTACGACTCTCCGACGGGCGCGAAGTCAGCACGCCGTTGCAATGGTTCCCCCGGCTGCGGGATGCCACGTCCGCACAGAGGAAGAACTGGCGTTTGATTGGTCAAGGCGTGGGCATTCATTGGGAGGATATTGACGAGGACATCTCGGTTGCCGGTCTCCTGAGAGGCTGACGCGATTCATGATCGAACTTCTTGAAAAGAGGTCGTCCGAACTCTTTTCCTCAGCCGTCTCCGAGGGAGCGCTGGAAGATGGAATTTTTGCCACCCGAAAAACCGCATATAGGCGTTTTTTCAAGGGCGGGAAAAGCCGGGATGTTTCTTTTAGCGGCAATAACAACACGACCACCAATCAATATCAAGTCATCGTCGGTTCCGCAGGCGGGCAAAAAACTTTGACTTACGATCTCAATGGAAACTGCACCAGCGATGGAACCCGGACGTACGAGTGGGATGCTGCAAATCGCATGGTCAAGATCACTCAGGGAACTCATGAAACCGAAATGACCTATGACGGCTTGGGACGGAGAGTGCGCATTGTCGAGAAAGAAAACGGTACGGTGGTGAGCGATAAAAGGTTCGTCTGGGCGCACGTAGAATTGGTGGAGGAGCGAGATGGAAGTGGAGCAAATGTGGTGAAGCGGTTTTCCCCTCAAGGGGTGCAGATTGTTTCAGGGCCAAATGCGGGAAATTATTTTTGGACAAGGGATCACTTGGGGTCTGTGCGAGAAATGACGGATAACTCGGGATCCGTTCGGGCAAGATATGATTATTCGCCTTACGGGGTCCGGACAAAAGTGTCAGGAGATTTGGAGGCAGATTTCGGCTTCACCGGGCATTATATCCACCAGCCGTCGGACTTGGCGCTCGCTCTTTACCGCGTCTATGATCCGGAGCTTGGACGCTGGTTGAGCCGGGAGCCGTTTCCAATACGCCCACTCGTCAACGAATATAATTACAGTTTTAACGATCCCGTTAATCGAACTGATCCGGATGGACTCTGGCCAACTGGTAAAGCAGGTAGTCCAACAGTACATCAAGATTCGATTGATCGTGTCCTTCCATGGCTGCCTGAGAAAGACAGGAAGATCTTGAGGGATCAACAAGTCAAAGCCGATGAAGATCAATCGACAGCGGCTGCTTATCAACATGCAATGAGATCCCCTGGTGAGACAGCTGCAGAGGCCCAGCGACGGGCGAATGCTTATGTCAGATCGGAGATTAAGACAGCTCGGTGTCTCGAAGCTGCAGGGAAACATGAGGAAGCACTTGAACATCTTGGAAATGCTATACACACCCTTCAGGATTCTACGTCACCCATGCATGCTGGTTTTCAGGTATGGGGTGGCATCTCTAGCTTGGCAGACTTACGCAAGGGTCTAAGTCATGTGAAGGGAGAAGGCTATGATCCTGGATATGGTACGAGACTTGATTGGGCAACGCGCCGCGCTTGGCAGTACTTTCGAGGGAAGAGGGCAATGCCGGCAGACTTTTTCTACAGTGGTGAGTTTTAAAAAAACATTCATGGTTGCGGCAGTATTGGGCCTGGTGTTCACCGTGACGGTGTACATGATTTCGGCTTATAGATACTCTTCCATTTTGAAAGGGAACAGTCTGGTCGGAATTATTTCGGATGCATGGTTGCTGTTAGCAATCGTGGTCAGTGGAAATCCACACACACTGAGTCTTTGGAAGACAGCCGGAGCTTGGTTTTTCCTATCAACAATCCTGATGTTCTTTTTGTTCCTAATCGCCGGAGTGTTTTTGCACAAGGTGAAGGCATTCAGGGCCTCGAAGCCGGAAAAGGAGTCATGAATAGGGTCTGATTTCTGTTTGTTTTTCTTTTAGGCTATTTTTTCTTCGCATGGTGTGTGCGTGAGCGTAGCACGATGCGGCTGACTTTGGGGAGAGACCGCATGCTCATCCTGATACGCTGTGAATCAGGATGAGGATGTGGTCGAAGGGTCTGGTGTTCGCAGTTTGCAGCCCGGGGTAATGCGGGGGTCCGCGAACGCCCCTGATAGCCCCCCTGGACGTGCATGCAAGATGCACGCCGAGAGATGACATGGTGATTGTTGGGTGAGCCCGGAATGAGCTACACCCAACAATGCTATGATCACCAACACTGAAAACGAAATCCTCGTTGAGGACTTCCAAGATCGAG
>Ga0247727_10007013_pt1 | contig 21777 bp, 20 predicted proteins | sample WisWelCaveWW1625_FD_202498 | JGI IMG/M metagenome (GOLD analysis project Ga0247727, IMG submission 202498) | Biofilm microbial communities from Wishing Well Cave, Virginia, United States - WW16-25 | ecosystem: Environmental > Aquatic > Deep subsurface > Groundwater > Cave microbial mat | place...
ATTTACGCCGAGAACTCAATCTGGCTATTCGGCGTTTGCGACATAAGCCGTGTATGATCCAATCATTCTTTGCTCTTGCCGGCTTGAGTATCTAAAAAGTTTAGTTATTTATGAGACGCTCTGTAGAAAGGTCTCTTGGAGTTATCCAAGACACATCCCCGTTCCAGTACGATGAAACGTTCGTAGATGGTGTTCCACCAGACACAACATCTGCGAATTCTTCAACTCGAAAGTCGCGCCACTTCATATCCCCAATCCCTCGAAATTTCGCGCAATCTTCGCGGCATATTCGTCGGCTTGCGTGTTCAGGTCTTGTAGTTCAACGTGAATGTCGCGCAAGGTCGCTTCAAAATCAAAATCGGCATCAATTTCTTCGGGCGAAACGCCCACGTATCGCCCTGGCGTCAAACTCCAATCGTTCGCTTCCAGTTCCTTCTTGTCCACCAACTTGCACAACCCAGCCACGTCGCTGAATTTGCCATCAGGAAAATGCGTCGTTAACCACACGGCTTGCTTGTGGAAATAGCGGACGAGTTTCAATTGCTCGACGGCGGCTTGGCGCACGGTGTCTAATTCCTTGAGCGTCTTCGCGGACTCGCGTTTGTTGCCGTTGCTCTCGTTCGCATCTAACGCGCCGCTGACCTGCTTGTATAGCGCATCGGCTTGCCTGATGAGATCGCGGCTTGCATCGGCAAGTTTATCATTACAACGAAAAAGATTTCTCCCCTTCGACTTACTCAGGGTCGAAATGACATCGGCGCGGAACGATTCGACCGCGCGCGCGAATTCGTCCAAGACTTTTGAAGTTTTGAAAACTTCAAAAGTCTGCAACGCGGTAAGGTACGCGGGCAGAAGTGCAGCGTTCCCTTCCACGCACGCGCGTGCTTCCGCGAGCGTGCGCTGTTCGTACTCGGCGACCAAATCGGCAAAGCGTTTTTCTTCGCCGCGATACAACCAGATGATCGCGAGAATGTTCTGCAATTGCTCTGGGCTAAAATCGAAAATCTTGCGCGTCACCTTACGATAAATGTTGCGCGCATCGAGCATCAGCACCTTGTTCTTGTTCGTTTTCGATTTCGCGCGATCGAGGAACCACAATTCGCACGGCACGGTGCGCGTGTAGAAAAAGTTCGAACGAATCGCAATCATCACATCCACCGCGCCCGTCTCGATCAACTTTTGGCGCACCTTCGCTTCGTCGCGTCCTGCGCTCGATGCTTGCGACGACATCACAAAGCCCGCGCGCCCGCGCTCGTTGAGGTAACTGTAATAGTAACTGATCCAGAGATAGTTGCCGTTCGACACTTTGCCAGACTTGTTGACGCCCGGTAATCCAAACGGCAAACGCCGATCGCGCTTGACCTTGTCCGCGTCCACTTCGTCCACGTTGAACGGCGGATTCGACATCACGAAATCCGCTTTGCCCAAGAGTTCGTGCGGGTCTTCGTAATACGTGATTGCTTTTAGAATATTGCCTTCGAGACCGTGCACCGCGAGATTCATCTTGGCGAGCCGGATCGTCGTTGCATTTTTCTCCATGCCGTAAAACGTGAGGCGTTCAGTTGGATTCGCGTGCAGACGTTCAACGAAATGCGCGGACTGGACGAACATTCCCGCGGAGCCGGCCGCAGGATCAAGCAAGATGCCGTTCGCCGGTTCGAGCACATACGCGGTGAGTGACACGAGCGAGACCGGCGTAAAGAACTCGCCATTGTCGTGCGCTTTGAGGTCGGCAAAGCCAGTGAGAAAATATTCATAGATGCGCCCAAAAATATCGCCGGACGCGTTCTTTAATTCATCGGGGTTGAGCGTGCGGAGAAGTTGCCCCAGCACCGCGTTATCAAGTTCCTGATACTCGGTTTTGGGAAGTACGCCGCGCAGAGAATCGTAATCGGCTTCGATTGATTCCATCGCGGCGATGATCGCTTGCGCGCGGTCGTCGCTGTCAGTGAGCGCAACGAGGTAATCGAATTGCGCAGTCGGTCGCAAAAAGATCGCACCCTTTTGCGAGAAATCGGCTTTGCTCAATCCGCGTGTCTTGCCGCCACGCTTGGGCAAGTTCGCTTGAATCGAATCCTTGACGGCAAGATACCGGCTGTAGGCGTGACGCAAAAAGATCAGCCCCATCACCGGCAAAAAATATTCGTTGCTCGCGTAGTTGGAATTGGCGCGCAGAGTATCAGCGGCATTCCACAAACGTTTTTCAATTGCTTCGATGTATTCGAGTTGAGGCATTGGCGAATTGACACCATTCTAAATCAGATTTTCTGATTCCACAAGCACGGCTGATCTTTTTCGCTATTACAGGGCAGGCGTTGTTGCGAGTCAAAAGAAATTCTCTGACCACAAATCAAAATCCCGCTCTCGATTGAGAACGGGATTCCTATTCAGAAACGCTCTTGGCATTAGCCAGCGGCTGTTGCATAAGGTCGTATACTTTTCAACTCATCGCGTTCCGCCTGCTGAGCGCGATACAAATCCCACCGCAATTGCAAATTCATCCAAAAATCCGCCGAGACACCGAAAAATTTTGCCAGCCGCAAAGCCGTCCGCGGCGTCAGCGCGCGGCGCGCATTGATGATGTCATTGACATGCTGATAAGGCAAATGAATTGCGACTGCAAGTTGACTTTGCGTCACGCCCATCGGGGTCAAGAATTCTTCCAAAAGCATTTCGCCTGGATGAGTTGGAACACGTTTGGTTGGAACACGAATCATAATTCTCACCTTTCCTTTGATCAATGGTAATCCACAATTTCAACTTGGTCGGGACCCTTGTCTATCCACACGAAACATATCCGATATTGATCGTTGACGCGAATACTTTGCTGACCCTTGCGTTCACCCGCTAATGCTTCGAGCCGATTGCCGGGCGGAACGCGCAACTCACTAAGCGATGTGACAGAATCCAACTGGTCAAGTTTTCGCGTCGCGATTTTCCAAATTGATTTTGGGCAGGTCTTGCGCGCCGACTTGGTATTCTCGCCGTTGAAAATATCCTCCGTGCCCTCATCCTTGAACGACACGATCATTATGGGAACATGATACCACGCAAATAATGCGGTGGCAAACTTGATAATCAATTCGCTTGTCCATTCCGTCGCTCTCGTGTAGAATTAGTTCGCGATGAGTGCAAAGACCAGAATGCCCGACATCTTCTACGATCTCGAAACCGAAGAACTGCTTGACCCGAACGCGCCCGATCATGCCGCGGCTGTCCGCGCGTTGCATTTCACGCTCGGCGCGTCCGCGTGCGAATGTCACGGCGAGCAAATTCATTACAGCCCCGCCGCGCTCGCCGAACATCTCTTGCAACACGATCGCATCGTCGGTTTCAACATTTTGCGTTTCGACAACGTCGTGCTCGCGCATTCCGGCGAACGCACCGCGCGCGCCTCGTACGATTCCGCGACCGGCAATCGCACGTACATCAAGCCCCTGCCCGATTCGCCGGAAGAACTCAAACGCTTGCTCGACAAAAAAAGTTTCGATTTGCTCACCGACATCGAAGCGCAACTCGGGCATCACGTCAGTCTCGCCGCGCTCGCAGAAGGATCGCTCGGCAAAGAAAAAATCGGCAGTGCGCCGCAAGCGGTCGTGTGGCATCGGCTCGCGCGAACATTGAGCGATCGCTGGCCCTTTGCTTTGGCAGATGTGAACGACAACGAAGGCGCGCAACGCGTCGCGGAATTGGGCGCGTGGTTTCAGCATCGGCTCGAGCAATATTGTTTGGGCGATGCGTTACTCGCGAAAAAACTGTTTGAGTTCGGCATCGAAAATCGGCGCGTCGCGTTTATTGATTTCGAAGGAGAGCATAAAGTTGTCAAAGTAATGTGGCGATAGGAAATTACGCAATACGGCTCTACTGAAAAAACAAAAAATCTCGCCGCAAAGACGCGAAGAACGCCAAGTTTTCTTTAGGCTTTTCCTGTTTTTCTTTGCGCCCTTTGCGTCTTCGCGGTTCAATGCAACTTTTTTTTCAGAGGAGTCGGAATACGTAATACATGTTGCGTAATGCCCTTTGCCCCATTCCCATTTCTGCGCTAGAATGCCCGCGTGAACTCTTTCACCGACCACACCCTCGCGCAATTTCTCGACGAACTCTCCTCTTCCAATCCAACACCTGGCGGCGGCACCGCCTCCGCGCTCTCCGGCGCGCTTGCGGCATCGCTCTTACAAATGGTTTGCCGCCTCACGATTGGCAAAAAAAATTATCTGTCCGTTGACGCGGCGATGCACGCGCGGCTCGAACAAATAGTGCCGCTCCACCGCGAATTGCTTGAGCTGATGGACAAAGATAGCGCGGCATATGCCCGCGTGATGGACGCGTACCAATTGCCGAAAGCGAACGATGCGGAAAAATCCACGCGTGAGAATGCGATTCAAGCCGCGCTCCAACACGCGACCGATGTGCCGCTCCGCGTCGCGGAATTGTGCGGCGCGTTGATCGCGCACGCGCGTTTCATTGCAACCGAAGGAAACAAAAATGCCGCGAGCGACGCCGGCGTCGCCGTTTTGCTCGCGCACGCCGGCGCGCGCGGCGCGGCGCTGAATGTTCGCATCAATCTCGCGAACATCCGCGACGCGGCATTCGCGCAAGACCGCCGCGCAAAAAGCGAGGCATTGCTTGAGCACGCAGACAAAGAAAGCCAAGCAATTATTGATCTGTTGCAAACAAAAATTTAGTTGTTCCCCATTTGCATTGTCATTTCGAGCGACACCTGCACTGCAACGCACGCAGTGCGGTGCAAGTGAGCGAGAAATCTCGTTGTCACACTGAGATTATCGTCGCTCCGCTCCACGCAATGATATGAGAGGCGTGACGTCAGTAAAAAAAATCGTGGATACTCGCGATGATTCGCGAGTCCTAATTTTGAGGAGAATTCAACACAATGCCCTCTGATCTCGACATCGCCCAGTCCGCTGAATTAAAACCCATTTCAGAAATTGCCCGCGCGATGGGGCTGACCGACGACGATTATTTTTCGTACGGCAAATCAATGGCAAAAATTTCGCTCGACGTTTTGAAAAGATTCGCGGACAAGCCGAACGGCAAATATATTGACGTCACCGCGATCACACCCACGCCGCTCGGCGAAGGCAAGACCACGACGACGGTCGGCTTGGGTATGGCGCTCAATCGTTTGGGTCGCCGCGCGGCGATTACACTCCGGCAACCCTCGCTCGGTCCCGTCTTCGGCATCAAAGGCGGCGCGGCGGGCGGCGGTTACGCGCAAGTGATTCCGATGGAAGAATTTAATTTGCATATGACCGGCGACACGCACGCCGTCGCGCTCGCGCACAATTTGCTTGCCGCGTTCATTGACAATAGTTTGTTTCACAACAATCCGCTCGATATAGATCCGTACACGATTGCGTGGCCCCGCGTGCTCGATGTCAGCGATCGCGCGCTCCGCAAAGTGATGATCGGCTTGGGCGGCAAAGATGGCGGCGTGCCGCGCGAAAGCGGATTCGATATCGCCGTCGCGAGCGAAGTGATGGCGATTCTCGCGCTGACGACTTCTCTGCAAGATTTACGCGCGCGCCTCGCGCGCGTTGTCGTCGCCACTTCGCGCAAAGGCAAACCCATCACGGCGCAAGATTTGGGCTGCGCCGGCGCAATGACCGCGCTGATGCGTGAAGCCGTCAAGCCGAATCTATTGCAAACGCTCGAACATACGCCGGCATTCATTCACGCCGGACCCTTTGCAAATATCGCGCACGGCAACAACTCGATCCTCGCCGATCAAATCGCGCTCAAGCTGAACGATTACGTCGTCACCGAATCCGGCTTTGGCTCCGATCTCGGTATGGAAAAATTTTTCGACATCAAAACGCGCTATTCCGGTCTCACGCCAAACTGCGTCGTTCTCGTCGCGACCATTCGCGCGCTGAAAATGCACGGCGGCTTGGGACGCGTCGTCGCCGGCAAGCCGTTGCCGGAAGAATTGGTGAAAGAAAATCTGCCCGCGCTCGAAAAAGGCGCGGAGAATCTGATCAAGCACATCGAGAACGCGTTGCAATTCGGCGTGCCGGTCGTCGTCGCAGTCAATCGCTTTGTGCAAGATACCGATCGCGAAATCGCGCTCGTCGAAAAAATCGCACGCGAAAACGGCGCGGAGGGCGCGTACCTATCCGACGTGTGGGCAAAAGGCGGCGCGGGCGCGATCTCGCTTGCGGAAGCGGTCGTGCACGCGTGCGGCAAACCGTCGAACTTTAAACTGCTCTATCCGGACGATCTGCCGATCAAAGAAAAAATTGAACGCATCGCGCAAAAAATTTACGGCGCGGACGGCGTGGATTATGCGCCGGCGGCGCTAACGAAGATCAAGCAATTCACCGAGCAGGGGCTGGCGCATTTGCCGATCTGCATGGCGAAAACGCATCTCTCGCTTTCGCACGATGAAAAACTAAAAAACCGACCGCGCAAATTCCGCTTGCCGATTCGGGATGTGCGCGCGGCGGTCGGCGCGGGCTTTATTTACCCGCTCTGCGGCGATATGCGCACGATGCCCGGCTTGCCGAGCGTGCCCGCCGGGACGCGCATTGATATTGACGCGAACGGAAAAATCACCGGTTTGTTTTAGGCGTCTTGCTCTTTCATGAACAGCATCAACATTCTGGGCGTCCGCGTAGACCATACGACATATGAAACCGCCCTCGCGCAAATCGAAACCTTTTTGCGCGCGGGCGGTTTTCATCAGATCGCGACGATCAATCCGGAATTTGTTATGCTCGCGCAATCGAATCCGGAATTTGCGCGCGCGCTGAATGCGTCCGCGTTGAATTTGCCGGACGGCGTCGGCTTGCTATGGGCGTCGCGGCGTCTCGGCGCGCCGTTGCGGGAACGCGTGACGGGGCAAGAAATGGTGCAACGCATCGCGGAACTCGCGGCGCGGCGCGATGAAAAAATATTTTTTTTGGGCGCGCGTGAAGGAATAGCCGAGCGCGCGGCGCGTGAGTTGCAAACAAAATATCCGCGCTTGAAAATTGCCGGCTGTTATGCCGGCTCGCCGGCGGAAGAAGAGGAAGAACACATCACCGAACGAATCAACAAATCGCGCGCAGAAATTTTATTTGTGGCGTACGGTCCGCCGAAGCAAGAACTGTGGATTGCGCGGAACGCCGCGCGCCTGCGTGTAAAAATCGCGCTCGGTGTGGGGGGAACGTTTGATACGTTGGCGGGGATTGCGCCGCGCGCGCCGGCGTGGATGCAACGCGCGGGATTCGAGTGGCTGTATCGTTTAGCGCGCGAGCCGCGTCGCATCAAGCGACAATTAGCGATTCCGTATTTTATGTGGCTAGTGTGGTCAGGTGGTCGAATAGTCAAATCGTCGGATAGTCCTGCATCAGACTAATAGACTACAAAACTATCAGACTATACAACTATTAGACTACAAACTTGTACCCCTGCCCGCGCGTCGTCAATAAATGCTGCGGCTTACTCGGATCGTCTTCCACTTTTTGCCTCAGCCAGCGCATATGCACATCAAGCGTGCGCGTGTCGCCAAGATAATCGGTGTGCCAGACTTCTTTGATGATAATTTTGCGCGACACCATTTCCTCTTTGCGCCGCATCAGCAATTCGAGCAGATCAAATTCCTTCGGCGTGAGATCGTGTGATTTATTCCCGCGCGTGACGCGCCGGCGTTCCAAATCGAGTGTAATCGTCCCGACCGTGAGCGTACGCGGCGGACGCGCGTCAATCGCGCTTTTCACACGCGCGAGCAAACGTTTCGACACGAGCGCGCGCGCCACGACGCCGACATGTTTGATCGCGCCGTCAATCCGCGCGTTCGGCAACGCAATCAGAATCAGCGGCGCGGTGGACTCGCTGTGCAGTCGCTTGCACAAATTTTTCGCGTTCAAGCGTGGCGACGTCATATCAAGAACAATCGCGTCGAGATTATTTGACTTGGTCAGCGTGAGCGCTTGGCGACCACTGTGCGCGGTGACCACGCTAAATTCGCGCTTGCCGAATAATCCGGCGTACGCTTTCGCCGCGTTGAGATCATTTGCAATAATCAACACCGTGGATGCCATCTGAATTCTCCATCGGGGAACTTGCGGGGACAAATAAAAAACGCATTTCTCATTCGGATATGTAGAACGAGGCGACGTTGCCGAAAGTGCGATTCATCAGAAATGCTCCGCTATTATATTCGATCTTGCATTCTTGGCAATTGCGCTCTAGTCCTATGCGGAATGAAAAAAAACAAAAAGCATTTGGATTGACCGATTGAAATGCCGATGCTATAATCGCGAACGTTTGATTCGCGAGACCTCCGGCATGAAAACCTGCGTCATTCTTCCCACCTTTAACGAAGCCCAGAATCTTGAAGCGATCGTTCGGCACCTGCTCACGCTCCCGATTCCCGACCTCTCCATTTATATTGTCGAGGATCATTCGCGCGATGGCACCGGCGAAATCGCCGATTCATTATGCGCGCGCTTTCCCGAACGCGTTTTTGTTTTGCATCGCCCGGGCAAATTGGGTTTGGGCACCGCGTATGTCGCCGGCTTTCGCTGGGCGTTGGCGCGCGGCGCGGATTTCGTGATTCAGATGGACGCGGATTTTTCGCACTCGCCGAATTATTTGCCGCCGTTCATCGCGCAGATGAACGAGTACGATGTCGTCGTCGGCTCGCGGTATGTGCCCGGCGGCAAACTCGATCCGCGCTGGAGCGGCTGGCGTTATCTGCTGAGCAAATGGGCGAACAGTGTGTGGGTGCGTGTGATTCTCGGAATGCAGACGCGCGATGCAACCGCCGGTTTCAAATGTTGGCATCGCGGCGCGCTCGAAAAAATTTCGCTTGACGGCGTGCGCTCGAACGGTTATGTTTTTCAAGTGGAAATGGCGTACGGGGCGGAACAACAGGGCTTGCGAATTTTGGAATATCCGATTTATTTCGAGGATCGCCGCGTCGGCAAATCCAAAATGACGGTGCCGGTGAAACTCGAAGCCGCGTGGCGCGTGATCGAGATTCGCCTTCGGTACGGCGCGTTGAAAAAAAATCTCGCGCGAGTCGAGTGGTTGCGTGAACCGGCGTGATGGATTAGCGGTCCTCCTCTTCCTCGCGCTCGGCGCGTTTTTTTTTGCCCCGCTCCTCTTCGGCGACGCGACGCTCATCCCCTTTGACAATCTTTTTCGCTTTCCGCCGTGGAGCGCGTTCCGCGCGCAATTCGGCATCACCGTGCCACAGAACGAACTGGTGAGCGATCTCGTTCTGGAAAATTACGCGTGGAAAAATTTCATCGCCGAATCTTTGCGCGCGCGCGAACTGCCGCTCTGGAATCCCTATCTCTTTACCGGCGTGCCCTTCCTCGCCGCCGGGCAACATTCCGCGCTCTATCCCTTCAGCCTTCTTTTTTACATATTGCCGCTTGAACGCGCGTACGGAATTTTCGTCGCGTTGCAATTTATTCTTGCGATGCTAACGACGTATGCGTTTGCGCGCGTGCTCGGACTCGCGCGCATTGCCGCCGCGCTCGCCGCGATTGTGTTCGCGTTCAGCGGCTTTTTCGTCGTCAGCCTCGCGTTCCCAATGGTCATCAGCGCGGTGGCGTGGCTCCCGGCAATTCTCGCGTGCGTTGAACTCATCGTGCGCGCGAAAAATTCGGCGCGCGCGCTTTTCTATGCGATGCTCGGCGCGCTTTTTCTCGGCATTCAATTTTTCGCCGGGCATATCGAGATTTCGATTTACAATTTGCTCATCACCGCGTTTTACGCCGCGGGGCGCATGGTCTCCCTTTCACGCGGGAGCGGCGGGGCGAGGGTTGCGACGCGCTGGCTCTTCTTGATCGGCGGAATGACGGCGACCGGCATCGCGCTCGGCGCGGCGCAACTCGTACCGCTCTACGAACTCGTGCAAAATAATTTTCGGAGCGGCTCGGCATCCTACGAACAAATTATCAGTTACGCGTATCCGCTTCGGCAAATCATCACGTTCTTCATTCCGAACTTTTTCGGCAACCCCGCGCATCATTCCTATTTCGACGTTTTTGATTTCACGACACGCGCCGCGCCCTCTGAAACAATTTTCTGGGGCATCAAAAATTACGTTGAAGCCGGCGCGTGGGTGGGCATTGTGCCTTTTGCATTAGCCGTGCTGGCAATCGCCTCCAGTTTCAAGTCGCACGCCGCAAGCCATCTGCGACCTGCTACTTGGCTCTTCGCCGCGCTCGCGCTCATTTCGCTCGCGTTCATCTTCGGCACGCCGCTGTACGCGATTTTATTTTTCGGCGTTCCCGGTTTCAATCAACTCCACACACCGTTTCGTTGGGTGTACCCGTACACGCTGTGCCTCGCGATGCTTGCCGGAATTGGCGCAGAATTTCTCAACTCGAAATGGAATGAGCATGGCAAAAACGGTTCCTCCCCTGCACCCCTGCTCCCGCGCTCCCTCGCGTGGTTTGCGATTTGGCTCGGCATCGCAATCCTCGCCGCGCTCGCCGTTTCCTACCTCGCGCGCAATGAAACACTCGCGATTCTCGACCGCTTCGTGCAATCGTCCGCTCTGGCATCGCCAGTGTTCGAGGGCGGGCGAATGTTTTATTCGTACGAATTTCGCCATATTTTTCTTTTCGCGATTTTTCTCGTCGGCGCGGGCGCCGTCATACGCATAGCGCATTCCCCGATTTATTTGCCGGCGCGCTGGGGTCGCATGCCGGCGTGGCAAGCGTTCGCGCTCGCGCTCGTCGCGCTCGAGCTGTTCATCAGCGGCATTGATTTTTACCCAAAGACCGACGCGCGGCTAAAAGATTTCACGCCGCCCGCCGTAAAATTTCTTCAACAAGACGCGTCGCTCTTTCGCATCACGAGTTACGACGCGCCGAATGAAAAAGTTTTTAACGCCAACGCCGGAATGCTGTACGGCTTACACGATATTCGCGGCTACGACTCGATTATCCCCAAGCCGTACGCGGACTTGATGAACTTGCTCGCGCCGCAAGACGAATTGCTCTACAATCGCATCGCCGCGTTTTACGATCCCGCGCCGCTCTCGTCGCCGCTGATCCATCTGCTCAACGTGAAATATGTTTTGACAACGCGCCCCTTGCCGAACGCGGGCTATACGTTGGCGTACGACGGCGCGGATTTGAAAATTTATCGCAACGAGCGCGTGTTGCCGCGCGCGTTTATCGTGCCGCACGCGCGCGTGATTCCGAATCGCGCCGCTTTGCTTGAAGCGATGCAACGCTTCGATCCGGCGCGCGAGGTTTTGCTCGATGTAATGCCGCCCGCCGCGCATACACTCACGAACGCGTGCGCTCACACGCCGGTCGAAATTTCTAAATATTCTTTCACCCAAATCGTTATTAAATCGAACCAACCTTGCGGTGGCTGGCTGGTTTTGTCCGACGCGTACTTTAACGGCTGGCTCGCGCAAATAGACGGCGCGGACACGCAACTCTATCGCGCCGATTACAATTTTCGCGCGGTCTTTGTTCCCGCCGGCGAGCATACGATTCGCTTTCGCTACAGCCCCGTTTCATTCCGCGTCGGCGCGGTCGGCTCTTTCCTCGGCGCGATGGTCTTGCTACTGGCGGGCGCGTATTTGGTGTGGCGGCGTTTTTATCGCGCCGATGCTCAATCGCAAATCAGCATCGTCGCCAAGAATTCGCTCTTGCCGATGGCGACGTCGCTCGTGATGAAATTTCTGACGCTCGCTTTCGCGCTCGTGTCGCTCCGCATTCTAGGACCCACCGGCACCGGGCGTTATGCCTTTGCGGTAACGCTTTGGTTTTTCGCGGATACGATTACCGATTTCGGTCTCGGCATTTTGCTGACGCGCGAGGTTTCGCGCGACAAGGCGCAAGCGAATCGCTATCTTACCAATTCCGCGATCTTGCGCGTTCTGCTTTGGCTGGCTTCGCTCATTCCGGTCGCGCTCGTCACGCTCGTCTATACTTTGTTTTTCAATCTCACGCTCGATACCGCCGCCGCACTCGCGCTCCTCATGATCGGCATTTTGCCCGGCACGCTCGCGGCGTCGCTTGCGTTTTTGTTCAACGCGTACGAACACTTTGAATATCGCATCGCTGTGGATTTCGCGATGCGATTGATTTCAATCGCGCTCGGCGTTGTCGCGCTGACGCTGGGCTTTGGCTTTCTGGGTTTGGCGGTCGTTTCGATCCTTGTCAATGTGCTGGCGCTCGCGGCGTTTTATTTTCTGGTGCGCCGCGCGCTGTTTGTGCCGCGCGCGCAAGTTGATCGCCCGCTGATTCGTTGGATGTTCTTTGAATCCTTTCCTTTGATGTTCAACAATTTGCTTTCGAGCATTTTCTTTCGCATTGATGCGCTGATTCTACAGCCGCTCAAAGGCGATGCCGTGCTCGGCTATTACAACACCGCGTATAAATTCATTGACGCGCTAAATTTCATTCCATCGAATTTCACGCTCGCGATCTTTCCCGCGCTCGCGCGCCTCGCCGCCGATCAAAAAGACGCGATGGCGCGCGCGTTCATCCTCGCGCTCAAGATTCTACTTTGGATTTCACTGCCCCTCACCGTCGGCACGCTTTTTGTCGCGGACGACCTCATCCGTATTTTCGGCGGCGACGATTTTTTGCCGCATTCCGCCATCGCGTTGCAAGCGCTGATTTGGTTTCTGCCGTTCAGTTTTGTCAACAGCGTCACGCATTACGTTCTCATCGCGTTGGGGCAACAGCGTTTCTTGACCAAAGCGTTTATCGCCGGCGTCACGTTCAACATTGTCGGCAACTTGATCGTCATTCCGCATTTCAGTTACGTCGGCGCGGCGGTAACAACGATTCTTTCGGAAATCGTTTTGCTCGTGCCGTTCTTTTATGCGGTGCGAAAAAATCTCGCGCCGATTCCGCTTCTGGCGATTTTGTGGCGACCCGCGCTCGCCGCCGCGCTGATGGGCGCCGCGCTGTGGCTGATCGTGCCGCACATCGGTTTACTGCTCGCGATTCCGGTCGCGGGATTTATCTATGGAGGTTTGTTGTTGTTGTTTGGCGCGTTGGGGGCAGATGAACGCGCGCTCTTGCAAAGGTTATTGCCGGCGAGGGTGAAAAAAGTTTTGAGAATTAATGATTAACTGATGTTACAGGGTTTGTGCAAAGTCAGAGAATAAAAGAGGTGCGAACACGCCCTTGTGCCGCCTCTTGCCGGAAGCCGCACGAAGGCGTGCCTTGCTCCACCTTGTCAATGGACTCGTCATTGCGAGCCACATCCTGAGCAAAGCGAAGGATCAGTGCCGAACGTGCGACGCATCTTAAAGGTGCGTCGCTCGTTGTTTTCATCCCACACATGCGCGCAGAAATTTTTGAATCTCTGCTTCAGCCGCGACGCGCGCATGTTGCAAGCGCGCGGAGGGCGCATTCAGATTGAACGCGTCAATCATTTGGTTGAGCGCGTTCGCGCGGCGGCGAAATATCTCAGCCGCCTCCACGCGCGCGGCTTGCAATCGCAAATGCTCCGCCGGAACTTTTTCGAGCGCGAGCGAACTCAATGCCACTTTGCCGCGACGCTGTTCTGCTACGCGCTTTTCCAGCCATTCCTTCAGCGCCTTGATTTCCGCGCGTATTTCCTTGTCCTGTTCAATCCATTGCGGCGACACATTCGCGTCTTTGAGCATCTTGAACGCGAGTCGCCAATCGGAGGGGATGTTCGCATCGTCGCCAAGATCAAGCGGCTTGCCCGCGCCGGGCAAATTATTGAATTCGCCGCGTTCGATCGCTTGGCGGATTTGCTTGGCAACGCTGTCTTCGAGATCGGAAAGAGGACGCGGCATTCAAACCTCTCAAAAAAAACGATTGGAAAAAGCGACGCTCCCGGAAAAAATCGGGAGCGCGCTAAAGCATAGCCCTAAATTGAATTACTCTTCTTGGTCTCGGCGCAGGCGCTGAATGCGCGCGCGGCGGCGACCTTTGCGTTCATCCATGCGGCGTTGTTCGCCTTTTGGAATAAACCAGCGGCGGCGGCGCAAATCCGTCAGCACGCCCCCATCCATCACATCTTTGTTAAAGCGGCGGAGCAAGCTGTCGAACGATTCGCCCTCGCGACTTTTGACAGCCATCGCGTTCTCATCCCCTTCCTGTCTCAAATTAAATTTCAATCGCAAATGCGCTGAAATTGCTTTCCGCACAGAAACGCATCATCGCTAGATGATGCGTATTCGGCGCGTCGAAAGCGGAGGCGATAGTAGCATTCAAGCGGGGAATTGTCAAATGAAATCAAGGGTTATTCGCGCCGCGCGACGGCGCCCTCCCCCGTCAACGCGCCGACATTCCCTTGCGTGTTGTTGCCGTCCGCGTTGCCTTGAAACCAAATCGAACGTCCGTTATTTTGAAAAGTATTGTTCGTCACCTGATTGCTCGTCGAGTCGAGCAGATGCACGCCGACCGAATTCGAAGTGAAGGTATTACCGCACAAGCAGTTGCTGTGCGAACGATAATCGCCCGGCGGCAGAAACGAAAGCGCGGCGCGGTCGTAATTCTCCGTGTAAAAGAAAATCGCTTCCCGGTTTGAAAAGAAATTATTGCCGGTTACATTGTTTCCATGGCTGTTCACGGAAACAACGCCGTGATTTCCCATGTTCGAAATCGTGTTGCCTCTCACTTCATTCCCCGACGCGAAACCGAGCCAAATGCCGTCCAAGCCGTCGCGGATCGTGTTGTTGTTAATTTTATTGCCGGTGCAGAAACTCAGTTCAACGCCATTGTAGAGAAAGCCGGTAATCGTATTGCCGATGAGTTGATTATTATTACCGCACGGCAACCCGTGCGCCTTGATAAAAATGCCGTTGCCGTTGCGCCCCGTTACATTATTATTCGCGACGATGTTCCCGCTGGTCCCATCTTGCAGCATAATCCCGCCGGCATCACAGCCAAAACCGATCACGCCCGCGCCCCATGTGCATTTGCGAATATTGTCCGCCGTCGCGTTGCTTTCGACCGTACTGGCAGTCGTGCGAATCAAATTGATGCCCCACGCGGAATTATCCGACGCGGTATTGCCGGCAACACGGACGTTCGTTGAATTGCGAACGTCAATGCCAATCGCTTGCCGAGTCGTCGTGTTGCCAATGATTTGCGAATCGGCGGTGTGATTGACGCGAATGCCGCCGCCGTCGGTCATCCCGAGAAAAATCCCGTAGCGCGTCGCGGGTTCCACGTCGTCGTAATTGCCGGACGCGTCGTTATCGCGAATCACCAATAATTTTCCGGCTTCGACCCAAATGCCGTACTTGAAGCCGGCGACGCGGCAATTTTTTACTTCGACATATTGCGGCGTCTGCGAACCGAGCAATCCGTATTTGCGAATGCCGATGCCCGCGCCGCCGAAATTCGCACCGCGAATCGAATGCCCTTGGCAATCGAGTGTGACGCCGCTTGCTTGAATTTTGATGCAATCGCCGGCGGCTGAAATATCCGCGCCAAGCCGATAGCGTCCACCTTCATCAATCGTATCGCAATTTTTCAGCGTCGTGACCGGCAGTGGCGTCACGGTCGCAGTTGGGCGCGGCGTGAATGTGCGCGTCGGCGTCGGCGAATTTGTTGGGGTGGGCGTGATAGTTGGAGTTGGCGAAGTCGTTGGAGTTGATGTGATCGTGGGAGTATTCGTGCGCGTCGGAGTTAGCGTATTTGTGCGCGTGGCGGTCTGCGTGGATGTTGCCGAAGCGGTTGGCGTTGGCGGTGTGGACGCGAGCAGAGCGAGATGGACTTGTGTTGCTTGGGCTTCTTGTTCGCGTTCCGCCGTCACGTGCTGGACCTCTTCGTACTGTTCAAACAAAAAAGCAAACACGCCCACCGCGACGAGACCGAGAATCACCGCTTCGATAATAATTAGAACGGAGAGACCTTGATTATCAATGCCGTCCGATTCATTCTCGCGCGTGCGACGCGTCCGCGTATTCTCCATCAGCGCGCATTCTAGCATACGCCGCGCGCGCTGTCAATCGGGTTATGTAACCGCGCGCCTTATCCTCCAACCTCCGGCGCGTTGCCCGGACGACTACGGCGAGCCCGCATTCGAATTTCCTTCCGCGAATTGCGCGGCGCGGATTTCTTCGGCAAACGTTCCGGCGTACTCCAACACATACAGCCCGCCCTCGATGCTGACGACGTAAATCAATCCGTTGCGCACAATCGGATAACTCCAAAATTGCTCCGCGCCGTTACGAAACTGCGCGAGCGCGCGCGGGGGTGCGGCGTCTGAAATATCGAGCGCGAACAATCCACTCGAATACCACGTCACCAAAATAATATTCTTGAACGCCAGCGGGTTGTGCGATGTGAAAATGCCGGCTTCGCATTTTGCCGCGTCGTTCTGCGGCACGCGAAAATCGCCGGCGATTTTCGGCCTGGTCTCGCCGGCGACATCTACAACGCGCAAAAAACCAAAAAGGCAAGCATAATTTTCATCCGTGAGGATGAGCAGACGGCGCGCGGGAATTGAAATCGCGCTGTGCGTTGAAGAATTTGCGTAAGGCAGATGGCTGATCGCGCGCAGAGTTGGGCTTGGTTTGCCTTCGGCAATTTCGGACGAGTCCGCAATGAGCAGACCGGCGTCCCAATTCGCGATATACGCGCGGCGTCCGTCATTCGAAACGGAAACCGAATGCATCACGCCGGCGCGCGGCGCTTCGTTCCATTGCGCGAGGCGCGTCGGGCGCGCGAAATCGGACACGTCAATAATTTCGATACCGCGTGTCGAAAACATCGCGACGTACGCGAGCAAACGCGCGGGACGTTGCGGATCGCGCCAAAGGTAAAACTCGTGCGGTGGATTGTCGCCAAAATCAAAGGCGGCAATAAATTTTGGCGCGCGGCAATCGCGAATATCGTACAAATGCAAACCATTCGCGGCGGGTTGCGCGACGACGCCCATCGTCATGACGACGAGCAAGTTCAAATCGTTCACCGCGCGCACTTCGCGCGGATCAATGCCGCGCGTCGCGGGAATGCGCCCAACGAGAGATGGATTCGCCGGCGTAGAAATATCTACAATCGCGATCGCGCCATCACCGCCGCGACTGCCGACGTACGCGCAATCGCGCGCAATCGCGAGACCGCCGTTCGCGCGGCGCGCGCCGAGATCGTTGCGCCCGATGAGACGGAAAGTGAAAGCGTCTGCGGGTGTGGGTGTAGATAGAATGACGCGCGCAGTCGGCGTCGCGGCAGGAATTGGAAGAGAAATCGATGACGCGCAGGCGACGAGCGCGAGCAAAAGCGCGGCGGAAAAAATTTCCCGAAGGGGCACGCGGAGATTATAGCACTTTGAGCGATAGAGTGGAAAAGCGTTCACGCACGTCAGGCGCGGCAATGTGAAATGCGGCAGATTACAATCTCCGCGCGCCGGTGTATAATAAAAGCGGTCTCATAAATGACGTCTTGACAAATCAATTGAGAAAATTACTGTTGCGTTTGAAAGGGCAACTGCGTGTAAAGGATTTATGAGACCGCTTTTGAACAAAATGATTTCAAAGGAGTATCTATGCGCGTCCTCGTCTTTGACGTGAATGAAACTTTGCTCGATTTGCGCGCACTCGATCCAGAATTTGCGCGCGTCTTTGGCGACGCGTCGGTGCGTGGATTGTGGTTCGCACAACTTTTGCAATCGGCGCTCGTCAGCACCGTGACGAACGCGTACAGCGAGTTCGGAACGCTTGCGCGCGCCGCGCTCGAGATGATCGCTGAACGGCGCGGCATTACGCTCACCGATGAACAGCGCGCGCAAATCCTCGGCGGCATTCGCAAACTGCCGCCGCATCCCGAAGCGCGCGCGGCACTCGCGCAATTACGCGACGCCGGCTTTCGGCTCGCCTCGCTCACCAATTCCACGAAACAAGTGGCTGAAGTGCAATTGCAAAACGCCGGGCTTGCGGAATTTTTCGAGGCGATCTTGTCGGCAGATTCCGCGCGCAAATTGAAACCGGCGGCAGAAGCATATCATCTCGCGGCAAAAAATTTAGGCATCGCGCCGCGCGAAATGCGCCTCGTCGCCGCGCACGCGTGGGATGTGGCGGGCGCGTTGCGCGCCGGTTGCGCGGCGGCATTCGTCGCGCGACCAGGGATGGTGCTGGATCCGCTCGCGGAAAAACCGGACGTGATTGGAAAAGATTTGCGCGAGGTGGCGGAGAAAATTATTCAAGCGGAAATATGATTTGATTTTCTTTACCGGGATGACCCACTCGGCAAGTGCGTCGCCCCTTACATAATTTCTCTTGACGCCGCGCGACAGATGTGCTAATATCATTTCGCAACCCGGCGACACCGATTTATTAAGGAGGTGTCGCAATGCTAAAAGCGTTTTCAGTGTTCATGTCCAACTTAAATTATCATTTGCTTCTCGCGTCGCTCGCGTTGCTGGCAGTGAGCGCGGCGGCGTGTACGCGCGAAAAACCGGCGTCACCCCTGCCGACGCCGGTGCTCGTCGCGCTGGATAGTACTCCGCCAGCGCCGCCGACTTTTCCGCCGTTCGCCACCGCCGCGGCAACATCTATTATTCCGCTCACAACTCCCGGCGCGACAGAAACACCGAGCGGTCCACCCGCGCCACCGACTTCGCAACCGCCTTCAACGGTGATCATGATTCCGACGAATACGCCGGCGGCGGCGGGCGCAACCCCAACGCCGCAAATTTCTACGCAGGCAAATCCGAGCGCCTACACGGTTCAATTCGGCGATACGCTTTTCAAAATCGCCAGCCAATTCGGCGTTTCCGTTGATGCGTTGCGCGCGGCAAATCCCGGCATCAATCCAAATTTTATTTATCCCGGTCAAGTTTTGAAAATTCCCAGCGCGTCCGCGCCGACGACCGGACAAACGCCGAGCGCGGCGCAACCGACCGGCACACCCGCGCCTTCGACCGGCTTGCCCGCAACATACACCGTACAACGCGGCGATTGGCTGTACGCAATTGCGCGGCGATTCGGCATTAGCGTCAGCGCATTGCAAGCCGCGAATCCCGGCATCAATATCAACGTGCTGGTGCCTGGCACCGTCTTGCGCATTCCCGGCGGCGGCGCAATTCCCGTGCCGGTAACAACACCGGCGAGCGCGACGAATCCAACCAGTTATACGGTTCGTGCCGGCGATACGCTTTTTTCGATTGCTGTGCGTTTCGGCACTACGACGTACGCCCTGCAAATCGCGAACAACCTCACGAACCCTAATTTTGTTTATCCGGGTCAAGTACTGGTGATTCCGAAATGACCCAAAAAATTCTCAAGAGCGAATATCCTTATCGCGGCAAAATTGTCAGCCTGCGCCTCGATCAAGTCGAGATGGACGACGACGGGCGAAAACGCGTCGTGATGCGCGAAGTCGTCGAGCATCGCGGCGCGGTCGCGATCGTCGCGCTCGACGCGCGCCAACGCGTGCTGATGGTGCGGCAGTTTCGCGTCGGTCCGCAAGCCGAGACACTGGAAATTCCGGCGGGCACGCTCGAAGCCGGCGAAGACCCGGCGGCGTGCGCGACGCGCGAATTGGAAGAAGAGACCGGTTTTCGCGCGGCGAAATGGAAACACCTCACGACTTTTTTTTCCAGCCCCGGCTTTTGCACCGAGCAGATGTATTTATATTTCGCGCGGCAATTCACCGCGACGCACGCGCATCCTGATGACGACGAGGCGATCCGCGCCGAATGGATTCCGTTCACGCGCGTGTTGAAGCAAATCGAGCGCGGCGAAATCATTGACGGCAAAACAATTCTCGCGTTGCATTGGGTCGCGCGCAAATATTTACGCCGACGGAAGACGCAATGATCGTCGCCTGGGGTGAGCGCGTCGGGCTGAAACCGTTTCAGTCTCCGTTGACCGACGCCGAAATTGCGCGTATTTACGCATGGAGCCGCGATGATCAACTTGTGCGCTGGAGCGGCGGCAGTCTCACCGATCTTTCGCTCCGCGAATTTTCCGAGCGGCTTCGCAACGACTCGCACCAACTCAACCCGAACCGCGAAACGTTTTTGATCACCACGCGCGCGGGCGAACTCATCGGACGCATCGGTTGCTTTGCGCTTGATTGGCAAACGCGCGAAGGTGAGCTCGGCGTTATTATCGGCGAAAAAAATTATTGGGGCGCGGGCTATGGGCGCGAGGCGGTGCGGACACTTTTGCATTATTTGTTCGAGACGACGCCGCTGGAAAGAATTTATTTGTTTACGTTTCAAGACAACGCGCGCGCGCAAAAAGCATTTGCCGCGTGCGGCTTTCGCGTCCTTGGCACCGCGCGGCGATTTATGCCGGATCTGGGCGATTTCGACGGAATCGAAATGGAAATCACACGCGCGGAATTTATGGCGCCGCAAGCGCAAGCGTCCATGTCTCAAGTCCTTCTGCCCCAATGAGCGCGACGTCCGTTCGGAAAACGCGCAAGCCAAGCAACGTAAATCTCAGCCCATTGATCCAAATCCGATCGAAATTGAAAATCGTGGAAGCGCCTTCAGGCGCGTCGCGCAACCAGCGACGGGCGTGAACGCCCTGCCACGATTTTTTGTCTCTCGTTGTTGCTTACGAGTCCGATGAGATACAGAATCCTTTCCATCCTTCTTCTCCTTGCCGCGATTCTTGTCATCCCCAATTTGCGCTCGCTCTATGAAGGCATCTTTTTTTATTTGCGCGATGTGACCGCGTACTCGCCAACCCCGGCGCGCCCCATCGCTCCGAACGGACGCTACGCGTCGCTCTACGAACTCGCGCGCTTGCGCAACGCCGACCGAATGCGCTATCTCGATGCGCAACTTGCGCGCCTCAATCTCAACCTCGTCCGCATTCCAATTCCGCAGTCTCCGTTCTCGAATTTTTTTGTTTATCAAGACGCGTCTGCGCCGATCACCATTTTCTCCGCGCACTACGACAAACTGTACGATGACGCGCACTATCAAGGCGCATCGGATAACACCGCGGCGGTCAGCGTTTTGCTCGCGGCTGTCGGCGATCTCGCGCGGCGCGGCGAGATGAATAATCGCGCGGTTTTGTTCACCAGTGAAGAAGAACGCGGGCTCTTCGGCGCGTCGGCATTTGTCGAGTACGCGCGCGTGAATAATTTGCGCATCAATGCAATTATTAATTTTGATAATCTCGGGCGCGGCAAACTCGCGATTCGCCCGGCGGCAGAAATCCCCGGCTTTGTGTTTTGGTTGCCGCTCTTTGGCGACATTACGTTCGACGGCGCGGCATTGCGCGCGAGCGCGGCGACTCCGCCACCGGACGCGCGGCTCGTCGCGAATATATTGCGCGCGCATCCGGGCATCGTCGTCTATGAACGCTTTACCGCGCGCGGCGATGCCAATATTTTTCAAGCGAATAAGATTCCCACCGTCGCAATTAGCGGCGATGACATGTTTTATCTCCAACAGACATGGCACACGCCGGCGGATCGCGTCGAGTTGCTGGATGAAAAAAATTTGGACTTGGCATATGAGTTGGTAATGGGATTTGGAGCAAAGTGAATTCATTATGCTATAATCCCCGCAATGAAATTTCTCCGCGCATTTCTCTTCACTCTCATACTCACATACTCCCTAACCCTTCTCTCCTGCCGCGCGACCGCGCAAACGATCGCGCGCGACCTGCGCCTAAATCTCGGACTCGAACCGGCGACGCTCGACCCCGCGCTGATCAACGATCCCGGCTCGCAACAAATCGCGCGGATGCTTTTTCTTTCGCTCGTAGATATGGACGCCGCGACCGGCGCGCCGCAAGCCGCGCTCGCGGCGTCGTGGGCAGTTTCTGCCGATGGCTTGCTGTGGGAATTCAAACTGCGCGAAGACGCCGTGTGGGTGCGCTATATTCCGGCGACGGAA